>Ga0209372_1000389_pt1 | contig 23313 bp, 17 predicted proteins | sample AgamicAtPe_FD_187170 | JGI IMG/M metagenome (GOLD analysis project Ga0209372, IMG submission 187170) | Agave microbial communities from Guanajuato, Mexico - At.P.e (SPAdes) (version 2) | ecosystem: Host-associated > Plants > Phyllosphere > Phylloplane/Leaf | place: Guanajuato, Mexico | collected... | reverse complement strand
TAGAGGATTTTGCAGCAGAACTTCTGCTGTGTTGCTTCTGCTGCATTGTATCATACAATTTATCATCTACCGAACTGAAATAAATAATGCTCTTGCACAGTCTCTTGCATGACAGAGGATTCCCCCTCGAATCCAACTAAGAAGTTTCTCTATTGTATACCACCATAAACAAAGGAAAGGATTAAACTCAGAGTTCATCCCATGCTAAAAGTTCTTGGTGCTTCCGATTCTCTAATTCATCATGTCATACTACCCACCCAAGAAATCAACCTACGGGGATCTAGACTTCACCGACGATACACCACCTCAGCCCACAGGTTTACCCCAATCAATGAATTTTCCCACCACCGATCCTGTCGGGCAGCCATCAGATCTAAACCGCAATCGAAATCTAAGCACTGGTTTCAATCCTCTAGTCAGCCCACAGCAGCCTGGCGGACCACCAAGTGTGGCCGCAATGACAAACTCCATCACGCAGGAGGATCTCCTTTTCATGCGTCGATGGCAAAGGGACAGTTTCTATTATAGAGGTCAGTGCTAGTCACAATCACGTAAATCTCGTCACCTATTGAATTTATTTCCGTGCTAACAGTAATCTCTTGCAGTTGTTCCATTCACTGCCATAGGTTGGGGAGGTATGTATCTCTACAATCGACAAAAACAGTTGCCGCATTCAACGCTTAGATACTTCGCTCTCGGAGCTTTGACTTTTTCTCTTGGAAAGTGGGCCTATCGAGGCGAACTAAAACGTCGACTCAGTGAGAATCCCTCGAACACGCCTTTCATGCAAGGACTTAGAAAGCTAGTTGGTTCGGAGCCAATTGTAGCAACCGAGTTCAGCAAATCAGGCCCTAGCTATGCCCATGAATCTATAACGAGCAGCGAGTTAACCAGCTGGGATTCACTGGGAGCGTACACAGAACCGAATTTTGGACAATCTAATCAAGATTTTGACAGATCTTTCGGCTCTGAAACTTCAGGGTTCGCACCTCCAAAGCATGGTTCAACTTATGAAGAACTGCGCGCTAAAAATAGGGGTTTAATAAGGTAGAGACTTGTTGATGAACGTTGGTGATCATCCTCCGTGATTGTGGGATTATTCTGTGCTGTCACAAACCTCAACAATTTGTACCTCTGTGTCGCCGATCAGTATCTCTCCTAAATTCTTTACTTCGTTGTAGTCCTCTTCGTCAAGGAGCGTCGGCTCCTCTAGACGTCTTCCCTGGAGATTGCTCACAAAGGCCATTTGGCCGCTCATGTAGAGATAGCCATCGCCTTCCCAGACTTTGTTCTTCTTCCCTGGCCTGTGGCGACCATACATGATTACATACTTTCTGTCGATATCAGATGGAGGTGCAACTTTTACACGCTTCTTGCTCGGCTCTTGGACTTTGGTCCTGATGTTCGCTAGCTGGGCTCGGGGTTCGAAAGTCTCTATCCTATCCTGCTCGTCGAACCAATTCCAAAATTGCTCGTGACTAATGTAAAAAGTTTCCATAGGCTGAGAGAATATAATTGTATAGTATAAGATAGATGAATGATATAAAGCAATCTCTGTTCTGTTTTCTGTTGCTAAATCCTCAGATGAGCCGCGAGTTCGCACGTACTTGGGGAAAAAGAGCCTGCGTCCGCCCAGGATCGAACTGGGGACCTCATGTGTGTGAGACATGCGTGATAACCACTACACTACGAACGCCTATACATAGGGATTCGTGCTCGAAAAATGCTATACAAATATGTACAAATATGTAACACAAGCGCTAACGCCCAATGTACCTGTTCTTTGTATCTCGGGGTGGGATACTAATTGTACAGCCGGTGTACCTTTGGTCGATCAGTATGACACAAATAACTTGTTGCAGTCTATCATAGTCAAGAATATTTATTAATAAAATAAAAAATAAATAATGGTATAACTCTATGACGAAGTTGACATCGATTGCAGATGGGGGTCTCTAGTGTCTGGCGAAGCCGGCAAAGGAAGGGCGAAGAACTGGAGGAAATTCGCCGGTTTCGTTGGAGTAGTCGGCGGAATAAAAACGAGAGAATGGAAACAGCAAAATAGACAAACTTTGGCACTTTCTGTGTGAAACCAATCATGCACTATCCAATTGTATATCAAATTTATTTCAATAAGGGAATATAGTCAGGAAGTTTGAAGAATGATTCATAATTATCCAATTGTACCTATTCTGCCTTCACACTTGCATTAGAGGCATCTGTGGTTTGTTGTGGCTGTTGCTGAGAATTGTTGTTATTGTTGCTAGTTACGGAAGTATTGTTGTTAGCCACATTACTGTTTGACCGACTAGCAGTTGAGAGATAGTGATCCGCCAATTTTATCATGTGATTCTTTGCTGCCATTATGCAATCAATCCTTCCAGATAACGTAACTGAGTTAGGGTTTGGGTCGCCTTGGCGCGCAAACTTGACTCCAACCTTGAAATCTTCCATCAATTTCTTCACAGCTCGGCCCTGCGTTCCAATAAGTCTTGGATGAGCTTGGCTAGCAATCTCGATTGTCTCCTCCGTTCGCTCCTCAACCTCTTTCAACAATTTGTTGAATTGTTGAAGAGCAGTTTGGACGTTTTTTTCGTAGCCAACTATTACACATTGAATCTGTGGTGTGTCCCTTCGATCAGGTATGTTCAGTCTGACATTTTGTGTTTCTTTAATCTTACTCAACTTGATTTTATCCGTGTAGACGAACTTTTCAATCACGGCTGTGCTGACCGAAACTTGAGCTTGAAAGTTTTTATCTATCTTCTCTTGGCATTCAGCAACAAGAGTCTCAAATCTCTTCTCTGCTTTCTTGGCAATAGACTTGGGTCCACGAATTCTGACAATATCGACCCTGCTAGTATTGTTGTTTTTATTGGCGTTACCACTCGAAACACCGTTGGCGTCAGCGTCTTGGTGGTTCGCTGCTTCGTTGCCTCCAGTCGCCGCTGCTTGTTTTCCTGCCTGTTGCACCTGTTTTTGTGGCGGAAATGATATAACTATCTTTTGTTGAAATTCGTCGAGAAGTTGACGATGTAATCTCGACTTGGGAGTGAAGTAAGGGCGTAGTTTGTGAGATAACTTGACTTCAACTTCTGTTGTGGTGGCCAGTTCGTCAAGAAGCTTGCTTAACTTTGTTTTAGCTTGATCTACATCTTCTTTTTTCCCAGTTATGACAGCATAATTCTCACCGCTATTGGTGTTTCCAGAACCGGTATCTACAACTTTTGTTGAAACTCCGTTGGCCTGTTGTGATTGCTGCAGTTGCTGCTGCTGTTTCTTATTCTTATTCCTACCAGACTTCTTTTTGCCATTCAAGCTCTCCGAGCCCTCATTAAGTCCAGGTGCGGCTGATTCTGAGTGGGATTCGTTGACATTCTGATTGGCCACTTGCTGCTTCGATGTTGTGACATCATTTTGTACAAATAAGTCTACCTTGACTCGATGATCGAGTTTGATACGCTTAATTGCAGATTGAGCATCCGTTAAATATTTTATGACGTCTTTCCTGATAGGCACCTGAACTTGGTAGTTGTTTTCTTGTAGTTGCTTGTGGAATTCGTCTAAATATTTATAACATTCTTCGACTTCCTCCGCTGGTCCGAGAATAGTTATCTCATTATTTTTCGAACCTTGCTCGGGGAAAGTGAACACAACTTGAGTAAACCTTTCCCTGATGCTACGAATTTTCTCACCCCCACGGCCGATGATTGAGCCATGTAGTTGTTGATCGATGATCAACTGACGACTTGCCTCGTATTTCTTTGCTATTGCATATACTTTCTCCTCAGCGATTGCTACTGCCTCGGCAGTCCCCTCTAACGTTATAAACTCGCTGGGTTCATCATTCTTCGGCACTAAAACGTAGGCACCGCTCTCCTCGCGTATTTGATCAACTGTTGCACCTGACTTTCCAATGATATAACCATGAATACGTGGCTCAACACGGATATCCTTACGAACGATCGTCTTTCTAACGGTCTCCAGTTCAGATTCTAGAATTTCCTTTATGTTCTCGACTTCTGTAGGAGGGCCATGAAGTCTAATTTTGTCCTCGAAACTTTTGACCTCAACCCCTCGTGCCTTGAAGTCAACATAATTCGTCTTACGAGCTCCAATCAAATATTTATGTAACCACGTCTCCACTTCAAGAAAATCGTCTGTTTCAGAGTGCGCTTGAGTGTATAGTTCAGAGAGGGCTGGAGCTAATTTTGAACGCTCGCCTCTCAATGTAATAGTCTCACTTTCACTCTCCTGCGGAAGTTCGACTGATACACCAGTTTTGGCAAAGAGATTTCGTAGATTTTGACCACCAGGACCTAAAATATATTTGTGCTGGGCTTTCTTGACTTCCATATTGACAGTGGTGCACTTTTTTTTCTTGTCTTCATAGATTTGCATGATCTCTTCTTTGACCTGGGTGGCAACTGACGATTCACCGACAATGCTGAAAGTGACTTCATCGGCATGACCAGATTCGCGATCGTTATTGCTTGGCAAAATACCTCCCGAAGTTGAAACTTTTGCACCCATCTCTTCCCATCGCTTGAGGTTCTCATTAAATGGCCCTGTGATGAATAGAAGATAGATTCTCTCTACGGAGACTTTCTCCATTGCTTTACCAGCAAACTCTTTCGCGTACTTCTGAATAGATCTGATTGCTTGCTCTGCATTATTTTTTAAACCAACAATCTTGATTACGTCAGAGTCCTCCTCCTTTCTAGGGATGGCGATCTTGGTCTGTGTTTCATCCTGAATCGAGGCCAATCTCAATCCCTTTTGGCCAAGCAGGCGACCGTGTATAGATTTAGGGACTGAAACAGTTAAGGTTACTGAAGTTTGGAAATCGTTCAGAACTAGATTCTTTGCAGTTTGTAAGAATGCTTCCTTTCCGATTATACAAAAATTTAAAGCACCATCCTTTGTAGTAGTAACTTCAATTTTAGTGTTAGTTTTTTGCATGATTTCCTTCAAAATTTTTGATTGCTCTAATTCAAAATCTCTATATCTGCGCTCCTCGGGAGCAATTTTGAAGGTGCAACATCTTTCACTACTTGTAATAGGATTTGGTAATCCCGGCCTCTTATGATGAACGGAAGGGTTGCTTTGCATGGTGTTGGTATTATTATTAATATTTGCGGACTGATTTTGTTGGTGCTGGTGCTGGTGAGGTTGCTGTTGTGGCTGAACTTGGTATTGCGAAACCATAGCGTTAGAATTGTGATCAGAGTCAACTAGATGATCCAACACCTGTTGGTGGTGGTTAAGTTGTGGTTGTTGTTGGTGCTGTTGCGTGGATGCTGGTTGTGGTGGTTGTGTTGCTGTTGGTGGTGGTTGCTGTAGTTGCGGCTGCTGCTGCGGTTGGTTTGGTTGAGGCTGTTGCTGTTGCTTGTATAATTGTTGAATTTGGTGTTGGTTATTGGCCGATAAGAGATAATTTAGTTTCGTTGGCTGACCTGGTGATTGCGGGTTCGTTGTTTGGCTAGACGTTGACCAGCTATTTGTTACACTGTTATTAGTTACAATATTAGCACTCGTTGCAAACGATGTTGTTGATGAAGTAGTAAAGTTGGGACCGTCTAGAGGTGGAAATTTCTCATCGTAGTTTGTGGGAACATCTGTCATTTTGATGATGGCTTGCGCAGCAGCAGAACAGTTTGGTGCCTCCGTGTTTTTTGATGACTCAGTTCGTTTAGATTAATTTCAGCATATGTGTACAAGCTTGGGTCTATTTCATGAATAAATCTTGAGGCTTGTGAAAGGCAATAATGTTAACAATTTCAATAATAATGCTAGTAATTCAATAGATATATGGATAGATAGTGTAGAAATATGATATAATATCCTGGATGTGTGTGTGAATGTGTGTAGTGGAGTGAGGTGGTGCAGCGGCGCCAGCAGCGGCATTGGTAGGCGCAGCAGCGTCGGCGGCGTCGGCGTCAACGATGGCGGCGGCAGCGGCGGTGATGGTGGCAGCAGCGGCAGCGGCGTCGGCGGCGGCGGCATCAGTGGCATAAGCTAGCAGCGGTGTCAGCAGAGGAAAGAGCGGCAGTGGGGGCAGAGCGGCATTACTGGTGGAAGTCGTATGAAGAGGCATGAGCGCTGCTGCAGCGGCGGCGGCAACAGCGACAGCTTGCGCTACCTCCGACGCCGGCCCGGAGCAACAGATTTGTATGGTATACTTTGCGTGCTATCTCTCGCCCGCTTTTGCCTGTCAGTGTTCGAGTGAGGATGTGGATAAAGACCATCTAGGCAGCCGGCTTGAACTTGCTTCAGCGCCGCCATCTCCGCCGCCCCGGCTAGATCCCAAATTCATGCAAGACCCACCATCGTCTGAGCACAACCTCCGGTTCTAAAACGACTCTTGCCCTCGGCCTCGCCGATTGAAACAAATCATACACAGGGACGCTGATGTGTTGGATTGGCTGCTTCATTGTTATTACGGCATCTGCATCTTGAATTGCCAGATTACTTTCGTCTTACCAGCAAAACTAGCAGAGGGCCTTCTGTTTGCGGGAGGCACTCTAATGGCGCTCCATGTGCGCTTATTATTGAGGCCAGACTTTGCCAGTTGCCGGCTTGATAGCGGTTGCTAGACTCGGGCTAGTCGCATACGCCAACCATGCCGAGCCGCCCCCTTCCTATGTCGGTTAACCGATCCGTTCAAGTTGGGGCTCCAACCAGAGGATAGAGGAAGCGCGAGTTCGAGAGTCGTGTGGGGACAGCTATCTAGAGTGGCCTTTGAGTTGGAAAAGTAGCATACTTGAGTCTCTCTGAGCAGGCTTTAAAACGATCTTGATAAATGGCCTGAGTCTAGGCATCATGATCGGCTAGCTTACAATCAGTTGCACTAGAGGGGGGCTAGCTGCCTTTCTGGAGCTCGTCTGGGAGCAAAAAGAGCATTGAGCCTTTGGCGTTCAGCATTGTCGGCCATCTTAATTTTGAAAAGAGAAGATGAGGGCTAATTGGGGGGAGCAAGTCGCAATGTGCACCACTTAAAACGAGATCTCCAATGTCTACTATGTTTTATTCGCATTTGCATTGAGTGGTGTCCCCTCTGGAGAGACAGGGACGAGATCTTCCCTCTACAGAATCAAGTATGGGCAATGCGCCGGCAAGCGCCAGCTCGATCCTGAGCACCACGCCGTCCTGGCTAGCGACAGGTCTGCAAAGCAAGGTTTTCATTTGGGTGGACATACCATCGAAACGATTCAATACGAACACACAACAACGGACTCATAAACTTGTGTATGAGTTAGCTAGCCGGGCTTGCCCATGATGCAACAGGCTGGTCGAGTTCCGACAAGTTTGCGATACAAAAACACACACCGAGCTGCCTAGCCACGAGGCTCGAGCGCATTCAGCTGGGGCACTCGTGTTCCTCTCTTGGTTGTCACCGCTCCAACTTGGCTGCCATTCAAATGGCAAAGGCATTACTGCCAACGTTATCGTCACCACTCTAGCAGTGCAATCGGATTGCTAGAATGAGAGATAGAGAAAAGGCATGAGTGGAATCTTTGTTGTTGGTGCTCGTGAAGAGTAGAGTAGATTTGAAAATTAGATTGGTTATACCTTGTGCTCTTTTGATTTGAGCGCTTTTCATCGTAAAGAGAACCAACCGTCTCATGTGAGCGAACGGAATGGTGGCCTTTCAATTTGAACGAACCCATTTGGATTGGAAGCTTCTATGGTGATGCCAACACGGCTTCTAAGAACAATGGGATGGGTTTTACGGGGGAATCGAGGATTGAGGATAAACATTGTGTTATTTGTGTCATGCAAAAGCAACAAATTCTAACCAAGTGGCGCATCAACCAAAGCTGTCGACTAGGTAAAAATTATTTGGTTAATGCTCAAGCTTGGTTGAGTCTCTTTTTGGCATATTCTACAAATTCGTCAATGAGAACTGGCCAAGCGCCCTCTTCGTCGTAATTAGACATGCTATCGTCAATCATGGTGCTAAAATCTAGCAGCAAGTTCCACGTATCCCGCGTGATTGCTCTCTTATGAGTTTCTCTTAGGAATTCCACCCATAGGTCAAGAAATTTGAACCTGTTACGTAATAGTATATTCCAATAAGCGATTGCCAACTCGAGATCAAGAGATTTTTGCAGTAGATTCTTCGCGTAGTTGAATGTGAATCGATACAGGTCCTTAAATTGGTTAGAACTATTATTGAGCTCGAGCTCAGCCTTAATAAGACTGTTCTTCAACTTGTCAATGCGATCTATGGGCCGGCCACTTGACTCCCCCAATTCCCTTAAACCTCTATGAAATTCTTCACTGGTAAACTCACATTGCGTGCCTGCTTTACACTTCCAAGCTAATATTAAAACTAAGATAGAATCCGCTTCCAACTCTAGGTCCGATAGTAATCTTTCGACGCCCTCAATGCTGATCTTATCTTCTGACCCGTTTCCCCTGTAGGCGGTGAAGATGGGACTAATTTGATTCACAGATGCCAACTCGTACCTCATAAATACGTTTGGATTTTGGAAGAACATATCGCTAGCCACCTCGACTTGCCAATCGAATTGGTTCAAACAATAGATGGCGGTTTTCTCGCTTGTATTCGTGAAAGCCATGAATTGTTTGACCTTCTCTCTCTGCGAATGCTTCAACTTATTCATTATGATTAGTTTATTTATCTGACCTACCAATAAGTGGGGTATGAACAGTTTGAGTGAAAATATGAGCTCTCATTAGAGTGATGAATATGGACCTGTATTGTGCCTTACGAATCGATAGGGATTTTACCGTGGTATTTATTGAGATTCGAGCTTCTCCAAGTGCGCATTGCGCGCAATACAATGCATTAACGACTGAAATAAATAATACACTCACCACTTATCAATTTCGTCGGATCGAGATTGAATCGACCCTATCATTGAAGGACTCATCCAGGTTTTCAAACTGTTTGTAAAGTAGACGACATAACATTTTCCAAACTCACCAATGTTGGCTGCCCAACAAAACGTTAGAGTGAGTTTCTTAGTTGAAGCGGTCAGTCGTCCAATATCGTTACGAATATTGGAGCCGACGCTTGGTGGCATGGCAAATGCAAGAAAACCTTCACATACAATGTGAACAGTTTCTTAAAACCTCAAACAAGTCAGAGAATGATCATAGCAAAGATTTTCGACAACTGGAGACATGTTCAGTCGAAATTGCGTTCTATTTCCTTGGATCGGAGTTGATAGCCTCCTCATGTTGGCGGGCGAAACTCACCAGAATACCAGCGACAGACTGTCTATTTACAACAACTTAGACTAGGGGTTAGTTGTTCACCACAGAGCATTGGCTATCACTTTGGTTGGTGATGCTTTGGCCAAGTCGGTAGCGCTCTCTACTCCGATTTGGCCCCAAAGATTATGTATCCAGTAACTTTGGATGCTGGGCTGTTGACGCAGTCTGTGGGCTGACCTAACAGTAAGTCAGTGCGTAACCAGGCTCGTTGACACCGTCAGTCATCTCGAGACTGGATAGGGAGAAATGAATCAGCATAACAATGATCAGGCGGAACGAGATTGAGCTCTTGCTCCATGTATCTGTTTTTGGCTTCTCGGGCCGGGTCACATATTTTTCATCTGATGACTATTCGAGTTTTTCCCATCGCTTCCGACCTTTTTTCGCTCTTACAAAACTAATTTCTGTATTCGTTTTTGCCAAGAAGAACATACTCTTGTGCTCGAGCCAAAGGATCCTAAGCTCATCTTAGCCAAGCGTACGGTCGAAGTTTTGTTGGCTCCCAAGCTGAGTTTCCAACGTTAAAGAGACTGCCTATGTATTCAGTCGGCTCCATTGTAAGAGGTCTGCTTCTACACAACCCCATCTCCCGCCGCCCGCGCTCCACTTTAATTTTGGCGAGGGAACTGAGTAAACTTCCTTCTAGACTCTGATGGCGGGGTGGGGGGCTCGGATTTGCTCGACGGCAGAGCTTAAGTTTCGTTCCACCCTAGGGGCGCTCACGATTCAACGAGTTTCGGGGCCAAACAATATTCAATGTCGTTGACTCTTGATGCGCTCTTTACGGGGGAGTCGCTGTTGCTCATTCAGTCAACAAAGGCTTGATTCTAATGTAAACATCCACTGGGGGGAGGTGAGCTGGATAGTCCTGAATTCTAGGGTCCTCTAGGTCTCGACTCAATCAATAGACGAGAGGATTCTATGCGCATTTGACATCAAGAATCAAAAATAGGACAGTTCAGCGCTCCAAAATAGACATCGAAAGAAGGTTGGTCTTGAATCGTCGTGATAGGCTTGTGGAGGATTCAATTATGTCTGGTTACGCTCAGGCTCCGCATAAGCCAGACAACCGAATTTTCGCCTCCTATCCAATGCCTGCGAAGATCGACCTGATCCAGGAGAGACCGAGGAGAGAGAGTTTGGTGGAGAAACAACTTGAAGGAGCAATTGGCCAAACTTTTGTACCCAAGTTAGATGTCTCGAACAATCCTCTCGATCGGCCGGCCAACCAGCAACCGAATGTATGGCGACCTAGCACCAAAAACGATTCAAGCATGATCATGCAGTACCGGCAGCCCCCTCGGGCACAACAGCTTCAACGGGCGGATATCAGGCGAGACTACGGGCAGCCGGGATCCTTTTGTGAAACCATGACCACTACAACAGTTAAGACCACCAACACGTCTGCCCAAAATGCAGAACAACAACTGAGAGTCGAATTGGCCAACAAGGAGCGCAAGCTGATGGCCGAAATTGAAGCAATGGACGAGCAGCCATACGATTTCTTGAAGGCTCCCCCGAGGATTCATTCTCGCGATAACGAGCACCAGCAGCGGGTTATAAGAAACCAGCAGTACCAGAAAGAGTTCGGGCCGTCGCCAAGGTCAAGCTCGCGGGCCTCCTCAACTAGATCAACAGGTGACGATTTGATGGAGAAGGAGAGCAAATTGTTGCGCGATATCGAGGAACTCGAGCGAAAACCCTTCAATCCGCAAACGATAATCGTGGATTCAAATAGGGTCTCTAAGGATTCTGGTGGCCAGTACGACGGCTCGGCCAGGCCAGCGTCGGCCGCCAGCAGTGTTCACACTGCTGTTATACGGATTCCAAGTCGAGAGGTTGACAATAGATCGCCGCTTCCCTTCTCTTTTGACAATTTCAGCACGAAAGGAGTGCGCGGCAACATAGCGTCAGTGTGCGCACTCGAGCCAGAGCGTCCACCGCCGCCTATCTTTCCCATCCTGAAGCGTACGCCGTCGCCTAGCGGCAATCGCGACTAGTGCTCGTGCGCCGCGTGTTCAGCATAGCAAGCCGAGCGTTCATTGAAATGGGATGGCCCCCAAACGCCGTTACAATAAAGTCTACAACTATGGGATATCGCAATCTTAGCCATTCATGTTTCAACAGATCGTCTTTCAACCGATTTCAAAAGCCTGCTCCCGGACCTTAGCTCGCTGGCTCGGCGCCCGTTAGATGGCGCTATTGGGCAGACAACTCACAACAGCTAGCTAGCTAGCTAGTTAATGCCGAATGGCGTACACAATCAAATTTCAAAGTTTCAATTCCGAATTTCATTTGGATAAACTTGCGGCCATCAGATCATTGAGATTGTAATTGAATTGGCCAGATTCACTTCCGCAAAAGCGACCCCAAAAGATTTCCCCTCCAGCTGGGCAAGTCTCGTTCATGGCGCCTGAGGATAATGACAATTAGCAACTCAATGGTCCGATAGGCTCATACCAATTTTGTGGCTCAAAAGATGATGGCAACTCAAACTTGCTGCCCAAACTTATTCCCTTCGTCAACAGATCAAGCGAAAAGGGATCAAAATCTTCGCTAGAAAGCTGATGTACTTGCGTTACGAGCGCAAGTTGCTTCATTGAGAGTGCTAGCTCAAAGAGAAGTTTTGATCCTTCTAGTCGTGGCCGTGGGACTTCCTTGATATTGCGAGCTGCCGTTTGGCGCATCATTCGAATGAACTGTGAAAAAGTTTGTGACATAAGCGCCAATTATGCACAACTGGACATCCCATTGCTTGAGAGCACACTTGGTTGGTTGGTAGGCGCTTTTGTTTGCTGGCCAGTAGGTAGAGTTTATGGCCGACAAACACGTATGATGATTACAGCACCGTTCTCGTTTTAAGTCGACCGGCTGTCCCGCTGACTTCCTGCTGATTTATGGCCTCCAATTCCGGACTCGTCCGGCTCAGGAGCCTTACAATACTGATCGCTCTAACCATGATTAAGGCCGACGTCTGACCGAGACTCTGGCCGCCAGATCAGCAATCTGGGTGGACGCAAGCTGATTGTACGGCGAAAGCTCTCTGGGACTGGCACAGCTCAAGGCCCTGATTCAGTGTCACTGCCTTAGAATTTGGCGTCCAAAGCTAGCCCAAATAACGAGCCATTGAATTGTCTTTGCGCCCGAATGGCAATCGACGGCCACTGCATCACCGAAAGATGTAGGTGACCTAAGCGCGTGAATGAGATTGGACAAGGCTGGTCGGCTCGTGGGTTTGGGTGCAAGAGACTGGAGGCAATAATTCCCTGCTTGCACACCCATTGAACCGAGGCTGCCTTTCGCCAAATCGAGTAGCCAACGTGTTTCATACAGAGACTTGCGCCGCTGGGCCAAAATAATTCCTGGTCCCACTGACGAATCAATCGCGACAGGTAAACGAGAGCGAGAAGCCGATTGGAGGCACTTGATTCGAAATTAGCTTCATTGAGTCTCACTCTTTGAATTGGATCCTATCCATTTAGCATCGTTCGTCGCGAGCGGATCTCAATTGAATCGGTCAGGGCAAACAAAATTTCAGCCTTTGATGGTGGGGCGAGTTCGGCTCGAATTGATTTGCTCTATCTCGCTGAGCAACTTGGAGGGTCACAAGAAGAGTGATACCTGTTAACAGGTTAGCTGAGTAGGAGTTTATGGTTGCTTGTTGGGGTGCGATTTGTTTTGGTTTGCGAGCAAATGAGCTCGAGTTGGTTGGGCTGCTTAGGCGGCGATTCCAACTGGAGATGGCGCGTTTTGGCTCCGAGTCAAGTGGGGCAACGGACGTTCTCCATGACTCCTCGGCCCGCTTCAACGACGAGCTCTTGCAAGTTGTCTTTGTTGCTCGAGCTTAGAAGCCGACCCAGCTAATTGACTCTGCCCTCCTCTTCCGCACTCCCCGCAGACTGTAACCGGCTCTCGAGCGTGCTCATCTACAAACGCTAACACTGAATCCTCCATGGGATTCAGCGTTGTCTTGCGCAACCAATGTTGATGTAAAACCCACTCGCCAGCCACAAGCGGTATCGAGTTTTGGTGGAGGATGGAGTGTAAGTTCGAATCGTGCAACTGAACTCCCCTAAGTGTAGCCGCCAGATCAGCTCTCGTTTTCGGGCCAACCGAAAGCAGAGAGAGAGGGCAGGCGAAACTTTTGTATTGTTGCCACTGTGATAGACTCTTGCGTGATCGTCAATGGCGGCCATCAGTTTTTGCGAGCGAGCTAGCGAGCATCCTTGCCTCGTGAGCCAGGTGGAGCGCTCGCATCAGCTCGCTCGCTCGCCGCTAGGATCGTCTGGCCACCACCAATCGCGCCGTTAAACACGACTTTCTCCAATCGATTCGCAGCAGCTACTTTGATCCAATTTAACGCAACACTTTTGCATCATCCGCAAGCTCGGAAAATAATGGCCGCCACACATTCATTAAGATTCGCTTCCTCCTTCCCTTCAGATGCTCTCTCTATCTCTCATAGCAGAATGTGCACTCAATTGGCTTGCTGCGGCAATCTAATTCAGTTTGCTCCCCCTAAACTCACAAGCCAGCCCAAGGGGGGCAAGAAGTATGGGAGGAAGAAGAGGAAGAAGAACAACAACACTGGAACTGGAACAGAAACTGAGCGCATGTCTCACCGAGCGAGCTCGGCCGGCGGACAGGAGAAGCAAGAGGAGGAGGCCAAGATAGTCTTGCGGCGGTAATGGACGCAAGCTCTAGTTGTTGCTGCTCCCTCTTGGATCGCTTAACTCGCCACCAAATCTCCCTCTCTCGGCCCGGCTCATTTGCATACGCTGATGAGGTTGCGTTGGCGCTCGGCCGCCAGATTGCTGTCGCCGCCGAGATTGTAATGGACGCCCGTTGTCGCCTCTGGAGAAGGACGGAGGCTTGAGCTGGAGGCAAGAGTTGATGCTTAATCCCGCTCCAAGTGATGATAAATCAATCAATACCCACCATCAGATCGATGGAGCCCACAATGGGCCGCTTTCCCTCTGTCCATGGGCAACGAGAGCGCAACACGTTTACTCAGTCGGCTCGCGCGCCGCCCGCCGGCCGACAGCTAACTGGACTGGCGCGCTTGGCCCACGAGAATGTCTCTATAATTTATAATCAAATCATTGTTTTCTCGAGTGTGTGCGCCCGATTTGAGTAGCTAGAATGATGAGCCAAGGGCCAGTAAGGAAGTTTGCCGTTCAACTTCCTAAGCCAAGTTAACCTGGAGCGAGCGGCTTGCAAGCGTTTTGCCCTCTTGCAAGGGCCTTTCCTTGAAGCCACTAAATGTTTGTACTTTGCTTACGAACGCCGGCCGAGCTGGCCATATTTAAATGACCAACCTTTGGCCAGCTGGCACACAACCGTTTCGCCAAAGAGGGCTAAGCGGCTTGGTTTGCGAGGCACAAGGGCAGGAAGCTTGGAAGCCGGCAAGCTAACGAGGGGCAGACTGTGATGGTGGGGGGGGGGAGGTGCTCACCTGAGCAGGTGGGCATGGGACAGGTAAAGGGTGGGGAGGGTGGAAATTAATTAGGATTGATTTATCTGGCTGGCGGGCCGAGTTTGAAGGTGAAGTGGGCATTAGCGGCCATTTAAATGCATTGTTTATATTGCTCCACATTAGCACCCATAACTCACCCATTGACACCGCACAATAGGAATGGCCGATTAGGCGCTGTCAGCGGTCAAGCGGGCGAGTAAGCCGCTTTGCCGCTCGCATCTCCCTCCATGCTCGAGCCTCATGGGCGCCATATCATCATGCACGTCCATCTCTCTTGTGACCGACCAGCAGTCGGGCCCAAGTGGCCGCCGCGTGTGACTGGCACAGGTGAGTTGTTTTGGGCGCCAAATTGGCCGGCTGCACTTGTTGCCGCCAGCCTGCCTTTGAGTTCGTCAATAAAGTTATCAATTGGATTACTTGGAAGGCATTCGCTCTCAGTTGGTTGGCGGCCAATCAACTGGTCGAACTTGAGCAGCTTACTTACCCATGCGCCAGGTAAGCGCATGGGTCGTCCAGCTTCGCGTTCCGTAGCCAAAAGTTGCCGGATCAAATCGGCAACTTTTAAGCGAGCTTTGCGCTTCCAATTCCAGTTAGCAGCAACACGCAGCCGATTAAACGTCCAACGCACTGAGATCTCTCCGCTTTGCTCACCGCAAACGCCAGGAAGCAATCTATGCCTCTACCTGGGCAAGGCTAGTTGGCCGGCCGGCTAGCCGCCATTGCACCTGGCCGAGAGAGGCTCGCCAGTCTCTCTCGCTGGTCATTACGCGCGAGCTAGTGAAAGTCCATTTCTAAGAGAGAGAAAAGATCATCACGATTCTATTGTTCAGAATTTGCATTCACTGGCCGGGAAGCAAACGGAACTTTGAACCTTAAAACTGGCAATCAGCGGCAACCAAGTCTCCCTGGTGCCACAAGGAAGAGGCCTGATGCTAGCCGATTGTGACCCGGACTACTGATTGATCTGGAGCCCGTTCTCTTCCTCCTCAACTCGTCCGCTTACGCCGACTCAAGCCGGCTGATGAGTCAGACTAAGAGAGTGAAAGGTAGTCTTTCTTTGGCGGGCACCGAGATCGCTTGATTGGAACTGGGAGTCGCGTGATTTGATTGGCCATCCGCCTGTCTAGCTCCAATTGGAGGGCTAAGTGAATGGATCAATAGGGTCGCCCCTTGCCTCACACAGTCTGTCGCTGTTTCAATTCGATGATTCATGACCCAAATTGAAGCTCCGATTAGTTTTCCCCGCTGTTTCCGGCCAACTCTGGGCGCCTTTTTTGTGTGTCCAGCTCGGCTGGCCGCGGCTCGGAGGCGAGCGCGCGTTAACCGGCCGACAAATCGGCCGCCGGCGAGCCAGCTGCACCGAGAGCGAGCTGTTTGTTGGCCAGCCGAAAGGTTCACCCTGTCCTGGGTGGCCGCCAATTGAATCATCACGATTTGCCCATTGCACTTTGCTACCCTTAATCCGCTTGATTGGCCACTAAACCTTTGCGGCCGGCAAAGGTTTGGCTTGCTCGCCGTCGGGCCAGGTACGAGCGAGGCTCGTTTGCGGCGATCATGGGTGGCCGCCAGCGAGCGGCCACTGGCGGCCCAGTGAGCGCTGACCGCGGCCGCCTCTGTCGCCGCCGCCGCCGCCGCCCTCACTCGCTGGCTCCCGCTCGGGTCCAGTGTTTCAAGTAAGCTGAAAACAAAGGATCATCTGTCGGCGCCACCCCGCGCATTGGATTGCGAGAGGGCGACAGTTAGGGGCGCGATTGTTGGAATACGGCAGCATTGTTGGCCAACCAGGGAACCGCAGAAATAACAACAATCCTAATGACGCCGCCGCCGCCTCTGAATGAATCGCGCGAAGGGGCGAGCTAGCGGGCGATTCATCCGCCTTCCAGGTGAGTGGGCACTGCTCTTGCGTAAATGTGGTTGCAAATCGGGCCGCTCGCTTAGTGGCAACACGATGACCGCTTGCAGTGAACTGAGCGCGAGTGTTTTTGGAGGGGGGGGGAGGCATAACAATACGGAATGGACAAGTTCAATGGCAAGCCTCGCTCAGCTTGGCGGAGGGCGAACTCAAGGCGGGCGACCTTAGCTGGGAGATGAAAGATCACAAATGACAACTAGCGCTAGGGGGTCGGCGCGAGTTGAGGCGGCCAGCTTGAAGCGAGAGCAACCTGGCCGCCGAGATTGGACAAGATCGCATCGGCTCTGTGGCCGCACAATCGGCCGAATCTCAGGCGGCGGCGGCGGCCGCGGCGACGGAGCGCAACCGCCAATGGAAGTGCCTGCAAAGCGAATTGTGAGGCCGCGCGCACGTTGGCCTTTGTGGCTCTCCAACAGGTGAGCGGTGCACCTGGACTGCGAGGAGGGGGAAAGGACACTAATTAATTAGTTCCCATAGTCTGAATCCACGCGAACTTGACTTCCAGCGACGAGCTTGAAGGCTTGCGAGCCAAAGCTTGGCCAGCGATTGGTGTGCTAAATGTGCGCCTTGGTTTTGCGGCCGGCTCCACGAAGGAGCTGGCACTACAGTAGCGCCACTGGTTCAACCGGGCAACAACAAATGGCCAGCCAGTGCCACTTGAACGGTCAATTGGCAGTGAAAGCCTTCGGAAGGCAGCCAACGGTCAAGACAATGGACCGAGAACATAAACTTCCTCATCAATCTGGCCAGCTAGAGTCATGGGCCCGCGTGTTTTTGGCAAGCGAACTCGAGCTGCTGCCTGCCGCTTGGGGAGGATTTCTCACACTCTCGAGTTGGACGTTGCTCTTGCGCTTACCCCGTTAGATGAAACTTATTCCAGCCAAAAAAGCTCCTCGCGCTCGTTGGGCGCCCTCGCCGGCCGGCCAGCAACAGGAGCCACATGAGTTGCCGGCGCGACAGGTTAGCTGGGGAGCAAAGCCAAGTGCAGTTGGGGAGAGTTTGATTTGGTGGAGGCTGAGTTTGTTGTGCCTGTTGATGCACTTTTACTTGCGCATGCGCGGCTGGCCGGCCGCGCCCCCAAAAGCGCGCGCAACTCTCTCTCTCACTCCAGGTATCGCTTTCGATAATGTCTTGCCTGGCCAGGTAGAGTTTCGGCCCTCCGCTCGCTCGAACAAAGGAAAACTGAGCGTGTGCGTGTGGCTGAGATTGCGCAAACTAAAATTCATCGCCACTCGTTGGGGGAGCATCGAGACCAAGTTTAGCGAGCGGCGCCAAAGGGGAGCCAGTCAGGAGCTAAGAGGGCGCCCCAATCGGAGCAACAAACCGCCTCTAAGCGCTCAAACTGGCTAACCGAGCTATGAGCTTTGTTTGCCCATCTAAGCCAGCGAGCGAGAGAGAATTTGCCAACGAGCGAGAGGAATCGGAAAGCGGCCACTGGCGCCAAAAGACCAGTAGCGAGCCATTGGAATCGGTGCGCTGGTCAGTTTCAAATTGATTGGCCAGGTGAGCGCGTCCAAGTGTACTGCACTCGGTCCATCCGCCAAGCTAGTTGTGTTGTGAGGAGCGAGCGAAGGGCCAGGGGCCGAGCAAACAGCTGATTGGTGGCCAGGGAGAAAAGTTGCCCATCCGAGCTGACAAGACAGCGCCGGCCAGCAACAAGCATCAGCTGCTCAGTTTGAACAGTTTAACGTTCAACAAGGCAGCTCCAGCAAGAGGAAGCTCAAGCTAAGGCCAATCGTAGCGGAGGAGTTGGAAGAGCTCCACTCCAGCTTCTTCAGCAGGCCAGAATAGAGGAGGCCAAGGTGAGTTTTGTGTCCGCCAAGTTTGCAATTGATTTCCGCTCGCTCGATCGGAAGCCGCAAGGGGAGCATTGCAGGAGGAGCGCCGCAAAAGGTGAAACGAATCGATCATCATGGAGCAAATTAAGCCAACTCGCGCAAGTTGAGAGCTGAGCCATTCGGCCGACTGGCCTCCCAACTCAAAGGATTGAAATTTAGTTGAGCTCAAACGGCAAAGTTTGAGCGCATTAAGTTTTGCTCGCTTTCGTGTCCAAATTGGCCGGAAACGAGCCTCGATTTGCGCGAGGAGGCCAATTATGACTGCTCGAGGTTTGCGCGAGAAGGGCCCAAATTGTGCAACAGGCGGTCGAGACACAATTTTGCCGAGCGCTGTCGGCGATTTCATCAGCTCTGCCGCTAATTTGCCTTTCTGGCGCCAAATTCATGGGCCACAATTAAGCCCACCTGTCGCCGCCGCCGCCGCAGCCATCGACGATCCCTGGCTTGGTTTCGTTTGAGTGGGAAACAATTGTTGCAGCCAGCGGAGGCTGGTTTCAATTTTCCAGTCTCGCCGAGGAGCACGTGGGCCAGCAGGTTGGCCCACGAGCGAGGCAGGGCTCAGGTCGCCAGAACAAAGTATCAGGTTGACAATTCCGCCCTCCCCGGCCGGCGCCAACCATTAGCTCTGCGTTGCTCATTTGCATGCCAGCCGAGAGGCAGAGAGAGAGGCGATAAAAGCAGTGAGACAAACGAGGGCCAATTAGCTAGCTCTCTTCCTACACTTGGGCGCGACGACGAGTTGCTCTCGCTAGCCCAAACCTGGCCAACCGCAAGCAACCCCGCCTAAGGCTGCGAGCGCAACAAAAGCCAAAGAGAGATCCACTAACCCCGAAATAGAAGCCCCCTAATTGAGCCTCCCTTTTGTCAACTTTGCGCCCTAAACTTGAGCTGGCCGAAATATGCGTATAAAATTAGTTAAATTTAGGGGCTAATTTTACACCCCATTATTTCAGGCAAATTTTCACCACCAAATCTAACGGCCTAAACAAGCAACTCCAAAGTCCGCATTTTATGGCCACATTGAGGAGGCCAGCAGAGTGTCTGGGCGACGCCATCGGCTGGCGCCGCGCCTCTTGGCCCGTCGGCCGGCAGCCAGCCATCCGAACTGTTTGCTCGTGCAAACGGCAACCACTGTCCAGGACACGATCGCATTGGGCGAGCAGCTTGATCGTGATAATTGAATTCTGCCCGATCAACAAGCGGCCAGCCAAAGAGGGGGGTTGGATGTGCTTTCGGCTGGGCGGACAGGTTTGCTTGTTTGAGGTTGATTAGATTGGATGGGCAATTGCGATTTATTGGCTCAGGTCGGTGTGTTTGCGAGTAGGTGAATATTAATTACGGGAGGTGGGAGCTTGTTTTGTTGGCTGGCAGTTTGGTTTGGCGCCACTGAGGCGGCGCCAGGAGCAGCAGGTGAAGCGCGTGGACAATATTCTAGTATTGAACGGCGCTCGGCAAGCCAACGCCAGAGCCGAGCTGAGCGCGAACGAGGCTCGGCTTGTCCCGGCCGGCAGGCTAATCGAATCGAGCGGCTCCAGAGCAAACTGTTGCCGGCCGGCCAGCGAGTGGCGGCGGCGGCGGCGGCTCCGAGATCACCTGTTCGGCGCGGACCTAATTGCCGCCGGTCGTGATTCGCTCGTTTGTCGGCTCCGAGAGCTGTAGGAGCGCGGCCAGCGCAAAAGCCGCCCCACCTGGGCCGGCGGAGAGGAGCGGAAGTCGGTCGGCTGGAGCGCCGCCGAGGGCTGCCTCCAGGTGAGCCCTCGGCTGGCGACGCGCAGAGTGCGTGCAGCGAGCGCAGCGCAACACTCGAGCCGCTCGCTCGCTCGCTCGCTGAAACCAGCTGACCGAGTTCCTGCGGCGCCGACCTTGAATCGAGGGCCCTGAATTTGGGCTTCGATCGGCTTGCGAGGGCAGGGAGCGCCAGTTGGCCTCCTCTAGTGGCAGACTTTATGCTAATGGGCCGCCACTCGAGAGCGCCACTCGTCGCGCGCGCTCTGGGCCAGCTGCGCGGCCTCGGCCTAGCTGAGAGCTAGAAATCATGTTTCCAATTTTGTCTAGTTGATCCGAAATCCCTCTTGGCCGCTCGCTCGACTTGGAAGGGCTTAATTTGGCGCCTAATTCCAGCCGAGAGTTGGCCGGCGAAAGTTGCCCATCGCTGAGCCATCCTCTGCCGGCCCTCCACTGCTCAGCCCTCTCAGGATCTCGGCACCGGAACAAGCGGCGGCCAGCGCGAAGCAACGGCTCATTGTTGGAGCCACAATCGGCTAGAGAGTCCCATTGTCTCCCCGCGGCCCTCCACTCGAACTCGCCGCCCTCCCCCCTCCTCTGGCGCCACTCCAGAGTTGGCCAATCAATTTGGGACGGGCGAGCCGAGCGGCTAAGCAAATCAATCGATTCAACGAGCCTTGCCATGCGAAGATCCGCTTCTGGTTTTGCGCGCTCGGGCCTTCCTTGGAATCAAGCCGATCGCTTGCATGTAGCGCTTGAGGTGTAGCTTTGTTGGCGCAACTCGCGAGGCTCTCGCCGCTTGCACTCGCAAGCTGGCTTTTTGGTGTCTCCATTGGGCCGGCCGGTCATCGCCGCCCAACAAAGAGGGCTCCCAATGGGCGGCGCACTGTCAACTTGGCCCGAGCAGGGAGCAAACGAGCTCCAGCCGGAGCGGGTTGGGGGCGGGGCCGCGCTGGCACAGGCGGCGCAGGTACATGCGCTCGCCAATTGAGCCACTGGGGCCGGGCGGGCGAGTTGCGCAATTTGTTGGCCGATTATCGTCGGCGACCCGATCGGGGCTGCCGGCCAGCTCAGAACGGCAACCAGACGGCAGGCAACAACAAATTGAAAATTAACAATCAAAAGCGCTAACTTGTTGCTCTTTGATTGGCTTGGCCGAGCGAGCCAGCCGCTGCCTTCAGAGTTCGAGCAAACGGTCCTTTTGCCTTCCAAGCGCTCGTTTGCTCTCTGCCCGCCGCTTGGCCGCAATGGAGCCGGGATATATTTGGCCAGCTCCCTTGGATGGACAACATTTGGAGGATGAGACGGTTGGTTTGTTTCGGGCTCGAGAATTAGAATTGGGCAACCTTTCCTTGTTATTGCAAGCGATTCAGCTTGTTGTTGCCGCTGCCGCTGCCGCTGCCTCTGCTGTCGCTTGCAACGTTCTCATGTTGTGAAATGTTCAACATGAGAGGGCTGTTTCATCGATAAATTGCAACCGCTTCCAGCGAGTCAGTGGCTCGGGCTGGCCGCCTGCCCGTTCGAGCGGCCTGTTCACGGCGGCCGGCGAGGCGAGGCGAGGCGCGCGCGAGAGCACGCAAAGTTCGAGCGCCCGCCGTGACCACAGGGCGAGCGGGCGGGCGAGCGGCCTTCGCGTCAGCCGCTCTCCAGGTGGGGCGACAATTTTAGCTTTCATTAATTTTATTGCACCCGTGCGCGCTGGCCGAGCTGGCCGGGGCCGACTGAGGGTTTGTTGTATTCAAATTGGCCAGTTGGCGACGCCTTCGCATTGTTCGGCCCAAGCCCATGACTGACCAGTCATGAGCTCGCTCGCAGCCTCGAACAAGCCAAAGTGGCTGGCTAGCTAGCCCGGCTTGCGGGCGGAATGGATTTGTCATTGAAAAATGATCCCTCGCTCGGCGGGACTGGCGGCGCTGATTGATTGGCTAATTGAATCGCAGCCCGTCCGAGGCTGGCTGGCTCGCCCGCTGGCCCGCCAGCTTGAGGGCGCCGCGCCCACTGATGCCGTCCGCCGCCCGCAAGCCGGCCAGACCGCCCGGACGTCGCCGACGAGCCTCCTCCACTCGGCCGGCGCCACAAGTCAATCAAGCCACCCCCGCTCAAGCAACATTTCCTCCTCCCTTGCCACGGCTCGCTTGCACAGGGCAACGGCAGCAACAATTCAATTTTCTCTCTGCCGGACATCCAACTGTTCCGAGCGGCCTCCACCTTTGCGGCGGCCGCCTGGCTCGCCCCCGTCGGCCAGAGAGGGGGCCGAGCGTGCCAGGCGGGCAAGTCGCGGCCGAGCAGCGGGGCGCGCGCGCCGCAGCCGCGCACTCAAAGCTCAAGCTGGCGATGACAAAACCCTGTCGGCCGCGCGCTCACAGCCTCGCCGGCTCCCGATCAATCAAGGGCCGAGCTCGGGTTGGGCGGCCACCGCTTTGGGGCGCCGACAAAGTTGGACAGAGTCGCCGCCCGTCAAGCTGCAACTCCCTCGACGGCGGCCCGTCTCTGGCCGCAACGCGCAAGATAAATTGGCGCCCGCAACAAGCGAGCGGCCGCTGATTGATTTGGCCGCCGACACCAAGACCACCGTCTCGCCTGCCTCAGCCTCTCGGCTCCTGATTGGCGGCGGCTGCGGCTGCGGCGGCAACCGGAAAACAATGCGCCAGGCGGCTTGGTTGCGGGCAACTCCTACGCTCGTTAGCGGCAGCCGAGCGCTCCCGTTGCCCCGTTGGCCGGCTCCTAAGGCCGTTGGCCCCTCAGCGCGCCGCTACCAGTTTTGCGGCTCCGGCGCCAAGCTCATTAGCTGCCGGCCAGCCTGCCCGCGACTCCATCTCCATCTCCATCTCCGCCTTCACCTCCACCTCCGCCTGAATGCTCGCTGGTGCGCAGGCGTCGGCGAGCAGCTCCCAGGCGGAGAGTCGGCCGGTGAGAGTGGCTCAGCCGCTCGTTCCGTTGGCCGGCCGGCCAGCCCCTTGGAGGAGCGGCCTGGAGCTGGCCCGCGAGCAGGCTAAACGCGAGCAGACGAGGTCTTCCCATTCGAGGAGCTCTTGCGCGGCCGCTTGCAAGGGCGGCTCAACTTTCGCTCGATTGTTGATTAGCTCCGCTCGGCTTAGCTCAGCTCCATGCCCATG
>Ga0209372_1000388_pt1 | contig 23346 bp, 11 predicted proteins | sample AgamicAtPe_FD_187170 | JGI IMG/M metagenome (GOLD analysis project Ga0209372, IMG submission 187170) | Agave microbial communities from Guanajuato, Mexico - At.P.e (SPAdes) (version 2) | ecosystem: Host-associated > Plants > Phyllosphere > Phylloplane/Leaf | place: Guanajuato, Mexico | collected... | reverse complement strand
ACACCGGCGCCACCACCACCACCTAGCACAACACCGGCGCCTCCGCCACCACCAAGTACTACGCCAGCGCCACCACCACCTCCACCTAGTACAACACCAGCACCCCCGCCACCACCAAGTACAACACCGGCGCCACCTCCGCCACCACCAAGTACTACGCCAGCGCCACCACCACCGCCACCTAGTACAACACCAGCACCTCCGCCACCACCTAGTACTACACCGGCGCCTCCACCACCTCCACCTAGTACAACACCAGCACCTCCGCCACCACCAAGTACCACACCAGCGCCACCACCACCGCCCAGTACGACACCTGCGCCACCACCACCGCCTAGCACAACACCGGCTCCCTCGCCACCACCTAGTACTACACCGGCGCCTCCACCGCCTCCACCAAGTACGACACCTGCGCCTCCGCCTCCGCCTAGCACGACACCAGCACCTCCTCCACCACCACCAAGCACAACACCGGCTCCACCACCTCCGCCACCACCACCACCACCACCAAGTACAACACCAGCGCCGCCGCCTCCCGATAAGTTGGAGGATGGGCTGAAGACCATGTCTACTCTGGCGGACAAGCTGACGGCCGCTGATAAGGCATTGAAGAAAGATGATTGTAGTGTCAAAGAGGTCAGCAAAATGTTGGCCGATGCTGGAAAAACAAGCAAGACTGTTGATAAAGAAGTTGTTGAGACAATTGAAGTTAAAGAAGAGTATGAATTCGTTGACACGACCCTTGCTGAGTTTGTCGAGCTTGAAGCGAAGGGCTTGCTAGAGACAGAAGAGTCTGCTGCGGGCTCAATCGTCGAGCGTGACGCATTAGTGAAGTTATGCGACAAGCACGAACCACACCTTATGATATCAATCCAAGCTTAAATCTTGAACCATTTTATTTTATAATATCTAGTGTCCACATGAATCCAGGCCACTATGTCTTATTTCCTTCGGACCCTAAGGACCAACAATCGCAAATCTTCGAAGAGGGCGCTAGTTTCGAGTCATAAAAAGTTTGCAATAGATCAATGTCACCGCCTAGTCATGTTTGAATGCGGCTATCGATGTTAGCCGACTTACTACTTCTTTCCAAACTTCCAACGATATCCATGCATTTAATAAATTCTTGCTGATCATATCCGTTCATTTGTAAGCTAGCCGGATAGCCTGTTTTAGGTGCGCCGTGGAGGTATAGCAACTTTGTTGTCTGTGACAATGGAAGCTCGACCCCCTCTTGCTTAGCGGCAAGTTTAGCTGCCCCATAGGCAGAAGATTGTACCAACTTCAAAAGACGGAATCTATCCAAATTCTTCGCAAGAATTCCGACGAAACCCGCCCTCAGCAGATTCCATCCATTGAACACGGATCCAACACAGACAATGTCCAAACCGCTCTCAAGTTGGTTCTACTCAGGTGTGTTAGTTGGATTGCCTCTAAACTCCATGTCCCACCCACCCCTCCCTCTAAGTAACCATGCTGCTTACCTTGTCGATAGATCGTAGGAGAGCTAATACCTTCCTAGCCAACATGCTTCCGGCCTGTTCAAAGATTTCCACGATCGCCTCATCATAGGAATCCATAGTTGCTTCGGTGCAGTCGGTTAGTCTACGTACTTTGACGATGTCATCTCCCGCCCTTACAGCTAACCAACCTTTATAGAGCTCCTTGCTTAAACCGGCAAACTTCCTTTTATCGTGTTCACGATAGAAGCTGCCAACTTTGAGTTCATTGTCAATGTTGAAATAATCACAAATCAGATGCCTAAGACGCTTCGTGTCGAAGGGCGGAGGGTTGAAGTTGTCCCTCTCATCTAAGAGCATTTTGTAGGCGCGCCAAGCGATCCAGTAGGCACTTCCCTCATCTCCAAACAAATGGCCGTGTCCTCCGCAAGTTGCAGCGAGACCCTGAGGTGAGTAGAAAGTCGAGCAAGCGTTAGGGTTACAGACCTCGATGAAACGTCGTTGAGCATTTATGGCAACTTACATTCTCGTTAAAATACAGACTGTTCGATCCTGTTCCAGAAATCAATATTATGCCACCTAAGGTTGATTGGATTAGTCAATGTAAGTTTCAACTCAACTTGCATTTATACACTTACGAGGTGAAACATACTCTTTAAATTGCTTGCATACAAAGATCCAACCGTGTCATTGGCTGTTACACAACTCTTGGCAATCCTTGGACAGTAATTGAGAAGATCCTGGGAATATTTTTGAGCTTGTTGCTCGCAAATGCACCCGGAAAGACACAATCCCTAGGAATTTATCAGTTAGTAGAACAAGTAGATCTACATGCATGAGAGTGGAGTTTAGTACGTACTAATGCGATGAGACTTTCCTCGTCGGGGATATCAGCCTGCGCCCTGGCCCTATCGATCATAGCAATTACGCGTTCAAAGCTCTCCTCTTGACCTACCAACTTGACGCGATACCGATTTTTAGTAAAGCTGGCGATCTGCTTGCTCGTCGAATATTTTAATTAATCATAAAACTTACCAACGGATTTGTCGAAGGTCCTGACACTGAGGCAAGAGTCCGGCCTTGATCGTTGAGGAGGACCAATGAGGAGCCAGTTGATCCACTGTGTCGGTAATTTGACGGTTAATGGTATTCGTAACTTATACTGATGTGCAGCATAACTTGCGGTACTGACCCTTCGACGCCTGCAAAGTAACCCATATTTCCGGCTGCGTACGGACCCTCTACAACAAGCAGTTCAAATATCGTGGACTGAGGGGTGACTTCCTACTTCAAGTAACGTGAAAAATGTATCAACTCTATGTCAATGCAAACTTATTGATCAATACGCGCTAAGTTTATTCACCTCTGACCATTTCCATCTTTGCTGAAATCTCGATATTCTAACCAATACCAACAACTCGTTTACTCCTGTTCAACAGTTAGTTGGTTGACTCAGTAGTTGATATGTTTACTCATACATTCAGGATATCAGATACGAATTCTAGCTTATATCCGTATAGCGAACGGATAGTCTGGTTGCTTGCGTAGAAATTTTCGCTTATTCTGATCCAAGTCTGGCGGCTCGAAAAGCACCTACCGCTATTTCCAATCTGTATACAGAGAGTAAGTCGAGAGCAAGTCTTAGAATCAAGAACCAGTTGGTCATTAAGAAATCTCGCTTAACTACGACATCAGATTTGAGAAATAAAGCTGAAGGTTGGCTTACATACAATCATAATGTTGATTTACTTCTCCCCTTCTCTCGATCACGATATCAAGATTTTTCCGCCCGATCATCCAGTTGAAAGCTATGGCATTGGAATGAGTCCGGAACATTAAGGGCGATCACTTATAAGGAAGGCTCCTCTTTTAATCTAAATGAGTGATTTTTTTCTTCTCAGGTACAAGTCATCGCTGTAGTCCTAGCCATCTTGTCTTCAACGAAGACCATCCGAGTAAAAACCGAAGCGAATTCGATCAGATTGGGGCAAGTTGCATAACCGTCTGAGTTTCGGTGAACAGACAAAAGACTAGCGACAGCTGCGAGCTACTTCAATTTTGTGCGAAGGTATCTGAATACGAACGCATTGATAGTGTAGACTTATCACAGTTCCAATCAGATGCGCGATCGGTTATTCACATGTAACCTGTTGCCGTTTTGGTTGGATCACTTTCAAAAACTAGAATCATTATATCTGTTCTTGGCTTTTCGGACCGGCTCGGGCTAAATGCGAAAGGTTTGGTATTCCCAAGTTCACTCGGCCAGAATCGAAACTCTGAAGCTCAAGTAGTTGTCAAGTGTCTTGATTTGTCGTAGTATTTCCGATGAAGATTTCGGGATGATTTATGAGACCAGCTTTGGTAATGGCCGAAGCTCTAGCACTGATGTCGGCCGTTAAATTCAAAAGAGTAACATGTACCTCGTATCGAGTTGAGTTTCCGTTTTTATTTTATTGGCAGTAAGAACACAACCATAAGTTATCATCGGGCCAAATCATATTTGTCCTATAACGGCGCCTACAATGTTCACATACTAGCTCATCGGTTGATGGTAAATTCATTACAAGTAAACTTCTAGCACAACGATCAAATCGGTGTCGGTTGTTACAAGTACCATATTCCACGGATACAAATGGTATTTCAGCGTTACACAGTGTACATGTTTCATTTGGTGTCTCGGCATATTCCGTTTCCAAAACTTCGTATCTGCCGATATATTGGTCTCGTATTTGCTTTCCATCAGGACACTTGTCTAACCAGTTGAAATAGTTTCGCAATGAGTTGACCTGATCGGTGCTGAGTTTCTCGTTTACTGCACCATCATTGCCCATCGGCCCTCCAAGAACAATTGATAAAAAGGTTTTTGTGTTGTATAAGTGTATTATTTCATGAACTTTCTTATCGAAACTAAGCCTCTGATCGCCATCAATCATGTTGCGGTTGGTATGATCAGTGAGTTTCATAATTAGAAAAGCGGCTATCTTCAGCTTGACTAGTTGGGTGACGTTCTTTGGCATCCCAATTTCTGCTATAGATTTTTCGAAACTTTTGTGCATGTTAAATAAATGTTCGCGAGTCAACAGAGAGAATGTAGATCGTAAATAGTCGATACGATCCTGAACACCCATGGGTGAATCTATAGATTCAGACGCCAACCAATTTTCGTCCGTTAGCTTCTGAATACATTCAACGAGAAACTTCTTTTCATTGATTGTTGGAACAAGTATCAGCTTTGCTGGAGCGGTTATTTTAGCTGGATCATATACGAGAGAAATACATGAGATCATAGTTATCAAATTTCCGTTGGGGGATGTACAGAGTCCTCGCGGCACCAGTCGAGCTAAATCAACCCTCCCAGTTCTGATAGCAGTGAACTCTGGGCTAGTATCTTGACGATCATCAACGAACTCTAACTGGAAAAAAGAGCCGTCTTCTGCGATGAGGACAGCCTTCCGATTACAAGCTGGTCTGAGCCATGTTGCTGGGGTCTGGTGCAGTGAAACGTCTGGGTCTAGGCCATCGATGGCAGAAAACGAATCACTTATGGCTAGAGTTGCTGGCGTCTCCTCGGTTCCTTTCTGGTAGTTGATAATGCACCAACAAATGTTTGTCGACTTGGCCAGTACAATTCTGAATGCGTCTTGAGATATTTGTTGAATATAGAAATCAGTAACCTCTATGCTATCTCTATGCCACAGAGTGGCTGTGGGGGGTAGTTCAATCAGACTCAGTGTTTTGATAACAGGTAGGCCGTTTGTTTGCTGGGTCTGCAGAACCGAATCATAATCCTTGAAGTTGCTTGTCAAATCATACAGATTAACTTGTCCGTCGCGGGTTGAGACGATGAGCAAGCTCTCAAACAGGCGCATCGAGCTGATGTATTCTAGATTAGTTTGGAGTATTATCTTGACTTCAGGCTGATGCTCGATGAGTACACCCGGAGAACCCTTGGTTTGGGTTGGTATATTCCATATAACAATATCACCAGGAATAGTTGCAGAGAGAAGGGTGGGTCCGTGAACTTTGGAATCTTTCCAACAGACGTTGCAGAATGAAAGTGAGTGAAGATTATCCCGTATAGTGTCGAAATCGTCTTTTTTGCTGAGATCTTTCGTTGGATTTAACTGATTCCATAATTTGTTGTAGTTGCGGGATAAATCAGCGCAGGACAGCCACGTGTTGTCTCGGCGGTTAAATATTTCGAGCTGATAGTCAACAGTTATGGTTGCTAGTAGGCAATGTCGTGGAAATGTCTCAACAACAGGTGACCATTTGGCTAACCTGTAACGTCGTGGATACAGGTCCATTGAGAGAGTTTCCACATTTGTGAGCAAAGCGGGGTTCAGAAAAACTTCCATGTATTGGTGACTGTTCAAAGTGTGCCATATTGTATCAAATTTGGTAAAACGATCGTCTATCACTGGGTGGCTAAATCTGTCGCTAGGATTTCTTATAAGCTCAATTTGGAATGGGCCCTTCTCGTCGAGTTGCGGTTTAAGGATATAAATTCCATCTAATGTTACGAGTGAGATTAGATTTGAATCACTCCAATCTGAGAAACATCGATCATTGAATTTCGTGTTCAAGTCACAAACTGATATTGAATGTAAATTACTTGAGCTGATGTCATCCATTTTTTCCCTGATAACATGAAATATTTGTCGATCTGGAGCTGTAGGTCTCTGGCATGATCGATAGCTAGAAGTTCTTGGAATAGGAACGGCGAGCATCACACATCGTTTGGATCGACAATGTGAGCGTTTCTCTTATGGAAACAAATGTTCCTCTCGCTAGCACGATTTCACTTTTGGCGCAAACATTAGCCGCAAGTTCATCGTAGGCGGGCTTCTCTCAACGGACCTTTTGATTTCTCTGAACCAAAAGATGTCTCGCGTCCAATCAAGGATAACTTCCTTCCCTACAGTGGCTAAATTAGACGGGTAATACAAAACAAAATCGGTTCTTGATAGTGCCAACCTAGACCTTTGTTAGAGAGGTTTTACACACTTTCAGTCGATATTTTGGATCGATTTCCTCAAGATTTTTAGTTGGATAGCTGTTGGTAGTAGATCGCTCAATTCATGATGGTATGCTGCCAGCTAACTTTTTTAATATTTCTTTGCGTTGCACTTGGCTTTATCCTTGGCATATGGGTTGCAGATGCATACAGTGTGAGAGGATTCGACGATTTGTGGCGAAGGTTTGCAAATCTTTTCAAGAAGAGGTGATTCGATGCCAAAGAAGTTTACGCGCCAAGGTGGACATCCAACATCATGTCACAGTCCTCATGTAGCACCGACATCGCTAACGCCTTAGCTGGAAAAACGGACACCAGTTACACTTTCGATACAAACCCTGTGTAGATATGCGTCAAGAAAATCGCTCCCACTTACGAATGACCGCATGAACCCCTTCAGTCTCACTCTCTCTTGACCGGGCATCTCAAATGTTGTGAGGATCATCAGCCCCAGGTGATTGAAATTATCATGTTCCCGTTCCGACTGGGGGGCTTCCTCCTTCCCCCGAGCAACTCGAGGATGACCATTTCACTATGCCCCGACGAAAGTTAGTTGTTGAATGTATGGGTAGAGATGTAATCAAGCACGAGTTTGGACACTACAGATTGGCTAGATTCAGTCTCCTCTGCAGAGGCGTAGCAAATTTCTCATAACCAGACCCAGCCAGAGGTGAAATGAATATGGTGTGGTCTTGGGTTGTACGAACATTAAGATAAGATAGCAGATCAACGCGCTTGGAGGTACGTTTTTGTCCACTAAGTGGATAAGAGTGAAGTGCTGGAGAGGGTCACTTTGAGCGGCCTAACCTGCTGGTTGTAAAATAAAAACACCTGCCGGTCAAATGTCAAGCAGTGATAATTATAATTGGCTTAGCACAATGATAAAGCGACTGAAGTCTTCGTTCAACTCTGCGTCAGGTTGTCAGGACAAAGTATTGAGCATCAATTCACCACAGGCAAACAGGTCTCTCTTCGTTGTGTAATTAAACCGTTCAGAGGCAAAGTACGCATCCAAGTTAGAGCGACAGTATGAATGCCTAGCAATTGAGCAAACTGAACCTTTGGTAAGCAACCATGCGACCAGGCTTAAATTGGCATCTGTCAGCAGGTCTCAGACAAGACTGTCCATGCGGTCTTACTTGCAAACTGCTTGAGCCTAGTGCGAAGAATATACTATGTAAGAAGTGTGGAAGGAGACGAATAAGTGGGATTTAGAGGGTGGACTAAATTTGAGGGCTATCTGACCGGGAGCCATTCTCAGCTCGAGCGCAATTATGACGCTAGATTTGAATGCTAATCTTTGCGTGACATCCATGTACTGGTTAGCTGCAAGCCTCTTGGTATCAGTGTAAAACAACGGCACTCTGCGCGTTCATGTCCCATCCCTTCTACAGTTTTAAATCCTTAGGATTCATCGGCTAGATGCGAGCTAGAGCTTAGAAACTTCTATGATATCATCGGATGTGCGGCTCAGATTAGCGGAGATGGATGTAGTTGGCAGCTACGAATCCACTTTGAGCTAGCAGGATGACAGAGGATGGAATCGAGAATTATGGAGAGGGGGGGGAGCGATCTGTCCTTCTGTCTGAGTTAGGGGATGCTCAAGAAAGACAGCATGGGGAGGCAGGCCAACTGGCCATAGAGTGGGCAAGCAAGCGATCGTAATGGCAAACAGTTGGATACAAGTTTATAGTTTTCAGTAAAATCAAGTCAGGATACGATAGCTGGTCAGTTGGTTGAAGTAGTTGGTGCTGACTACAGCCCTAGTGTCATCGGCGCCATCATCAGCAGGGTTGTTACACGACGACAATTACCGCCCCAACGAGGAATTGTCTGCCCAATTCCGTCGTCCACCTCCATCCAGAATGGCACCGCCATGTTGCAATGCGAAATTTTTATCAATTAATTACTTTGCCATCATATTGAGCCAAAGTTCTGCCAAGATCACCAGGCAATGGATGTAGCGCTTTTAGGTTGGACAGATAGCGCAACAGTCGCATAAATTGCTCTGCCAGGCTCACTTCAACTGGGCGATATAATTGTCAAGTTGCACAAGCGCAGCTCTCAAACCAAACGAACTACATTGGATCAGCCACGACGAATTCAGGTAGTCCAATACTGTAGGATAAGGAGCTGTTGGCCTCTACAGTTTGTATGCAACCTGTTGGTATGGCAAGGCGACCGCTTGCACCTGAGGACGCTGTCACTTCTATCCCTCTAACTCTCCATTGGTCAGCCGCTTTAATGACGCTTAGCACCCCCACTGGCATAAACAAAATGATCATAGGGCGTGTGGTCGTCGTTAGTTGCCGGAGATAATGTTTGAATTTGAAGAAGATGAGAGGGGGAGAGAGGGATAGAGAGGAGGAAAGTCAGCGAGATGAATAGAGTTGAGGGTAGGTGCGCGAGTTCAGCGCTTCCATCTCACCCCATTCCATCCCTTCCTCAACTTTCGCTCCTCCTCCCCCTCTTTTCCCTCGGCCACAGACATACTGTTGCCTCAACGACCAACCACATCTACCTTACATGTCGCCTCGATGCTGCATCCTCTCGGACTCTAAGCTAATCCGATGTGAGCCGACTGGTCGCCTCTCTCCCTGTATCTCTATCTCGTTCTCTTCTTCTCTCTCAATCCAATCACGAAATTGAATCACAGAGGCGAACTGAATCGACCCGATGAAGTGATGCAGATTTGCTGCCAAGAGCGACTGTGAACAAGGGAAGAAGCTGGATGAAGTTTTGTTGAGATTTGATTAACTGATTTCCTAATCAGTTGAATTCAACTCTGCAGAAATTCAACGAGTAGATAAAAAGTAAGTTGGATCGATAGGGAGCTTTAACTAGATAAGTCCAAGGTTTTGTAGTTTGCGAGTGTATCATCTCCAAGACTTGATAGTTCTGAACCGAAAATTCATCCGAGAAGATGACACAAGTGATCAGACACGTCAAAAGTCCCACCATTTCAGTGGCCTTTATCGGATTTGGCCTCTTTTGTGTCGCCTTCGCAATATCGAACAAGATCAAACCAGCTGATTGTGAACATAAAGACTTTGATTGGGGCGATTTCGGTGTTTCATTAACTGGACCTAAATCAGCGATTCAGAATTCAGCCGCAAACAACTTACGCATCCTGGTTAGCCCACAGCGTAGAATGACCAAGAAGTAAGTCCAATGCTCGCCAAAATTCTAAAATAGCTGACAACGTTCGAACGCTAATAACTTTTCCACCAACCTAGTTATGATTCTAATTATGGAAACAGTAGTCAACCAACCTCAAGTCAGGGTGAAACAAGCTACATCATACCTGGCTCGACAAACTCTTATATAGCGCAAACAAGCTCACAACTGGCTTCGAATCAAGCGCATGGGCACTCTTCCGCATATTCGGCACTATCTGCTTCGCTTGCCAGCCTAAAAAGTCGCTTAAATGCTCGAGGTGTCACGTTGAGTAGTCCAATTTCGGAGAATGGGTTGCAATCTAACCTTTATTCGAACTCTCAAGATTCATATGGATCTTCTGTGGTTTCGGAATCCCAACAGCCGCAGTCTCAACAAGCTCATTCGCAATCTCAGCCCACCTATCTAAGCGTCACTAGCCAACAAGAGCAGCAATCAACGGGTGGCTACAATGGTGGTCCAAACCAAAGCAGCGACAACAAAACTATCGTTCTCGCGATACCTGCAAAGATCAATTTTTTAACTGATGGTAGATCTTCATCTAGTGGCACGAGGCAGACACAAAGCCAGTTACCGCAGCAACAAGCCCAGCAAGTTACGGTTTTTCAGCCTACATCGGAGCAGCAAGCAAGATTCGGAGGTCCTCACAAACAACTAGGTGAGTGAGACTGAGAACAAACCAGATGTCGTCTATAATAATCGAGCGTAACTATCTAACAACTTCTTCGAGGTATCGACGGCCTAGATCATGCAAGCTCATTTACGGGTCACGATTCAAACCAAGACCAAGAACAGCAGCACCAATACGTTATCCTGAACTCTCCACCACAGTTGAGTGAACAGTCTAATTCATTAATAAGCTCAGGTGTAGCCTCTGCCCCCCTGATTTCGAACTTGTATCCGACTGCGCAACAGACTAGCTATGCAATGAAGTTAATGCCATCCATTCAAAAGATTTATCCTTCCACTGAGTTGGGCGCCAATTATGAGTCATATGTAAGCGAAGGTTCAGGCTTATCGCGATACAGTAGCTGTTTGGATACTTGCAATTCCGCCGATCCGAGATGGCGCAAGTTCACCATTAGCAAGTATAAGTTTTGCTGCTCTAGGTCGCCTCAGAACGATGCGCATCTGGAGCAACCGTCGATGGATAAACTCAGTGATAATACAAAGCATATCGATGATGCTTACCAGAATTATCTCTATAGAAAGACAAGATCTCGTAGATCGAGGAACCCAAGGGGATCGTCGACACGATACCATAAATATTTGACGGGAGCTCCCTTAAGTCCCGATGACGATGGGTTCGACCCAGTTAGTTCAGATTCTGAACGCTATGGTCCAGCTCATTCTCAGTATGATGGTTCGAAATATAAGATTCGTCAGGAGGCCATGGATCCAGTGAGGGACAGCGCCGACATCCCCTCTGCAAGCTTTGGTAAGCACGGAATAAAAACAAGATCCTATCGACGAAGCCGAAGTAGAGACTTCGAGCCCTCAGAACTGCATCAATCTTCTTACAACAGCGACGATGATAGCTCCCTACCGATGAGTGAATCTAGCCGGAGCTCTTCTGGGTATGGAAGTGGAGAGTATTCTGTGGATGCTGGTCGGTATCCGATAGAAACGCGCCCAGCTAGTTCGGATGATGATGATACTCGTTCCGGTTACGATGACTCTCTTGAAGTTCAATCCAACAAAGGTAACCCGGGGGTCGATGAGTACAATTTTGAATCGACAACAGACGGTGCATCGACTGATGAAAGCGACTCGGAGGTAACCGATCGCAAACAGTCAGCTATCAAGCGCAAGAAACATGCTCGAAGTAGGTCAAGGAAGTATGGTAAAGAGAGTAGGAGTCATAAAAAGGGTCGCCGAGCTAAACATGCAAGGCAGTCAGAGGCCCACTCTAGTCAAGCCACCAATATAACTGACCATGAAACAGTTCAATCCGGCGATCGTCATCACCAAGACTCGACTAACCTCAATGAGGATGATCAAACATACCAGAGGGATTCAATCAACTCAGATAGTGGGGACATGGAGAAGGAGGCAATTCTAATCGCCAATAAATATAAGTCTAGTTTGAACGATTCAACTGTTGCAAACCTATCCAAAACCACTATGCACTTGAAGGAAATATTGTCTCTCCTAGAAAAGAAGGCGCAATTGAAAGCCAATGAGTCCAGTGGCGGCGGCACCCTAAGTTCATTTTCGACTACTCCGCCAAGCGTACCGACAACCACGACAGGCAACAACCTGCTGTCTCTATACGCATCCCAATACAATGGATCACCAAGCGAATACGCCATCGCATCAGATCTTGACACCAAAAATCCGTATCGATTTGCTTCCTCCTCACTTCCGTCGTCTTACGGATCTTCGAGTTTATCATTACCTTCAACTTATGGATCATTGGGAACCGATTCATTTGGCTCCCTACCAACATACGGATCAAGCAACTACGGTTTAGCCTCGACGAAACATTTCACCCATAGCCAGTATCCTAGAAAAAGGAGGATCTACAAGAACAATAGATACCCGAACATGATAGTGCCTAAGACACAAGGACTAGGGGTATCTTATCCTCTTGTATTTTCAGGCTCAAGTAGGGGAGCATACATGAATCCTGGTTATTACTCTTCATTGCAGTACCCCTACTGGTATACGCGCGGTAGTTCTCCCTCCGTCATCAACTCTTATCCATACAAAAATGCACACAAAAACCCGTATTCTGCCCTGATTGGGGGACAGGCAGCGTCCAAGTTGCCCACAAACGCAGCTGCCTCTGTTACGTCAGGAAATTTGTATAGCGACGAATCGCGGTATCATGGGTCTACAAGTTATGACCCAATGACCAACGTTGCTTCATCGCTGAGACCCACTAGGCTGAGATCGAAGCCGTTTGTTCTACAGCCGCACGTCCTTCCCATTTACACTCGACATACTATATTGACTCAGCCTATCGATGTCAGAAAATGAGCAAGTTTCATGTGTAAGCGCGTTGTTTGAGTGAGACAATTCAGAGGGCATTAAATCGACTCAAACGTTTTTAAGACATTTCAACCGTTCGATAACTCGATAGTGGCTAACAAATGGTGTATTTGTTCTTTGGCTTTTTTGAATAGATGAATTTTGCATTTCTATCGGCATTTACGTCAAGCTCGGCGCTACATAGTTGAGTAAGGAATGTTAAAACCAGGTTTATTTTCTGTTAAATTTCCAGTTAACAGAAAATTCCCGGAAGCATAGGGGCCGTGCGGAGGTAAGATATATCTCAGAGCCTCTTTTCGTGATCACGTGAATAATTGAGACCTGGAACCATACTCAAGGGCTAACTGCGAGCTCATGTTCGGTTGATCTCGATCAGTCTCTTATTTCTTATATCGAAAGTTGGAGGGTCTTCGGAGAGTTAGGTCTACCCTCTGCTTTTCCAAGTTCGAACAAGACATAGTGGATCGTTGATTCCAAAAAGGTCTGACATCCAATAAGTCCATGGAGGCAATCCAGCCGAACATGACTCTAGGGCCGCATCTCTACTGAACTGGAACCAGGTTTGAAAGATCGACCGGTGGATTTGGTCAAAACAGCGCGACTGCACGGATTTGAAAATAAATAAAATTGGACCTCGTATCCCGGAGGGAACTGGATAAATAAGATAATTTTCATCAACCCGGTGGGTGGAAACTTGTGTCTTCTGCACGTGGGTGTGATCAACCGAAAGCAAGTATTTTGCATTAAAATCTGCAGTAAACCCGACGTGCGCCTCAATCGAAAGGCTTCCCGTTCAACCCGAACACATCTACCAAACTGTAACGCTGAATTATTTTGTCTGCAATTTTGCTGTGTTTTTGTGCAAGTCGGTCGACCGTTCTCGAAACAACAAAGCGAGAGCTGGAGTTGAGATAGGGAGAGAAGCTTGAGGCAAGCTGATTTTGGGGAATTATTTATATATAACCACAAATATTACCTTTATTATTACCATCGATAAAATTAGTATATTATTAATATAAGGTTGTCAAAATGAGTGTCTCAGAGTCGGAAAAAGAGGTAAGTCTCACTTGATCGTTTGTTTATCAATTTGGTCTGTTTTTCATTCAATCAATTAACAAGCGAATAATGTTAAACTCAAAATATTTGTACCATCCAAACTATCGATAACTTATATCAGTGTCCCCTATGTATGGAGACATTAGACTGGGACGATTTGGGGTTCTTCCCCTGCTCTTGTGGTTACCAGATCTGCAGGTTTTGTTGGCACCGTCTTAGAACAGATGAAAACGGACTCTGTCCTGCTTGTAGACAGGCCTTCCCAGACATACCTGTTAGCTTCAATCCTGAGATATCAGCTGAGGAACTAAAGAAGCAAAAGAAGCGCAATAAAGAGAGAAGATCAAACAAAGATCAAGTTTTTAAGCCTCAAGATCTGGCCACCTTGAGAGTAGTGCAAAAAAATCTGGTATTCGTCATCGGTCTATCATCTCGATTAACCCAAGAGGATCTCAAGAAGGAGTTCGCGCATTTTGGAAAAATAATCAAATTCGTTCACAACAAGAGCACCGCATACATTACCTATTCTAAACCCGAAGAAGCCATCAGAGCCATTAGGACATTGAATGCTTCAGCAGCCCAAGAGACCGCTGTCCAACACCTTCAATTCCAATCGCAGTTGACTAATGGATCGTCTAACACAACAGCAACGCTAGCAACAGCTACTCCAAGTTTTGCCACAACTAATCCCATTATTAGTAATTCTGTCGCAACCTTGGGTAATACCAATTCTTTCATAAATGCAATGTTGGGCCCGGTTCCTCCAAATCGGCTTAAGGCATCTTTAGGGACTACAAAGTATTGTAATCACTTCCTACGCTCTCAACAATGCCCCAAAGTCGGCGAGTGCATGTATCTTCATGAAATTGCTGAGGCTGAGGCGTCGTTTACGAAAGAGCAAATGCAAGCCGGTAAGCATGTTGAATATGAAAAGAAACTGATGGAGTCTTACCTAGCCAAATTGGAGTGGCAATCGAACCTGGCCTCACAGAGCAACGGATACCGGGTCGCACACAATACCCTGCCAATCCAACATTTGAATCAGCACCAGACGCTAGCACAGCAGATTTCGTCTCAAGTTAGTGCGAACCAGTTATCACCATCAAACCAAAATCAGATTTATGGACATAGGCAACAAAACATAAATCAGCAAGCTAATATTCCCACACAACCCAACAACACCATCAATTCGATCAGCAGCACCAACAACATTAATCAGCCATCATCAGATTTGTTATCAAATCACCTCACAAGGGGATCGCTTGTTTCACAGACCCTCCTGCAACAAGCAAATCATCAGCCTAAGCAAGATCATTCACCCGCGAACCACTTGATTAGGCAACAAATAACCATAAACAAACCAGTCATAAGTACAAATTCTAATAGCGAGCACAGCGCTGGACAATCTCCAAGCCTGATAATGGTCCAGCAGCAACCAACTTCACATTCGCGACAACAGCCCCCACAACAGCAGCTACAATTGCAAAACAAGCGGCCGCAGCAGCATTTGGTGATCGACACTGACTCCGAGGATGATGGTCTAGACTTTGATCCCATATCAGTATCAACAAGCGGGCTTAGAGATCTGCTAGATCAACAAGTACAACAAGCCAAGCAATTGCAAATGCAAAACTACTTTCAGCAGATGAATTCTAATCAACCACTGGCGAATGTCCTATTCCAACAAACTAATAGGCTGAATCATCATACATCATCGAACGGTTTGATAGGGGACGCTGCCTTCAATGGACAGCATCAACCAATATCTTCATTATCTGGCCTCTCGAGCAATCCTCCTAATCAGCAACAACAGGTTTCATGGCAAAATCTAAGCGCCTGGACGAATTTCCTCCAGCGCTCAGGTTATGGATTTGAGAATAGTAGATAATAGAAGCTTAGGGTAGTTTGATCAAAAAGCTGTCCAATTGAAAACTAAACTCCTCTGATTGATTGTTTGTGTTTAATAAGTTAAAGTTTATTTATTGTATTGACTTGAGAATTGACATAAGCTCAATCAGCTTATGTTTTTATGCTTAGTAGTAAGAGTGGTAAGACGGCTGCGGGTAGTATATTGGTTGGGTTTGTTTGAGGATTCTGTTTTCGTGGATAGATGGGATTGTGTTAGGGGCTGTTTGGCGAGCATAGATGAAACGATATCATAGGGATAACTTACGGCAATGGGATGGGGATTGGCAGTGGTAAAAGGATCTTCTTGCCTCCCTTAAGGAGCATGGCTGCCATTGCCGCCTTTTTGAGGATTTTCTTCTTTCCGGCCTCGACTCCGTTGGGAGCAAAAGCAGCCATCACGATAGCTACAATTGCGAAGATAGCAAAAACTCTGAAGTAATTCATTGTGTTATTTGATTGGTTGCTAGTTGGTTGGCTGTAGGATAACTGGCGGGTGCTTCTTGCTTTGAGCAGCTACTCTATATCTGGCTCCCAGATTGGTTTGCTCGATTGAAACTAGCTTGACAATAATACTGATATTCGGACCTCGAGCTGCTTTTATAGTGGCGAGCGAGACAGCTAGATATGGGGCAATCCAACGTGCGCGAGTTTGTTCACTTTAGTCGGCTCGTGCTTGCTACTTCAATTACATAACTGTATGATATACTCAACATCGTAGCCAGAGGTGGATCACTCGCGCAACACGAGCAATGACCGGTGCCAGTGGTAGCCCATGAGAGCAACTTTGGGTGGCTACCAAATCTTGACCGGACAGGAATAATGAGAAGGTGGCGAGTTAGCTAGCCCTACCGTATTTCAATGAGCACGCCACAATCAACACTTTCCAAGCTTCTTGTACCCTCTTGGCAGCCGAGCGTGCTGACCATCCCCGCTCACTTTCTCCTCATCCAACCTCTGGCAGGCTTGCACTTGCCTACTTTCAGTATTGGTCCTCCTCCCTCTTTTTCAAGCAGGTAACAGTTTGCCAAATAAAATCAGTTTATCACTCACTCAACGACATCAGTGATAAGAATCGATTCTATTCGGCGGCTCCAAGTTCGATGACTTTCGACTAAATCATTATACATGTCCCCCTAAGGGACGCCATGAGAGGAAGGAAGGAGGCATAACGACAAGATTGAGACCGTTGGTGCTAATCGGTGAGCTCTATTATTGAGCTCATTCCTACCATATTCCCCTCCTTAAAGGCGTTTTCATCGCACGACAGGATCCTCTTGCACAATCTTTGTCGACCAACCATTCTACGTGCTCCCTAAGAGAGAGGTCACAATAATGGGTTTGATTTCTATCTCAGCGGATTACTAGTAAATGAACCCAAAAGTTGATCTGACCACTAAAGCCATCACGGCCACTGGTAGTATTAGGATCGACAGTTTAGCCGAACTGAGTGGCCGAGATCATGATGCAATCTTCTCTCCACACAGTTGCTTAAGCAATAACTGGTTAGGCGCACATCAGCCAAGTGGCTGGGTTGCAGGTTTAGTTTCCGATAATAAAGTACGAATCACGTGTATATAAATATATGTATATTTATATATGTACACCGTTTGTGTGGATTCTTGCCAAGCAATGCCTTGTAGCAGTATTTGAGCGAATTTCTGACAAAGACTCTTTGAATTATCTTCGTACGATAACTACGCGCTGTTTCCGTACACGGATTACTTTCCCCACACAACCGGTCTTGAAGTGTTTCTGCTCATCTGAATAACTGGTTGATATACGGCTAAGTTATGTGTATGTCTGCCAGCCCAAGTGCAAGAAAGAGTGAAAACATTAGCGACGCATCCAATTAGTTGACTGCATCTTACGTCCATGGAAGTCGACGATTGTATCGATTAATGTTAGAGCAAACGTAAACACATGACCGGTCAGCTAATCGAAACGAGGGTCCGGACTTGCTGTGGTTTCCGAACCAAAAAAAATGCGTCGAGCCAACCTTGAAGCGACTAGTGGTCAGCCAACAGATGGTTGTCCCTGCCTTATCACTCTGGATCGTTATCGGGACCGCTTGCTCTAGACTTTCAGACGAGCGAACGATGTTGGGTCACTTGAGACGAGCTTGTTGAGGTTAGTTGCGATAAGCTATTACCTGACACAAACAGCTCTCTGATTTCAAAACTTGAGCAAAATCTAGTTACATAAAGCACGCAGGTAGTGCAATGATTCCCATGTTACTGTCTCTGAGCGGGCCTTAGGTCGAAAGTTTATCTTGTTGAATTATTAACCGATACAATTCACGGGCAAATTTCGGGTTCAATGCACATGGCCGGGCCAGATTACAAAAGCACCCCTGGTCACCTTCGCCATGAACTTGACGGCCAAGACCAGCAAGCATAGCGTTCTACAAACACACAAATGAGGGGGTAAAGAGGCGAGAAGTCGGGTGAATGAGGGGTCCTGGTTTGGATTTGTTGGTCGCCTAAACGCATCTGTTGAACTCTTTAATCAAACGCACACGAAGTCTGATTGATCACGGTTTTTGGCGATTAAGATCAGAGTAATAGATTCTTACAGTCGGCAGTCTAAAGTCAGACTTGTTGTCGCTTGTTCATTGGGGGCCAAATAAAAATTGCTCACTATTTTTGCAATTTTGTATTGGCTCCAGAGTAAATTTGACTGAGAATTTGTCCATCTTCCTAGGTATCGCCAATAAATGAGATTACGTCCGACATTCCCCTGATTGTATCCTTGTCTGTGTTCGTAAAACTTTCAGAGATTGACCCATCAGCATTGGATGACTGGGTTGAGTTTGGTGTTTGCTGGCTTGCACTGAGGGAGTTGAGGGCAGAATTCATCGGTTGGCTTAAACTTGGCTGTTGTGGCAAGGCAGTCATTGAGTAGGGATTGTTGAGTAACTGGTGTATCGAAAAATTTGAGTTTGGTACAGTTCCAGCTGTACTGTAATAAGTAGAAGGTATCGATTGCCTAGGCGGTGGTCCAGTAACTGAGATAGGGTATAGGATGCTGCTTTGCAAGTGTGGACTGGGATATGGTTGGATAGGAGCCCCAGAGCGTGGTTGTTGTGGGGTAAAAGAGTTCAGTGGGTTCTGATAAGAATGTTGATAAGAGCGGATATGGCTCGCATGTGGCTGCTGGGAATATTTTCCTGGAAAAGTGTTGCTGGTATAACTAATAGGTACAGGATGGATGGGGTAAACTTGTTGAGTGACTGAGGAGGGGGAAGATATTCTGAACCTTGCAGAACTCGGTGCCAGGGCTTGCAATGACGGAAGTCTAGCGGGCGGAGTTGGTTGCCCAATTTTAGCTGAATTATGCTCCAAATTGATGCCCTGATTTCCTCTCTCAAGGTGATGAGAGTCAGTCGCTTTTTTTGAAATAGATTCTGAGGCCTTGGAGGCGATCTTAGACTTTTTTTGTTTCTTTGCTCTGTCTCCAACAGAGGCTGGCTTAATAACCTCGTCCTCATAGAAAGGTGGATGGACTGGAGATTGTACCACACTTTTGTTCGATAAGGTCTCGTTATAAGAGTTGAACATAGTGGACGCGGATACACTTTCAGTGCAATACTGGTTCAACTCTTGAATCGGATCACGAGCCCTTTCAGGTTCCGACTCTTTTGGAGGAATATCTTTGACTTTGATACGCTGATTGGGAAGCGCGACCTTTTCTCTAGCGGCCGCAGCCTCTAATCTCTCCCTGTAGATAGGCGCGATTATTTCGTCGATGGATTCGTTCAAAGAGGGATTGGATTGCAGGCCAGGTGGAGCCGAAGGTGTTTGTTGAGTTTCCACAGAACTTCGCACTGTCGAGTCGAATTCCTCAGGGATGGAATGATTGTCCTTTTTAATCACGACTTGGGGTACAATAGGATCCTCTGAGTTCAAATCATCGAGGCTATCCTGTGATTCTAATAATTCTCCGCATGACGTCGATCTATCATCCTCAGCTGTGGATTTGGTCCCACTTTTCCAAGAAGCTTGACTATCCTCGTCTGAAGAAAGAGTTACCTTCTTTATTCTCTTCTCAGAGACAACGAATTCTGTGTCGTCATCGTCACTACTCTCTTTGTAACTGACACGCATTGAGGCTGCCCTACGAGCACGAGCTGCCCAGTGGTCAGTATCAGTGTCACTATCACATCTTTGATGGTGTTTTTTTCCTCTCTTCGAGCGATTTAATGAGACCAATTCGTCAATGCTTGTATCCGATTCGTCATGAGAGTCGGCTTCAGTCAAGTCGTCGTCGTCCTCATCTTCGACGTCGGTGGCGGAAGAGGCCTGGAATGATTCGTCTGAAGTAGTGTGATCGGATTCGCTGATTGCATCGAGGTCATTCAATCTTCTTCCCCTCTTCTTAGATTTCTGTCTAGAGACTGTTTTGTCATCATCAACAACTGTGGACTGTTCAACGAAACCGTTTTCTTGTTGATAGGCTAACGCCTCGATAGTCGCCATGTCTTTCCCACGGCCATAATTACAACTCTCAATCACGCTCTCTTTACTGCTAGAGTCTTCATTTGAATCTCCTCTTATGGCAGACCTTATCAGCTCATCGTATTCCTGAAATCGGTAGCTAACACTTGCGCAAGCTCGTCTTGTTTTAGGTTTGAAATCTTCACTCGATTCTGATTCATCAGATACGCTGGATTCTTCCGAGCTACTTGACTCAGAGGTGTCCTTTCGAGAACAAGCTCTACGGGATTTCTTGTAGTTAGCACCGAAGTCTTCACCTCGCGAATTTCTCGAACGTCGCTTAGCGTATCTCTTGGATCTAGCGCATCTTTTGCCGCTGGTTTTCGATTTCTTGTTGTGCGGAGCTGCTAAGCTCTCTCGATCTGATTGCAAATCTTGGTCAAGCTCTTGTAGAGTTATAGGCTCGTTCAGATCATCGAGTACATTTCGCTGTCTTTTTCCTGGAATTTTTTCTTGAACCTCTCTTCTCGTGGGTTCTCGCTTAACAGTATTCTGACGTAGCTTTTGCTTCTTCCTGTGCTCTCTCGCTTTCTCTTCCAGTATGCTTTTTATGGATTGATTCAATTCGCTGAGCTTAGTCAAGAGCATTTTGTGCTCACACATAGGACAGAACCAATCCCCGTCAGGTACCATCATGAGAGGAGGCAGACAACAGGTTGTATGGTAACCATCATCGCACATGTCGCAGAGCAATATCCATTCGGGGTCGTTTGAACCATCACAGCGACCGCAAGGCTTGTCCTCTTCAATTGAAGAAATTTCTCTGTTTACTGACAGCTCATCACCTGTTGCACTTTGTCGAGCAGTTCTAGCTCTTTTCACTATCACAGGTTCAATATTAGTCTCCTCCTCCTCGCAGGCGAACTCGTCGTCGTAATTGTTGGCATCGAATTTAAAAGATTCATCTGCATCGCCGAAATCGTCATCATTAGACTCCGTCAGTGACGATGTGCTCGATAAATCGGAGTCATCTTTGTCCCAAGAAAGTTTCTTCTTGCCTTTACCCCTCCTCCAAGACTGGCCTTTCCGTCTTTTACGTCTCTGAAAAGTCGCATTTTCAGGCGACTCAGACCGTCCGTGGTTCCTATGGCCTGCAGTTGAGCCCTTGGAATCATCGTCCAGAGACGATATTGCGGCATTAGGGTTCTTGTTGCTAGTAGACTCAATCAGTTTTTTAGATTCTTCTTGCTGCTCTGCCATCTTTTTCTGCTGCAATTGTTGTATTCTAGAGCTCGTACGTCTAGGTAGATATTCTTCCTCTGACTTTTCCTTCTTTATAAACTTTCTTCGACGCGGTTTCTCATTTGCAGTCACATTTTTTTGGACTAGCATATCGGAGTTCTTAGACAGAGGTCTAATTATGTAATCAATAGAGGCAACGACTCTACCAATTAGATTTTCGAGCGCTGATTTAACCTGAGATTCGACTGAGTGGTCCTGTAGACTAGGGGTTAACTGCGTTTGTCGATTTGTGCTACCAGTGATTTCTGATTCGGTCTTTGCCTTATCTACGTTTCTGTCATGGGTCCTTGATGCATCGTTTTGCTCGGGTTCCTCCTCTTTCAGAGTGGGCAGTGCTAGACTAGATTTCTTCGTCCGACTGCGAATTTTCTTAGCAAGAGTTGTCGGTTTCTTCAGGAGACTCACCCCTTGAGGTTGCTTTGGGGCAAAGTACTCAGGGAATATTTTTGGTAGAGGGTTGTATGGCTCTAGCATCGGCTCACCTTTAACTCTGTGATCTTTAGATTTCTCTAACTCATCAATCAGTTTATCCAAATCAGATGAGCTGGCGCAAACTGTCTTCCAAGATTCATGGTCGAGAGGCTGCTCTTGAAAAATTCTTATATTGCCTTCACTATCTGTCCTTTGCCAATAAGTATTGCCTTGGATATCGCGCCCGAAGGGAAGTATCCGAAGTTCGTTAGCTTCAAGCGCGTTCACTGTAGCCTTAAACTTGGAATCGCACTCAAATTGGGCATCAAAAAGTCTACGAAGAAGCTGCATCTTGATGGACGGCCGTGTCCTCTGGTAACCTATATTTTCGATTTCACATGCGTCCTCATAAGAATACCCAAACGCAAATCTTATCAAAGCCTTTTCCCATTGGTCACGAACGAAATACTTGCGCGTTTTCTTCAATAATTTAACATGTATGTCAATCAGACTCTCGTAGAGACGGGTTTGATCCTCCAAACTGGATTTGAGCTGCTCTATATTTAGTTCAATGTCAATCTTGTCTCCAAATAACGCAATGTAGGAGCATATTACGGCAAATTCTGGGTTGAGATTACAATTATCTTCTGGGCCAAGAGGTCTCAGGCCTTCGAGTTGCGCATGTTCATTATCTGGTTTATTGGTCGGAAGATTTAGAGAATCTTCAGGGTAAGGATCGACGGGCTCAAGTTTGATTGCGAAGCCAGGGCCGCCATTAAGGCCGTTATTCTGGGCACATTGATAGCCAGTTTCCCGCACTTCTTGGCAAGAACTGCGGGCATATCCATTCGGGCGGTCTATCGGTGGATTTGTACTCGACTGCTCGGCCTGGAACATCATCCTGTTGCTCGACCAAGCAGCTCTTTGAAGGAGCTCTCGAGTTGAGTTTGGGATCCAACTTGAGTTGTTATGTTTTGTCTTGCTGGTGTGACTGAAAATGTTTGTGTTTGTGCCCCCAACCCTGTCACTGCTACGTGATTCCGGCGCTCATCTAGCCGCCGAAACTTGCTAGTGACGAGAATATATTTGATTGACTGTGGAGTATATTTTCAACGTTATAATAGAGGCTTGTATCTCATCGAGAGGCGAGTTTTTGGTGTCTGGTCAGTAGGAGCTGAAAGGAGAATAGATCGCTCCAGATGTCAATAATAATTTGGGCTCATGGCACTCGGGTATAAATTTGCAAGCTCATGTCTTAAGAAACGATCCGCTTGAAATACATGCAAAGGCCGAGGACAAAACTGTTGTTTGTCTAAAGAGCAAGCAAGACTGAAGATTGTGAGCGAATCTCTGGAGTTGAGGTTGGGACCAAACCCGCTTCTTCCATAGCAGTATTGGTCACCGCGAATTCTGCACAGCGAAATTTTCCTGCCAACATAAATCGGACCGAACAATGAGGGAAACTAAGCGGCTTGCTTGTGGCATCGGTAGACTGCACTGGATAGTGGACTTGGTGGTCGAAACGAATGCCACCAAAAGTGTCTCGTTGCCTCACCGCCAGGCCAATACGGGCGCCGCCGACTGCCCG
>Ga0209372_1000387_pt1 | contig 23384 bp, 22 predicted proteins | sample AgamicAtPe_FD_187170 | JGI IMG/M metagenome (GOLD analysis project Ga0209372, IMG submission 187170) | Agave microbial communities from Guanajuato, Mexico - At.P.e (SPAdes) (version 2) | ecosystem: Host-associated > Plants > Phyllosphere > Phylloplane/Leaf | place: Guanajuato, Mexico | collected... | reverse complement strand
CATTTCCAAATGTGTCAAGTTTCAGTGAGTGAGATTTGTTGCCCCCTATCCTGTGAGCTTATAGTGAGAAGCAGGTGCTATCTTTCGGTGCAAAAACTTCAGGATGTATAATGGCAGACAACTGACTAACGTTAACAAGGTGACCTTCCAAAGGAAATCCTTTGTTTGGATGAACTGTGCGTCGAATGACTGGGGAAACAGAATCAGCGTGAATAAATAGAATGATAAACTTATCACTTCAGCAACCACCATCATCCAGTGCCAGGATCTCACATTGAGGGCCAGCATAAGCAACTCGGTAATAATGAGGGTTGTATAGGTTATCGCAACAACATGAATAAATTCGTCATTGAATAACAACATAGCCCCATACATGATCACCGCTCCTTGGTATATGCTTATTAGGACCCATATGAAAAACGTCTTCATGGATAGAGATCGTCCCTTCATTAACTTGTAGAGCTCAGGATATATCATGACCAACTTCGGTGAAACGTCCTTATCCAAAACAATAGAGAACACCGGGAACATTGTGTACACAGTTGTGTAGCCGATCATGAGGAATCCAGGATAGAGTGACACTGAGGCAAAGTTGAATACCGAGGAGAATATAGCTTGCATTGTTGAAATTATCAAGCCTCTATGGATTATAAACTGACTGAGGGTAGCTGAGCGCTTGTAGCTATACCGGCCATGGAGAAGTATCAATCGGTAAATGTGGCTGAATTGCGTGATTGAGAAGTCGGCCGCTAGAGAGGCTTGTTGGCCCTCTTTGCCTGAGATACCAACTCCAACATCAGCAGTTTGAATCATCGATACATCGTTACCCCCATCTCCTATAGCTAAAGTCCTTTTGCCCGATCTATTCTGAATCAGTTTAACAACCTCCGCCTTTTGAGTTGGCGAGCATCGACAACAAACTACCGCCGAACATTGGCAGGCTAATTCCATGAATTCTATGGGATAGTACTTGAGACAAATTTCTAGATCCTCCCCGGCAATAACTAAAGGGCAGTCGCTTTTCCTGTGGAAGTTGTTCAACTCTAAATGCGCATCCACTCTTGTGCGAACCGATCTGAATTGGTAGATTTCTTGCATCTTTTTAACAAGTTGAGAGGACTTGGCTACGTTTATGGCCGTTTCCATTTTATCTCCAGTCAACATCCAAATCCTTATACCCGCATCCTGAAGTCCCTTCAAAGTTGTCGGAACTCCATCTTGCAGCCTGTCTTCGACACCGGTCAGACACAAAAGTTCCATATCTTTCTCCAAAGTGGCTAGCACCTCGTTCATCCTTTGCTGCCTATTTGTCATATTCAATTTAGCTTGCGTATATCTCATCTCGAAATCGGTGTATTGTTCGTGTGTTAACATCTTACGAGCAACAACTAGAGTTCTCAAACCAGATCTAGCCATGTTATCACATTGTTCTTGGAGCCAATCACTGTATTGAATCAATTGAGACACTACAACATCGGCCCCCTTTAACAAGAAGAGAATCTCGTTTGTCTGTGTATCTCTCACTATGATGCCCATTCTTTTAGTTTCTGAGGAGAATGGGAACATTTGCAAAATGTCGTACTTCATTATTTGGCCATGTGGATTCCTCAACTTGATTTGGCTAATATCACGGTCAACTAGGGCGATACCCACACGTTCAGTCCATTGTACAAGTGCAACTTCATCCGGACTAGACGCTTGATAGGTAACACCTCGTGGCTGCATTTGTATGGACACATTAGAATCTGACATCAAGTCGCCAGCTTGCGAGCTGCTAATGTTGTCAAACTCGTTCTCATAGGATGGTGTGACATTATGACAAAGTGCTAGCGCCAAGACACCCGATTGTAATCGATAAACTGTATCACGATCGATCTCGTATGAATCAATTCGTAGATGTCTTGGTTGGAAGCGGCGTTCCATAAAACTAGCAACACTTGCTGTGCTACCGTCACGCTTGTGGCCACTAGGTCCAGCCGTTTGAGGGTTGGTTGGTGGAGCAAAAGCTGTTTGTAGTATGGCTGCCACTTCATTGAAATATTCTGGTGTGTAGGACACTTTACCGAAGTGGATCTTTCTGAAAACCATCTCGTTCCTGGTTAGAGTTCCAGTCTTATCAGTTAGCATATATGCTATCCTTCCTAAATCCTCGTGAATTGTTGTAGTCCTGACGACAACACCAGGTATATCCTTATCTTTCTGTATCATGTAAGAATACGCCACTCGACTCATTTCTAAATTCACTCTAAGACTAATAGGTATAATGTAAGAGAATAGAAGAACAAACCTAAACCAATATCTATACCAGGCACCATGAAAATCTTGCAGGAATACCATTGCAAAGGCTAGGACCACCACCGCGGCAAACAGCAATTTAGTTATATAGTTGAGCTCTAGGTCGATTGAACCAACCTTACTCCGCGCCTCTAGATTATTCATGACGCTCCTTGTTTCAGATCCAGTGTAGATGACTAAACCAACCGCTTGTCCGGAGGCTATAACAGTGTTAGCCCATAATGTGTTCTCGATCGATAGTGGCAGCTCAGAATTGTCGTTGTATGTTATGAATTTGCCACGAAAGCTATGTATATCTCTGCCGGGAGCCTCGGCTGATATGGTGGCATCAACGTCAAAAAAGTCCTCGTTAGATTCGACCTGTTGAGTGGTCGATATTGCTAGCCTTAATTTCCAATCTGTCTCACCATCCAACTGATCCGTTCTCACAAAGCAAGATCCATTTTTCTCTGTTGTTTTGAGCAGTATCATGTCGGCTGGAACTCGTTGATCTTTTTCAACCATGATCAAATCAGAGACCTTGATCTTAGAGCTAGGAATAACAAGCGGCCCATTTGGAGTTAATTTTTGATACAGTTGTGAATTAACTGCTTTGTCACGTTTGAATCTGAGAAAATCGTCCACAGCCTCGCGGACGATTGACACTAATAGAACAAAGCCTAACGGGGCCCAATATGTATAAAAATATCCTATCAATAACTCTGGTATGAATTGGGAGCATGCCATCAATAGGGTGTAGAGGTTGAGGAAGAATTTGAACTGATTGAATAATACAATGGGCAAGAAAGAGATGATATTGTATTTTTGATTTCTTATTATGTTGGGTGGATATTTGGCCTCGTAACCGGCGCCGCAGTTACAATTTCGACCGATATGAATAATTCGGCCGAGAGGCTGCTGGCGCCTATTTGAGAATAGCCAGCCCATGATTCTGGTTTGGATGGTTGGACCCCGTGATCTGTAATAACAGCAACGGTGGGCCATTCAAGACTAAATAGTGAGCCCACGGTACTGGTCGTGCTGCTTGCGAACGTGGTGGTTGTGGCCGCTGATTAGATTTCAAGATAATGGTAGATCGAGATAGTTTGAGTTTTATATCAGTTTGCGGGAGGGAAAGAGAGACAAAGGCAGGCTGATAGACAAGTAGATCGACCTAACAGTGAATCGTCGAATCTTCACTTGTCCCTTTCTTCGTCGTCCCTCCTTTTCCCTTCCTCTAGGCCCACAAATCTGCAGGATGGTGAACAATACTGATAAAGAAAAGACAGGAGATGTTTGGAAGATTTGAGCTTGAAATATATAGTTTTGTGTATGTTAGTCCGGTCAATGAGCGTGGGCGTGTTAATATCACAATAATATCAGCGTTGGCTAAGGTGGTTTTGTCTAGTGGAACTGAGCTTATTGTTTAGATAATTATTGGTTTCAAGCTCCTGTTATCTAGCTAGACGGCTGGTAGGATGAATTCTTGAATGATGTTACTAGTTCTAGTTGGCGAATGTTGCGTTGCTACAAATTGAGTCGCTATTGCACTCGACGGTGCCTTGGCAACGCTCAAAACAAACGACCAAGTGCCAATCCAGAATATCTCTAGGATAATGAAGGCCAATAGTTCGGTTTGTATGTATTTATAAAATTGAATAAGCAAATTTTTGAATTATGCGAGTCTTCATGGGCGAGTGTTTTGTTTGGTTGGTTAGTTGGTTTATGTTTTTGTTATGGATTTGATGCTGTGAGTTGAGTGGGTTGACCAACAGGATTCTCCATCCGATTTTATGGATAGAATTCTGCTCTGGTGGGCGTTCTGATGATCGGAAAATAGTTTGAAAGTCAATATTTGGGGCGGTGAAATGTTTGAAGGTGAGGGATGTTGTTGCTTGACAGGACCTGGTCGTGAGCAAATTTCTCCTGCTCGAACGAGCTCGCGACGCTTCACTTGTGCTGGTGCCAGCGCAGCCAGTGTGCTTGAGAGCTTCAAACAAAGCCCTCAGTTCGTCCAAGAGTGTGTGTGCTGGATAGAAATCCAAAACAAATTGCGATTAGAGAGTAGCCGGTTACATCAAGCCGAGCCATGGCCGTGAGCAAGAGAAGTTGAGAGTGGCAGTGGAAGCTTCGTCGTCGGAAACTCGCATTAGAGCAAGGTGCAAACGCAGCTCTTTGCTTTGGATGATACGCTGCCGTACGCGTATCATGCTTTGTTTCGGCCCTACGATGGTAGCGCAATTCATCATACACACAGAGGACACAATGGACTCCCCAATAGGACAAATTAGCTTCCCGAATCCATTATCCCCTTTGGACTGGATCTGGCTGCCAGGTGTGTGCGTGCGTGCGTGCGTGTGTGTGTGCAAGCGTTTGTTTGTTCGACTTGGAGAGCTCGGGTTCGCTCGAAAAGGTTGATGATTGAGTTCACAGGAAGCCGGAATTTGCTAGTGGAGCAAGAGTTTGGACCACCATTCTATTCTGCCTCCTTCTTCGTGATTTTCACCTGAAAGTCTCACCTGCGTGATTGGGTTTGCGCCCGCCAGGCGGCGCCACGGGTCCACCGAGGGGGACGCCCGGCCAAAGTAAGCGGGACGTCCTGTTGATGGGCCCGCTAATGTTATGAAAATCATCCTCCTGTCTCTCGCGCTCGACCGTCTTGATCCGATGATTAATGAAACGAGAGCACTAGAGGGTGCAACCAGAGCCATAGAGAGCGAGAGTCACTCATTTTAAAGGCGGTCGGCGGGAGAGTGTAATTTGCTCGAGGCTAGAGATTTGCGGCACCGATTGTGTTTGCGAGAAGATTTGACATTTCAATCGGGCTAGCTGGCCGCTCAGTTTAGTTCAATGGCTGAGGCTGAAACGGGACCAGCGCTGGTATCACGTAATCATCTGCGTAGCCCTCGAGCGAGCGAGTCAGATTCAATAACAATATCGCACGTTACAGATTCGTGACGCAACTCTGCCAACCGAAAGCAGATGCTAATGATATCTGGCCAACAAACAAACGCCGAGCGCCAAGATAAACTCTTTGCTCCGGTCCACATTTCTAGCTCGCGATTGCCTGCGACCACAATGGCAGAGGCGAGCGCTCTCCATGTTCACGTGGCCCCATAATGTTTGATGGAAATCTCGCTCTCTCTCTCTCTCTCTCTCTGCGCTGCTCCCCACTAGAGTCTCCATGTCAGAGTCGCAAACTTCGCCCCTAGAGCCCCTTTTTTCACTAAAACCAATGCGATTGTGTCACTTAACCATTTATCTTTCCACTCACAATGCGGCCATGCGACCGGCCTCGCCTCTGTTCCCCTTTCAACAAAGCAAAGCGAGTGCGCACGATATGGCCGACGAGCCGGCGGCCGGAAGTGTGGGCGCCCGCAATGGGCGGAACTGAGCCTGGCGGCCGGTGAGCCAGCGCTCAGGGCTCGATGGGCGCGCGCGCGCTTCGAGGCTGGGGGCCATATTGCGGAGTGGGCCCGTTTGAGGCGCGGCGGCAAAGCGGCACTAAGTATCAGCGCTCCTTCCCCTTGTCAGCGCCGTTTGCCTAAGCAGCAAACTCAAACAAACAAATTATGTCACCCAACTTGCGCGCGGCCCCTCCCCTTCCCCTTCCGCTTGCGCAGCCTCAAGCCCGGCCGCCTGTTATCTCCATCTCTCGTCCCATCCTCGGCAAGGCTCTTCCAATGGGCCGAGCCTGTGAACGTTTCGATGATGGAGTAGGATTGCGGTTTGCGCAAACACACGCTCACATACACGCAAGCTGAGGGCCAGAGATCATCATCATCAAGTTGCGCCCATTTGCGCCAACTTGCCCGCCTGCAATTGGCAGCCCGATTAGGGACAACAATGCGCAATGTCGCTATGTCACCCTCGCAGGGGCCAACCCTCGAAACGCGAGACTGGCGGCCGGCCAAAGGCGCAATTTGTTTGCTCCACTCGCCCGCTAGCCAGAAGCGCAAGCTAGGTAGTTGGCACCCGGCACTTCATTCATTGACTCCTGTAACGGTTTTATCGCCACCGCCGCCCCCCCCCTCAAAGAGGCCCCAAAAGCAACCAAAAGTCCCTCCAAAAGGAGCAAACACAATTGACTTGTCACAGCCACAAGCCGTGGCGCCCGAATTGGGCGAGGATGTGGCGCCGCCAGCGAGAACATCCGCTTTGCTCCCATTCAACAATCAATCATCGATTTTTATCAGCCAGCCAGATCTGTTGGCGCGCGCTTCCAAGTTTGCGCCGGCCAGCTTGGGGCTCGAGGGCGGCCCACTTGGCGGCCGAGCTCGCCGCCGCCGCCCGAACGCGTTGGCCAATTTGCGCCCGACTTGCGGCCAAAAATGGGCGCCAATAATTGAATAAACGCGCCCGCCTAATTCCAAAAATCTGAGCCAAAGGCTGGCCCATCCTCGGTCAAGTCGAGCGAGGCCGAGCAACCCGGCGGCCAAGACTCGCGAGCCCTGCCGACACAATTATTTGGCTTGCGGGCTCCGTTTGCCGCGAGCCTCGTTTGCGGTCGATCAAACCAGGAGAGGCTTTTGCATTTGGCTAGCCGCTGGGCGCGAGCCTACGTGAACTGAATGACAATTTCGCGTTCGCGCAAGCCGGCTCGAGCGAGAGCAACCGGCTGCTCGGCCTAACCGGCCTCGTCCCTAAACCCTGAACACCAAACTGGCCCCCAAGTTCCAAAGTCCCAAAGTCCAGCCCAACTTTGGGCTTGGCCAACGAGTCAAGTTGTGAGTGTGGGTTTAGTTTTAAAACACCGAGCAGCGCTTTCTGTGGCCCAGGAGGGGCGGCCGGCTGGAATCTCGGCCGGGCGAGTCCGGTTGGCAGCAGTGTTTGCAACCACTAAGAGAGATTGATTTGCCAAGGGCAACACAATACAATTTACTCATTGATTTCTCGTTCACTTACCAATTTTATCGCCGCCACCGATAGGCGGGCAGTTGGAAATTCCGCGCCATTTGCATACCAATCGATCTACATATGCAATTTGTCATCGCGCTCGCCCCTAATTCAGCCCTAATTCACCCCCACTGATTGCGCGCCTCCAAGTAGCCAGGTAGCCGAGCGGCCAGGTAGCCAAGCGGCCAGGTAGCCGTCCAAGCGCGAGAGTGAGCCGCCGGCGCAGAAGCGCGCTCGCCTGTATCAGTTTACACGCGCGGCCAAAACCGGGCCCTCCTAATAAAGTGGCTCCTTGGCCTTGTCGGCGGGCGGCCGACTCGCCGCCTGTTTGCTCGCCGCTCGCTCCGCAAAACTTAACCTAAAACCCAACCCCTAACACTTGGTTTCGGGAGCCTTGAAAGCGCTCGCTCGGCCGAAGCACAAGCGCTCACCTCTTGTTTGTTCTCTGGATCTTGAAACTCGTGTTTGCCAAACTCGGCTCTCCATTGGCTCGCGCTCCTGTTAATCTGGAGCAGCTCTCGCCTCAGGTATCAAACGAGCGCTCTGGGAACCCGAAGCAAGAGCAAGAGCAAATGCAAGAACGAGCCCACGAGCAAGCCTCTGCAGCCGCGAGCAAACCAGTTAGGTCTTAACTGGACCCATCAACCCACCAAAGGCGGGCGCGAAATCTCCAAAAAGCCCTCCAAGTTACCTGTAATGCCATTAGGCTTTTCACTGCGACTGCCGCCAGCGCCGCCAGCCGGCCAAAGGGCGACAGTGGCAGACTGAGTGTCGCCACTAAGCAGCCGAATCAATCAATCTGCGGCAAAGCCCAGGCAGTGGCTCGTTTGCGGATTTGGCCCCCGCCGCTCGAGCTTCCATTCAACAGCCGCCACCTCTCCTCTCCTCCCCCAACTCGAGCCTGGTGCCTTACCTGCCGGCCAACCTGGACCACTTCCCTCCCTCGCGAGGCTCGAGCGAGCGCAGCTCTCTGCGCACCCCCAGCGCCACACCTGACCACTGCGGCCGGCCACTGTTTGTCGGCGGGCCAATTTGTCCGCTGAGCCGCTAATTTTATGCTTAAACGATCCCCAAACGCGAACCCTCCCCTTGGCTCGGCCCTTTGTCACTGAGTCGCCAATGTCTGTGTATGTGTTGACACAAATACACTTCCAAGCGGCCAAGCTGGAGCCTTCTGGAGATTCTTCTCTGGGCGCCGCCTTTGCTTCCGCGGCCAGAGGGCGGCTCATTGTTGGCGAGCGGCAAAGCGAGCGCGTCCCTTGGCCACACTGGAGCAACCAGATCCACTGCTTATTTACCTTTGTCGCTTTTGCTCGGCCGCGCGCGACTTGGCCCACTAATACAATTGCCTTTTGTGCTACCAAATTCTCGCCCATTATTTCGCCACCAGAAATCCGCATTCCAGCTCCAGCGGCTCCGCAAATTCTTCCTTTGGCGGCGCCCGCAACTCCATCCGCCTCCGCCCCCACCTTTGCTGACCTCGAGCGCTCGCGCTCACCTGAGCCCGGCCGACGACACTTGCGGCCAAGCCGGCCAGCTGACGGCTTCACCCTTAATTGTGGGCCCCATCGACGGGCGAGCGCGAAACAATGGAGGGCGGAAATCAAAACAGCGGCGACAACGAGCACAACATCGGGACGAGCGGAGAGCGTGAAGGATTCGCGCGCCCGACAGGCGGATAATGATGTTCCGGCGCTGAAATCGGGAGCCAACCATTAAGTACGCTAATTGTGGCAGGCAAAACATAACACAATCCGTGTCTGTGTCTGCCTCTGCCGCTGCCTCTGTATCTAGGCGGCGCGCCCATGCGAGCCATTGTGCGCGCTGATCCATTTGCACGCACATTATGGCCTCCAAAGGCGCGAAGGCCCCTCTCGATCTCCTTGCGAGTCCATCGACCCGGCCAAATCCTCTTCCGCCGCCGGCGCGAACAGTGCAGCGCGGCCACTGGATGTGCGCCGAATATCAATGCGCGGCCAGCAAGCGCCAATCAAGCCGCCACTAGAGCCATGATTGGCGCTCGGCGGCGCCAACCAAATCGAGGGCCAAATTTGCGCCCGCTGCTCACGGCGGCCGCAAGTCTTGTGTGTGTGGCCAAAGTGGAGCAGCTGTAAACTGTCAATCAGCCTTTGTACGTGACTTGATTTCCTCGCGCTGGCCGCCGCTCTGGCCCCGCCTGCGCCGGCCGCCAGTGTATCATTGCGCTGGCGCACTGATTGGCCGGCCCGCCCGCTCTCTCTGTCAACAGGCGCTCGCCGCCGCTGAACGTGTTTGCTCTCTCGCTCTGTCGCCCTTAATCACTGGCCAGCAATGCGGCCGCCTCGGCGAGAGTCCGCGCCGAGCGAGCCTATAGCGCCACACTGGAGCCCCGGCTCACCTGGGCCGGCGGTTGGCGGGCGAGCAAGCTCGCCCGCCTGAACGAGCAGCTCGGCGGCGGGGGAGGAGGTCAGAGTCAGCGGAGCCGATCAACTGGGGGGCCAGGAGAGGGATTCTTGAGGCGAGCGGCCGGGCGAGCCGGGGAAGCCAGATGGGGGCGGCCGATAAGGGGCGAGGCCGGCGAGGCTCGATTGCGATCTCGCTCGGCCGCTGACAATGGGCGCCAAGCGTGCGGCCGAGAGGCCGACTTATCTGGCCGGCGCATCAAAGTCAGCGGCTCCGCTTGCGCGCACTCGAGCGCCTGCTTGCGGTCAGCGGCGCTTATAGTCTAGCGGCCACTTGCTGGCCGGCGCTGTCAGCGCTCGCGCGCCCATCGGCCAGCTTGCGGGCTGTTCGCGCGCGAGATCAACACGATGTCAAGCGCGCAGGACCGCAAATGTGGCTCCATTTTGTTTTGTTGTGTCTTGTTTTGCTTTGCTTTGCTTGGCGGCCACATTCGGGCGCTAAGTGGCCGCCGCCGCCGCCGCCTTCTCGTGAGCGGCGGCCAGGCGCAGGGGCGGCCGGCGGCCCATTAGATGGGCCGTTAGCGCGCGTGTGACGCAATGGAAGCTAATGGAAGATTTGCGGCTTCTCAGCGGCGAGCGGCAAAACGCATACGAGCGAGCTGAGTTGCGCACTTTTGTGGACAATAAAAATAATTGATTTTTTATGTTCAACTCTCGCCTCTCGTGACTTTGGCCAGTTTCCGGCGAGCCGGCCCAGGGCGAGCCAATTGGGCGTCCAAGCGAGCGGAAGGAAGCCGCCTCCATTAGCTAGGAGCGGCGCAACAGCCTCTCGGCGCTCGCCGGCCGCCCCTTGGCGAGAGTCGTCGGCGCTCGCCGGCTGCAGAGGGTTCAAGAGTTTGGGCCAAACCAGGCGAAGTTGGCCGCAGCAGCAGCCGCAGCCGCAGCCGCCGCTTGTCAATGGGAGCGGCGCACTTGTGTGCAGCCGGCGCAGGCTAAACGTTCGCCCACTCAACCTTTGGCAAGCGCAACTATTTGCTCCAGCTCAGCTGACAAACAGATGAAATCGGCTGATCAGTTTCTCGCTCGAGCGGCCACTTGTTAGCTAACAGCAGTCTGGCCGCCGTGTTGTTGCCACCATCGGCCAACGACAACGACAACAACAACAACAACAAGTGCAGATCCAGTTGGCTGGCTGGCGGGCGGGCGAAGCGGCGGTGATGGCAACAGGGCTCAACTATGACTAAGGCGACTCGGCTCGGCTCTGCTCGACTAGCTCGCCGCTCTCGCTTTGCGGCTGGCGAGATTGCTCATGGCGCGCAAAACAATAGGGTCGGCGTACATGAGCGCGCCCAGTCCAAGCCCCTTCGTCCCCTGGTGGCGCTGCTCGCTCGTCTTCTTCATCATGAACGCGCAACCTCTCGCTCGGCCCTCGAGATAAAATCTAGCCGCCATTCATGGGACTGGCAAACAGGCGCCAGCCAAAACAGATGCGACGCAGATAAATTGATCAAGATGGTCGCTCTTCCTCCTCTAGCGCCGCCGCCGCTGCTGCGGCCGCCGAGCAAGCGGAGCCGGCGGCTGGCTCAGCCGTCGGGCCAGCACGGCGCTCGGGCTGGCCGGCCGCGGAGACAGCTCGAGTGCCTTAGCGCCACCTTTCACCAACAAAACAACCGAGCCAAGCGGAGAGAGGAAGAGAAATTTTTTCAACCAAAACTGATACTGGAGCACCAAGTAGCGATTTAAACTAACTGCACCCTCCGCTCGCCGCCGCAGCCGCCACTTGAGAGCCGGGCGGCGCGCGCGACCTCCCCAGTTGCGGCCGCGGCTCGCACACTGCACAGCGGCCATGGTCGCCGGCCACAACAAACAGGTGGCTCTGGTTGCAACGAGCACCAACCGGCCGGACGACAACCAGACGCTGCTGGTCAACCATCATCACTCAAACCAACACCACTTGAACCAAGCCAGCCAACACCAGCAAGCCGACCCCTTCGGCCAGCAACAGTACTCGCTTGGACAGGGCGAGCAGCTCGCCGGCCAACACTACCACAACCAGCAGCAGCAGCAACATCTCAACCAAAACGCCATCGAGCTCCAGTACCTCGAGCAACGGCAGCAACCAGACGGCCAGCTAGTGGGCGCCACCTTCCCAAAGGCCCAGCCGCAGCCCCAACTCCAGCTCAGGCCGGCAGCCGCGAGCGGCCAGATCTCAGTGCTGGCGGCCGGCGGGCAGCCAGCCACCTTCGACTATCCGAGCCAAGCAAACGCGGCCGAGCAGCAGCAGCTCCTAAACCAGCAACAGCAGCAACACCAAGTCAACGGCGGCGACCAGTACGCGCTCGCCGAGGCCACGCAACTCTTCGCCTTCGGCTACCCCAACCAAGCCGACCAGCAGCTGGCCCCGACCGCCGCCCTCAACCAACACTTCCTCCCCTCAACCTCGAGCGCCTCTTACCTGGTGGCCGGTGAGCCGGGCGCAACCAACCAAACGAATCTGATCCACCACCACCATCAGCAGCAGCAGCAGCAGCTCCAAGTGGCGCGCAAAGTGACGCCGGACGAGGCCGACGAGCAACCGGATCTCAGCTTGGCTCTGCTCGCGAGCCATGGCCAGCCAATGCTGCTCCCTCAGACTCCCATTCCGCTCCCAGCTCCCGTTTCAGTCCCAATTCCAATCCCACTTCCAGCTCCAAATCCGAACGCCAACCAAAACCCAAATCCCGACCTGAACCAGAGCGCAAACCAAAGCCGAAACCATAACTTAAGTAGGTAAGTTGGCCTCAGTGGCCTCTCACTTTCAGTCACTCGAGTGTCTGTCATCCATCGAGCGAGTGCGCTTGCTCGCCCCAGAGAGAGAGAGAGAGAGAGGTTCAGTCTGCTTTGTACACAGCACAGGCCAGCTCAACGCAAACTCTCACCTCGATCGACTTTTGACTCTGGCGTCCCAAGCAGCTGGGGCCGGCTCGCCACTGGGATCGCTTTCAGGCGGCTGTTTGCCTAACAAATTCCCGCCCGCCGCCGCCGCCGCAAACTCGACCTCAGCCGAACGGTTTGGCAGCACTGCTCGCCTCTCGAGTGGCCTGCGCGAGTCTCTGGGCCAGAGCGGAAAACAGGCAGCTGGCGCCAGACAAACAGATAGATCTTGTCGGGCGAATTTGTGCGCCAGCGGCGAGTGGGGCGCAAATTTAAGTAGAGCGAAAAGTGGCCGCCACCAAGCAACCTTGGAAGGTATCAAACCAGCTTGAGCTTCCCTTTCAACAAGTCTTCAGCTCAGGTGAGAAAGTTGATCCCCTTTGCTTGCGCTCAGCGCGAGCGGGCTGGCGGCAGGTAAGCGGCGCCTGTTTGCTCGTGTTTACCTGGGCCCGGTTTGAGCGCATAATTGATCGCCGCTAAACTCGGCTGGCGGCGGCGGCGGCGGCGGCCAGACGAGAGCGAGCAAACACAAATCTGGTAATGACTCCGCTCCTCGGCCCGCGCTCTCAGGTGAGGAATGCAGGCTTAGGCTCAAGTATGCGGGGCTGGCGGCTTCCTCAAATGGGCGCCAGCGCCAGACAGTCTGGCACCGGCGCCGTTTTGCCCGTTTTGCGTCCGCCCCCAAGCGATGGGCCGAGGCTGGTTGGCGCCGCTCTTATAGTGCACGGCAGCGCGCTCTGTGTTGCCTCTTGTGTGCGCGCAAAATAACGTGCGCCAACCGGGAGCCCTCCTCTCCTCGCGCACACTCAAAGCGAGTGAAGTGTGTGCGCGCAACGAGGGCCGCGCACGCTCGCTCGCTCTTATAGTGAGCACTCTTGTTCACTATATGAGCACCATTCGCAACGCTACTCGCGCGCGCGCCCCGCTCGCCCAAGGGCTCGTGCGCAGCAACTCATCCGAGAGCGAGAGCGCGCAAAAGGCTCCCCCTCTCTCTCTCTCTCTCTCTCTCTCGTCGCAACTCTTAGGCTGCCACTCGAGGCGAGAGACTCGGTTTGCGCGAGTGCTCCACCGTTTGGGCCGCGACCTGCGCAAGAGCGGCCGCCCCTCCACCAGCCCAAAAGTCCTCGACCAGCCGACTCCTCCAGCTGGCGGCGCCCCTCGCGGCCGCTCACTCTGCACCCAGACGCAAGCTCGAACGTTAGCCGGCCAGCCAGACTCGAGAGCCAGACTCCAAGAGCAGCTAGAGAGTCGCTAGTTAGCGAGCAAGTCCGCTCGCCCGCAAGCTCCTCTCAGCGAGCACCAAGTGTTCCTTGCCAAAAGGCCAGCCAGTTAGACCAAGATGAATCGCAAAAATCGTCAAGCCGTTGAGCTGAAGCGAAACAAGATGCTTTCAAGGAGCCGCCGCCTGGAGCAGGAGGAGCAAGAGGCGGAGGAGGAGGAGGATCAGGGGCGGCAGTTGCGCAACCAGCTTGCTGAAACGCGCAGGTTGATTTGCGAGGATGAGGTGAGCGATCAGGAGGAGAGTGCTGACATTGACGTTGAGCTTGAGGACGAGGAGGTCGAGAGTTTCCGGCGCGACTCGCCCGCAAGCCGGCCAGCAGAGATGGAGGAGCAGAGCAGCGGGCGGCAGCTGAAGTTTAGTGTTTACAACATCCTCAACCTGTCCACCTCTCAGCCGGCAGCAAGCTCGCAGCAACAGCAGCAGCAGCAGCAGCAAGCAGGCCAATCGCGCAAGTTTTGCCCGTTAAAACTGTCGTCGGCCGATGAGTCGCCGCCAAGCTCGCCGGCGAGCTCGCGTTCGAGCGGCTCCAGTGGCTCGCCTCTCTCTTCGCCCTGTCCCGCGCGTTCAGTTTCCGCCGGCTCCTCGATGTGCTCGCGCTCGCCACCGAGCGCCGCGCTGCTCGCCGCTGCCGCCGCCGCCGCCGCCACAAACCAGCGCTTCTCGCCCCAACAGCTGGCCGCCTCCACCGCCCAGCTCATCTCCTCGGCCGCCTCCTTCCTGCCGCACGGGCGCCTGGCCAAGTTTGGCCAGCCAACTCCAGGCTACTCGCTCGTGGCCGACCACTACCTCAACCAACTTGCCTCCTCCCTCTCGGGCGCCCAGCAAGCGCCGGCCCCCGGCGCAAGCCAAGCGGCGGGCGGCAACCAGCACCGAGCGGCACAACAGTTGCATTCCCACCACCAACACCACCAATCTCCATACCACAACCACAGCCACAGCCACCAGCAGCAGCAGCAGCAGCAGCAGGCGGCCAACCTGCAGCACCACGAACACGAGCACCAGTACCACTTCGGCCACCAGCAGCACCTGCTCGCCGGTTCGGCGGGCGCGCAAATGGGCTCGAGCGGCCACGGCGCAAACAAGAAGCGCAAACGGAGGGTCCTATTCTCAAAGTCGCAGACGACCGAACTGGAGCGCAGGTTCCACCAGCAGCGCTACCTGTCGGCCCCAGAGCGCGAGCACCTCGCCGGCCAGATAAAGCTGACGCCGACGCAAGTTAAAATTTGGTAAGTTTTGCCGAAAGGGGGCCGAAGAGGTTTAGTTTTGCCGCCAATGATAGTGCAAATAGAGAGCTGTGGCCGCCGGAAGCGGCTCACAGAAGCCACCAGCCAGCAGCCGCCGATAACAACAACAACTGTTGGCGGCTGGATTAACATCCGGCCAGATGAGGGCCCGTCGGCGCCCCTTTGCTTGGGGGCCCCGCAAAGCCGGTTTTAAGTCCACACGCAATTCACGCTCCGAGCGATTTAAGCGCAAAGTGCTGACCGCGCCGTCGCACCTCCGCCGGCTTGTTTGCCGCGAATAAACACACAATCCCCAAATTGGGTTGCGCTCGCTAACTCGGAGTGGCCACGGCGACGATGATTAATCATCAACTCTTCACCTCTCTGGCAAAGCGCAACCGCTTCCTGTCCAAACTGGCCGAGTTTCGCGCCTGCAAACTTCAGCCGCCCACAATGATGGTCCACTAACAGACTCGCCCCAAACTCTAGGTTCCAGAATCATAGGTACAAGACGAAGCGGGCGACGCACGATAAGCGGGGCTCCATTTCAATCAGCACGGACGGCCTCTACCACTCGCACCACGGCGCCGGCGACCAGAACGCAGTGGCCGCGGCCGCCGCCCTCAAGCAAGCCCAGCAGCAGCAGCAGTCCAACCATCACAACCACAACCACAACCACCACCACCAGCATCAGCAGCACCTTCACCAGCAGCACCAGCACCATCACCACCTCCAGCATCAGCAGGTTGGTGCGAGCGCGGCGGCCGCGCACCACGCGCACGACCTCCTTGCTGCAACTGTTGCGGCCGCGCAACGCAACCAGGCGGCTGCAGCGGCGGCGGCCGTCGCGGCTCTGAACGCGAGTCCGGCAGCAAACATGATGGGCGGCCAAAACGAGCTCGCCAGCAGCGGCCAGCAAGTGCAGCTTCAGGGCGCAACGGGCGCGGCCGCAACGGCGCCCGGCTCGCTCCTCCCGAGCTCCCTGATGATGCACGAAAAGCACTGGTCGCAGCGAAGCCACTACTGACGCCAGCGCCATCAAGTGTCTCGCAACAAATTGGCCGGACTTGATTGAATGTGAGCCAGAGTTTGGGCGCTTGCAACGGAAGTCAGCGGCGCAACTAGCGCGCCGCTTACATAAATCACTTCCGCTCTGCGTGTGCTCTCTCTCTCTCTCTCTTCCGCGAGCGCTCGTTTACTGCGCAATGGCCAATCCAAATGGGCCGACGATTGATCTCAACTTAACTAGACTAAACTCAACTCAACTCAACTCAACCAAACTGAACTCAGCCCGGCTAAACTCGATTGGAGCAAACTAGACTAGACTAGACTGGACTGGACCGGACTGGACTGGGCCAACCCAAAGCAGAGGGGCCCAAACTGTACTGTAAATCTCAACTGGGGTTAATCTTTAGGAAACAAATTGTTACATATGTATTTGGGGAGCTTAGTGGCGCGGATTGGGGAAAAAACCCCGAATGGCAACGCGCGCCCAGCTGGCGAGGGGGTCTTTGGGGCGGGGCGAAAGTTGGCCAACTTGATTACAAGTGAGTGAGGCAAGGATTTGGCCGCTGCTGGCCGGCTGGATTAGCGCCTCCACTTGCAGCGTTCGGTTGGCGGCGCCAATCGAGAGAGAGAGAGAGAGATGCGCGCGCAATATCCGGCCGCCTCCGCGCGCATCAACTAAGTTGGGAAACAACTTTGGCAGCTTTGAGCCCGCGTGACTTGTAACGACAGAAGTGAATTAAATTAAATTCAAACGCCCGTCTGGCCGCTTGAGCGCGCTTAAGAGCAAGTCGGCGGCGGCGACGACGACGACAACAACAAACAGGAAGTGTCGGTTCCACTCTGACTGTGCGCGCGCTTCCCCCCAAGCAGCGGGCAAGTGGTGCCCGATTGGCGGGACAAATTGAGGCCACTCTCTGCTCTGCTCTACTCTACTATGCTTTACTGTGCTCGTCGCGCCTCTCCCGGCGTCCAGGTATTCTCTGCTGCTCCACTGCTGCGCCAACCAACTCCGAGGGGCGCTGCCAAATGGGCCATGGGCGCCAACGAGAGCGCCGGAGTGAATTATGGTTAGTTCAGTTGGGCGAAAGCAAAATTCAAGGCGTGAATTGGGCGCCAGATGAGGAGAGTGAGAGGGGGGAATGAGTGTTCGAAGGTAAAGGCGAGCGAGCAGGAAGCTTGTCCATCCATTATCCTGTCTCGCGCTCGTCGCTTCCAGCAACCAAATAGCCGTATAATGGCTGTATAATGGGCCCAGCCAAGCGGGCGCCCAGAGAGTGTCGTCACCCCAAAAGTTGACACCTTTCGGCTCAGTTTGCGCCCACAGAGTTTGCAAGAATTTTTCCAAATTCAATTGTGCGCCAAAATAAATACAGCGCATTCATTAGGGCAGCGGCGGCGGCAATCGCGGATGGCATTGTTGTCTGCGCGCTCCTGTTGTTGCTATTGGCTGCTGTCTGCGCCTATAGGCCCATTAGTTGGAGCCAGCGCAAACCATCTATCACTCTGGTTGGCATTGAATTTGCAATTGCGCTCGCCCCATTCAAGCGGGCAGCTCAAATTCAATCAAACCAACAACAACACAACTCGCGCCCTCCACTCGCCAATCTGGCTGCACAGTTTGCGCGCTCCTCTCGCTGTTTTGACACTGGCTCCAGTTGCGCTTCCTGTTCTATAAGTGGCCGCAAGCGGCCACTCTCAAGCTCGCGAGCCAGTCCAAAGGTGAGCAGCTCGGCACGGCGCGGCCTGCGAGCAGCTGCCACCGGCTCAGGCTGCTCGACAAAGCGCCTCATTCTTTGGACTCAATCGGAGGGGCTTTGCGCCGGGAGGGCCACTCTCAGTCTGGTTTGCAACCGGCGCTTAGTGTCGCCTCCTCTCTCTCTCTCTCTATCGCTCGCTCTGATCCACGATTTGCCGGCCCCAAAACTCCGGTTCAAATTGGGCGAGAGAGGTTCAATTGGATTAGTGTCGCTCCTGCTCCAGTTTAGTGGCGCAAATGATTGAGATGCTCTCAAATGATGTCCAACACTCAGCTGCCAGGCTTTTGCCAACTTTGCCATGTATTCATAATCATCTCAAGTTCACTAAACCCGCCGCCGCCGCCGCCGTCGCGCTGATTTATTAGCCGGCGCTCGGGAGCTCGACAATCAACGGTGAGCGCGAGTGGCTCTCGTTCGAGTGTCGCCAGCTATAAATAATAATACTAATATCGCCACTCTGCCAACCTGGGCCGGCGGGCGCACTTGAGCTCGGCGGCCCCTTTGCGCACTCGCGGGCCAACAACGAATTGGGCGGCAGGCCGGCCGGCCGGCCAATGGATGGATATGCAGCCAGCCATTGGACAGCTATTTTATTGAGTGCTGCTGACAGGATGTCGGAGGAGAGGACTGCGCGAGCGGGCGGCCAATTCCATTAAATCGAGCAACCAGTTGATCGCGCCCTATAAGCAATGGAGCGTGCGCGCCATTGCTTGAACGGCCGCGGCAAAGCAAATGAGCTCGCACCATTTAACCGCCCATTGTAAGCGGGCCTCCCTTTTGGGCGCACAAAATTACTACTTTACGACGACGACGAAGCCGACAAATCAACACCATTTGCTGCCTGTCCGCCCGCTGACTCCTCTCCGATCCTCTCCCTTTAAAGCAACAAATTGTTTCCCTTTAAAGGGAAACTAAATATGTAAATTAGGCCGCAGGAGAAGGCAGTGGCAGTTGAGCGCTCTCGATTACTTTGCGCCGGTTGCATTTGATCAAATCAAGACGCCAGCTTGGCCGCCACCAATTTGCGCAAACTGATCCCGTCTGACTCGACCAAACTCGACCCAACTTGAGGCCCAAGCGGCGCTCCATATTGGCCGCCAAACCGCCCATTGCTCGCCCACACCCTTGGCTTGGCCGTCGGCCCGTCGGTCTCTCGGCCAGCCAGCCAGCCAAGCGGCAGGGAAAACAGGGCGAGATTGGCCAGATTGGAGGCAACGTGTAAACTTACTGGGCTGGAAAGAGAGCAAACCAATTGGGCCGGCCTGCTCACTCCCCAATTCAATTATGTCCCACCAAGCGGACGCGGCCCCAAATTAGCGCGCCCATGCTGGCCCCTGCGCCAGAAAACAGTGGGCGCGCGAGAGCCAAGGTCCTCTAGAGCGGCGAGTTCAACCCCGCGCTGAGCTGAACATTAAACGCGCCAACCTGAGGAGCCCCAGCGAGGTTGGCCTCTGCGCCATCTATCATTGTCGCCGACTTGCGCGCGCGCGCCCGCCTGCGTTGGACTCGCTCGCGGCCTCACTGGCGCGCGCACGAGGGGGAGCCGGCTTCACACGTGTTGATCTCGGCGCCCCCCGCGGCTTCCGCCCCAAGCCGGCGCCATGAAGCGGCGCTGGCTGCTCGATGATATATGAATTAGGCGCAAACTGGCCGAGGGCTGGCCATGGGAGCCAGTTGGGCGGCCAGCTGACGAGGCGCCAGCGACACCGGCCCTCTGGCGGCGGGCGCAAATTAGCCCAACCCGTGGAGCCAAGTTGGTTGGTGGCGACCTGCTGATCCAGACGAGCGCTAAATTTGATTAAGCCGGACTGGAGCGACCGGCGCTCGAATTGCGCCCGCCGAGAGCTGCCGGCTGCCAGTTACATTATTGGCTCCTCCTTCCCTCGTAAGCAACAAAACGAGGGCTAGCCGAACGCGGCGGGGGAGCGACAAACGGGAGCAAAATCAAGCGGCCACTCTGCTCGCTGCTCCCTTTGCCCTCGATGGCCAAATGGGAGCGAAAATTTTCAACACCTCTCAACTCTATGGCTCTGCGGCACATCTGTGGAATCCCCATTGGGCTCTCCTCTCGTTGACAATCGTGATGTATTGGGCACATTTCGAGGGCTGAATTGGCGCCGCCTATCAGTTCAACTTGCAATCTCTCCAAATCTCTTACAGTCATCTTTGGGTTAACCTTTCGCCACTCGACACCAGTAGAAAGGCCAAGGTGGCCCCATTGACTCTATGCAAACAAACAAGACCCCATGCGAGATGGGCTAACTTGTAATGAAAATGAAAATAAAAATCATCACGGGCTATCCATGAACGTAAAATGTATGTGACAGAGGGCCCACGATGGAAAGATTAAAGTTTTTGATGAACTTTGTGCGCTGAACTCTGTGGATTCAATCCGTTGGACTGTGTTACTTTGAAAATTGCGCCATCGTGTGGCGCTACATTTCATTGGTCAGGATTGTTTTTGCGAGGAGAAACAAATGTATTAGAGGAGAAGAATTAGAAGAAATAATAAAGGCAACTCTACCACCATTATCATCACTATTAGGATTCAAACCAAATTCACAAGTATTTATTATTATTATTATATTATAAAATTAGAACCTGGACCCTGAACTTTGAGAGTTCTAAAGACCCCTGACCAACCAAGTGGCCACTTCTCACCGAACCAAACCAATCCCCCCGACTGTAATTATTGTCTAATACTACTATCACCATACAACCATTGCTACTACCACTAATATCCCCCTAGTCACTGAACTAGTTAAACAAGAGAAACAAGCAACGAATATTATTTAATGAAACAAGTACCAATCATCTGTCCAGGACACACACGACCAGTGGTCGATTTAGCTTTCAGCAAATTTACCGCTAACAATGATTATCTGCTGATATCGGCTTGCAAAGATGGAAAGCCAATATTGAGACAAGGTGATACAGGCGATTGGATAGGAACATTCGAGGGCCACAAGGGTGCCGTTTGGGGCGTGGCCCTGACTGATGATGGAACGATAGCTGCTAGTGGCTCGGCCGACTTTGAAGCGAAAATATGGGATACGAATCATGGATCAGTGATACATTCGTTTGTTTGTAAGCACATCGTGCGAAGTGTCCATTTTGGTTTCATGTCAGATCGTCTCCTGGCGGCCGGCAACGAAAAGTCAGCAAGAATCTTTGATCTCAATAATTATGATGCAACACCCATTGAATATTTTGGTCATACTGGATCAATCCGTCAAGCTCTGTTCTACGACAATGACAAGCGATTTGTCACTGCCTCGGAGGACAAAACAGTACGATTTTGGGATGCCTTGTCTGGTTTGGAGGCAAAGCGGGTCGAATTTAAACAGACACCGGTCAGTATGGAACTGTCACACAACAAGTCCGTCCTAACCATATGTTATGGAAACAAGGTATCCTTTTGGAACGTAGCAACTGCACAATTAATCAAGGAATTCGAGATGCCCACTCAAATTCTATCGGCTTCGATGCACCCTGACAATCTTGTTTTCATTTGCGGTGGCGACGATTTCAAGATGTACAAGTGTGATTTCGCGACAGGAGCTAAGTTAGGTAAGTTTTCTCTACTTTGACCCTTTCCGATTTTTGCCTCTGAGTGAGATTCTAACCTAATCACCGCCACATCTCTTCAACAGAGTCATTTAAAGGACATTTTGGGCCAGTGCATACAGTTCGATTTTCACCCGATGGAGAGATATATGCCAGTGGCAGCGAAGACGGAACAGTAAGATTGTGGCAAACAACCATCGGTAAGACATATGGACTTTGGACTGTTGTCTTGCCCGAGGATCAGAATATGCGTTAAAATTGATGAGATTGGCAACAGAATAAACAACAAAAGACCTCTAGGAAGCATAAAGCAACTGTGTTGAAATCAAGCCTTTTTGATTACAGCATCAACTCAATCGAGTATTTATACAATGATCGGTTCGGTATATTTGTTTAAACACTTATCTTTCATTTTCTAACTAGAGAGCGGCTGTCCACAGTGCACAATTAGCCCTCGATTTGGAATTTACAAACTCTCTGATCTTCTCGGTGCAAAGCAATATGAGGGTGATGGTCTTTGTGAGTGAATAAGTCAATCTGGAACTGTTTCAAAACATAAGATCCTTGGATAAGTTTATTCTTGACTATAGAATTAATAGTTTGCACAATATCGAACACAATTAGTGAGAGGTTAATATCAAAGCTATAATCAGACCGTATAGACCCAACACTTCGGCGAAAATCAATATAAGAATCATACCAACAAATAACCTAGGTTGCTGAGCTATACCTCTAACGCCTGCATCACCGACCACACCAATGGCAAATCCTGCAGCTAAACCAGACAATCCAACTGAGAGACCTGCTCCTAGATGTAGAAAACCTTGGTACAACTTGTATTCTGGTGGCGATCTAATATTATTGGAAATAACAGCGGCAACCACTAATCCATAAATGGCAATAATACCGGCCATAACTACTGGAATGATGGACTGGTTGACAAGCTCGGGCCTCATGACAGCCATTGCAGCAATGCCTGATCCTGATTTGGCTGTTCCATAGGCGGCTCCGAGCGAGGAAAAGATGACAGCTGACGCTGCGCCCATGACACCAAAGAATGGGCCATATATGGGTCCAGTTTCCCAGGCTGATGATTCTGCCATTTTGTGTATATGTGATTAGTGTTGCTTTAGTTGGATAAGTTTAGGTTAATACTGTTGACGATAAATACGGGATCCTTGCGAGGCCTTCAAGAGCTTTAGTTAAAGATCATTTGTACTTGCGTCGCTTAATATTAATAATAATCGTCGGGCGAGGATAGTTTGGCGGTAGGTGAATTTTGGCTGAATAATTGAGGAGAAGTAGAAGGAGGAGGAGGTGGAGGAAGGAGAATAATAATAAACAGATTGTAGAATGCAGCGAAGGACAATGTGTTAGGGTCGAACATTTGAGGCAATGATCGAGCAATTGGAAAAGTGAACAAGAGCGATGAAGGTTTTTCGCCATGCAGTCACTCGCCCTGTGCCCCTCGGCCGCCCTCGCTCTCGAGATAGCGCTCGCTCCCTGGAGCTGGAGCCGCAGCTGCCGTTGGACGGCGAACCCATCGTATTTGCACACAGACTCACACTCAAACACACTCTCGCCAGGCTCGAGCACAACGCCGCCGCCGCCGCCAGCAGCAGCAGCGGCCGCCTCTGCCATCGACGACGCATGCACCATAGGCTCTGTCTACCGCGTAGCGCCAACGTCCAAAAATGAGAGCACTCTCGTATTTAAGTCTCGCCCAGCTCGCTTGGAAGCTTGCGAGCAAGCCGGCTTGCCTAGCGGCGGCGGCGGCGGTAGCTAGCCGGCTCTAGCCAGGCCTAGCTCCTACACTCGGCCGCTCTCCTGTCCTGTGCGCGTAGACCAACTTTGCGCCTAGCACTCGGCCGCCTGTCAGCTGGCTCGCCAACTGCAGGCCGGCCCCGCAGGCAAGCGGGAGCCGTGGGGGTCGTAGGCCGGCCACCAATTGGCGCCATGGTGGGCGGCGATTGCGCAATTTCCTAGCCCCTAAATGCACAGGTTCCAGCACCGAACCTGCGCCACCACTAGCCGCCCGATTGGAGGCAGCGCAAAAGCATCCGCATTGGCGTCACCGAGCTGC
>Ga0209372_1000385_pt1 | contig 23476 bp, 14 predicted proteins | sample AgamicAtPe_FD_187170 | JGI IMG/M metagenome (GOLD analysis project Ga0209372, IMG submission 187170) | Agave microbial communities from Guanajuato, Mexico - At.P.e (SPAdes) (version 2) | ecosystem: Host-associated > Plants > Phyllosphere > Phylloplane/Leaf | place: Guanajuato, Mexico | collected... | reverse complement strand
AGATGGCCAAGGCGAAAGACAACAAGCCGCGCGGACGCATGTCGTCTTACGCCTACTTCGTCCAAAAGACCAGGGAAGACTTCAAGAAGAAACACCCAAATGAGAACGTCGTCTTCTCGGAGTTCTCCAAGAAGTGTTCCGACTCGTGGAAGAAGATGAGCGAGAGCGAGAAGAAGAAGTACATTCAAATGGCCGACAAGGACAAGAAGAGGTACGACACCGAGATGGCCACCTATGTTCCGCCAAAAGACGGCAAAGGCAAGAAGGGAAAGAAGGCCAAGAAGGACCCAAACGCGCCAAAGCGAGCGCTGTCAGCATTCTTCTGGTTCTGTAATGATGAAAGGGCCAAAGTCAAGGCCTCGCTACCAGCTGGATCAGGCGTTGGCGATGTCTCAAAAGAGTGTGCCCGATTATGGGCTAACTTAAGCCAAGCTCAGAAAGCTAAATACGAAGCCCTCGCCTCTAAGGACAAATCTAGGTATGAGAAGGAAATCGCGAGTTACAGGAAAAAGGTCGACGTGTCCTCGCCGAAGAAAGGCAAAAAGGGCAGGAAAGTGGAAACTTCCGACTCCGATGATGATTGATCTTACTCACCCAGCAACTCATGAATGCCACTATCACCCAAATGATTCGCTCTACCCGATAATCACTCGATCAAATGTATTATAGAGTCATACAATTGTAATTACACCACCTTACTTTACCTAGAATGCATAAAATTATTGCAACTTAATTAAAGTACTAAATTGTACCCTGTAAACTTTTCTTGTTGATCTTAATTCTTTACCAAGACTTCTGCCCACGATGGCGCAATGGTTCGAACGTGGCAGAGCTGCGTGCTCTGACCATCCAACGTGCGGCCGCTCGATATGCATTTGAAGAGCTCGCTTCGAAATTGGCGCCGCAACATCGACAAGTTCGTGGTCCTGCAATATAAACACACACTCTATCGGCCGGCCATCTCCGACAATGTGATAAAATTATCGGCTTCTTCAGCAAGACTTATCGAAGAAATCCTAGTTAGGGTTTGGTCGGCCCTGAGCCAACATTTCAATCTAGTGAAACTTGCTACCAGTATTGGTGGCAGCATCTTGAGCGGGCTCCTATTTGTAAAGCCCCAAATCCGACATTCAGGATGTCGGATTTCATTGACGACGAAGCTAGTGAGGCCAGCTCCTCAGATGAGGAATCGCAAGATGAGACCAACTCACGGACGAAGAAAATCAGCAAACAGAAAAAGAAGAAGAGCCGCGAAGTCATCGACAGCTCAGAGGAGGAGGACGAAGATGATGAGGAGGCCGAGGAGGAGATGAAGGATCTCATCAATGATGAGGAGGAAGAAGAGGACGATGACGAGTCTGATGATGAAGGCGGTGGAGCCAAAAGGTCTCATGATGATGACGATGATGACGGTTCCTCATCCCTGGAAGAGGATGACATCGATCTCATTCAAGAAAATCTAGGATTACGCATAGAAAAGAAAAAGAAGTTCAAAAGAATCAGAACAATTCTCGATGATGACTCTGAAGAGGAGGCTGACGAGGGTAGAAAAATTCATAATGAGCTCTTCGGTGCAGACCTCTTGGAGTCGGATGAGGAGGAGGTCAACAAGCAAAAGTCTAGACCATCCAATCAAGATCTCGATTTGGCTGTGGACGAGGATGAATCAGATTCTGACGACAACTTTATCGTCGATGACAATGATCAACCAATTCACAAGAAAACCAAGAAAAAGGGATCAAGGTACACTGATTCGGCTATGCAGCAAGCTCAAGAAATTTTTGGCGTTGACTTTGACTTCGAAAATGTTGAGGACGAAGATGGCTATGAGGATGAGGAAGGCTACGAGGAGGAGTACGAGGAAGATGAGGAAACGGGTCATGTGAAGAGTAAGAAAAAGAGGGGTGGTAAAAAGACGATCTACGATGTCTATGAGCCATCTGAGCTCGAAAGATCTCATTTGACTACTTTCGATCAGCAAATTCGAACAAAAGATGAACCTGAAAGATTCCAACTTAGGTCCACTCCAATTACTGAGGCAGATGACGACGAACTTGAGCAAGAGTCAGAGTGGATTTTCAAGACTGCGTTTGACCTGTTGACCATCTCTACCCAAGAGAGGAATAATGAACCTATTGCCGGCAAAAGGTCTGAGGTGATTCGTCCAGAGATCAAGTATGCTCTTGGGTGCATTAGGAACGAGAAACTGGAGGTTCCATTCATTGCAGCTTACAGGCGCGAGTATGTCGCCTCAATTTCGTCCAACTTTGATGATACAAGAGACCTATGGACTATCTACAAGTTCGATGAGCAGTGGTGCAAGCTGCAATCCAGCAAGCAGTCGATTGCAAAGCTCTATTTGGATATGCGCGCATACTTGGAGACAAAACCCGACGATTCAAGGATAAGAAAAATCACGGATCATGATCTTGAGAGGGTCCACAGCGCTAAGAATTTCTACGACATAGAGGACTGCCGATTGCATTTCAAGCTATATTATTCTCCACTCGTTACTGAAATGAAGCTCCATGTTTTAGAGAAAAAGATAAGCGAAGATCAATCAAAGAAGGCCGCGGCAGCGCAAGCAAAGGAAAGGGGTGACGAAGAATTGGATGATCAAGAGGCCCAAAGCGAGGGTGGGGCAGAGCAGGAGCGCGAGGAAGAGACTGAGGAGGAGAAGCTTCATAAACGACTGTCAAAATTCAAAATTTCATCAACTAAAGATAATTACCAAAAGTGCCGTCAAGACTACATAGGTGAATTGGTGCAAAAGTTCGGCTTGACACCTGAGCAATTGGGAGAAAATCTACGCGACGACTATCAGCGTAACAACGTGACTCAATGTTATACGAGGCCATTAGATGAGGCAGCGAACTACCTCAAACCTGGAATAAGATTTCTAACACGAGAGTCTATTTTGAAGGCGGCAACCTTCATGTTCTCGAGGGAAATCAGTTGTGATCCACTTGTCCGTCAGACAGTCCGCAAGTATTACTTCGAAAATGCTGTTATAAACGTGAGACCTACCACCCTGGGGATGAAAGAAATTGACGAAAATCATCCTTGTTATGCGTTCAAATTCCTAAAGAACAAACCTGTTGCGAGACTTATGGGTGAGCAATTCCTTCATTTGGTCAATGGCGAAAAAGATAAACTCCTTGAAGTCTACTTTTCAATTGAACCAGTAGACTCAATTGACCCTAAGAGAGCCCTCATGTCACCATATTACGAATCACTCAAAGCCTTATACTATTCGGATTTCTCGAGTATTGTCACCAAAGAATGGAATGATCAACGGGAAGAGGCTGTTAAGGCTGCTATGGACAAGTATCTTATGCCTTGTTTCGAGAAGCAGCTGAGAGAAAAGCTGATCAAAGAAGCGCAAGACAAAATCATCAAGACAAGTTGCGAGAAGTTGCACGGCTGGTTGAATGTTGCACCTTACGCCCCAGCGTCTGCTTTCGATGACTACGAAGATTTTGAATTGCGAAATGGGACCCGCATCTGTGGCTTCACATTCGCTCCAGACGGGGACGCACCATGTTTTGCCGCTATTGTAGATTCAGAGGGCGAGCTCGTAGATCATGTTCGACTTCCATATCTGAATATCCGCAAGAGGCCAGACAGGATGACTGCCCTAGAACGTGAAAACCACTCGAAGGATCGGGTCAAATTCAAACAGTTCATGATAAGTAAGAAGCCTCATGCTGTCGCTTTGGCTGCCGAGACCATTCAAACTAAATACATATGCCAAGATCTGGCACAAATACTCGATGAATTACGCGAGCACGATGGGTTACCGCTCATACCAATAGAAATCGTCGACAATGAGCTATCAAATGTTTACATGAATCTCAAGAGAGCCACGGATGAATTTCCTGAGTTCCCGCCACTCTTACTGCAAGCAATATCAAACGCAAGAAAGTTGAACGATCCGTTGAGCGAGTATTCCAAACTTTGCTCGCCTGATGATGACATCCTGTGCATCCGATTTCATAGTCTCCAAGATGATCTGCCAAAGGAAGAATTCTTGATTAGCTTGTATCAAAGGTTCGTCACTCGGACGAATGCTGTTGGTGTGGATCCGAACCGGGCGATTGCGCATCCTCACACAGCTGACCTGGTGCAATTCATCGCCGGTTTAGGCCCGAGAAAGGGATCTCATTTACTCCGTTCAATCAAAAAATCATCTACAGGAGGCCAACTGGTATCCAGACAACAATTAGTGAAAGAGCTCGGAATGACGAGTGTGATATTTATCAATTGCGCTGGTTTTATAAAATTGGACACTGATACGCTGAGTGAGTATTTCCCAGATGAACATATAACACCTCTAGACTCAACACGCATTCACCCTCAATCCTATGGACTTGCCAAGAAGATAGCGAGCGACGCGCTAGACTACGAGGAAGGAGCCTCTGAAGAAACCACTGCAAACTCGATCGAAGAGATACTCGATTGTCCTGAGAAGCTTGATGATCTTGATCTGGGTGCCTTTGCTCGTGAACTTGATGAAGTGCAAAACCAAGGTAAAAAAGGTTACACGCTTCAAAGTATTAGAGAAGAATTCCAATGTAGATACAAAGACCACAGGGAGTCATATAAAGCACCCAGCCAGGAGGAGATATTTGCAATGCTTACCAAGGAGACCCCATACACATTCTACATTGGCAAGTTGATCACCTGTCAAGTAGTTCAAATACCAAGAAAGAAGCCCGGTGCCGCACAACTAGATATGGCTAACCCTGTTAAGATTGACGAAACCAATCTCTGGCGATGTCCGTTCTGCATGAGAAGCGATTTTCAGGATCTGAGTGTAGTCTGGAATCACTTTGACACTGATGACTGCCCAGGTTATGCAATAGGAGTCAGGTGCAAGCTCGATAACGGATTGTTCGGCTTTGTGCCTACTAAATTCATTAGCGATAGAGAGATTTCGGACCCCTCCGAGCGAGTCGCTATTGGACAGACAATACACGCGCGAGTTATCAAAATCGACACAGATAAGTTCAGCTGCGATCTAACTTGTAGATCATCAGATCTCTTGGACGAGGACGGTAAATTGAAACCAGCCAAGGATGAATACTATGATGAAAATTCTGAGAAAATTCTCAAAAGGGAATTGGAGGCCAAGAGCAAGAGGGCCGCTCGTAAGCCCTACTGTAAGAGGGTCATAGTTCACCCAGCCTTCGAGAACATCGACTATAAAGCTTGCGAGAAGAAGTTGCAAGAGATGGAGCAAGGTCATGCGATCATCAGGCCGTCATCGGCTGGTCAAAACTACTTGACAGCATCATGGAAAGTTGCCAATAATATACACCAGCACATAAATATTAGGGAGGAGGGCAAAGATAACGCCTTCAGTCTGGGCCACCAACTATTTATAGAGAACGAACCATACGAAGATTTGGACGAAATCATTGCTAGGTACATCCAGCCGATGGCCTCGTTTGCGCGCGAACTCCTGCACTATAAGTATTGTATAGATCTCCCCGATGGAGCCGAAGAAGAGGCCGTTTTACAAGAGAGGCTATTCGTAGAGAAAACTAGATCTCAGTGTTTCCCGTACAGATTCTGCCCCTCACGGAAGATGCCCGGCAAGTTTTTGCTCGGTTATATGCCCAAGAACAAACCAAGGATAGAATATCTAACAGTTACGCCCAGAGGTTATAGATTCCGCAAACTGTATTTCAAAAATCTAGCTTCTCTAATAAAATGGTTCAAGGAAAATTGGAACAAGTTACCGCAGGTATACCAGAGTGTTACACCAGGTATGGGCTATGACGGAATGACCAATCCACTAGCATCCTTGAGACAGACCTTTCCAATGAGCCAATAAAGCAATCATGATTGAGTATGATTTTAGTAAATAAAGTTATCTGATCACAAACCGCCTCGATTTTCAGTACTTCATCTATTGAGTCGAACCATCTTGTCCGTGGACTTGCATCAGTCCTCGCTTGAACTCCAGATCACCGAAAAACGTTCCAACAGGACGATCAGGAAGCGAAGATAAACAGTTACGCTCTCTCAGTTTATTAGCTCTGCCACATTCATGGGCATTTCATCGATTTGGGTACTGTAATATTGCTCGATATCTCTGAGTATTCTGATATCGTCATTCTTAACAAAGTTGATGGCAACTCCCTTGCGACCAAATCTGCCAGATCTACCTATTCGATGAATGTACAATTCTCTGTTGTTTGGAAGGTCGTAATTGATTACTAGCGAGACTTGCTGAACATCTATTCCCCTGGCCCAAACATCTGTTGTTATTAAAACTCTACTCTGACCTGAACGAAACTCTTTCATGATAGAGTCCCTTTGTTTCTGGTCCATGTCAGCATGCATCGAGGATACAGTGAAGTTAGCTGCAATCATTTTGGCTGCTAACCAGTCAACTTTACGCTTGGTATTACAAAATATGACCGCTTGTGTTATGGTGAGCGTGTCATATAGATCACAGAGTGTATCGAACTTCCATTCCTCTCGTTCTACGGCCACGAAAAACTGTTTGATACCCTCTAATGTGAGCTCATCACGTTGAACAAGAACTTTGACTGGATCCGTCATGAATCTATCTGTGATGTCGAGTATCTCCGCGGGTAGAGTAGCTGATAAGATGACGACTTGCGTGTACGGAGGAAGATGTCTGTAGACATCATAGATTTGCTCTTTGAATCCCTTGTTCAACATTTCGTCCGCCTCGTCTAGAACAAGCATCTTGATGGATCCGGTCCTCAAGTGACGTCGCCTTATAATGTCATAAACTCGGCCTGGTGTGCCGGAGATTATATGTTGACCAAAATCAATCTTCTTTATATCCTCTGTTAAGCTAGTGCCACCAATGCATGCATGGCAGTAGACACTCATGTAGTCCCCAAGGGCAAGTACAACCTTCTGGATTTGAACAGCGAGCTCTCTAGTAGGGCTTAGGACTAAAACCTGGGTGGCATGTAAGTTGAGATCAATCGATTGCAGAATTCCGATTGCGAAGGTAGCTGTTTTACCAGTACCTGATTGAGCCTGTGCAATCACATCTCTACCCTTGATGATTGGTTTAATGGCTCGTTGCTGGATAGCTGATGGTTTCTCAAACCCATAGGCGTAGATACCTCGCAACAATTCTGGCCGCAAACCCATGGCATCAAAACCAGATATAACTGGTGTGTCCTCGCTTAATTTAATATCGCCATCGCCATAGTCCTTTATAAGCTTCCTCCGTCTTCTGCCATGACTGCTGGATGCCATTCTACATAAAAATAGATCAGCTAAAGAGCTTAGGGGGGGTGTTGATAGAAAAGAAGAATAGATAAACGTCTAATGTAAATTTAACATGTTGTAAATAATCCGTGGGCCATGGACTCCGTGTGTTCTGGAGTAGGTGTACGAACTCCTTCGAACATGTTCGAAACCGGCGGTCTCGAAGGAAACTCGCTGCTCGGTAGCATGTTTGAAGTTGGAACAACGTTCGAATGTCCCGAGTTCGAACATTTTAAATTTGTCCGAGCTATTTTTATAAAAACTCCGACAAAAACCAGATGATGACGCACACCACTAGCGAGGCTGGTAAGCGACGACTTCTGACACAATTGATCCTGGAATAAAGCGTGAAATAGGTTTGGTCTAATCAAGCCTTCGAATTCAATCGAACGTATTCAAGGTACGATGAGGCGCTAAGAAGGATGGTCGTTGTGGAAGGTTTTCATGCTAGAGTTGGACAAATTTAGCCTCTGAATTGAGACCCCCGTTGCCACCAGCCCAAAGTGGATCCCGCCCGAGCACTTCGGTGACTCGGTCGTGCTGATTTTGGGTTGGTAGGCGTATCACTAAGTTAGTGCCGACTTTGCTCAGTCCGACCCTTTTCGGGCAGACACGCCTCTCTCTAAAAAACTCCCCCTCGGAATGAGTGTGGCAAAATACTGCCCGCTTACAAGTACACGAACTGTTTTTAAGATTCGCCAATTCCATTAGCATTCGATACTTTCTAAATCATCCAGTTTTGCTCCTCCGAGCAAATCCAATATGGAGGCGACTTCTTCCAACTGCAATTTTAAGTTCAGGATTAGGCTCTTGCCCAATGATTGAACGCATTATGAAAATTTGTAAACGCGAGCCGGCGGCGAGCGGGCCGCCACCGAAGCCGAGACTGGGAATTCGGTGGAGGGGATTTGTTTCTTTCATAAAATTGCCATTTCCGTTTTATTGCCACACCAACACGCTAGGTCGGGCGCAAACTTGGACACTCGAATTTGATTGACAAATAAATTATTTTTATTGCCTCATTAACCGATTGGATTTGGATGAAGCGGGTTTGTTTGTTTGCGAGCGAGTTTTGTTTTGGCGGCGCGCTGCTGGCTGGCCGGTCGGCCGGTGGGGGCCTCTGGTTTGGCTTAGGCGGAGCGAGCGAGAGTGAGAGAGTTCGAATTCAGCGGATGGAGGGCGAGTTTTGAGCGGAAGGGAATTAGTTTTGTCCCCTCGTCGTTTGCTCGCGCTTGAGGGGCTCTGCTCACCTTAGCGTGGCTGATCTCTGCGCAAAGGGGAGAGGATAGGAGGGGAGAGGAGAGGAGAGGGCGAAAGCGCGAGAATTATTATCCAACTATTCATCTCGGAGGCTGGATATGAAATAATGGACCCGATCAAAATAATGGGCCAAAATAATGTCACATTCAGTATGCAAATGGAGCTCCTTGGAGGAGGAGGCCGGCGAAAGGCGCTTTGGGAGGCGAGGAGCTGGTGGCGGCGCGCGCCTAGCGGCCTGCCCGCTACTCATGTAGCCCATTTGGCCCCAATGAAATCATTACTCACTCAACATAATGTTTGACATGAGCCAATTCGACAGCGCACACGTAGACGTGCAGACTCAGCCAGCTAGGGAGCGAGTTTGGCAGAGTTGGGGGGAGGCAAGTAAGGCGGGATCCATTTTCCGCTCTGGGCCGCCCTCAGGGAGCTGGCGGGGTTAAATTTAAATAAATAAACCGAAGCCGAGCCCATTGGGGCCGAGGGGCGTTCGCTCACTCCTTTGTTCAAAGCTCCTCTCTCTTTGCTTTTCGCTCCTCGCTCCTCGCTTCTCGCTTCTCGCCTCTCGCCTTCCGCTCTTTGGCCGGCCCAGCTAAGCGCTGCTCTGGCCAGCTAGGCGCCGTCGGCGGCGAGAAATTGATGTTTGCGCTGGGTCATCTCAAGATTGACAAAGGGCCAATGTGATTCCCATTGCAAGTTCCATTCTTATCACCTTTGGGCCAGAATCAGTGGCGAGAAAAGTGGGAGTATATTGATCATCCTCGCAAGTTGCTCATTTGCACGTGCGACTTTGCTTTGGCCCATTGACTCATTGCGTCAATCGGCCATTCAGGGCGCGCGGCCAACTTGGCCCATTTTCTTCCATTTCCTTCCGTTCTGTCGCACGTCTCGCGGCCCCGTTTGCGCGCGCACGAGCTTGGGGCCCGTCCATTCATTAGCGGCAAGGCGAGATCTCCGAGGAGAGGGGCGGCGGCGGCGGCGCTCCATCCAATTGATGAATTCAAGGCGATGATTCAAATCGTTTAGCTTCGCTTTCACGCGCGACCCAATTCGCTGGCAGAGGAGGAGGCGGCGGCTGCGGCAGGAGAGGGCGCAAAATTGATATTCGCGCCTCCGCCATAACGTCAGGTGGCGCCACTTGGCAGGCGGCCCGCGCAAGTGGCCACCTCGCGCCGCCCTATAAGAGGTGCCCGAGGACACCAAAGCCTTTGCCTTCCGCTCGGGCGGGCGCGCTCGAGCTGGCTTGCTCGTCATTCAAGCGGCTCATGTATGCAATTTCATATTGTTGCCAAAGACAAACTCGCCGCCCCAAGTCCATTGTAGCGCAATCATTTGTCCATTGGCTCGTGTAAATGACAACCAGTCCAGTTTGGTCCAGTTTGCTTTCGCCTCTCAACTCTCGGAATGCGCGCGCGCGCGCGCCTGATTTGCCTGCGGCCAAATGGGCCGCTCGACTTGCGCTTGTTGTTCCAGCGCAAGCTTGCCGCGCTCGGCGCATGTTTTTGCCCGCCGAGCGCATTCACTTGAGCGCCTGCCTCAGTCCACTCTCGCATGCAGCGCGTCACCTGGCCGGCGAGAATATTGGCCGGCGGGCGCCCCAGCGGAGGCAAATGAATAATAATGAAAGACAATATGCTCAATGGAGGGCCGCCGAGGGGAAGGTGCGAGCGGCCAACTTGGTTGGGCAGGCCGCTCGGCCCAACTATAAGCAGCTCTCAAAAGTTAAATCTTTGCAGAGGTGGACATTAATAATGCTGTTCTTGCTCCTCCACTTTTGCTCGCAAGCAAGCCGGCAAACCAGCACGGCAAAACTCGGATTGCGATCCATTAGGCTGCACTTGTTGTCCTTGTCCATTGGCGTCATTTATTTTGCCAACTTGGCCCAGTTGGCCAAATCAGACTAAGACTAAAACCCCGCCTCCGCCCCTTGCCCGTTTCGCGCCCGGCCGCCCCATCGGCTTTGGCCCAGTTCAGCCGGACCAATTGGCCGGCGCCGCCTCCTCCCTCTCGCGGACCAAAGTGGGCTGAAATTTGCATTTCCATCTGCGCGCCGCCCAAGCGAGCCGATCAAAAGTGTGCCAGCGCGCAAATATGACGATTTGTGCGCGCGCGTATAGGGTCGCTCGCGCTAGGTCCGCCCACTGGGGCGGCCAGATTGTGGCTCTGCGAGCGCGAATCAGGTGGCGAGTTTGCAGCGAGACTCCCGCTGCTCGCGAAAGCTGCCCGCCAGCCAGCCAGCCAGCCAGCCAGCCAGGACTCTCCACTTTTCATACTGGCCCAGGCGGGCGGGTTCATTTTTCACTTGAACTGAAACACGGCTTGCAAGCTCAGGCGGGCAATCCCTTGCTGTGCGCTTTATTGGCCAAAGGGAGGAAACAGTCCCGCTGGTTGCGCCGCTCGCGCCAAGGAGCCGGCCAGACTGTCGCCGCCGCCGCCGCCGCTGCCACTGGAGGCGGCCCATCGGCGCAACGTGGGCTCGCGCGCGCCACTTCCGGCCGGAGGATAAATCATCAAATTAGTGGGCCGGTTTAATCCTGCGCGCCGGCCGCCTTGGTCAGCGGCGGGCGCCCGAGCGGCGTGGGCGGCGGCCCGGCTTTCATGTGGAGCCGCCGCCGCCGCCGCCGCCGCTCTCTGAGGGGCGACAATTATTCGAGTTTTGATTTTTGCGCCAACAAAGGAGGACAAATTCGGCCAACTTAACCTCTTGACTCACGTTGAAACAAAGCGCGATAGAGGAACACGACCAAAGACAAGCTCCATGTTTATGTTCCCCTCTGTTGGCCTCTGCTGTTGGTTTGCTGTAATTAGGCTGCCGGGTTAGTTCGCAGCCGAAATGGGTCACTTTATTGGCCGCTGCAGTTTCGGCTCAAAGCTCTAGTTGGAGTTCCGTGTTTCCAGTTGTAGTTTCGGTCTCAGGCTGAGTCTCAGCTTCAGTTTCAGTTGTAGTTTCAGTGAGACTGAGAGTCAAAGTGGGAAGAGGAGTGGCGGCGGAGCTTCAATTGGAGGCCAAACTCTTGGCGGGAAAATAATAAAACCATTGCGAGTCTGCGCGCTGGCCAAACGAGCCGCGTCCACTCGCTCGCCAGCAGCGGCGCTTATAATCACTATTTGTTATTGCTAAACAATAGAAATGGCTAATGGAGATGGGCGCCAGTTTTGTCCCGAACGAGGCTGAATATTCTTGGCCCAAGTGGGGATTCAATTGTCGCGTTTGAATTGGCAACGTTGTCATCTAAATAATCTGCACAAAATCAGCCCTCCTGGCCAAAATCAAAGGCGCGGCCAAGAGTTGGATGCAAGCGTCTCGTTGCAAATTTGCGCCAAGATCGCGAATAATGATCATGATAATAACAATATTGGCCGCTCGCCCGGCCTCAGCGGAGGGACGGGGCGCGCGCGTTGAGCATTGCGGACTCCTCAAGCAGAGCAAGCGGCCGGCCGGCCGGCGAGCAGAGTGGGCCCGGAGAGCCAAATTGTGCCAATCAAGCAGAAAATTTATATCTCCCGAGCAGCCAGTTGTCGTTTCGTGCCGATTCTGGGGGCCTCGCAATTTGGCAGGCAAACCCTCTGAGACTTAGCAAGCCTCTGCGGGTTTGGCGCTAGATGCAAAAGTGGCATGTTGCTCGCCTCTATGCAAGTGGGCCGCCTAGCGGCGAGCGCGCCTATGCAAGCAATGAAAAATGTCACCGGCCCAGCGCAACTTCCATTGGTCCTCCACTGCGGCTCCCGTTGAGGCTCGGCCGGGCCAGCCAGACAGCCGCCTTTATTCCGCGTTCGCATTACCTAGATTAAAATCCATTCTTTCGCTTGCCTATGAATCATCTCCAATTAGCGCACCGAGTTGAACTCAGTCAGGTTGAGCCAAGTGAAGCCAAGCCGAGTTGAGTTGAGTTGAGTTGAGTTGAGCCGAGAGAAGAGCCGGCAAAAGCGGACGTCGGCCACACTGAGGACAGGCAGAGTCTCCGCTCAGGCTTTTGGGGGCCGCCGGTGGCGCGCAAACGGCAATGGCAAATGCGCCATCAATTTGTCGCCGCTCGGAAGCCAAGCGCTCGCTTACCTGCCAGACGGGCCGAGTTGCGAGCCGATCAAAAGTCTATAAATCTGGCTGGTGTTATTTAAAATCATGTTGTCACGCGCGCAACTTGATCTCCGCCTTAAACTTGAAAGCGATTCGAGTATGAAATTATTTTTGACGCCCCACTGACTCGGCGCCAGGCTGCCGGGCGCCAATGAAATATCGGCCGGAAGGAGCGGCGAGCGCCGCCCCGGAAGGAAGCGGGCGCGCGAGTATACAAATCATGCGTTAAAATAATAAAACCGCCCCCCGCTCCAAGTGCGCCCACCGGCTCGAGCCGGAAGTTGCGCGCATCTCGCGAAAGGCGCCCAAGCCGACCACTGGCGCCCCTAATTGGGCCTCGAGGCCGTCATCTATAGCAAGCCTTATAGAGTCGCTCGGGGCGCCCGTCTTGGTCTGGCTGGCGCCCATCAAATCATCGATCTTTGGCGGGGTCCATCAATCCGGGCCCACGAGGGTCGCATTGTTGGCCAGAGGCGCGCCCCTGGCCACCGGCGCCGGATGCGCGCGATAATTATACTCGTAAGCGCGCGCGCGCGCGCAGGTATCGCCGCTCGTTTGATCGATGCGCTCGCTCTCGGGCCCATGCTCGCGCCTCCGCGCTAACCGGCGCAACGAGATGCTATCTTGGAGTTCATGCAAATGGAGGCGGCCTTTCGCCAGCCGGATGGGCCCGCAAACTAATCATTACTCTGGCGCAAACTCGCGCGCCGGCCCAAGAGCAATGCGCCGCCTGCGCGCGCCGCAAAGCCGACCCCTCTCAGCACTAATGAACTCGCCAGTCTGCTCGCTGATTAAATTGGGCCGCCAACTGGATGTCTTCATTTCATTCCATTTCTTCCTTGAAAGAGAGGCGAAGGGAGGGATGGCCGTATAATTAAGTGAATAAACACGCCCTGATCGATTGCCTCGCTCGGGGCCGCTTGCTTGCTTTTGGTTGGCTCGAATGGGCGTGAAAAAGTTGAAACATTTTGTCATCCGAGAGCTCGCGTTTGCTGCCGTCGCCGTTACTAGTTGCGCGCTCGCCCGTTGGCGGCGCTACGGGCGCCAGCGCGCGCGCGCATATGCACGCACTTGCGCTTGCCAGCTAGCTCTTATCGCGAGCTCCCAATCTCCGCGCGCTATATCCTAATAAATTGATGCATTATTATCTTTATTATTGCTAATGAAGCCGAGCAAGCCAGTTGCAGGGTCGCGCGGCGGGCAAAAGTTTAATCTAGTCCCTCCTCGGGTCCTGTGGGCGGGCGGGGGACGGAGCGGAGGGAGGGGGCGAGAGGAGTTGGAATTGGGAGCGGAAGGCCAGGCTGAGGCTCGGAAGCCAGATTAGTCTGCGCGCCCTAATCTCGCCTCTCAGCTGGCGACTTGTAAGCCCAGTTTGGCCGCCCGGCGTCTTGCTGCTCGGGCGCCTATTAGCGGGACAAATTTACTCAAAACTAGCGGGCGGCGGAAGGAAGGAAGTAGGTGGGCCATTAGTGGGCCGATAATAATCATAATTAATCTTTCATTGCGCAACGCGGCCGGCGCGCGATCATTAGCGTGCTGTAATTGGGCCCGAGCTGAAGTTGGAGGACTCGGCCACTTGTTCGCGCCGCCCCCTTTCGCCGGTAGGCGGCGACGCTTCGCACATAATTCGCGCCGCCGCCGCCGCCGCTGGAGCAGCTTGATTGATTGATTTATGGCGCTCGCGCTTGATCGATAGGCGGCGCCGGATGCAGCCCGGCCAATAACAATAAATTGTCGCCAGCCAGCCAGCCGGCCGGCAGCCCGGAGACGATGGATGCAATTGACACTAATTGATCCGCGCCAACCCTCTCACACTCGCTGACCCCGCGCGCACTTCCGCCCGCGCGCGCGCTCGCCCACTTCCGGGCCCAATAATTGTGATGCAAATTTTGCTCCCGCTTTGAATACAAATTAGCGCGCCAAAGTTGGAGGGCCGAGTATTTATAATTGCGCAAGTGAGCCGCCGCCGTCGCCGCCGCCGCCGGTTGGCTGGCGCGCAAACACGCAAATTGGAGACTCAAAGGTTGCCCATCTGCTCACTTGACCCGGCTTTGGGGCGCACAAGCGCGGCCAGCCTCTGGAGCCGCAACATAAACATAAACATGCGCTCGCCTTTCCAACGGCGGCCAAAGTGTAACAGCGGCCGGACTTGTTCGCGCTGCGAAGATAAACATTTACTCTCCCTCGGCCATGATTCTTTTTAGCCAGGGCGGTTCAAACTGCCTGCACTCTCTCACGAGCAAGCAAGCAAGCCAGCCAGCCAGCCAGCGGCCTCCCTCGCAGCAAACTGGCCGAAATTCAATATCAATGCGCGAAATTAACATGAGCCGGGCGATATAAATTGGCCGGCCGAGCGCAAACTGCACTGGATGCAAATCCCATGCTCAAAGACACTTGTTATTCTAATCTCCGGCATCCCTCTTGTCTTCCGACCAAGAGCGCCAACCAACAACTAGGCCGGCCAAGGCGCCCATAAACTCGCCCCGCAGCCAGATTAGCGGCGGCGGCGGCGGCCATTTTTGACCCAACGGAGCCCCCTTTTGGTCCCGCCGGCCGCCTGATGGATTGGCGCGCCGGACAAACAAGCGCCAAACAAGCGCCAAACGAGCGCCTGGCTTGCCAAGTTGCGGTCGATCCGCGTGTGCTGAATGGTTAATTTGGGCCTCGGAGTTGTGGGCCTCGGCGCACGTAATGAGCGCGCAGGGGAGGAGTTGTCGTAAAACTAATAACAACAATCATTGGCGGATCGGCCATCGCAGATGGGGATAATGTTTGGCCGCCAGCTTGCCCACGTGGCGGCCAGGTGGCGCGCGCGGCGCATCGCGGACGCCCCACCGACGTCAAGTGGCTCGAGCGGGGGGGGGGAGGCCAGTTGTTGGCTAGAGAGAAACACTAATTGCAAAATGACAGATCCAATGGCCTAACTGTGGCCATAAATCAGGAATTGAACTTGAAAAATTTGAATTTATAGTCGCAAGTTTGTTGTTGTTGTTGTTGTCGGCGTTGTCGTTGTTGTTTGGGGGCGAGTTTAAAGTTGGCGCCCGGAGGCTGCAACAACGGCGACGTTGAGGAGAGCGACGGACACACGAAGACGAAGCGGAGGCGAGTTAGCCTGGGAGTCGCCATGTTGGCTTGCTCGCCTGTGCGCCAGCCGGCCGGCCGGCCCTGTCTGGCCAACTGGAGCCTCGCAGCTCCTCTCGCAGCTGGATCGGCTTGCACTGGCGATCGGCTGGAATCTGGCCGCCGACTGATGTTGATGCGAGCGGTGGACTCGCTTGGAGCAACTAGTTTTTGCGCAACTCCTCCAATTCTATATTTAATCTGAGAGCCCATTTAACTGGAGCTCTCGGATTGGCCGCTCCAAGCGAGCTGGCGGCCCCGCAAGAGTCTCAGGGCTCGGCCAGGTGAAGGCAGTTGGCGGGCGCATCTATAAGCGCGGCCGAGTTTCGTGCGCTCGGCCACTCGATCTTGGGCGCGCAATTTATGTGTCGCCCCCTCACGCTCGCCTATTGGGGCTGGCCGGCCAATGAGTTTGTGTGAACGAATGAACGAAAATGATGCCCGCTCGCTCGCTACCCTTGGAGCCGGTCCAAGAGCGCTCCTCGCCGCTCACCACAGCCAATCGATTCCTTTGTCTCGGCCGGGCGAGCGGCGCACTTGGAGCGAGAGCGCCAGCTTGCTCATCTCCGCCCGCCGAGCTGAGAGATGGAAAGAGATGAATGGCTGCGTTCTCACAGCGCACAGGTGGCGCCGCTTGGCTGGCCGCTCGGCCGCTCGCCGAGCAAAGGTGACAATCGCAATGGTCGCCGGCTGAATGAGCGGCCGAGTTGTCATTGTCAAATTTCATGTTTCGCCTTCCAGTTCTCGAGAGGAGGCAACATTGTTGGCCGGCCGGCCGGCCCGTCGGCGTAAGAGCGGCAGTTGAGCCGACTGACTGGAGCCGAGCTGAGTTGAGTTGAGTGGAGTTGAGTGGAGCCGAGCAGAGCAGAGCAGAGCAGAGCGGAGAGCCGCTCAGGTGTCATCGTGAGTCGCGCGAACCAAAACCAGTCGGTCGCACACTCAGGCGGCCGCTTAATGAGCGCTCAGCGGGCGCTCGCAGCCACTGCCTCTGCCTCTGCCCCAGCCGCCGCTTCCCCCGCCGCTCGCCCCCCCCCCTCAACGCCAACAGCCTGATTGCGGCCTTTCGTTACCTGGCCAGCTCGGCCGCTCGCAGGTAGGCGGCCCATGGAAGCGCCGCCGCCTGCTGCCGATTGAAAATTGGAAAACTCAAACATGATAATCTATTGTGTGAGCTGCGTCTTTGTATCAAGCGCGGGGCTGGCTAGCCGAGCGGGCTTCTTGCTGTAACGATAATAAAGCGGCTTGAGGCCATTGATGTCAATTGGCAATCATGCGAGCTCGCCGGCCACTATAGAGTTCTGGCCGCCGAGTTTGGCAGAGAAACGAGAGCGCTCGCTCGGCTCAACTCGTCGTGTAGTCGTGATCGAGTTGCTTTGAATGGAGCTCCGCTTTCCACTCAAATCCACTCGACTCAACTCGGCTCGCCTAAACTCGGCCGCCGAGCGCCAAGACGGCCGAGGGGGCGCCAGCGTCGCGGGCAGCCAGGAGGAAACTGCCGCCTATTTATCATCTTTCGTGCGCCGCCGTCTCGCGCCCTCTAACTCGGGTGGCGCCGCCGCCGCCGCCGCCGCCGGAGCCACTGGATCCTCCCACCAATTTGCGGCCTCTCGAGCCAGGGTCGCGCACTGAGCGGCCAGAGCGCGAGGAAGCCAAGCTGGGTTGGCCGAGCCAACTTGATCGATGGCTGCGCGCTCGCAGTTGCGCGCTCAGATGTCGCGCCCGCAAGCAAACCTGAACAAGCGAGCAAAACCACCTGATGCATGAATGACACTCACTCGCTCACTCACTCGCTTGCACGACGATCCCTCGCACACGCAAACAAACAATCGGCCATTCTGGTTCGCTAATCAAACGATTATTATCACGATTATTATAATGCCAATGAGCGCATCGTGCAATCACGACTTTTCGCCAAGTTTTGAGGAAGATGAGCCGAGCGAGGCCGTTTGTTTGCTTAGCGTAGCGCAGCTCAGCTCAGCTCAGCCCAGCCTAGCCGAGTCCTGATTTGCATTGCCCTCTCGGCTTCGCTCTGCGTTGGCCCGGCCCGCGCGCCCTGCCCCTCGCCGGCCGCGGCATTATGTTTCGTCGCGCCGGGCGCAGGCGCACAAGGGGCAAGCGCAAGAACAATGCGCCCGTCATATAGATAGAGATAAATATGGCTCAAAAGTTTGAGAACATGGCCGTTCGCTTTGCGCGCACACGCTTGGCCTGGGCTTGAGGTGCGCGCGCATGCGCTCGGGCGCGCATTGTTGCAATATTGTTATGCTCGCTTGTTGTTGTCGTCGGTGTCGCTCCCTGCGTGTGTGTGTGTGTGCGTTCGCTTTGATCACTGTGCGAGTGCGTGCGTGCGTGTGTGTGCGAGCCAGTCATCTCGCAGATGAACTTGCGCTCTGAGCAGAAGAGTGCGCGCGTCTCCTCCCATCGGCCGGCAGCAAACTCTGCGCCGCCGCCAACACTGCAGCAGTCGTGGTCGCCGTTGCCGCCGTCGCCGCCGATTCATCGCAGCGCCGAGCGACGCACAAGTGGGCGCCCATTTTTCCCCAAAACCCAATCAAACTCGCCGGCAAACCTCGAAGGCCGCAAGTCGGGCCCAAGAAGCGGAGTGGAGCTAAAAGGAAGAGAGGAGAGAGCGAGAAGCAGCGGCCGGCGCCAAGAGCACCAATTGAGCAGAGCACCTGTTTGCGCACGCCGGCGCCTGAGACCCAAATTGAGCGACAAGCGAGCGGAAGGAGGCGACAAGTGGAAAGTTGTGGTGTTGTTATTGTTGGCGTTGTTGTTGTTGTTGCCTTTATTGTGATCGGGCTGCCTGTTGTCGGGGCGGCCGGCCGAGCGGGCCGAGAGAAGGAGAGGCGAGCGCCATGGAGGAGCCGGCAAAGAACCCGCTCGACCTGCTTCAGATGCACACCGAGCAGGCGCTCCAGGAGACAATGGCGGGCAGCTCCTTCCTGTCGAGCGGGGCCGACGCCCATGACGAGGACTCGAGCAACAAGCACAGGTGCAAGTTTTGCGGCAAAGGCTTCTCCTCCGACTCGGCCCTCAAGATTCATATTCGCAGCCACACGGGCGAGCGGCCCTTCGCCTGCAACGAGTGCGGTAAGTTGACGGCCAACCCCTCGCGCGCGCGCCCTATAAGCGGCCGCCCACACGAGCCAGACAAACTAACCCAACCCCCGGCTCGCTCGCCAACCAGACGCCAGGTTCACCACCAAGGGCAACCTGAAGGTGCACTACCAGCGCCACATGTCGCCCCTCCAGCAGGCGCAGATTGAGCTCGAGCGCGAGAGCGTCAATTCGGGCGACGAGGACAAGCACTCGTTTGCCGGAACCCTCGAGCTGGAGGCGCTCGACTTGGAACAGGAGCAAGAGCAGCAGCAGCAGCAGCAGCTCGAGGTTGGCGAGCTCGAGTTGGAACAGGAACAGGAGCTTGAGCAGAGCGAGGAAAACGAGGACTCGGACAGTCTGCTCGGCGGCCAGCTCGCCCGGCGCCGCCCAAGGCGCAGGAGTCGCCAACGCCACCACCTCCACCTGAACCGCCTCCACCTCCAGCACCAGCGCCTCCAGCAGCAGCAGCAGCAGCAGCAGCAACACCACCTGCACCACCAGCACCCTCAGCTGCACGCAAACGAGGACCAGGAGAACCAGAGCAGCAACCAAAATTTAGACCCAGAACGAAGCGCTAGCAACCAAAGTCCATTGTTGGGCGCGAACGCGGCTGCTGCGGCCGCTGCTGCCGCTGCGGCGGCCGCAACTGTTGCAGCAGTGAACCAAGCAAGCCTCTTGCACAGCCTCCACTCAAACCCCATCGGCGAGCTCCTGTTGAGGTCGGCCAGCCAGCACCAGCACTCGTTGCGCCTCCAGAGCCAGCACCTGAACGAGCAAGCGCCAAGCCAGACGCAAGCACAAGCGCAAATGCAAACGCAAGCCCTCACCCAAACGCAAGCAACCCTCGCAAGCCTCCACCAGCAGCTGAACCAGCGCAGACTCGAGCAGGCAGCCAGACAGGAGCTGGCCGGCGGCGAGTTGCGCGAGCAAGAAGACGAAGAGGAGAAGCCAGAACTGCTTAGTCCAACAAACGACAGCTCAAGCTTAAGCCAGCTCCACCTGAATCTCAACCAAATCCGCTTGAACCAGCCCCACCTCAACCAGCACCACCACAACCAGCACCAGCACCAACTCCACTTGCAGCACCAGCTTGGCCAGCAGCTAAACCTGAGCCAGCGCCGCCAGCATGAGCAGGCGAGCGGCGAGTTCCAGCTGCAGCCAATCCAGCAGCCGCAAGGCCAGCTCAACCTCCAGGAGGCCCAAGTGGCGGGCGCTGGCCAGCAGCAAGCGAGCGGCGAGCTGGCCAACCAGCAGCAAGCCGACCAGCAGGCGCTCGTCCAGCAACTGATGGGCGCCGACCAGCACCAGCTGCTCTGCATCCAGCAGGCGGCCCTACTCTACCTTCACCTGGCCAACCAGGCTGCGGCTGCGGCCGCCGCGGCCTCGGCAACGCCGCTCTGCCTGGCGCTGAGCAACGGAAGCGGCGGCGGCGGCGGAAGCTCCACCCTCACCACCTCGGTGGCCTCAAGTCAGAGCTCTGGGGCGAGCGCCGGCCAGCAGTCGCTGCTGTCTGGCGCCCAGAGTCCGCTTGTGGTGGCCACGAACGGGACGCAGGCGAGCCTGGGCCAGGTTGCTGCGGCTGTGGCAGCGAGCCAGGCCGCCCACGGGCTCGCCGCCGGCAGTCCGCCCGCGAGCGCCTTTGCGGGCAACCTGTCCGCCGCGCTACTTGCCGGCCACCGAGCGCACCAGGCGGCGGCGGCGGCGGCGGCGGCCACCGGCTCGCCGCTCAGGGGCCAGCAGCAGCAGCAGCAGCAGCAGCAGGCGAAGGGGGCGCCGCGCAGGCCGCAATCGGCCAGCGCGGGCCAGTCGCTGCCGATCTCGCTGGCCAAACTGGCTGGCGGCGCCCAATCGCCCCAGTCGCAGGCCTACTTCGGCCAGCTCGCCAACCCGGCGGCTGCAGCCGCAGCAGCGGCGGCCGCCGCCGCAGCCGCCGCCGCCACAGCCAGCGGACAGTCTAACCAGAACGGGCTGCCCGTTGCGCCCACGAGCGGCGCAAGTCCAGTCAGCTGCCAGCCTAGTCCCTCAACCTCAAGCCGAAGCCTCGGGCGCCCGAACACAACCTGCCAGCTCTGCTTCAAGACGTTCGCCTGCAACAGTGCGCTAGAAATCCATTATAGAAGTCACACTAAGGAGCGGCCCTTCAAGTGCATCCTCTGCAACAAGGGCTTCAGCACGAAGGGCAACATGAAGCAGCACATGCTGACCCACCGAATCCGCGAGCTGCCCGCCCAGTTCCACTCGAGCACGCCCAACACGGCTGCGGGCGCGGCCGCCCAGACGCTCGCGGCCGCGCTCGCCCGCCAGCACATGCCATACCCGAGCGGCCGCCACAAGTAGCGTTGGGGCGTGGCGGCGGGTTGCGGGCTGAGCGCGACAAACAGGTGGCGGTCGCGCTGACCGGTTTCGTTCGGGCAAGCTCGGCCGCCCATTTGAATAATGGCAATAATAGGGCCGCCGATAATCAGGACTCGTCATCATTATCGGGCCGGCGAGCGCTCAGTGGGCCGGCCAGTCATAATGAGCCGGCGGGCGGCAGGAAGTGGCGCTGCCAGTGGCGGCGGCGGCGGCGGCGGCGGCCAAATAAGAGTGGAAGCCTTGCAAAGTGAAACATTGTAACTCGAAACTTGAAAACTTGTACTGCAATCTCATTAAAGTGAGCGCGAGAGCTGGCGGCCAGGTGGCGGCGGTAGCGGCGGCGGCGGCGATGACGACGACTGCAGCCGAGCTCGGCGAGCCAGCGGCGGCCAGGTCGAGCGCTCTCGGCACACAGATTCAATCAATCAGAATCGGGCCTTCGCCGGCCTGGAATCAAGTTTATGTTCTGTTCACACACACGCACATACACAGGCTCAGCGCTCGCTGCCACTGGGAGCGCCGATCCGGCTGATTGGGAAAATTCTATTTTTATAGGCACTAATCAGACGCCGCTAATAAGCATGGCGAGCGGCGCATTTACCTGGCTGGCTGGCTGGCTGGCGGCGGCGGCGGCAGCAGCAGCAGCAGGCGGCGGCCAGAGGAGAGCCGCGCGAGTGGGGAAATAAAAGGCGATTGTTGTGGGCCAGCGGCGGGCGCATTTTTCGCCTCCACTCTCGAGCTGCCCGTTTTGCGATAGATAATAATAATAAATTCGATTTGTTCGCCTTCCTCTGCTCGAACTCGAAACTGGCGCTCGCTCTCACCTTTTGGCTGGCCGGCGCAAAGGCGCGGCGAGCAGAGGAGGGGGGCGAGCAAGCGAGAGGCAGAGAGGAAGAGGGTTTTGCGGGCTGACTTTGCGCGCGCGCACACGAGAGCCGGAGAGGCGACGGCTAAGTCGGCCGCTTAAGTTTTGCGCGCAGAGAGCTGCCCAGAGAGGAGCATTAATTTCAAGGCCGGGGAAATTTTTATAGTTCGCGCTCGCTCAGGTAAATAAATGGGCAAATATCATTTCTAGCTTCCATTTCCATCTCATTTCCAGTTCCTCCAATTCTAGTTTGAGCTCCAGTTTTGCTCGCAGTTTGCAGCCCCGCTTTGGCTTGAGAGTTCTGGGAGTCGAGAGTTGCAGTTTCAGTGGCAGAAAGTGGAGCAGCGCTTTTAGTGCCTGTTGCCTGTTTGCGGCCGAGCAGCGCGCGTTCCTGCAGCCGGCGCAACAAATGGCCGCGCCCGGCTCGCGGCGCCTATATATCGAGCGCGCGCGCGATATTCAAATGTGTCGCGCAACCGGCGCGAACGCCAGCCTTGAGCGCCTTCAATCATCGAGATTAACGAGCCAGCGAGTCCGCTCGAAAGCGCCGCCGTTGCTTCGGCGATTTGGTTTTGCTTGGCCTGGGTTCGGTTTGATTTGGTTTGATTTATCTCGCGCTTTTGGGCCGGCTTTGGGCCGAGCTCGAAGCTGGCCAACTGGGGCCAACTGCTGGAAGAGCGGGCGAGCGGAAAGAGGGTTCAGCTGGCGCCTTGTTAATTTGGATTGTGAAACCACGTTGATTGATTTATTGGCTCAAGTCGATCAAAAGTGCACCAGCGCGGCCTTGGCCCCGCAGTTGGCCCATTTAGGCGCTCCCATGGCCGCTGGAGGTGAGAGCGAGCGGGAGCGGGCGGCGGCGGCGGCGGCGGCGGCGGCAAGTTGGGAAAAATGCGCGCGGAAAAATAGATAAATCGTTGCCTTTTGGGTTTGTAAAAATCAAAACTCGCTTCTCGTCCCTGTCAGCGGGGTGAAGTTTTGTCAATTGTGCCCGCGGGCGAGCGCGCGGCTGGCCGCCGCCTCTTCTGCCTCCCCTTGCTGCTGCCGCCGCTTCTGCTCGCGGCGCGCGGCCACTGCGACGGGCGGCCGGCGCTCGGGGCAAATGCGCGCGCCAGCCCCAAAGGAAGCGCATTGGCCCAGCGGCAGCCAAAGGCGAGCAGCGGCCACTGACTGCAGCGAGCGCGAAACCCAGAAGGCGAGCCAGAGGCGAGCGGAGCGAGAGGAAACAAAACGTTTCTATTAGCGGCCACTTTTGGCCGGATGAATTCTGATAGCGCCACCGGCGACCTGCAAGCCGGGCCGAGCTAATAAAGAGATCGAGATTTTTATTATTTTATTATTTTATTATTGATAGCGGAAATATATCATTGGCTGGCCGCGAGCGCGAGATAATGGAGAGGCCCGTTGGCCGGCCGAGCGAGCGGGCGGGCGGGCTGGCG
>Ga0209372_1000382_pt1 | contig 23520 bp, 18 predicted proteins | sample AgamicAtPe_FD_187170 | JGI IMG/M metagenome (GOLD analysis project Ga0209372, IMG submission 187170) | Agave microbial communities from Guanajuato, Mexico - At.P.e (SPAdes) (version 2) | ecosystem: Host-associated > Plants > Phyllosphere > Phylloplane/Leaf | place: Guanajuato, Mexico | collected... | reverse complement strand
CATTTGACAACGATGTGATACTACCCAACCACGTCACGTAAAATAAATTGTTTTCTATTCCAAGTCATTTTATTGATCCTTCACAGACACCTCAAATGGCTAAAACCAGTCAATGGAGAAAATTTCTCGTATATTCTCAAAATTCAGTGTAGTTTTTAAATACGTTGTAATTTGTAAATTCTTGTGAATTAAAACTTAACAATAAATTATACGCATGGCCACACTACCTAGACAAGTGTACACCGCATAGTAGTGGATCCATGAATAAACTATCATTTGGCTGAGGACACTCTGAATGATTGAGTTTAACTCAATTTGATTATGGCAGGTGCATGGGCAAAAATTGCCTGGCTCTATTAATGTTAATAAGAGCTCAAAGTGGTTAGTACAAATTTGCTTGACTGGAAAAATGCCTGCTACCTTAAACACACAGCTATTTAAAAAATTTACTAGAACGGTGCTTTAGTTGCTCCTTGATCTGCTTTACTTATCAAGGGAGGGAGGATGTCTAGAATCAGGTAAAATAAAAGACAAATCGCGTCGTAAATTTGTATTCTACAGCTCGAATTTTTGGCGGAAGGAACGTCCGTGAACAATTACGTCATACCAGCGTGGTTACGACCTTGGGTTTGATACAGTTCGCCATTTTTTTCGATCTGCGATGTACACGTTCTCTTCCAGCTTTAGGGTGCAAAGTGGGCGCGCACGATGAGCCCGGTCTTTTAGTTATTCATGATGCTGGAGTCCCAGCATTCCACCTCTTCTCGCGGTGGTATGCCTGGCTGGAGCAGGAGTAGCATTATGGACACAAGGCTGCATTGTTGACAGACTGTATCCTAGTTCAAGAGATGTGCTTCCGCGAGCAGAGCAAGGGAGTGTCTAGGATATTTTTGGCTATCTTGACACCGATCTCAGCTAACCCATTGGCCCGAGGAAATTCTGGATTACGTGTTATGGTTGTAAAACCCCATTTATCTGCGAATGCTTCGGCTTCTTGTAGGACTCAGAGGATTGTTTGTCTGTAGAGAGTATTTCTAAAACTCTGTAAGCGGCAAAAATGGACTTGAGCCGAAAGCAGTTTACCTTCATTGTCTTCTCTCTCTCTCTCCTCTATCTCTTCCTCTCTTCTTCTCTCTCACCTGCCTTCGGCGTCTCTCTGTTCGCACTCACTTTCGTTTGTTATTTACTTTTCTGGCGATTTCTTCTGCCCGAGAATTCCGCCCGTCTCTGTCAGTTTGAGATACCATCATTGTCTGCGCTTTAGAGGAGGACGCCACGTCGCTTCGACAACGGAACCGGCTACGCCTTTCTCATAGACTCCTCTTGTCATAGTTACCGGCCTCGCGATTCAGCCTCAATCTTCACCACAGAGCTGCAAGCAATCCATCATTACCTACAACACATCCTCTCCTTCCCTCCTCGCCTGGCTCTAGCCCATTCCTGATCATATCCGACTCGCTCTCCTCCCTCACCTTAATCCGTAAACCTTATCGCACCCAACCACTCATTTCACACATTCATCTCCTCCTCCAAGCTCTTCCATCCAACTCGCTTTCATACGGTCGCCGAGCCACACAGGCATTACCGGTAACGAGCAAGTCGACCAGGCTGCTAAGCAGGCCGCCCACCCTCCACAAATCCTTACTGCCCTCAAATGACGATCTCACATCACTGATCAAATCTGCCTTTCGCTGCATCTGGACTGACGAATGGAAGGAACGCTGCGCATCAAGCAACTTGCTTGCGTGTATTAAAAAACTCTCAATCCCCTGGAATACCTCAAATCAACCCAACCGCTTTGACGAGATTATCCTCACTCGCCTAAGAATCGAGCACACCCGTCTCACGCATACCCATCTACTTTCACACCTTCACCCTCTCTCCTGCCTTCATTGCAATAACGATCTCCCCCTGTCCATCGACCACATCTTCCTGCGCTCCCACCTAGCAAACGCTCGCCACATACACAATATCCCAAACGACCGCCTCTCAACTTTTAACGACAACTCACCCTTCATCCCTAATTTGTTTCCATTCCTTCGTGACATACAGGTCTCCTTAACCGCATTTAATTTCTCCTTCTTCTACGCCGCGTTCATAGCCCTTAACTACAATAAGGCCACTAGTTAACTCATTCATTTAAAAAAAAATATTCATTGCCAGGTCAGTAGAAAAAAACGCCGAAGGCGTGACTCTTTCCCACGATTTTATTGAATTCTACAATTTCACTACAGCATATACACGACCATTGTAGAGGAGCAGTCTTTTAGGAACTCCGCACTTGTAGCGCCTCTCTGAAGAAAGCTGCTGTTTTGGAGGCCATCCCTTTCGTGTATAGCCTTCTTTTAATTGACACCGGGGGTTGAGTGCCTGTTCTTGCTTTATCACGTTTAGCTTTATGTCAGACATAGGCAGTGATTTGACAACTGAATTAACATAGAGAGTTGTGTCTGCTAGCTCCTCCTCGCGCTGGGCTTCCTTGACAGCGCATCCGCAGTGTACATGCATTTCCCTGGAATGCAATGAACGACGCAATCATAGCGCATCATGAGGATGCGAACACCGTACCTTCAAGATCGGCTCGTTCTAGACATCCACTAGCGGCGTCAATAAAATCAGCCTTTGCGAAGCACTTCCGCGGAATCACAAATAGAACCGATCAGGAGCTATAGGAGAGACTGGAGAAACCATGTTGGGAGCATGCAAGATGAATGATTTCCGAGAAGAATATTATACACCGACAGGAGGAAGAAGCAGGGGAAGGCCGATGATAAGATTAGTGGACACGTCGTCTAGCAGTTCCCAAGGCACAAATTTTAGTTCAACGATGATGATGGTGAAAGTTTAATTCGTTGATAAAACGAAGAAAAAATTACCGTTGTCTCTCGTTCCCTTTTCCTTATTCTCTCGCATACATGATGCCTTTGAGAGAGAGCGAAGTTGACGAAGTAAATATTAGAGTTCGGAGTAAAACATTAAGTCAAACAAGCATCTTCTTCCTTAAGCACTAGGGAGTGTTCTAATTATTGGGGGGAGAGTTACAAAAAATTTCTCCTCCAATTTTCTCTATTAATTTGACCATCCATCGCAACACAAACACCAATAAAAATTCTAAAATAGTCTTGCAGTTTATCTGATGATAACGGAGAGCCTAAATGAAATATTTCGAAAACGTGCAGGGCGGGCGGGGGCGTCATTCATCCTCGTTCGCTAAAAATGAAACGTATCACTCGGAGATGAAGACGTCCGGCTTTTTTAAAGTGACATTGTGCATTGTTTGCGGGGTATTAATACTGATGCTGCATCAGGTTTTCGCCGACGATTATACAGTTGGAGAAATTGATACGGAAAAGTTGTTCAGAAAATATTTTCCCGGTACGTTGAGTAATATACTCCTTCAAAGAACCACTAGCCTTTTTCGATAACCACAGTGCTGTTGCCCCGCACACTCTTTATTTCAGAGACGAAGAATATAAGTTCGGAATGGGTGGAATCTCTCACGCCAGAATCCTTGAAACGAATATGCGACGAAGTGCTGTTGCAGTTGCGGAAAAACGAGCTCTCAGGATTCATCACTGAGTACAATTACGCCCCTGTAAATGCCTCGGACTTGATGACGAAAAGAGTAATTAAAGACGGTCGCTTTTTTTCTTTTACCATCGGTGAACAGGAAGAGCTGACGGTCGCGAGTTGCGTTTACGACAAAATCAGATTCCACTTCATTCGAGCTGACGACAACAACGTTTTCAGATTGTGGGAAGATTCAGCCGGTATACTGGCGATGAAGAGTGGTTTACACCCTGTCCACCTCAAATAATTATTATTCATTCGTAGTTTGGCTTTGAAAATAAATGAGCATGCTCGATCATCAAATTTCACGAGTATATCGATAGTAGTACGCCAATTGGGTTAATATATTTTGAATCTCTAGGGTTACATAAGTTACCGCCGTCGGTCAAATCACGATTCGCAAATACGTGTACAATCATACATGTATTTTATCTCGATCGTGGTCTAGAAACCTGATATTAGGTAGGGCAATGATCCACTATCATCAGAAGAATAATTGTGTCATGCTTTTGAACTGATAATGACCTTTAGTAAACGAGCAGTTCCATGTAGCCAGCCTATGAACCGAGAGATATCAGCTCGAAAGAAGATCAGAGCAATAGTTTAAGATTGGACCCTTCAATATTTTTTACCACCAAGGTTGAATAGCTGGGTTTCGAAAGTTCGTTCCCAGAATCAAAATTCTACCTTCTTTAATGGCCGCAAAAAGGACTACTACGTAGCAGTCCATGCCATTCCAGAAACCGAACTGCGTGTATCCTATCTGTTCCTCACAACGTGTATAAAGCCTCGCGTGGATCACTTCAAGAAACACTTTGCAGTGTTTGTGATATGAGACTGATCAACCTGTAGTCATCACACTTCGTGGAATCCAATGTTTTTGGAAGTTGATTTTAGCCATTCAAGTGGTATTACTTTTGAGCAGTGAATATTTGAGTCAGTTCTCTCAAGACGGCTCCATCCTCCTTCGCAATAACTTTGAGAACTTCGGCATGAATATCATTGGGTTCAGTTGCTTTCCCATTTTTCTGGCGTTTAATTGCGCACCTCACTTCTTACTTTGTTATTGGAGGACCATCATCATTGTTTTCGAGGTAAGTAATCAATCGTCTGGTGCTGCTGGACTTTTAACGTCGTTGAAGAGTTGGTTGATATCCGACATTCATGCCAGCAACTACTATCCAAGATCTACCTTCTTTGTTTTCTTACCCACAATTTATTTACAGCCGGAACCTTCGATATTATTTCTCGCCAATTTCGTAGACGTGTGATCACTTTACTTGAAGGGGGTTCTCCAAATAAAATTGAGTGTAAAGAATGAAAAATAGAGAGGATGACGGATGAAATATTGGACTTCATGAAGGAGAGAAGATTATCGGAAAATAATGAAATCGAATACAGAAAAATTAATAAAATCATCCGAAAAAAGATCAGGGAAGCAAAAGAAAATTACTGGAACATTGGATGCAAAGAAATCGAGAAGCTGCAAGAAGAATTTGACCCACTTCAACCTTCACGAAAAAGTAAGAGAAGTCGTCGCCAATTATAGAAAATCTAACGTTGGTCTACTTCTTGATGAAAGTGGAAATATTATTAGTGAACTCGAGAATGATTTGCTGGCATGGATGTCGTATATCAACCAACTCTTCAACGACATTATAACCCCAACAGCACCACATGATTGATTACCTCGAACACAGGGATGATGGTCATAACCCTTCGAAAAATTGAATTCCACGAAGTGTAACGACGACAGATTTTTTTTCACCCTAGACAAGGAACCCCTCGACGAAGCTGTTCTCATATGAAACCCCCCAAATCCCTCCCCTTTTCGCCCTCTCCAAAATCCACAAAGCGGGATTTCCATGCAACCTGTTGTAAATTTTATTTCTACCCCCACTCACAAGTTGGCCAAATATCTTGACATATGAAAAAGTATGAAGAAAATATGAAGAAATATGTGGAAAATATGAAGAAATATATTATGAAAATAAGGACTCTCCCTATATATGGACTGTGGGACTTGGAAAAATTCCGAGTTCATCCTCTGATCTATGGGCCAGGGGGGGGGGTCGAAAATTCCAGGGTTAGGGGTACCCTAGAGAAAAGACATGAAACATATCAATTCCTCACCTCAGTCTTTCAGCAATCATATCTATATCTTCGACCCTCCCCCGTTTGTTCCTCTTCATCACAACTTCCTTACTAACCTCCAACACCATCTTTCCCGCAACTTCAAATGCTACTCCATCAACCCAATCGTCCTAACAATCCCCTCACGGCTGTTCTCTCCACCCAGAACTATCTATTCACTCACCCAACTTCCAAAAACATCAACACCTCCCACCATCTTTCAAAAACACCACCAAGAAATCATTCATTCATTCCCCGATCTAATCTTACGTTTCACAGACGGCTCAAAATCCTAAAATAAATCCGGCTTCGCATTCACCATAAAAACTCCACAATTGCTCACCGTCATCGTAATTCTGCCATGGTTTGTCAGATTCTCTCGCTTCATTTTACGCATTTTCACATTCTACGCCGAAACATCTTCTTGTCCTTCGCATACAAGTCCTCCTTCGAACATATTTAAAAATCTTCATCACTATAATTTTCAATTCGGGGTCTGCCCCGCCACAAGTGCATCCGAGGTGACGAAAAGGTCGACAAAGCTGCTCAACAAGCAATGCAACAACCAACTGTCGCCAAATCGCTACCCCCATCAAATCTCGATCAACTTTCCCACATCGACAAATTTCAACAGCGCTGGTTCTCACATTGGAAAGATCAATCACCACTTGAAACAAACCCACTCCATGGGACTCATCAAACTAACCCACAAGAAGCCACGAGATAATCTTCACCCGTCTTAGAATAAGCACGGCTCACTCGCACTCACCTTGACACTCACCTGTTACCCTTCACCCGGCCACATTGTAACAACATTTCTTTATCTGTCAAACATCTTTTTCAATACCCCAACTAAAATCCCTTCGCTACTCCCTCCACATTCCACATAGCCACTCCAACATGTTCTCCTTCTTACATAGTGCCAACTTCCTCACCAGAATCCAACAATCTCTGCTCCTCCGAGCTCATAGACCTCATAATTGGCCGCGAGCAGCTCATTATATTAAAATGAAATGAAAAATGATGAAAAATTGATAAATTCAAAAACACCATTGTAGTAACTGCTACGAGAGCATGAGTGAGAGAAGACCTTGAAAGGTATGTGCACAAACAATATGCGATAGCATTTTCAAAAACACGAGGGAAAAATGAGAACAATTTGTACGAAGTTTAATGGGTGAACTTTGAAAGCATTCCAAATTTTGAACGTGAGACCGTAGTCCAAAAACATCAATGAATTTGCTGCCTATAAAAATATAAAATTTTAACCAAAGTAAAACTTAAATTTCAAAGTTCGAAAGGATGCAACTCACTTCTAAACGTGAATATGTTGTCCTGATCGCGATTTAATCGGAACACGTTTTTCTCATCCCCATAAGCAAGATAAACCTTCATGTCCTCGTATGTGCACACGATTACGGGCACGTATTCCACCCCTATTCTCTGGAAGTATAAAGGTGCGTTGCGAATGATTCGAGATTTGCGTATCGTTCTTGCTTCTGGCTCGACATACTTATGTTTGTCGATTTCCTCGGCTGGAGTTATTTGGGTAAGAATTTGATGACATAAGCTCTTATGTATTTCTGCAGTGAGTTGTTCAGCGAGAGGCCAGCTTGAATTTTTTAAATCTGAAATAAAGGATAAAGAATGACTTTACTTTTTTCGCATTGCCAGCCATGTGATAAGAGATAATACAGAACAAAAATAGTCTTACCAGGATGAAGGTCTCGAAACATTTTGTCCAAAGTAAAGATATCCTCAACGATCCCATCCTTATTTACTATATCATCCTCGTAATCCATATCATTTTCGTCATTTATGATTTCTTCTTCAGCGTGTACTAAATAATATATGGAAGTCGTCGAAAGGACGACCCCTGATAGCCACCAAACGATACCAAACTTCATCTTCTCTGCGATGTCTTTACTCTCGTACGAAAGAAGAGGCATTCGTCTAGAATTTCTTTGCCACTTCTATCATGGTACTTTTTCAGATCGTACTCACGAATAACACAAGTCTTATCGTTTTTAGATAAAATCTAACAGGCTATGTAGTTGCATTGTAGCTACCAAATTCACTTTTAAAGGTGCTCTGTATAGCTGCTTTCATTTTTTCTTATTTTTTCCCAAATGAAACGCTAATAAAGTGAACTTACCCCGAAGTATCTCTCCCCTTCGAACTTATTAATCTCGCCAAAAATTTCATACCTCTTCTTTCAAAATTGATTCCACAACGCCAGGTTGAGTAGTTTCATCTTCCCTTTAAAACTGTTTTTAAACCAAACTGAAAGAATCTAGCGCAACAGAAAGCAATGACAGACTCAGGTCTCTGTCGCCACAGACTTAGCATCTGGACCTGTGAGATGACTGACCCACGTTTTCACTTTCATGTACGTAGAACATCCCTGCCTCACGTACACTTTGTTTCTCACGCCCCATAACTAATTCTGGTGGATCAGAATGCTTTTCGGTCTCACAGATGCTTTTCACATCTTCCAGCAATACTTAAAAATGCTCTTGAAGTTAGTTCAAGACACACTTGCTGTCTACTTAGATGACATTCTAATCCACTCAGATACGGTTCAGGGTGCACTTCAGGAGTTAATATGAATACTACCGTTGCAGTGTAAAGCATGCCTGAAGCTAAACCTCGCAAAATGTGCCTTTCAAGTACAAAGTATGATTATTCTAGTGTTTTAAATCTGTGATGGCAAGGTACAGTCAGGGTTAGTGAAAACAGTAGCTGAAGGTGAGTTCACGGTACTAGTTTTTGGGTATACTAGTATGCTAGCGCCAATCCACTCGCTTCAAAGTTGAAAAATTTCAACTTTCAAGCGAGTGATTGGTGCTAGCATACTAGTATACTCGAAAACTAGTACCGTGTGAACTAGGCTGTAGAGTGGACATCTGTTGTAATGGTTTCACAACGGGTGAGATGTACTTTAGTGCCTAGGATGGAAATTCCGAGCTCTCTCCCTGTATAGGCTCTTCCGAGCTTCGCCCTCTGTATTGGATCTGGGACTTAGTAGAGCAAAGCACTGAGTGAAGCAAGGTGAGAGTCGTCGTGTAAAGCTTTCTCCTGAGATGAATGTCCTGGGAGTTCGAAAAATTCCAAGCTCTCGACTCATTCTCGAATGGTTATTTTCCCGGGGGGTGAAGGGTGTACTCGCGAATTCTGAATTTACCCCCTGTGCAAGGCATAAGACATGAAACATGTCAAAGGAATTGATAAAAGGAACGCGTACTCTAATCACATAATGATTTAACGAGGTTTTTAACGTTCAATATGAAGGAATAGTACTTTGAATCAAAACGGAACACACCCAATACGTGGTAATAGTACTATGGTTCAAATTATATAAAAGTTTATAGACCAACAAAAGTCTATCGACAGGAAAGGTAAATCGACGATAACGTTACCATAATATGGTTATAAATAATTCTACATAATGATCATATATATTTCACATTAGATATAATTTCGAGAACAATCTCGCATTTTCCAGAAAATACTATTGAGAGTTTTCAAGACGCCACATTTTTACATACATTTTTTTATAATTCCGATAATATTCGCGCAAAGCGCTATGCTACCCTAACCGGTTTTTATATCAACTTTTCCTTCTCCTGCGTCCTTCCCCGCCGATCGCCAGGTGACATCAGGGGTGCAGTCTGTGTCGCTTGGGTTAACGGAGTCGCCAAAGGCAGGTGGAGACCAGCAAATGGTAGCGATACGCGAGTGGCACTATGGGACCGTTAAAGCATAAAAGTACACGTTTAAGATTATTTTACGACGATCCTGTTTTGCTATCCAACCGCGACTTCCTAACTGAGCATCATTCTTTATAGTTGCGCCATCGCTCCTAACATTTTTCAAGTGCAGCTAAGGATCCACTGTTAGCAACCGCATGGCTTCAGGCATTCTAATATACCCGTTTTCTCGGGAGACCTGGACTTCAGACAGCCGCTTTGAGAAAGCTCTATACCTGGTATTATTCTTGGGACACTGAACGACCAAAGTGTACACCTGTGTGAGAGTTACTTTTTTTCAAAACTGTCCGGCTGGCGACAACATCTAAGTACATCCTCAGCAAGCTCAGAAAACGCAAAGCAGTCAGCGTTTGACCAGCCACCCGCCGGGATGCTGTGACAGGTTTCAACTGTCTTCTAAATTCTCAACGGGTATCAAAGCTTGACTGAAGGGTTTGTTTCAGATGGTTGATCTAACGTTTAAATTCGCAAAAACAGCGACCACTGATTCTATAAAAGAAATTTTTCCAATCCTTCTGATTTGATGGTTTACTAAACTGAGGAAGTTTATTCAAGGCTTATTCTATATAAACGGAGATCTACAGAGATTTTTCGGTTGGTTTCTACATTGGGTGGCTAAGTGGCCCCTGCCCTAATAATCATGGGCATCCCGGAGGGCCGTAGATAGGGCTTGAGTAGAAGTTTTGTTAGACCCGCTTCCATTCCGCATCTGTCGACGTCGACTGAAGCCTATTGGCCGGATACCACTGGGGGACGCTGGCTAGGCAGACCACGTCGCGCGGTTTCCTCGGTTGGTGACTAGGGCAGCCAACGTTGGCGGGCTTAACAGGGCTTCCACGAGAAGGGTATTTGCTGAGACTAGCAAATGGTAGCGGTGCGTTTGAGGGCACTATATATGGGACCGTGAAGGTCTTCCCACTACTGGCTCCATTGTTTTCCGACAGTGCGTAACCCGCGCCGGAGACCGAATCGCCACCTGGACTGGGCGACGTGAACGCGAACACGGGAATCCCGAAGGGGAGGTGCACAAATTCTGGGACCTCGAGAGATATTTAGTACAAATTGTGCCATCATTTCCGACCTTTAATCCCGCGGTAGGGGCCGTAGAAATAGACCTCAAGGAAAGAAGTCTTTTGGAAAACACACCAATACGTTGTTCCCTTGCTCAACAGAAAATAGTAATGCAAGTGTTTACTCTAAATTGGGGTAATATTTCGTGGGTAAACTTCGAAGTTTGCAAAAACAATATGAAGTTTTGACTTACATAATTCTGGAAGGTTTCAGTTAAATAGAAAATATCACAAGTCACCTTCACATGTATGTTCCCAGAAAATCTTGATTATTGGTTCTCAGTTTCCCTCTCCTGTAACGAGTTAAATACAGGCTTCGCAAAAGTTCTTTTAATCTTTTCATTATAATGTCCTGTAAATTAAAGGAAATCACACATCGCGTTGTTATCACAATCTCAGTATTGCATTGAATGGGAACAGTTACGATAAGGAAAACTGGGTTCATTTTCTCCTTATCTCTATTGAGCTGTGTATCTATCGTTCGCTTGTGATGAACGTAACTCGTAACTGTAAGGTCGCGTGAAAATGAAGACGTTCTGCACTGGTTGTTTCATACGAGTCTCATTTTTTGCCGCTGTCTGTCATGTTAGTCGTGGATACGAGGAAGACGATTGGCAAAAACTGGAACAGTGGTTCATAGAACTTCACCCTAGTGAGTAGCGAATTTTTAGAAATATATCCTCCCTGTGAACTGAATGCGATTCCAAGAATGGTATCAACTTTTGTATTATTCTAGAGTTATGGGAGTTACACTGGGAACAAGCGAATAAATTAACGCCGAAGCAGCTGAAAAACATTTGCGACGATGTCCTACGCGCCATCATTCCCTCGACGCATAATTTCAGCGACTGTCACTACGAGCCTCCGGACCTAAATAAGCTTCAATCGCAGAGAGTGATTAAGTTCGCTCCATTAAAGCTGGAAATCAGATTGGTGCACATCACCATAGTGAAATGTATTTACGAGGAGATTGATTTTTTTCTCACTCACGCCGATGACGACCACGTCTTTGAGGTGTACAACCACCGATTCGATAAGAAGTTTGAGGAGGTGTGGTACCTGAAAACCGGTTTACATCGTGTTCATTATGATTAACCTTAATACAGATAAAAAGTTTTTATCAGTGGGCCTAATTAGCCTTCTATAATGGATTCGGCTTCCAACGATTACATAATTACTGTACAATGGTACAATATCGACCAGTTTTTCTCCAAACTACGATGAAGACTTACCTATATTTTCAATCATGAAAACGTATTATCATTCAAAACAACTCGTATGGTTCCTCGTCTTACTTTCTGCGGTGATGTACCTTGCTTACGAGAAGGATGAACATAAATTACAGAAGATTTTCCGAGAAGTTCACCCTGGTACGTACAGAATACTTATTCCTGGACATTTTAAAATAAAATTTACATTTCTGGAAAATTTCGCGAATATTATATAATTCCCCGAGAATGCACTCTGGAATGTATCAGCCCTCTTCATGTACCTGGGTACATATTTGGAAAGTTGCTGGAAGAAAGTAGAAAATTTTCATTTTTACTCCGGCATAAAGAGCCAGCTCCCAAATTATGATTCCTCGAAGTATTCTCAACGTCCGATTGCTTTCAGATTTACATAACATCACTTGGAATATAAGCAACCTTAATCCCAGGACGCATAAACGGCTCTGCGACGACGTTCTGAAGGATATTTTGCCTCCGAATATCGATTAGAACGGATGTTCGTATTGGATTTCTTTACCCGAACATTTAGAGGAAGAGCGGGTGATAAAATCAGCTCCATTGACACTGGAAAATGAGACAGTAAACGTGACAGTGGTGCAATGTTACTACGAAGAAATCAAGTTTTTTGTCACCCGTGCCGACGCCGATCACGTATTCACTCTGAACCGCGAACCGGAGACCGGAATTTTCCACTTGAAAGCTGGATTACATAAAGTCATGCCTAATTATACAATACCGATAATAATTGATTTCGATCGATACTACAATAACTATACAGAACCTGAAGAAGAATTTGATGGATACAATAAAAACCGTACAGCAGAACCGAACCGGAAGAAGGAGTTTGTGAGACTTAAGAAGAGATTAATAATTGGTAATTATGTACAGGGTCTTCTACTATGAGAAGGTGTTTGACGCGCTTCACTATCAAAGATGGCTTCAGCTACCCCCGGCGTGCCAAAGATGTGAGGAAAACAATCACGAGTATAAATATATCGCCACCGGCTCTTCTCTCAAAAAGTCTGTATTAGTTCCCAACCCGCTTCCTCCCCGCATGTACGTATACACAAACCTCGCATCCCAATAAGTCCTAAGATTTCTTACGTATCCTCCCCCAATTACTCCTTAGCTAGACTTTCGTATCTTTGGTTTAAGCTGAGGGTCGATTTTTATAGCCTGTATTCTGCCATTAACTCTGTCAGTCCGGTTCACAAAATTGAGGATGTAACTTCCTCCCATAGAGCCACCCTTTTGTCTAATTTGATCCAGTTGGCCTCCTCCGTAGTATTCTTATACATGCTACGCTTCAGCATTTAAGTGAACTGTCAGTGAAATTTCAGGTCCTTACCAGGAGGTCAGAGAGTTTATGGAGCTACTTCGAATATATATTCGCTTGTTTACTATGAAATTCTGGAGGATTCGATATCCCCATCAAGTCCTTTCTCGGTCCTCATATCAGAGATTGTCTTGCACAGGTATGGGAGCGGACTATTCTTCTCAGCCTAGAGTTCTCCTCATATTTCTTACTAGCATGCCCCATGTTCGTGGAATGACCCCATCCATTTTCACAAATATTTCTTCACTCATGTTAATAGTTTCAACCCGTCCATAAAGATGACTGTGGAGGAAGGTGGTCCAAATCTTGACTTTTTAGTCATCGCGATCTCATTTAGCAGGGAGCACTATAAGGTTGGGAAAGCTACGAACAGTATGACCCGTTACCTGAGTCACATCTCCCACAATGAAATACTTCGTCAAGGTGAATGATGTCGATATCAATTTTTTTTTTCAATTTTGTTTCTGAGTTTCATATATGCGGGGGTCGACGTTAAAATACGCATTGACGTGATCGAAAATTCTGGTTCTGAAGGCTTGTTCACATTCTCCTACGTACATCGCGGCTTAATATTTACAACGGAGGAGGTGAACGCCACATTTCGACAAGGGGGGAGGGGTGCGTCCTTGCCATTGGTAAGAAGCCTCCCAATTTGAAGGTAGGGGTGAAAGGTTGATTTTATTTTTGCGGATTCCAGTATTATAGCAGGAGTGGTAGTGAGAGGGGGGGGGAGGTAATAAAGGAAAATGGATTTTTCCCTCTTTCCGCGATCGACAGAGAGGGTCAACTAATCATATAGTGTTAAGGCCAATTGAAATTTGGTTCTTATTTCCTATGTACTTGGTGACTGAGGTTTATTTTTCGAAAGTGGAGAACAGAGAGAGAGAGGTAGTAACCGACCTATTAATGAAATAATGGTACGTAGCCAATTTTTGTGGGAGGGGGCAAAAAGAAGATCCATACACAGTAATATAAGCAGTGGTGGGTTTTTGGAATATATCATGGACAAAGTCATCTTCCTCAATGGAAATCGTAATATCAAAAATGTAATTTTACCTCCACCGATTTCAACAGTGAACTCAATCGTGGGATAGAAGCTGTTCAAGAAGGAAAGGAACTGTTGGATGAACTGACTGAGGCCATGTCATATACAAAGGATATCGTCGACGTAGCGATGCCAAATGACAATGTGAGGAGGAGGGGGTCGGCTTGGATAATTTCTAACGCAAATTTCTCTATAAAAACCTCTGATATGAAGGATTCCAAAGGTAACCCAACAGGATATCTATTTTTTTCAATACCTATTTCAGCCGGAAGTTTACATACCAATTGGTTGAACCGGCAGACATTGGAAAAAAGGGCAGCTTTGAAGTAGATGGATGTATTCTTCAATTAGAACGGAAGGGCTTCTCAATGTGCTCTACAGTAGATCTTAAAGGTACATGGGGGAGTAGGCCTTTAATATTGAAAGATTTTATACTGTTTCCCGGTGAGGGGGGGGGGAGATTTCGAGCTAAAGAAGATATTAGCTCTGAAGAATCCTTAACGGAAAGGTGGGCCTGGAAGCTGGTGACTTGTTTGAACCACTTGTTCGAAAACTTGGCTAAGCGGTAAGTGGGGGACGAAAGAAATGATACTACCGGACGTAGGGGGTACCCTTCTTTGTGGAATTTGGGTAAGCTATAAATACGAGGGGGGGGGTTGAAGGTTTGGGTACAATGAGGGCTGTTCTGATGAGTTCTTTGTCTCTAAAGTGTTGACTTCCATTGATGGCAGCTCGGAGTTCCTTGTTGCAGGACGCGAAACTGAAGTGCAGGTCAACCTTGGCATCAATCGACTCCAAACATTCCCTCATATTGATGTCCCGAAGCCTCAGGAAATATGAAGGAAATATGTGGAAAATATCAAGAAATATATGAAAAATAAGGACTCTCCCTATATATGGGCCATGGGAATTGGAAAAATTCTGAGCTCGTCCCCTTATCAATTGGCCGGGCGGGGGGGGGACGGTTCGCAATTTCCAGGTTTAGGGGTACCCTAGAGAAAATAAATGAAACATGTCAAAAATAATTTTAAAAAACTTATCTATTTTTGTTTTTGAGTTTGATGGATTGCAATGATCTGACCGACGGCCACCTTTAGTTAGATTTTAGAAGCCTACTTTTTAAAGTATAAATCTCTTGTTCCGCTGATTCGCACTTCAATTCGTAGACTTTGTCGTCATCAGCGTGGGTAAGATACTAGGATATCAAACTGCTTACCTGGATGATATTGCAGAAATGCCTCTTGCTCTTTATCTGAGTCAAAGAACGCGAAAGCTATTTCTACTAATGTCAGACAGAAAATCACGTTTACAAAGAGAACGTACTGGCACTTCATAACTTAGATAGTTCTCAGGCGGAATTAAGCCTGTAACATTTTTGTTACGGTCGATCAGAACTTGCTTACTAGCGGGAAACGAACTTTACTCGACTTTTATCTGTTTTCAGGTTCCTGTTAACGGATCGAGATAGGCAACATTTATGCCACAAATCTAGTATTTCGAGGCGGTTATAATCGCGATAAACCTTTTCTCATCGTAAAACGCAAAGTAAGTATTGTTGCACCTTGGGATATTTTAATTGTACCGCTTCTACGTTGGGGGAGAGTGTCAAAAATAATGTCAAATAATTATACTCATCTTGGCGGGACCTAAACTTCGAGCTTATGCACATGCGTGGGTCAAGCACTGCTGCCACAACACCAAAACCCCCTGCATTTCCTATACTACTGACACGTCATCAGTAAGGATGCCCAAAAGGGAAATCAGGTAATGACGGCGTACGCCCTGTGACCTTATCAATGACCTTGATACTATTTTGATCCTGATGGCGATTGGGAATAATTTCAGACCTGCGATTTATATATTTATACGTTACAAAACGTTAATTCACCGAATAAATTCTGTAATCATATGCTTTCTATACAAGAGAATCGATAAATTAAGTCCTTTAACCAGTATATTATACAGCGATCACGGTTAACAATGTACTGCACAACCGTAAATTACGAAATATAAAAAAAACTAGCTGTCTTCTTTTGAGGCTTTTCGTATCAGAGTAAGGGCATGTATTTAGTGGCAAAGCCAAAAAATGAAGATCATGTTTCATGTCTTGCCGACTTACACCTCGCTTGGAGGAGGAGGGCTCGGAATTTTTCCAAGTCCAAGAGCCCATGTAGAGCGGGAAAGCTCGGAATTTTTGTGAGTCCCAGGGCTTTCATGTAGGGAAAAAGATGCCGACTCGCTCTTCTAGGTCTTTTTCATATTCCTTCATATTTTCCACATATTCCTTCATACTTCCCGCAAGGGGGGAGGGCGAAATTCAGATTTCAGGTTTACCCTCCTCCCCCCCCTCTCTAGGGCCGAAATTTTTTCCAAGTACCAAGTTCGAAATTCTTCTAGGAAGAAATTATATTGCCCGTACGTACAAAATAGAACATTTCGGCGATAAATGTTCAACTTCAAAAAAAAAAAAAAATGAATGAACGAGTTTTTTAGTACAAATGAGCGATAAATGATGCACTATAGTAAAGTATGATTGAACTTATAAAAAAAAGATTGAACATGTATGTTAGTACAAATCAGCGATGAGCGTCTAACATATTAACCGTTACAAAAAAAAAATCTCATCAACTACCCAGTTTATTCTTTGTACGGTCCGAGATGACGCAAATACACAACATGAATTTACAGGCACTGTTGGTCAACGATGTTCTACAGCTACTAAATACACTTACTTGTATTAAAAAAAAATTATAAATTAAATTAAATTAAAAATAAAGAATAAATTTTTCGTAATGAATTATTGAAAATTATTACTCGAGAATTAGTTGATAAATTTAATAAACCATTAATTATAAATAATAAAAATGAACTAAAACTATGAAAAAAAATTAAATAAATAAAGATATTTATAATTATTCAATAACTTCTCAAAACTCAATATAATTAAAGATAAATTTATATAAATAACAGATGATATAGCAATATTATTAATTTTAAATCTATATTTTAAAATTTATCAAAGAATAATCAATTATTTCTAATAAACTTAAATAAAAAATGGTTTTAACAAAAAATATATTTAAAACTATAAAAATGCGAATACTTAATAGAAAATCTACCAATTTTCAAAATAATTGAACAACTGAAACTTCACAATGAACTTTTAATAACCAATAAAGAAAAAGAAATAAAGATATTTTATTATGTACTTTTTTTTCATTCTTCTAAAACTTATCTGTTGACATGTTTCGAAAATCCTTTTCGCAAGTTCGATATATATTTTTATAAATGATCATTGTTCGAAATTCATGCTCATTTAATTTTTACAAGTTCAATGTATTTTTCTAATGTTCAATTTTCATATTATATCGTCATTCCTTTTATTTTAAATTTGATATCATTTTCTGATGCTGGATGAATTTTTTTAGCGATATTTCAACCTTTTTTAAAGTTCCTACGTTCTATTTTGATGCGCGCCATTATTTCCATACCATTTTTCTAGGTCCCTATAGAGACCTATAGAGGAACTCGAAATTCTTTTAAGTCTAATAAAGTGACGCGATCTGGAGAAAAGGATCTCTTAGTTAAGTGTCATAGGGTCTTTTCTTCGGATCCATGGAGGGACCGCGCAAATTTTGGAAGAAAGATATGGGTAGAAACTCTCGAAATTTTTCTAAGTATGAGTTTAGAGGGGTGGAGGGAGGGGACCTCGCATAACGTTAGGTGGGAAAAATTGCCATAGAAGTGAGACATAAAACATGTCAAAAACAAGAAAGGTTGCATATTCCTCGATTGCAAGTGAAATAGTGTTGCATAAAGATCAGTATAAAATATGTATCGGCCTACGTATAAAAGATACTATAGTTTTCCTTTTGAAGGCATAGTCACCAGTTCTAAACCAAAAAATTATGCAATAAATTAATCATGTTGAAAAAAGACAAGCCGAGATAATTATGAGATCAATCGTTTACATAACTAGAGTGAAAGTTTGCTAAGGGTTGAAAAACATGACATAATATTGCATAAGAGGTCATTACATGGTTGAACTCCTTGTAATTGGGTCTGATGATTATAGAATAGAAAAGTAAGTCAAAGGTTAATTACTCTGTGACCTTTTTAGCATGATGGGCCAGAAATCCGCTATATACTCCACCGATGACTGGCTGATGGAAAAGCCTCTCGGAGAAAAGTCCACCTTGCAGAAGCTTTTGGAGAGGATATTCTCCGCATAGGCTCGATTCTGGATGAAAAACTCTTTTTAACATACATTTTATTCCCTTTCAGAAGAGACCCGCCCGGGGAAAAAGCCTTTCCTCAGAGAAATCCATCTTGAAAAAACTGCCTTCGCAAGAAAAACCGGTGGAGGACCCCCTGTCAGAAAAGTTTTATTCCTGGAGACTTGCATCTTGATTAAAAAGTAAAGTTGGCAATTTTTCTGAATCTATATTATGTAATGTAAAATAATAACCCCCAGGGTAGAAATAATACATTTCTATAACCTGTGAAATAAAGAAGCACCAAAAAGTCGGTAAGATAAGAAAAAAAAATCGATGAATTTCCGAACTTGGGTATGTATATTATATGAATAACACGTATTTTATGTGCTCCTGATCGAGGGAGTGAATAATAGCAGCTGTGATAACCCATACTCATATGTACAAACGTTTGTTTTGTAAGCCACCTACCTTGAAGTACCGGTGCCTCTGCCCTCAAGGAAACAATTTAGAAGCTTGGAATTCCAACTCGATGGCCGTGCAGAACAATTACAATTGAAATTTTTATTTCCTTACCGGGTAGGTTACATTGGTATTTTATTTGGGTTCGTAGTAGATAATTATTGTGTGTTTGTATTTCTGAACTAGTTCGGAATGGGAGGGATCGTCAGAGGAAACAAAGTTAGCAAAACCAAACGTATCCGACAGGAGCAAACCCACGAGTTGGCAATGACACTCATTCCAAACTTACGCATCCAAATTAATAAAGTAAGCCGTTTGCCATTTTTCGCTATCAGGTTAGTCTTTTCGAAGCAATTTGAATAGTAAATTTCAAAACAGTTCTATGAACGTCGTCTTCAGCAAATAATATCTTTCATGAACAGTCTACAATCTTTTTTACATTAAAAAGTAGTTTGAACTATTCCATTTCTGGGTAATTGACTGGCGTATATAGATTATTAGGTCGTTTGCGGTTGGATGGTGGGGACGGGTGCGTGGCACTAGAGTGGCTCTTTTCGCGGCTTTGTCAGCTGATTCATTGCCTGTTGGTTGTGGAGAGAGGGTGATGGTGGATGAGATGTATGCGTTGGGTGAGGGTACTGGAGGCGAATAGGTTGGAAATAGTTGGAGGAAGGAAAGATAGTATGATAACATGAGGCATTGGTGTGGGGCGTGATGGTCTGGGAGGGAGATTTCAGTGAGGCATGCAAGGATGGTTTGTAATTCTGCTGTAAATATAGAGGTAGAGTTTTAATATCGGGAAGAATGCATATGGTTGTCGGTGGAATAAACATATCCGGTACATGGGTTATGTTTTGAGTCGTCAGTAAAGCAGAGAGAGCGACTGAGGAAGCGGTGAAGGATTTCTTGAAGATGTGACCTGTATACTTGGGGGGAGGGAGGTATTTTTTGAGAACTTCGTTAGTTCGAGGATGCAGGAAGGAGGTATTAGTAGCCAGGGGGAGTGATGTGAAAATTGGTGGCGTAGAGAGGTAGGTGGGTTCTTGCTGTAGTTTGTTTTCGAAATGGAGGCAGAGATGAGGTCATTGTTTTAGTTTGGAGGTAGGAAGTGGTGAGTTGAAGATGTGTTTGTGAGCATGAAGTTGAAGGTTTTGAGCCATACAGACACGAGTAGTTTTGCAATGCGAGATAATCTTCGGTAGGAAAGTGGTGGAACTCCAGAATCAGCGCATAGGCTAAGGCTAGGGCTGATACAGAGTGCGCCAGTCACCAGTTGCAGGCCTGTATTTTGGATGGTATCAAGTAGTTTTCCAAATATAAAACGCCCACGAATGCATAACGCTCCTTTCTTTTATGATCACTTTTTTCAAGTGGTAGATAGATGGCCTCGGCTAACCCTTAACCGCATCCCTCGTCCTTATGGTCTCCGACCCGCGTACTATAACCTCAATGTCAATAGCAAACTCCTGGACAACCTTAAGGACAGAGGATGCCTCACTATGAGAGAAGAGGAGTCTATAGGCTTGAATGTAGTGACTGCCGCAGTGTCTACATTGGTGAAACCAGCAGAAGTCTGTAAGAGTTTGGGAGCACACCGATGCCTGGGTATCCAAGAACACCGGTATTTCCGCGTATTCTGGAAACCGTCTCGCCTCTCCTATATTTGATTTTCATGATGCGTCGTAGTTATGGTGTAAAGTTTGATATCTTGATGTTGTATCGTTTTAGTACATATTCTGTTGCTCTCGATAATCATAGACCGAAAACGTTCGCGTGTGTATTCAGGCTATATATTTCTGCAGTCTTTTGCAATTATAATAAAACTTCAATTATGACTTACTATACTTATTGAAAAAGTTTTATAAATCTAATTACAGGTATCCATCAAGAATCTTTTTTAAAGGAACGATTGAAAGATTTCTCAATTTTTTTTTTTAGTATGCATACATTATTACCTCTGTCAGTATCGTTTATATTATGGATTCTAACGGTTTCCATAAGCTGCGCCTATTGGTACTCACCGGAGCCGATTAGGAGAGCCAAATACGTAGGTATAATAAATAATATTATTACTTCCACTTTCATATTTGTTTTCTTCAAGTATGATGAATGCCTGCTGTAATAAATACTGAGCAGGTTTTCGGGCTAGAGAAAAAAAAGTAGATAGGTGTTGCATTATTGACTGCGGCAAAGAAGTACCCTTCTCCATTCAGGACATAGAGAGTTTATTAAATTGCGCCACATACGTACAGCAGGTTTATCAGTTATTTGCATATAACTCAGTACTTCACTTGCAGCCGATGCAAAAATGGAAGAGTCACGGCCAAAATGGCCAGAGGACTTCGATGGTCGAAAAAAATGCTATGAAGCGGCCGTCATGGAACTAAAGGATCGAAAATTCGAACACAAAGGACAGGTTATTTTTGCCAAGTTCAGAATCACATATTACTATACTGCCAATACAGACGAGTATAATATGGTTCAATGTCCGTCGAAGCCGCCAAATGCTGAATATTACCTGAGAATAGTTGATTTCAAAAAATCCCAATTTTACAAGTTGTACTATAAAGTTATTGAGCTCTTTGCACAAGAGGGGTAATCTCGGCGGTAAAGTTTTGGTAACTTTCAAAGTCCACCGAATTGTTCTCGAAACAACCGTTTATGTAATTGTCAACCAGCGTGAGCATACGAATTTGGTCCTCCACAATGAACGGCTGGTTCTTGCAAGTTATGGAGTCATTCTTCAGACCACTATGGAGCGCCGCATCTAAACTCTCTCGCACTATATTCTGATATTGTCCCAATTTCACATGCCATCCTAGAGACTTCGGAGTGTAAAAATATGACGATATTATTGAGAATACACCTAGCGGCATGTGTCCTAAGTCTTTGAGCATCTCGTACTCCGGCGGTGTAGGCGCCATGTGCTTGGTTGTACCATCCTCCAGGAACAAAGTGTACGAACTTCCAACGCCTTCGAAACCGGCTTCAGCATCCGCAGCAATAATCACCGGATATATGTTCCGTCCAATTTTTTCGATCATTGCAGCGTAGTTCTTTCGCATCAATAAATTCATGTCGCGTAACGTCGCGCGATACTCGCTTAATGGTTTTCCACGGTACGCAACAATATCAATTAGCTTTTCGGGGCATTCTTTACGTTCCTTAATGATATCCTCGAGCTCCTTATTCACGTTCACTGCTCCCCAATCCGGGGTGCTAGGTGTACTGTAATTAAGCGGATGACATACGTATCTTGTATTGGAGTTCGTGTAATCGTCAGTTAGCGCTGAGACAACCCAAATGGTTTGAAGAATCAAAAATAGTTTATCCATTATACTGGATATGAATTTATCGGCTGAGAACTTCAGGTGCGTGCACGACAGTGGAAGAATTTATCTGAAATAGAACAAACAACGACCTAAATTACTACTCTTTTCCGTAGCTCTACTTTGAATATTCCTAAAGACACCAAAAAAAAAAAATTGAAAAATATTCGCGTTTGGTTGTAAAAAAAAAAAATCTCGATGATATACGGATGTACAGACATTTGAACCCGACCATTGAGGCGCCGACCTCATTTGGACGAAAAGGACGTTTTGGGGCCGTCATATATTTTCTTTACAGAATTATATTATTGCGTTCTAATTAAGTTTAATATAAATTATTTTGGATAAGTTGAATAAACCGAATTTTAAGTAAAAAAAAATTAAAATTTTTAAAAATATAACTTAGGTACCTTTGAAATTACTTATTAATTACTTTAATTAATTTTCAATCATAAACGAATAAAAATGAAATTTTATTTTTATTTATTATTCTATTTGACATTTTATAGATTTTTATTTGAAATTAGGATTTTAAGGAATATTATTCATATTTAATTTAAAAAATTAATACTTTAAGTAAGGTAAGTGAGAGAAATAACGCCATTTAGCGGGTAATAACGCCAGGTTCTCAGAAAAGGTATTAGTGCGCGAGATATTCTCTAGATGGTGTTCCTAACGTGAAGTGCATGTAAAATTATCTATTGAGACAAATTTTCAAGTTTCTACAGCGAATACTGTTCTGGTGATATCAATTCAAAACAAAATCGTTAACAACAGTTTTGTACAAACAAAAATTTAGCGGAAACTTCACAGCTGAAAAAATGTTGAAAATTTAAGCGAAAGAAAATATTTTTATAAATCGATACGAGCTGATGTTTGTAGCAAAATGATACAAGTCGTAGTTTAAGGGGTGTTGCTAATAACGCCAATACGATAATTACTGTTATTCATTTCATTCTATTTTTTCATTTACGTATGTTAGATGCCGAGAGCGAAGAAAACTGTACGTTTATGAGGGAATTGGTCTGAAGAGGAACTTCAGCGTGCATTTGATAAAATAAAATTTGCGAATTGCTCGGTCAATGCTGTTTCAAAGGAACATGGAATTCCTAAGCAAATTCCAAGGGATTTCTTGATTTTTTCATCAATCAAAACCTTTAAAAATTTCAGAGGTTGGTGTTATTGCCTACAGGGTGGCGTTATTACTTATCTAACCCCTGGCGTTATTACTTATCTAACCCCTGGCGTTATTACTTATCTAACCCCTGGCGTTATTACCTTCACGTGCTTTTAATAACGCCAATTGTAACGATTTTACATTTTAATTTTTAGCAACTTGTAAGAGTTGTTAAAAAAAAAAAA
>Ga0209372_1000381_pt1 | contig 23661 bp, 20 predicted proteins | sample AgamicAtPe_FD_187170 | JGI IMG/M metagenome (GOLD analysis project Ga0209372, IMG submission 187170) | Agave microbial communities from Guanajuato, Mexico - At.P.e (SPAdes) (version 2) | ecosystem: Host-associated > Plants > Phyllosphere > Phylloplane/Leaf | place: Guanajuato, Mexico | collected... | reverse complement strand
GAGCCGAGCATTTCAAGATCAAGATTAATATTTACTCTCTATAAATAGTTGGCTCCGCGCTCGAGTTCGAGTTTCGCCAGCGCAGCCGGCGAGCGCGAAAGATGAGCTCGGCGAGCATTAGAGCGCCAGGTATCCGGGCCAAAGGTAGCGCGGCCGCACACACAGACTGACACCGATGCGAACAATAATGATGCTCGCGCGGGCCCCAGCGGCCGCCGCCGCTCCTTATAGAGGGAGCTGGGAGCGGAATGCAGACAGATGGAGTGGCCGGCGCTCGTTGGGCAACCAGGCGCCAAGATGGATGGCTGCCCTGCTTTGCTCTCTCCGGTTCGGTTCAGTTCGGCTCTGCGCGGCGCGCCTAAGTTCAGTTCAGTTCAGTTCGGGCGCAAGCGGATGCGCCGGCTTCGCGCGCCTGCAGCGGCCGCCCGGCTGGCATCACCGAAACTCGGCCGCCGCGCGCTTCCACTGTGCAAATATTGACTCCTCCAGTTTCAGCGCCGCCCAACGAGGGACGAGCCGCCGGCCGCCAGCAAAACTGGCCGCCCCTGCACGTAGACTGGCGGACACAAATTGAATCCATCGCGGCGCCGCAATATGTTGTCGGCGGCGCAACAACGCGGCGCCTCCGCCGCCTCTATGGGCCCGCCCGGCCGCCCGCCCGCCGCCTAACCGCAGAGGCCCCGCCGCCCGCTTGTGTGGCAAATTGAGTGGCCACCAGTTGGCGGCCAACTGGCGCCCACAGTGAACTGTCACACAGCAAGACAATCGAACTCTCACGACATCCACTCGCGCGCTGCTGGCGGCGGCGGCGGCAGAGCCATCCGAGTTGGCCAGAGCGGCGCCAGGCAGAGGAAAACGTTGCGCGATGCCATAACGACCATGCGAGCACAATCCTGATTTGCCTCCCAGATAAGCAGCTGGCCGGCGGAGATGATCTGCTGATTGTGGCCGGGCGCGCGGCGCCGGCGCTAGCAGCGCCAGCCAAATGCGCGCCCAGTTCAATGCTTGCGTTTGGTTAGCTAGCCGGCGAGCGAGCTTGCGAGCGGGCGGGCGGGCGGGCGCAACTTGTTGCCCGGCCGCCAATTGAACCCGGCGCTCAGGCCAAGAAAGCGGCGGGTTCGATGCACTTGCACCAGGGCGGCAGCGGCCGCCTGCTGGCTGGCTGGTTGGCTGGCTCGCTGGCCGGCCGGCCGACCGGCTAGCTCGCTGCCGAGACGCCGGCCGCAGCCTCATGTGACTCCGCCGGCCAACTTATCGCCGGCCGCCCATCGAGTTCTTTCCAGCCGCCGGCTTTGGCCGCCGCTGGCGCCGCCAAAGTCGGCCAGCTCGCGTCATAAACTTGCCACCAGAGTGACCATCAGAGAGATAAAGAGACAATGACGCGCGCTGCCCGAGATCAGATGGCGGCGCAAACTTGTTGCCGCTCTCTATCGTGGTGCCGATCGCGCCGATCTGCCGCTTAGCCGGCGGCTCTGCTCGCTTGCGGTCGCGGCCGTGGTCGCTGTGGCTGTTTGCTCGCTCGCGCTTGCGGTTGCAGGCTGGCGGTCGCTGGCGCCGCCGCGTTTGCGGTTCGAGCGCTGAGAATCCAAGTGCTCGGCGATCCATTTCTCCTCGTCCTTTGCGCGCTCGTGAAAGTGGCGCCCGCGAGCACTGAGCCGGCCTGCGGTGCGCGGGCGCCCGCCAGTCTCGCCGCGGCAAGCAGCAGCAGCGGCAACAACAACCTGGGCAAAGAATTTCTCACCTCGCTCAAAGCGGCCGCCAGCGCTCGCCTGGCCCCAGTTCGCATACCTGGCGCGCATTGTTTCCCGCGGCCGCAGGTATAGGCCGCCCGCGCAGCCTGGCCGCTCCGCTGTCAGCGGCCGGATTACGATATGAGGCCCGCTGACAGTGCGGCCGCTCGCTCGGCCAAGGTCAGCCCGGCGCGGCTCACCGACTGACGCCGCCGCCAGCGAGCTGACCGCAGGCCAGTTGACAGCGGACAGTTGACATTTGACTCCCGCGGAAGTGGTGCACGTCTAGCGGCTTGCCTGGCGCGCGGCCGGGCGGCCCGCCTCGGCCAGGTGGGCGCGAGCCAGACAAGGCGATGATGAATTTTTATTGGATGAGCTGGCGCGCAAACAACACTGTCAGCTCCACTGATTTGTGTGCGGCCCCATCGGCCAATTGCAGCACTGTGTCGCCTTGCCCTCTGCAGCAGGAGCGCCAACTTGGCGCTGCCAGGCTCGCGCGCGCCCCCAGCTTTGCGCCGAACTGGACCGAACGGGCGCTCCTCAATCAAACGGCCCCTAATCGCATTAGGCGGATAAGCGGCGGGCGGCACTTGCGCCAGCCCCTCCGCCCGTTCCCCTGCGCCGAGCTGGCCGATGAGCCCGCGAGCCCCGCTGCTGCTGCTGCATCAGCGCCGGCCCCCCCCCCACTCTCTGCGCTGGGCCAAGTTCATATTTCACGCTCAGCGCGAGGGCCGGCCGCTTCCGGCTCGAGCTGCAACAACCAGTCTGGCCGGCGCCGCCAAGGTGCCGAGGTTGCAGGCGGCGCCAGATTAGAGCCGGCGCGAACTAACTAACCGGCTGATTGATTGTCTCTAACGGAACACGCGCTCCAATACGAACACGAGCCCAAGTTGGCCGGAAACGATTTAGGCCCCCAAAGTGTGATGATCTCAGGTCGCCGTCGTCGTCGTCGTTGCTTGTGAGCCCTTTTGTTCAGCCGGATGTTTCGCTCGTAAACTTGTCATTTTAAACAAACTCTCTCGTTCTCGCTCAAAATTGGGCCAAATTGGCTAGAAATTGGATGACTTTCGCCTCCTTCTTAAGGGCCGATTTGCGCGCCGAGCTGTTCACTTTCGCGCGCTCACGTAAGGTCACCTAAACTGAGGGAGTGCAAGACAAGCTCCCATCTTAATCCAGCGCTAATGGGCAGCGTGGCCGGATGCTGCGAGAAAGCAGGCTCGAGCGTGATTGGCCCTCGGCTCGCTCGAACAGTGTCGCTGCCGCTGCAATGGGCAGAGAGCTAGGAAGAGAGAGAGGCAGCGCACTGGCACAGACTGTTGAGCAGCGGGCAGAGCTGTTGATTGGTCGCCGTTAACGGTGACTGACTGATGACTAATTGTGCGCGCGCATCCCTTTGAGCGATGCGCATGCGCGCCACTAACCGGCAAAAGCTGCAAGCGAGCAAATACAAATAAATTGGACTTGTCAGCGAGTGAGCGCTTTAGTCGTTTCAGCTTGGCGGAGCAGCAACATCATATTTACGCGCGCGCGTTTGAACCAGCTTGAGTAGGAGGGCGTCCTGGCAACGCCAACACTGAAACAGACGCAGACACAAACTCAAGCTCAGACAAACATCAACAACACCGACAACGGCCGAGTGGGCGACAAAAATCAACAACCGCAAGAGTCAACAAGACGCGCGCGAGGAGGAAGCGAGAGCGAGAGTTATAGCTTGAGGGAGAGCGACGAAGAGAGATGTACGGCTACCAGAGCCAGCTCGTCCACCAGGCCCCACACCCGGCGAGCGCGGGCGCCAACCCGAGCCAGCCGGCGCCCCATCCAGCACCCATCCAGCACTCGCACCTGACGCAGGTGCAGCTGGCGCAACAGCAGCACCAGGTTGCGGCCGTGGCAGCGGCGGCGGCGGCCGCAGCGGCCCAGCAGCAGCAGCACCCACATCACCACCACCACCACCAACAGCACCAGCCGCAGCACCACTCGCACTCGCATCCGCACCAGCACTCGCACCACCACGGCCAGCAGGCGCAACAAGCAGGCCCACAGCAGCAGCAGCAACAGCAACAGCAGCAAGCGTCTAGCCAAGCGACGGGCCAAAGCCAGCAGCAGCAGCAGCAGCACAGCAAGCCACCCTACTCCTACATTAGTCTAATTTATATGGCCATCAATAAAAGCCAATCAAAATGCTTGACACTCAACGACATCTACCAATTCATCATGACTGAATTTCCATACTATCGACAAAACCAACAGCGCTGGCAGAACTCAATCAGACACTCGCTCTCGTTCAACGACTGCTTCGTCAAGGTTCCAAGGACGCCGGACAAGCCGGGCAAGGGCAGCTTTTGGACCCTCCACCCTGATTCGGGCGGCATGTTCGAGAACGGCTGCTATCTAAGGCGCCAGAAGCGCTTCAAGTGCAGCAAGACGGCCACGAGCGCGAGCGTTGGCGCTGGAAACGCGAGCGGCGCAACCAGTCCAGCGGCAGCACAGACCCAACAGCAGCAGCACCAGATCTTATCGCACCAGCAGCAGCAGCAGCAGCAGCAGCATCACCACCACCAAAAGCAACACATTCACCGGCAGCTCCAACTGCAGCAGCAGCAGCAAGCATCGCCCGCTCCTCTCCACCACCAGCAAGCCAGCGCACCTGCAGCCCCGACCTCCCTTCAGCAGCAGCGGTTTCACCAGCAGCAGCAGCAGCCTCCCCCCACGCCCACCGCAACCGTGGCCGCCCAGTTGCACCAGCAGCAGCAGCAGCTCCAGCAGCAGCAGGGCCCCACGCCGACGCCGCCTCTGCACCAGCAGCAGCAGCAGGCCGCCCAGACGCCAGCGAGCGCCGAGGCGGCGGCCGCGGCTGCAGTTGCGGCCGCCGCAGCCGCAAACCAGCAGCAGCAGCACCAACAGCAGCAGCAACACCAGCAACACCCCTACTACCAGCACCAACAGAACCACCAGAACCACCAGCAGTACGTGGCCGGCCTCAACCACCATCACCACCACTTTGCGGCCGATAATCACTATTACTACTATTCACCTTTGCCCACACCTCTAATGTAAAAGTATCAGAAATAAAATTCGGGCGAAATGAGTTTGTAAACACGTCGCTTCCTCTCGCTCAACCTGCTCGCTCGGCCGCCCGCTCCTCGCGCTTCGGGCAGACATTCTGACGCCGCCAGATTGGCCATCGTCCTGGTCGCAGCCGCCGCCGCCGCCCAAGGAGCGAGGCGGCGCTGCCCATCCCGGCCGGCGGCCGCCTGTCGCCAGCTCGGCCCGCGCGAACACAATGGCGCCGCGGCCATTTAGTTGCGAGCGCGCGCTGCCCACAGAAGCGCGCTCGATCCTCCTCCTCCTCCTCCACAATTAACGGAACTGGAGCCGCGCGCGCGCGCGCTGGAATGCGCCCAATGTCGGCCAGGTTGTTTGGTGGCATCCTGAGGGACGAGCGCGCGGGCGCATACCTGCAGCCGGCGGCCATCTATCCAGCTGGAGGAGCCGCGCCAATAGAGGGCCAATGGAGAGTCGGCGGCGGCGGCGGCGGCGACATCCGAGCAACATGTTGTCGCCGGCTGGCTGGTGCTCGGCGAGCCCGGGCCGCCACTAAACCAACTTGTTTGCTCGCCGTCGTCGGCCTGGCTGGCGCGGCCGCCCGGCCGGCCAACCTGGCGGCCCGGTTAACCTGGCCTGGTCGGCTTAGTTCCGTTCGCGCTTCCCCCGGCCGGTGCGCGCTCTGTGTGTAAACAGTGCGAGCGGCGCCCGAATAATGGCAATGGTTCTCACATGCAAGCGGCCGGCAGCAAGCGAGCGCGACCCGGTGACAGCGCCTATGGGACCGGCGCGCTGAGAGACGGGCAGAGGGACAGGGAGAGACTCGAAGCGGCCGCACCGGCTCGCTAAGCCTGGCCGCCACATTCGAGCGAAGGTGCGATTTTCATTAGAGAAGACAATCGGCGCGATTGGGCGGCGAGCACAAAGCGGGACGCAGAGGATATGGCCGCGGCTCGTTGCTGGCGGCGCCAGTGGCCGGCCGGTCGGCCATTCCGGCCAAGCGGCGCACACGAGCCACGACGGCCGAGCCCCAAGCTGGCGCAGGTAGAGCGGGCGCGAGAGAGTTGCGGCCGGCGCGAGGGGAGCGCTCGCTGGCGGAACGAGCGGCCGCCCTGGCCGGCCGGCCGGCCCTCCACTTGTCGCCCGGCTCGCCCGAGTCTGGGGCCGGCCGAGTGCGCTGCCAAAGCGGGCGACAAGTGTTCCCGCCGTCGGCGCAGTCGGCCGCCGCTGCAGCCGCCGGCGCGGCCACGCAACCTGGCCGCTCACACGCCTGCTTGTGTGCTCAGCAGCCAACCTGCCACGTCGCCGGCCCGCAGCCAAATTGGGTCTCCCCTGTTTGTACTTGTCAAAGGGACGCCGGCTGCCAAAAGCCAGCGCGTCGGCGGCGGCGGCTGCGGCGGCGCCCCTCGCTCGCTTGCGTCAACAAGCGGCGGCAGCCGGATATCGGCGCGCCAATATGGATCTACGGGCCAGACTGGCGCCGGGCTCGCAGGCTGCAAGCCGGCTTTGCGGGGCGGAACTGGCGACTTCCGCCCGCCCATGGATATGAAAATTTTTCCCAATCATTCGAGTGTATAATTGAATCTCACGCGCTCTCACAGGCCCAGCTCGAGGGCCGTTGCGCCACTATTTGGGCGACGTTGGCAACACTAGCGCCGTCAACACAGCTCTTGGCCCCGTCAAAGGCGACCACGCAAACGACGACAGCGCACCGCTTGCCTGCATGCGCGCGCCCACACTTTGGGGCCCAAATTGAGCCGTTCACTCATAACATTGCAACGCAACAACATGAGCCAGCTAATAGTTTCCAACTGGCTGATCATTTGAGTGAACTGTCGTCCGCTCGCTTGGCCCTGGATTCAGCGTTCGCGTGTCCAAAGCTTAGCCGGCAATGCTGAAACTGGAGCCAGGCAAACGGGAGCGCCTGGCGGCCCATTGGCCGGCCGGCCGCTCTTTGCGTCGCCTGATTTTGGCCGGCCACTCGGGCCTAGTGACACAACAAACAACAACAAACATCTTGCTAACAATTATACACTGCGCCCGCCGGCCAGCCAGCCGGCCGCTATTAACTTAATTGTCCAAGCGGCGATACCTTTCAACACGCACCCACTTACACTATATGCATATGGGGGAGGGGGGCGCGTTTTGCGTTGCGGCCAGTGCACTCGCATGGGCCATTGGCGATTTGCGTTTTTCGTTCCCTTCGAAAAGCAAACACAATTGACCCTCTCCCGCGAGCCGAGCGCGCAAGCCCTGGGCGCTCCTGCCGGCTCGAACCTGCAGATAATTGAATTAGGGCCGCTTGCGTCGTGCTCCTCCGGCGCCGCCGCTGCCAGCGCGGCCCAATCTCACAACCCCAACCCCAGCCTCAGCCCCAAACCCGGACGCGCTCGCGCTCGCCAAGCCTGATGCTCTTTTTAGATCCATATCATTGCCACTGACAGGCCGAGGGGCGCGGATTAGGCGCTGAAAAAGGCGGAAGCCGCTCGCAACCTTTTGAGCAAAGCCCGGCCCCAAAACTGGAACCGCTCGCCCTGATGTCTGCGGCACACTAATGCCAATTATTGGGTTTAATTTGTTTGCGGCTAGTTTGGCGGCGGCGGCGGCGGCGGCGGCAACGAGGCTGGCAGCCAGTTTGTTGGCTGTTGCGCAACCGGCGGGCGGGTTGCGCAACCGGAAGCACCGGCCGCACACGCGGATTAAGGATGGCCGAATGGAGTGAGCCGCTGCCAATGTTTCTGCTGCCACTGCTTCTTGGGCGCCGGCCGCTCCATTGAGGGCCAAGTTTTGGCGTCAAAACAAGATGGGGAGCGCTGAGCGCTGCTAAGGAAGATAGATCACCTTGTTCTTTGGCCCAGTTAAGGAGCGCCGCTTTGATTATCTGCGCGCGCGCGCGGCCACCTTAAAATGGTGGCCGGGATTGATTTTAAAGCTGCCAGTTAGCCAAACAGCGACGGATTTGGACGGCCGCTCGCATTCATCATGGGCCGGCTTCCGTTCGAGCTGGCAGCGGCGGCGCCACTTCTGCAGCCAGAGACGAGGCCGCCACTGCAGCAAAACTGCAGCGGCTATGCAAGGCGAGACTGTTTTGCTGCGGCCTGAGTTCGTGTTGCGAATTTGTAACAACATTGCGGCCGTCATTCGGCGGAAGCGGCCAGGTTCGCGCTCACCTCTGGCGGCCAAGTGTTTGGTCTGGTTGTTTTTGGTCTTTGGAGCGAGAGTTTTAGAACGTGTGAACAGGCCGAGAGGCGAGAGGAAACGTTGCGGCGCTCTGCTGGAGCTCGTCGGCGAGCTAGCATTGAAGGCTGAACGGGGCCGCGCATGAGTTCACACTACGCTGGCCGCCCGGGTGTCATGGCGCCCGCTCGAGCCAGGGACGCGCAACCTCCTCTTCCGCCGCCGGCAACCCTTCGGCGGAAGTGGGGGGCGTGTTGGCCGATGACGTGCGACGGCTGACTGACAGGCGCCGGCTGATGAGTCAATTGGGCCCAGCGCGGCTCGGCCAAGCTGGACCCAACTGGACCTGGCTGGCCTCGCCTCGACTCGGCTCGGCTCGGCTCGGCTTGTCTGGCCTAAACTGGGCTGGGCCGCTCCAATATGGGCCGCCCCTAATGAACGGCGATCACGCGCGGCCCATATTTGTCCAGCATCAGCCGGTGGCGCGACTTCCAACTTTGCGCCCGCGAGATTGGCAAATTTTCGCCCAATCGAGCGGAAGTTTGCCCTCGCGTCCGGACGCAACATCCAGACGCAGGCGGCCGGCGGAAGGGAGCGCCCAAGAAGGCGCAGACAGGCTGGCCGGCCGGCGAGCCTGCGCGGTGCTCAAGTTTGGCAGGCGATATGGAAAGTGGGCCCGCTCCTCGGCGGCCACTTTGTTCGGGCGTCGCGTTGCCGATTTCCCGGAATTGGCCGCGAGCTGGCAACGCCCGAGCGGCCGTCACAGCGCTAACACAGGCATTGGCACAGACAGCAGCAGCAGCAGCGCTAGCGCAGACGCTCTCGGCCTGGCCCGGCGCGCACTGCGGCCAAGCGAGCGCAACTGAGCGCAGCCGGCCTGAGCGCACAGGGCTGCTCACGCAGCGGGCGCCCACTTATAGTGCTGCACTCGCTGCCCGTCCTATATGGGCGTGCGCGCGCCCAGAGACGCAAGGGGTGGCCAAGGGCGCGGCGGGTTGAGGGCGCGCGCGCATCCACGCACGCACGCTCGCTCACTCGCTCTCTCGCACGCACTGGCCGCCGCGGCCAGCCAAGAGGGCGGGCGCCTGCGCAGCGGCCGCCGGCGCGGCTAATTTGCGCGCTCGGCCGCAGCAGAAACCCAAGCCGGACTGGCCGCGCGCTGATTGAAATGGATTGCGCCCAAGTGGCCGGCCCGCTGACCCCGGCCGGCGCGCACTTATAGAGGCTGGCCGGAATTCAATCTCGCGCAAGCACAATCCTCGGCCAGCCGCTCACGCCAATCAGTCCCCTTAGCGCTGGCCGCCTGAGCCTCGCCCGCCGCCGCCGCCGCTACTGCTGCTGCATCCAGCCAGCTCGCTCGCTTGCCAAATTGATTTTCATTAATCGAGCCCATCTTGCGCCTCCGCCGGCCGAACGGAAGCGGCGCCTCTGGGCGAGGCCAAGCCAGAGAGATCAGTGCTTGATTGAATCGTGTTTGTTCGCCGGCGATTCGTGGGCGAGCTCGCGCCTTTTAATCGGGTCCGATTGGGGCCGCGAATCAGCCCGAGGGTTAGTTGGGCTGTTGGCCCGCTGCTGGCCCAGCTTAGGTTCACGCCCAAACCAAATTGGCTCCCATGTTTTGGGCGGCCCGGCGGCCAGTTGGCGCCGAGGGGCGCACGTCGCCGCCTTGACGCGGCCGCAAACACAGCCGGCCGGCCGAGCGGCGAGCCAGCCAGCCAGCCCGGCGCTTATAGGAGCTGGGCCGGACACAGATTGATGGGCTGGCCAATAAGCGAGCGAGCGAGCGTTTCACTTGTCAACGAGCGCTTGTTGTTGGCAAACTTGGCGGCCGGAACTGGGCGGCTCGACTGGGTTGATGAGGCGAGATTTGGGCTGGAAGTGGACTCGATTGAATTAGAGCGAGTGGCCATCGAGCCGGCAAGCTCGCCCAACGGGAGCGAGAGCTCTCGATGGGCAGCAAGCCGGCTCTCGGATAGTTTGAGTGCATTGGCGGCGGCGGCGGTGAAGGCTGAGGTAGAGGCGGTTGGCAGTTGGCGTAGCTGTTGAAGCGCCAGTGGCGGAAAACTGAACGACGGCGGCGGCGACGACGACGACGAAGCAAGTGCATGTCGATATTGGCGGCTCAAGCTCGAGCAGAGCCGAGCGCGGAGGAAGCAGATCGTTGAGTCGCTTAAATTTGAACTTGTTTGTTTGCTTTCTTGTTTGTTTGTTTACCCACCAAAACTGCTCGCCGAGAGATCGCCATTGCGGCCCAACAGCGAGCGAGCGAGCAGCCGACCAACTGGCCCAGCGCTAGCGCCAGCGCCACCGGCAGCCCCCTTGCCGAAGCCAGAGCGCCACTTCCACCTCCGGCCGCCGGCTAGCAGTCACAGTTGGCCGTCGGGTCCGGCTGGCAACCATCGCAATCATCGCCGCCAAAACCAAACCCAAACGCTGCCGAGCACAATTCCATCCCATCTCAAGCCTCTTTGCATGCACTTAGCCGGCCGGCCAGCCAGCCAGCCAGCTAGTCTCACACACTTGCTGCCCCTCCGGACGGCCAGCTTGGCGCTGCCTTTGCAAGACGCAACCAACCGGCGGCTTATCTAGCCTCCAGCGCCGAGTCGGCCGCCAGTCCGCCCGCTCGAGTCCGTCACCCTGATGGCTCAAATCAAGCAGCAATAAAGCGGCCGCTCGGCCGGCTGGCCCTCTGAGACTGTTTGCGCCGACAATTGCAACTGCAACTGCACACCACAACAAGCGCGCTGCCATTCAGCAGCTCACGTTTGCGCCATTGTTTCTTTCCGCCTCGGTTTGGGCCGTCGCCGCCTCCACCAGCTCGCCTACACGGCCAAGCCAGTTTGGCCGGCAAGCAGCCACAGAGAGTCTGGTTGGATGACGCTCGCCAAAACAGGCTCATGCCCGAAAACGGCAGACTGGCGCGACAGAACGACAACAAGCGGCGCCATCCTCACATTGGCCGCCATCAGGGTTGCATCATGGGCGCACTGCACTCTGGCCCCTCATCCATCCCCCTCCCCTCAATCGACGACAGCAATGCGTCCGCACTCGCTCGCCAGAAAACTAGGCAGCCGAGGTAGACTTTTGCCGCCGGCCGCTCAAACTCCAAACTCTCGACACCACGAACACAACTCCAAGAGCGGCAGCGTGAGCAACCATAAGTGACAAGTCTATAAAGGGATCCCTCCATTATATAAGCTGGCGGGCCATTAGTTCGCAGTCGACCTCTTTAGTGCTAACCTGTCTGTCCCTAAGTGCTCGCTCGAGGTTGCTTTGAGTGGCCTCGGCGGCGGCGGCGGCGGCGGCGGCGGCGGCGGCGGCTGTTGTAGCGGCAGCAGGAGCAGTGGGCGTCGTGTTGGAGCATTCAGTTGACGTGGGCGGCAGGCGCATGGGTCTCGTTCAGTGTTTTCTCTCTTTATTCGAATGCCATTGCCCGCGCTCAGGCTGAGTATACAGAGTATTCGTTTTGATCAAGCCCCAAAATTTCCAAATCGCCGCCAGTAGACAGCATGAAATCAAGCGTTTCATTTGCACCTTCAAACTCGCTTCGTCTACCTTTCTCCTTATTATTGCACCTTATCGATTTGACAAATTGCAATTGGTTTTTCCTCACGTCCAGTCTTTTCAACTTTGGGCAGGAAGTGCGCAAACTTTCCATGTTGCTCTTGAACTCCTTTTGGCACTTGTACAAGATTGAGTTAAAGCTCACGTTCAAATTCCTCAGCTCTGCTAACCTTGAGCTAGTGCATATAGTCTCAAAATGATTCCTCCTCATACCAACGCATTTCATCTCCAAATAAACGAGTCCCCTCCAAGTGGCTAAAGAATCCATCATTCCTTGTTCAGCCAACAAATTCGAGCCGGTCAAATTTGCGTGAACAAAGTCTCTCCTCGCTAATGCTCCAGCAACCGCTTTCACATGACTCTGCGGGAATCTCTTGAACGATAGATCCAATTTGCTTACAAATTCTCCAATCCTTTGCAACTCCGTACTAACAACATAGGAGGGGTCCAAATTTGCCTTTATACAACCCTTCAAGTAACTTTCCTCGATGGACGGCAACTGCCAGGAATCGATGATGGCCACCAAGTTTTCTCGCACTACATCCTTGCACAGGTCGCCATCTGATAGGAAGCAAGTTGGGTCACTAGCTAGTGCCAATGATATGTTGGGCCGCGCGTCTATCAGGGCAGAGTATCGCTCGATTATCAAATCTTTCAGGCATCTGACTGTTGTAAACTCACTTTTTACGGGAACAAGAATTTTCCTGTCCTCAATCGAGACAACCAGTGTATCACCCAAGATTTCAGTCAGTGGTCTAGCTCGAGCTGGAGGGCTTCTCAGACTAGCTGGACTCGTGCTCCTAACGCTCATAGAGGATCTAGAAAAGAGATTTTCATTGAAAGGGCTGTGTGATGTCAAGAACTCGGGAGAACTCCTCCGGTTAGACTCCTCTAAGACAATTACATCCTCTTTGTCCTCCTGATTTTCATCGTCCGAATCAAGGATGTTCTTTCTATGAGAGACTCTAGATTTAGAGGCTTGAGGTTCACGCTCATCCTGCATTTCTGGCGCTTCCGGTGTTGAGCGAAAACGTTGACTTGATTCGCCCAATTCAGGCTCCTCTTCATCATGATCGTCTTCTAGCTCGACGAGGTTGTGCATGTTGGACCTACGATTCATAATGCGTTTCTCCCTCGATACATCGTCTATCAGCCACTCTTTGGTTGGTGCACTCGTGTTCTGGCCCGTATTATAAACTGCAGGCAAGTTGACCTTCTTGTTTTCATCTCTTGATCTTTCGTCAAGACGCTTCCGTTTTAGAGTTCCAATAACATTGCAATAGTCTTTGACTGGGTTGCTCTCAGGTTCAGCTTCAATCAAGTTTATACTCTTTCTCGGATAAGTTCGTATTTCTGTCGGTAGTAGAGCCTCAACTCTTGATGAATTGTTTCTGGAGCCGAGATTCTTCATACTTTCCTCCATGAGATTGAATCCCCGTTTGTCCATGATATTCAATAGCTCTGCCTCGATCTGCTTGTACTCACACATGGCTCTGTTTGACATTTCAGTGTAGTTACGTTGCTTGTAGTCCCTTAGACAACTTAAGACAGTTTCTCCTGTATCTGTCAGCGCTATCACATTGGCTCCATGCTTAATCAGTAGTCGCATGATATCGAAATGACCGTTTGTTGCTGCATCGTGTAAAGGCGAAACACCTTTTAGGCCACGGTTGCAAACGTCAGCACCATTTTCAATTAGATATTCCGCAACTCTATAGTGACCATGATTACAGGCTTCATGCAGGGGTATCCAGCCGGCGTTGTCTCGAGGATTAACCTCGTGGCCTTGCCTTATGAGAGACTCGACCCGTTTCAGGTCGCCTTTGATGCACGCCTCATGGAGTGGTGTGTCACCAACTTCGTTAGGTTTAAATTTGCTGACCCCTTTTGCTTTTCTTCGGCCAATCATCAACACCTCGTCATCACCATCATCGTCGCTGATTATGTCATCAACGTTGGTTATCTCGTCTTCCAAATCGTTTGACTCCTCATTGCCCTCGGCTGCAATTTCATCAGTAATCTCGGGATAACATTTAAGACTGAGCATCGTGTTCTCTAGTCTCTTCAATCGTGAAGTGTTCGAGGATTTTTTCTTCAAGTAAGGAATGTAATACTTGAGCACATCGTATAAGAGCTTTGGATCATCGCCAGCTTTTTGATACGCTTTCTCATACGCTTCGCAAACTTTCTCTAATTTGTCGTCGAGGTACTCGCACATATGTGCAATCTTTATCAGAGATTGGCATTGTTCCTTGGCATTACCATTTCGATAGGCTAACTCTTTCTCATAACAAACCATAGCATGCTCGAACTGTCCATTATCAGCATAAGATTCTGCAATCGAGAAGAGAATCCGGGCTAGTTCGCCTCGAGACTTCGAGGACAACTTTGCGGCAGTGAATGCTCTCTTGTAAAACTCGATTGCAAGTTTGTAACAATCTATGGCAGTAAATAGATCGCCAAGTTTGTCGCACAGTTTCATTTGAGCCTCAGCTGGTACCCCGTCTTGGGCTACCTTGTCATAAGTTGTGGAGATCAAATGGGATAACTTGGTCAATCTGATCGATTTCGAGTGGTCCTCTTCGTTAGGCGATTTCTCTAGATAAGCCTGGGCGAAAAGCCTCTTGGCAGCCTTGAAATCACGCTGGAGAATCTTCACCAGACCTTTCTCTAGATATGCTTCACATATAAGAATCTTCTTACCAATTTGCTTGGCAGTTGTGAGTGCATCCTCGCTAAGTCTAACGGCCATCGTGATATTACTCCTTTGTCTGTAGATCCCAGCTAGAATAATCTGGCACCTGTACAAATCTTCCTTCAATTTGGCACCCTTACAAATCTCTATCGCCTTCCTGAACTTGAGCACGGAATCCTCGTGCATGCCGCAAATATCTTTGATTAAACCTATGTTGATCAGCAAGCTACTGTTCATTTGAGCATATTCTTTCTCATCAACCTGATCACGGACAGTTCCAGTGAGATTGAGAGCAGTTTGAAATTTCTTTTCAGCCTCCTGACAGGCATTCTTGATGCTTTCGTCAATATAATTGCTCTTATCTTTCATATCTTGAGCCTGCATCAAGTAAATTCGACCGAGAGTTGTCCAAGCTCTCTGTATCTCGACCTTGTTACCGCTCTTTTGAGCTAGATCAAGATATTTCTTGGTACAATCGATAGCTTGGTAAAACTGGCCTAAGGATGCTTTCGCCTCGCCGATGTACCTGAGGGCCATGGCAGTGCCTAAACAATCACCAAGTGTCTTACAAATGCCAAGAGCTTGCTCGTGGTAGTGGACAGCTTCATCGTACGATCCAATGTCAGAGTACAGCCCACCAACAATGTTATATAACTCGATGCATTCCTTGTGATTGTTTTTGAGTTTCTCGGCACCAATTTTCTTGAGAAGTTTGTTGATTTCCTTCTGCATTTTGGGACGTTAGTCGAGGTTACAAAAAAGCATATCAATGCCAAAGATACACGGTGTTTATAATCAGAAAACAATAGTCGCACTGGCTCTGAGCTGTACCTGTTGATGAGGAATTCGCACGTATTCGCTAGTATGGTTAACTGTTCCTTGACCACCTGCTCGTGATTCACCTAATCAGCAGGTGGCATTGATGAATCACCGTTTAATTTTGGATGCCAGACACTCATCTGTTGTCCGATGCTAATGATATATCACTGGTCAGTTGTTTTCCCCAAAGGCTGATAGGTTACTACACGACAAAGCGGCTGTTAGCAGTGAAAGTCTGATCTTCGCTGAGGAGAGTCGAGTCAAGATCCAAATTTGAGAACGATCGATCTTCCGGTATATAACTTCGAAGTGTTCAACCGGTTTCTTTTCAAGCATAATAGGGCAGTATAACTAGATTAGTCTCAAAACGTATTCGAGGATACAGAACGCGTGTTTTTGTTTGCGATGTCAGAGTTGCATTTGACGCAAAAAAAGTTCGACGGTCGGTGAGGCTCGACTCACCCTCAATACGTCAGAGAGACTGCTAAATCCTCGTAATGATAGTCCATGCTTCGGAAAAGGTGTCGATAGTGTGGGGCACACAGTGCACCATGCCATCATGAAGATGGCCACTGCCTGCGGGCCGCTAAAACTAACAACGAGGACTTTGAGACAGAAACAACTCAATTTGATTAATCAGGGCAATTATAATTATTTTATTCTCAAAAATTATTATGGTCGCGAGACCACGTTCCCCCCTCCACAGACTGCCCAACACATAGCGAGATGGCCCAAAAGTTGCCTGAGTCTGAGCAATTGAAGAGCATTGCCGAAACGGGGAATGTAGAGTAAGTAGTATCGTGATTCTGCCAGAAGAGAAGGCGAGATAGACGATTGAAAAGATTTCATTAACATACTCACTATCAAACCCCGAATAGCATAAACTGGCCAGACTTGCAAAACGCCCTCAAGCTCAGGTTAAAGAGCGTGTTAGACCATTACATTGAACGTAATAACGAATGTATAGAAGACGAAAAGTACGGGGAACCGAATGTTGAGAAGCTAAACACAGAAAGCTCTCGGGACGAAATTTTAGAACTGATGGAATCTTTCAATGAGGCCCCTTTTACAATACAAAGAATATGCGAGCTTCTCAATTCACCACTCAAGTACTATGATAGACTAAGTACATTTCTCAGGGCTTTAGAGAAGAACTTGCGAGTCATTTCGCCAAACAACAATAATTGATTGATTTGTAAAACTTGCTTACGTTTAACGTGATTAATATTAATAGTAATCGAATGTGTTGTTGATGCTCACAAATTTTAAGGTTCTGTTACAATCAATGAAGACTGAATCCTTGAAATCTCATCACTTGGTCTCCTGTTTTCATTTTCAACTATGGATTACGTATCTTACCGGGCACATAGTTTCTGTCTATAGCAGGCTCTTGGAGAAACATATGCAGACAGCGTTCGTTCTGAGCTAGAGGATGACCAGCAACCTTATTGATAAATGTCTCCAGACCTTTTCTTCTGTCTTCAACAAAGTCCTCTTCGAAAAGGCCATCGTCGCCCCTGAATGGCACCTGACGTTTCCAAGCTTTGCCTTCAATTGACATCGGGAATCTAGGTTAGAAAATTCGCTCGAAGAATAGTGGGGTAGGTGTGCTTAATCTCGGTTTCTGTAAGCGAAAGATGCCCGTACTAACCTGGAAGAGGAGGAACAACTATCTTACTATCACGCTCTAGTTCGTTCCTCAGCCACTCAAAATCGCTGTATCTTCTTCTTACACTAGAATCCTTGAGTTTGAATACTGGCAAGTTGGTCTAATTTGAATGATCGAGAATGAAAAGTTTCGTTATTATTTGTTTTTTCGGTCGTCGAGAATCGGGCGTTATAATCATTACAGTAAATCACTCACCCTCATTCGGACCTCGTAGTCGGTGTACCTTGTTCGGGCCATACTGTGAGTAATAGGGTTGACGACATCAATTTCCAAGAAGTTGGCCGGCGCTGCATAGGCGTCATCCAAGGTTTGCCTCTTGCTCTGAAGCCTCCTTGTGGCCTCAGTCTGAATGTCGGCGGGAGCCATAGTTTGAGTAGCTGGCCAGACAAGGATCAACAATAGCGGATATTCTTTTAGAACAATTCAGAATGTGATGATGGTAGCATGCAATTTCGAATTTGGGTTAAATTTTGCTAGGAATAGTGCAGTCGCTGGGGCGTCGAAAAGGTGAATTTTGTTCCAACAGCCACTGCAGACTGCGCCGCGAAATAAACACTGCAGGCTAAAATTTCGATTGATTCAGTAGAAATGATGTATCTAAATCGACTCAGTATGTACCAAAACGACTAAAATAAATATGATCATTTCTACACTGCAAAAAGTCGGGCATATCCAATAAACATTATGTCTGTACCTCTAGCTGCTCAATTTTGAAGCTATTTAACGTTGATTAATGGGAACTTTTAGGACAGGTGAATTCGCTTGCACGAAACTTGCTCAATCAGGAAGTATGAGCGCGCTCAAATCAGACTCTCTGGTACACGTTTATTCGGTCCACTATATCGTTCAGAGACCCCCAAGTTTACAATCGATACGATTTGACAATTATTAGACTCCGAATTGGCCCACAGAGGTGCAACTTTTCAGCTGTTTGTTGGGCCAGGTATCGCATTATGCTCGCCAATATCTAATCTAATCACCCTAACATCGTCGAATTCAACCAAGACGCAGGCGGCATCATTATTTCCTCCACAGTACTTAGAGGAAGAAAAGACTGTTATGAGCTTTTGGTTACTGTGTAAAGTATAGCCTGTTGGTAGGCATTCGTGGGCTCGTATAACATGAGAAAGACCATTGGCTTCCATGAATTTTAGCGCAGCCGTCTCGCTAAAATAGTATGCAGTCCCACGTTTGTTGTTTGGTAGAAAACCTTTAAGAGCTGAGAAGGCTCTCGAGCCTGACTGAAGCCTCAAGAGTTCGGCCATTTCTCCAAACACGCTATTTGTCAGGGGGTCATTCCACATCAATTCCCATGCTAATGGCGATTGATTTTCTGGATCACTCAGGGGGCAAGGAACATTGTAGACATCTTTGATTGATTGAGAAGACATCGGTATGCCACCATGGCAACAAAATATGTGCTGATCTATAAGTGCAGCAACTGGCATACTATCAAAACACTTATTAATGGTGGCCCAAATTTGGGCGCCCAATGAGGGACCTAATTTCTCTATACACTCGCGATGAAATGTAAACGCTTGCTGTATGGCTCTAAGCTCGTGATTGCCCCTAATTAGAACAAATGTATTCTTCTTACTCATCAACTTACAACAGAATAGGTATAAAACTACCTCTAAACTGTGGTGGCCCCTATCGACCAAGTCTCCGAGGAATACAAAGGACACCTTGGCCTTTGACGGACCATTGGGCCACAGTTCTCGTTCATAATATTTCAAATCGTGAAAGTTCCCATGGATATCACCGAAAACGTATAGAGGAGATGTCACATTAACCATTCGCTCCTCAGATTTGAATAAGGCTTTCATATCGGTTAATACTTTGTTTACAATGATCGAGAAAGTCTTTCGATCGTTGGTTATCAAGGTCGTCCACATATTTGGCGCTGGCGCTACTCTCGGACCATAACTAGTTAGATCACATTTATTCATGAAATCTTTGAGGAATAGGTATAAATCATGCACATGTTTCCCTCCGTACTGACTTGAATGCAACCCACTTCCTGAGCCCGAGCCACCTCCACCGCCGCCACCTTTGGAGTTTTTGTTTCCACCACTACCACTTCCGCTGTTCAAACTCGCCGATGGAGGCGCTGATTGTTCAGGTTGGGGAGGATTTTGAATATTTTTCATCAGATTGAATGGTGTAACCCGTGAAATAGTAGATGCTAATTTGTGAGAGCTAACACGTTTTGGCTTCTTCTCTGTGTTCTTTTGTGTTTGATCTTTCTCGCGCGAAAACGAAGATCTAGGTGCCATCTAAGTGAGGTATTCATGGAACATTTATGTGGTTCATCAATCCTAACAACCATCTGTTGAACACATCCACTTCGTGAAATTTCAAACTAGGTGGTGGGCGGCACAAATAAGCTAAACTTGTGGGGGCTCCAGCGATGCATCTGTTTGATACCGTATGACTAGGCTATCCTAGAACAGCACGGCCGAGCAGACGACCTGCGCGCAACTAAATCTGAGATTTCCTGTCGACAATAGACTTTCACGCGCCGACCCTCTTGCGATTTCCTGCCGAAACTAGAATCAGCCGACCCAATGTCAGTTTAGATTTAGAGCTTAATTCAGTAGGGCTTTTTTGTCACTAAAGTTATCGTGTCGACTGGGGCTAGAAACTTGTCTAATTATCATTCTCAGTGTGAAAAGCATACTTTATCGTAGAATATGAGAACTATCTTCGCTTTGACAGGCCTAGTTATGGTTTTGCTTGGCCTCGCCTCCCACTTAATTGTGGACGGCCTGTACATGCAGTACGTTCCACTTCCTGAGAAAGGTCAAGTAAAGTACATCAGTGCTGAAAATAATGTGGTGGGCGATCCGAGCCTCGAGACTGACCCGAACGCGCCTCCGAAAATCAGACAGGGTACTCTGGATATAGATGTATACAAGAAGGTTAAAGAAAGCGATCAAGTCGCCATATCTAGCCAAAAGGTTCTGGACGGGCCAAAATTTGGTGACATCAGTCCTATAATGGAAAACAAAACAACTACCAACCAGAACAATACAACTGAGAATAAGCCCACAGGCTCATCATCTGCTACAGGCTCTTCTCTAAGTCTGACAATTGGTCTCACACTGATTTCAGGGATGATCTTATATTGTGCAAACAATAAGTCAGTCTTTTAATTGGCATCAAATTCAAGTATTCGTATTGTATAACAACCTCTCTCTCGGTATAAATCGCCTATCAAGAACACTGGGACCGCTCGGCTTCTGGCCAGCTTCATCTACAATTGAAGATCGATTAAAATAAAGTAAATAGTAATAATCTTGATCCAAATTATCATCATAATCAGCCTGTATTTTTTCTTGTATCTTCGTCAACCATGCTCGTTCTTTCTCAGTTAACACGCCATCATGATTAACCTTCTGATTTGAAGCCACAGAGTGCCGCGTGAAGAGGAAACCCTCATTCGAGGTAGGCATTCTATCTTGCAGGAACTCATCTGAATGCATGGTTGTGAGTGAGAACAAACGCTTTGCTTTATCGAGAACGCTTAGCTGTACTTTAGGAGGTATGATTGTTAAACTTGATTTTTTGGGCTGTCTAGAGTCGCGTCGATCCCATTGATCTCTAAATTCTCTTCTATTCCTATGATCTCGTCCTTCTCTCTGGTCGTGTTCGTGTTTCTCGTGACCGTTGTAAACATTATTACGAGTATCGTGCCTGGCGGAATTCCGATTCGGCTTGGAGGCTACATCTTGTATTGTCTGCTTGGCATTCTGTACAGTTTCTGCCTGAATTCGAGTATTGTCGGATCTGTTCTTGATCATCTGTCGCTCCAAATCTTCGACCATAAAACATTGGGGGTTACGCAACATTTCCCTCTGTTCTTGTTGTATCCGATGACCCTTCAAGATCGCCATCTGTTGCTGGTGCTGTAATGATTGTTGTAATACATGTTGTTGCATAATGATTTGTTGCTGCTGCTCTGCAGTCGAAGATCGAGGCCATTGACCATGCATTATGATCTTTTGTAGACCGGCACTTGCCTCAGCTTGTGCAGTTGAATTAGAACTTGCAAAGATGTCCTTGCCCCCAAAAGGGCTCCACCCTGTGCGCTTCGACGATGAGGGAAGACCGGTAGGCTCCTGGGCTGTAATTCGGCTATTGAGAAGTTGACTCTCTAATTGATCAACTGTTAGTACCTCAGGACAAATTTGAGGTCCTGAAGATTGCCGTTCTGCGAAATCTTGTTTCATTCGCCGCTCGAACATCTGTCTATCCCTTTGCTGCTGGTGCCGCTGATGTTCCTGCTCTTGGAGTTGCTTTTGAATAATAAGTTGTTGTTGCTGAAGTTGTAACAAGTGGATTCTTTCGGTAGTTTCCTGTACAGCTTGCCAAGAATTAGCTGATTGGGCTTGAGATGGCTCATGGCGCCCCAAAGCTGGAAACGCACCCCAACTACTTCTATCAATCGCATCAATGACATCAGAAACGGAAGCACCGTTGACTCTACCAACACCATTGATACTGTTGGTGTTCACGTCGTTGTTACTACAGTTATCTAGTCTAGCATTTTCGCTTGATCTTGTATCGATGGTATGGTTGTTACTTCGAATTGTGTGAGACAGGATCGAATCGCGTGCGATCATCTCTTCGTGCTCGTCCTCGTTCCATTCAGCAGCATTATCGAATGTTTCGTCATTGTTCGCATCTATGTCGCTACCTACATCATTGAATTCGTCGTCTCCGTCTGGTTCATCGTCCCAAAATTCATTCCAATCCTTATCATTCATGTTCATCGTGCTAGTAAAATTTAGACAAACTTCTCCGCTGGGTAGTTTCAAATTCTCGTTGTGAGCTCTCCCGCTCGTCTCCGTTCCCTTTCTTAATAGATTGATGTCTTTCACCGATGATTCAATACGAGTCGTTGTCAATCTGTATCATAGAGGTTATGGTTTGTTGAATCGATTGACCCTCAACATCTCTTGCGGCTTCCATCTGGTTATGGTGATGCGCAAGACCGCGATTTTCAGCATGGGCGGTATTTTCAAACGGAAAACGCGTGCATTTCAAACAGATTTGAAACCCTCTATTTATTTCTGTCGTGACTCATGACTCATGAGTACTAAAATAAATAAACGAACCAAAAATAAATAAAAGTTCATATCACGGGTTGAATGTCGCATCCTCCAATTCTATGAAGCGCCAAAAATCAGATCAATGACCGCCATAATACAACAAGGCCACTTAAGTCAAACCTTAGCACTCTTCGAACAAGAATAGTGAGCGCTTCCAGAATATTCAGGACCACAATGCGACAGACCTTAGTTGGAGTTTGAAGAGACGATTATAGCCTTCTATATTGTAGTGACGGAGCTAGACAAGCCATGGTCAGTTCAAGAAATCGTCTCTCAGCAGGAGCTGACTCCGGGCCCGTCAAAGTGCCCAAACCTCTTCTCGAAGAATGGACGACCAAAGAAAAATTGTGTCTGGCATCATTAGCCATAAAGTACAAAAATGCCTGGAATTCGATTGCAAGAAACATGCAGGGCTTCAGCGAAAAAGAAAGACCTGATGGTTGGTCTAACCAAAAGACCTGTGCGGCTCAGTTCGATAAGCTGATGAATGAATTGGGTGTTGACAAACGACCGAAGAGAAATGAGCCATCAGATGGTAACTCTAGCTCTGTGATATACAAGAAGATGGCCGAAAAGCGAGCAAGAGAATTGGAGGAAAGCACTGCAGAGCTACGAAAGACGTGGATGGCATTGAATGAAGATCTCGAGGCCCTAGAAAACGGTTCTCTCAATGTAGACAGATATGAACAGCTCAAACAGAAAATCAAACCTACTTCGACGACTCCCAAATTGGCTAAGACCGGACCGAGCATCAGTAGCGAAATCGAGAAACCGCCAACGAGAGCACTCACGCGAAGGGAATCGAGCCGACAGAACCTCGAAAGAACCCTAGCTGTGTTATGTAAGGAGGCTGCAGACATCAAGGCTCTTAATCTGCTTTGCAAGCCGAGCCAGGAATCTGACAGAGAGTTATACGATAAAGTTGTTCTCAAGCACATGGACATATCAATAATCAGGAAAAGACTTGGTGGTGAGGTTGAAGATCCTTACGCTGTCTTGAATGATCTCCTTCTTATGTTCCAGAATGCCACAATGTTTTACCCCCCGGATCACATGGTCCACAAAACCGCGATTGAACTCAGGGAAAAAATGGTTCCCCAGTGGGAAAAGGCCTTGCTCGATAAATCTAGGTTCAAGCACTAACACGTCCCACGTGTCTATTTCAACTTTTACTAATTTGTAACATGGTATTGATTTCGTAGATAAAGTCCCTCAAGTCGTTCGTGATTTGACGTAGTTGTTGATCACTCGCTGCTATCTTCCTTATTAACTCTTCCTTCTCCTTAGCACTAGTGGTAACTTCTGCACATAGATTCCGTCGATGTTTCTGTATCTGTTCTACATTATCTGGGTCATCCTTGAACGGAATAAGAGATTTCACTTGGACATAAGCAAGGCTTGAGCAGATTTCGTTCACATTATTGTAATGCCTTCTAAGGGTATCGAATTTATGTTGGATTGAGGACAAGATATCTCTTATTTTGGCCCTCTTTGCTTCATTCTCTGGAGTCCTTTGCAGAGCTGCTGTGGTTGATTTGAGGTGATTGAACAGTTCAGTTGTCTTTGCAACAATGTCATGGACGGTATCTTGGCCCATCTTACAGTGATATAAACCGCTACGCGACAAAGATGTCGCCTCTTGAGTGACAAAATCGGATTCGGTTGCCATAATGTATTCACCAACCTACGGGTAAGTCTAAATACTGTTTTTTATTGGATGGTCAACTAGGGTTCGTATTTGGTAAACTTTCCTTTCGCAGACTAAATTTCGAACGGCAGATTGCGATCCAAAGTATCCATTTCTGTAACTGCGCTCACTCTGAGGCAGTTGGCCCGAATCTCAAACTA
>Ga0209372_1000378_pt1 | contig 23827 bp, 18 predicted proteins | sample AgamicAtPe_FD_187170 | JGI IMG/M metagenome (GOLD analysis project Ga0209372, IMG submission 187170) | Agave microbial communities from Guanajuato, Mexico - At.P.e (SPAdes) (version 2) | ecosystem: Host-associated > Plants > Phyllosphere > Phylloplane/Leaf | place: Guanajuato, Mexico | collected... | reverse complement strand
AACAATTCGTTTCAAGGGCGACAACGAGGACGGTTTGGAATCCTCCTCAGACGATTCGGATCCGGAATTGAAGCGTATCAAGAAACGCGTTAGCCCGAAAGGCAAGAGGACCCCAGAGCGATCGGCTATCTCTTCGCAGAATTAGACAGGATGCGGTGGTGGAATAGTTTAATAAGATGAAGGATAATCGTCAACGTATAAAGTCAAACTGACTTTCATCGTTATAATAATCAGCCATGTCCAAAGCAACTTGGCAGCTTTCCCTAACTATCCTTGAAGTGTCTTCGATGTATCTTCTTATTATGTCCGATTTGCCTATAGACCCTAAAGCTTCGGCACACTCGTGCCTAACTATTTCGTTCTCCTCTAAGTCGTCCAACTTCCTCGTCAGAGCATCCACAGAATCCAGGCTCTGAATCTGCCCGAGAACAAATGCAACTTCATGCTTGAATAACGCGGAATCCGACGCGCTACCGAAGAATCCTTCACAGATTACACTGATTGCTTTCGGGGTACCAATGTTTCTAAGTGTGAACAACGCTCGATATCTATCGAAAAGAGTCGCTGTCTCGTTGAGGTATATGGATCTCAGCTCCTCTATGGGCATGGAATCCGGGTAAGAAGGGGTCGGATCAACTGCGTTGTATGGGCTTATAGACTCGGTGCCTTCGGTCGACTTCTTTCCGTCGTACCACTTCAATCTATCTAGAGCGAGGTGACAAGTTTCGGAGAGCTCCCTCACGTGATGCTTAGAGTAATGCACGAGTAGATCGAGAATTTCCTCGCCATGCTTGCCGATTGCTCCAAGGGCCTCTCCAGCTTCGTGCCTGACCATCGGGTGTTGGTTTTCGTCTTTGATCGCCTGAATGAGATAGGGGATGGCCGTGGGATCTTTCATCTGACCCATACAATATGCACACTCATGTTTAAGTAGATCAGAGTCGTCCTCTAGTAGGACATTGCCGATTGCGTCGATGGACTCTTGACAAATAATATTTCTTAATGAAAACAATGCTCTGAATCTTTTTGCCAACGGTTCCTCTGCATCTGAGAGTATTCTGCTGCATTTAGAAATATCGGATTTCATCTTAGATAAGTCGGATGTTCTGAAGTTTCGGGTAGATCGAACCTTCGTGGATCATCTATTTCGTCTCGACCAAAGGTGCGCGCAATTTTTCCCATTTAAATTTATGGCGACGGAGGTATCACGTGTGCGCTTCCCTGAAGCTCCTGCGTTGGTGTTGAATCACGAAGACCAACCATAGAATTATTGAGCTTGTGCCATCTCCTATATAGCTGGCGTACAGATAAATTGTAACCACAAGTTACCATTTCATTCTCAACATGCTTCCAATTTATTTTATAGGTTGGCAGACGACGAGGATCAGCGTTGTTGGATACTCTTTGGATTGACGACTCTAGCATGATATCATCAAGCTTCTTCCAAAAATGTCTTGCTACTTTGTAAGGTCTCCTCTTGATTGAGTCGACTACAGCAGGACTGACACCCAATTCTGAGGCCACATCATAATTAGTTTCTAGCTCACTGTATAGTTTTGTCACAACTCTCTCTTGCACTTCCTCCGGGCAGTCATTCTTAGATCTATAGGTGAAGCCCTCGTATGCAAATAGTCTCTTGCATCGAGCATAAATATCACATATAAGCCGATTGTCTAGCTTATAAGCCATGCGATGTACAACCTTAAGTTGTCGGATCCTTGAACTTGACCTTTTATCGAGCGTAGCAGGTATAAGCGGTTGATATCCTGGTGGTCTGCACGATAGTCCAAAGATATACATGGGATCGTTGAGTTGAGGGAACATTCTACAAAAACGTCGCCAATTCTTCTTCAATCGGCGGTCCTCATGACGTGAGAATCTTCCTCTCCGAATTTCAAAACCCAGTGATCGTAATTGCTCTAGTTTGTCCTGATTGATATTGGTGGTGCTCTTCCATTCCTGGTGTAAGGGGGCGTCTGAGATAAAATGCTCACCCCGTCTAGGATCAAAGAATTCAATACTTCTGGTCGAGCTTGATTCATCAGAGTCTTGGCTCATCATGGAACGTTACATACACTTAGAGATAACGTGAGCTATAGAAATAAATCACTAGCGATCCCAGTTGCAGCATGATCTGAAAATTATCAAAATTTATGCACTGTTTTGAACTCTGTACCGTACATTGCATTAATCGCAACAGGTTGCTCGTGTTTATTTGAGCCGCTCAGAACATGGATAAAGTACTCTTGAATTCTCAGTAGTTCGAGCTAAGAACGGATACATCAACTCGTTTTAGATTAGCTCTTATCGATGCGCCGGATTGAGATTACGCTCCGGTAAAAAACGTAATGCTCGATCGCGAGCTTACTCGGCATCAACGCTCTTCCGAATAATAGGCTGAACCAAAAGCAAAAATCTCGAGCCTAGCTCGAGTAAACAGGCTTACCTGCTTTCGAGTTGGGCCTGCCACGGCTCAAGTCTTTAGGGATCACTGATTGCCTGCGACGACCGGAAGAGAATTCCTCCAATCTTTGTTCAACAAGTTGAGTTCCATCAACTAATCAGAGGAATGTTCAAGCAAACATCCTCATCTAGAGATAATGACGGATAGCTAGATTTAGGCGCCTTCCTAGCTGGAGGGTCAACAGTCGGGGTCTCTACATTATCAGGTGAGATCCACGATTTAGATCTCAACTCGAACTATCTCTACCCCAATTCTCTATTTACACCTTCTCAGGTCTCTTTTTCGCCATCTACCAGCAACTTATCACTTGTGACCAAGCCAGTAGAGCGAGTATCCTAAAAGCACAACATCCCGTGACTTTAACCTAGAAATAGAAATTGGGCTTGGATGGCATTATAGTCCCGTTTCAAACATCCTTGACCATATTTCAAGATCTCTCGCGGTTATGAATATCAATTTCGGGAAAGAGATTTTTATCTTGCTAAACTAGTTTAAATCTAAAACAAGTCCAGCATGCAGGCATTGGTTATGTAGTTCAATCTTAGATTTTTGTTTACACTGTGGTGTTGCTGGTTTCCGTGCTTCAAGATGATTGAAGATGGGATGATCCTGTTGCGGTCACCACGAAACCTCGGGCAGAAAATTGACCGCTTGTGGGGTATGGCAACATTTCCAGAAGTGAAACAATCACTGCAAAGAGAGAATGGATAGTGATCCTGAGTTTGCTTTGTCGGCCGAGAAATGAATCTAAACGAAAAGAATGGTCCCGGCGCAAGGACGAACGCTAGCCAGTTTCATTCGCATTCAGATGGCTGAACAAAGATTCATTAACGTTTCACAGTATGCATTCTGATCAATCAGCCGGCCTAATTTTGCATCCTCAACTCTCTTCTTTGCTCTCAAAAGGATGATCACCTAGATAAGGGACTTTCCAAAGAGCACTTTGCTTGCCTCCTCAAGGAGTCCACATTTCTGACCCACCGACCATTCCCAATGGGGCAACGTGAGCGCAACTTCTGGGCTTCACGAAGCTTTGAGCTGCGAAACCACCTCGGTCACCATTGGCTCCCACACACGACCTTCTGCTTAGCTCGCAGGTAGCCTGCGAGAAGAGCGCTTCACCATGAGACTGGTCGAGTCGTTAAGCTAACGGCTCTCTCCTTCTCTTTCTCTCTCCGTCCCTCACCTTCTTCTTTGCCTCTTTCGCTCTTCATTGGCTAACGGTTTGCTGAGGCTATGGCTGCAATGTTCGGCAACAACCTGATCCACTCGTTTCGCTGACACAGAAACCATTTGAAGCTGCGAAGAGGATGAGAGAACGAACTAACCGGTTCAATCGTGACCATCACTCGCCGACTCGATTCATTACTATTTTATTTTCCACTCCTAAAACGTCTCCAACAAAACTCCTTCACCAGAGCTGGACTCCAGTCGAGTGGATATCAAGATTTTCTTCAGCCCTTTTCATTCTCTCTCGCCTCTCCTTCGCTTCCTCTCTCCTTCTCTCTCTCTCTCTCTCCTTCGCTCCTCATCCGTCCAGTGGATAAGAACGAGCCGGCGGTGATTCAACGGCCCGTCATATTCATATCCATGAACATATATATGAATGTATTTTTGAGAACGCATAAAATCTCAAGTGACATCCCATGGTCAGTTGGACATTGATAAGCCGGACCACAATAACGACTCCTCCAACCAAGAAGGAGAGAATTCCAACGCGAGACTTGCTCGAATTGGTTAGCAGTTTCAATCTAACCTGAAAGACCATGACTTGAAAAGTAAAACTACACCAAGCTTGCAAGTTATTATAGTCGTCAAGATAGTTTCAGATAGAACTTTGTGGAATTCGTTACAAACAACTAGCGTTCACTGTGTTTAGGCGAAGCTCCGTTTAGTCAAAGCAGCAAGTAGATAAACGAAAGGATCTAACCGAAACCTTGAGAAGATGGCAAATTTTGTAAGTTCAATCAAGAGCATAGACAATAAGGGCTTACATAACAGAAGACTAACCATCTCATACTCCCCACCCAACTCATAATGTGCCACATCCAGAGGACTCTTTCCTTCGTAAGCTTGATAGCCCTGGTGCTCTTCGCGCTAACAAGCTGCCAAGCGAAAGATGCAGCACAACAAACCTCATCCTCGATAACCTCCAAATTGACTCCACAAACAAAGACCCGTTCAGCTAGGAGTTTGAGCGACATGTTTGAGAAGATGAAGAGCAAAATTTTTGGAAGTAGGAAACAGGCAACAGCAACCAGCCAGGTGCAACCTGCCGCCTCGGTCAATGCTGCACAACGCCAGCCTTGGGGCGATGTGAGTACTTTGAGAGTGAGATACCAGATTGGTTAAATTTAAACGCTCAACGAAACTAACCCTCCCGTGACCATCTGAACACAGTTGAACTCCTTCAACCAACAGTACAACCCATACTCATCCCTGTCCAGCAACTACCAGTGGCCATCGTCTTCGGCCAATCAATATTTAAATCAGCAATACGGGCCAATGAGTGGCTTCGCTAACTCACAAGTGTCAGGTTCCTCCGCTTATCCAGGCTTGAGCGGCGCACAATCTCAATCAATGATGTCAGGCATTGACAATCAACAGCAGTCGCAGTCTGCGTTAAATCCAGCAGTGAACTCGAACAACGCAAATAGCGGTCTACTTTCATCAGCCTCGCACTTGATTGCCCAATATCTTTCGCCCACTTCCGCTCTGGGCTCGCCGAGTGGCCAGAGCTCGGCACAGTCGTCGCAGCAACAATTAGGTCAGAATCAACAAAATGGACAGGCTCAGAATCTAATGACACCCCAACAACAGCAGCAGCAGACCCAATACAACGAGTTCGCCTCAATTCTTGACTCGATGGTTGCTCAGACGGGCGCTAGCTCGCAGCGTCAGCCAAACTTACAACAATACTTGGGAGGTAGCTCGGCACAGTTGGGCCAACAGGGCATGCCAGCCCAACAGGGCTACCAATCTGCATCAGGCAACATGATGGGCTCTAGCTCAATGAGCGGCGACAACGAAATGTCGGCCTCAAATAGCATTCAGAGCTACATGCCGGCGGCAGTTAGCCAACAGGCAAACCAAAAATCTAGCATGGTCGGTCTTGCCGAGCAACTAGCTCCAGGTGCTCAATTCAACAAGCTCGTATCGTTTCCATTCTCCCTATCGAACAATGACGACCCAAACAAGGAGGGCAGATATAAGCTCCACATTCCCTTCTTGAATCAGCACGTTAAGAGATCCGATCAACAGGTTAGCAGCAATCCCTCGGCCGCTCAGCGTCAACAGCAATCTCAAAACTCTTACCAACAGTACGTTTCTGCTTTGGCTAATCAAGCGCAAGCTCAGCATCAACTTATTGCACAATCATCGCAGCTTGCGCCATCCATTGTTAGCCCACAATCATCGCTCCCTCTTTCTCAATCACCATCTGGCGCAACCGGTGGCGCTAATTCACTAGCCCTTCCTTCCTCCTCTCAACCAGCATCCTCATCATCATCTATCTCGCAACCTCCTTCCTCTTCAGCAGCTCTATCATCGCAAATCAATTCAGCAGCAGCAGCAGCGGTTTCTGTAACTGGCCAACAGCAAAACTCTCGTCCAACTTGGTCAGTGGCCGATCTCCAATCTAACTCGTCCCCATCAAAGCTCATTCCAATACCATCAGCTGCTTCATCCTCCCTTGATTCTGCATCTTCAACTCAAAGCTAAGGACTTGAGCCGTCCTCCGAACCATCGTCTTCCTTCGATAACATAGTTGAAGGATGGATGTTAGACTCTGGATTGGATGAGGTGATTGATAATACTTCATCCTAAACTTTAAACTGATCCTCCCGAAACGTCTTCAGTGGTAGAGATGAACATGATCAAAGGGATCTCTCACGACAAACGAACAAACCAAATTCCAAAGTGAACCTAAGTACTTTACATGAAAGTCCTTTGGCAATTGAAACCGAAACAACCCAATACCACATAAGAGCGCAGTGTATCAAGATCTATCTCTTCCATAGATGGTACCGAGGATATGTTTATTCAATTGCCTCTTTGCGAGAATCTTTTTGGACATGTTAATACATGATCTTACATATAAATACCAATACATAGATTAGAAACGTATTTATGAAAAGCCATATGTCGTCAAATTTGAGTCGATAAGAGGGTCTTAAATGAACAACACTTCAGCCTATACAAAAATCTATCGAAAATGATATAATAAAAAATTTCGAGCTACTATCTCGGCCCTAACTATTGGCTGCAACTTGTGACTTTGGTTTCGTTACATCGGTTTGTGATTGTGAATTGCTATTAGAGAGCTTGTTGATAACTTTAGTGGGCACATTGAGCTTGAAGTGAGTCTGGCAACTAGAACAGATAGGACTAAAGGTGCAGAATATGGACAGACAAACTGAGCACACATATCCGATGTCGATGATATTCCTATGGCAAAAGCAGGCAGCCCGGTGGGTTGCCTTCCTTCTCTCAGGTAGAAGTAGAGTATCGCGTACGCTGGTACTTGGCAAGAATATCCATAATAGATATTCGAGGTTTCCGGAAACATCAGGTATATTCAGGTAGTGCCCACCGGTTAAATCACAGCCTTGCTCTAGGATCGATCCTCTCTTTGCTTCTTCTTTCATAAAGACACAGCCGTCGATGGGAACATTCATCTTCTGGGCCGCGAAGAAGGAGTTCATGAGATTCATGTATTGTGTGGGATAGGATCCAACATGGATAGAGCAACTAACAATCAATATCCTAGAGGGCAATTTCTTTGAATTATTTATCTTACATAAAGCCATGCCCAGTGCACCGGCTAATAAACAATCACGCTCAGCTATGATCTGACTGCTTTGAATGAGGTCCAGGATTCCATTACGAATCTGGTCGGTGACGAAGACAAACTTTTCGAATTGGCCTTGTTGAGGGATTATGTTCTTGGAAGGTCTGATCCCTGTGTCTGTAGACAAGATTATTTTGTTAGAAGAGATGAAACTTGCGATGACAGTCAGCTCGTTCTTCTCATCTAACATTAGATGGGAATTACAGAAAGTGACGACGGAATCGAGCCATTTGGTGAACTGGCGCTGATTTACTGTCTTGGGTGGCGAACAGTCGATGATCACCAAGAGTTGTGACATCTCGACACATCTGATGTCGGTAAAGAGAGTTCCCTTAATGAAGGCTCCACAGTGAGGTTTTCATCTAAATTTGGGCTTGTTTATAGTCGACTCGTACACTCATGTAGTGAGTGAGAGTTTGGTTCGGTCAGTCTACCTAATCCTTTTGTTGGAGGGTTGAAGAGTCTGGAAAGCTCGTGAAAAAGTGGCGAGTTCCATAACAAAACTAGCCGCACAATGGCCGCACGTCTATCTATCCCATCTATTTTTGTAGTGAAGAACATACAGGATCCATGAATAAAAATGCCCACGTGCCCGCTGGTTCCGCGGACCGTCCCACCTCCCTATGGAGAGTACCGTATCTCAGAAAGAAACCTACGGAAATCCTCTGGGAAGTCCCAAGAGAGGGTGTGCTCGTTCCGTGTGTAGTCGAAGAGGCAGGGCCACTGATCATGCGGGTTTTCGACACTGATTTGGCGCACCCAAGGGGCTTGAGAGAGAAGGGGGCTCACCAATGGGCGGATGCATGAACCAGAAAGACTCGTCCAGAGCAAGATGCAAACTTGAATAGTATAAAATCGTTCTTGGAATCTGGCAAACATGGCCCTACCAATGTGCAGCATATGCCACAACGACCCTCCTATCAATGCCATCCAATTGGACTGCGGCCACGTATTTTGCTTCTTGTGCATTAAAAGTGCCTCAGAAACCACGGGTGTCTGTGCCCTATGCAGGGTCGAAATTGGCATCGAGTTCAACTTCCAAGAGCATCCAATCTTGGGAGTCGCCCAGGTGCCTCACTCATCTGATGGCCACTACTGGTTCTATGAGGGTTTCAGGGGTTGGTGGCTCTATGATGCTGAGACGAATCGCGAGATTGAGGAGGCCTTTCAGCGGCACCAGCGAACAATGGAAAAGTTCATTGCCGGCTATGTATATGTGATCGATATCCAAAATTTGAATCAAAAGAGGAAGGACGGAGAGGGTCGATGTCGTAGAATTTGTAGAGCAACACTTGACTTGGAAAATATCATTGGCATGGCCGGTATAAGAGGAAGCGATTTCGAGGAACTCCTCTCAATGATGAAATCGGCGATATGAAGCAAATGCTACAGTTCACAGCACGCAAAACGGACATCACCACGCCGCGGCTAAATTTTCACCGTGAAAACCGTTGAAAATTCCTTGTTCACTCAATACGCGCTCGCAGCATACCCAACTCTACGATCATCACTCTTTCGGCACCCAAGTTTATGATATAAAAAGAACTCATTTTATACATGTGACAATCATACAACAAATCCACACTAAGTTGGACAAGATCGAGGAATAATGGATCCAGGATCGCCACTTCATTCGCCAATACATTCAAGATCTCGTTCTGGTAGCCGATCTCGGCGCCATAGATCGCCCAGATCGCCATTAGGTCCCGGTGGCGACTCTGGACGCGGAAGTAGGTACTACGAGGACGATGTATACAGTCGGGCACCAACTGCTTACAGAGATCGAGAGCCCCGTTACTCGTCAGACTATCGCATGATGGACGCGTATGCCCGGGGCCCGCCAGTTCATGGCGGTCCACCCATGATGGGCAGCGGGCCCGGTAGCCGGCGTAGTCGATCACGATCGCCCATGTCATCTCGGCGCCGTCACGAAGGCGACCGAGAAAATCCACCCGCAGGTCGATGCATCGGTATTTTCGGCCTGTCAATATATACCAAAGAGTCCGATATACTTGATGTATTCAGCCGGTATGGTCCCATCGATGATGTTCAAATTGTTTATGACGCGCAATCTGGACGCTCTCGGGGCTTTGCTTTCGTCTATTTCCAGAACGTTGCCGATGCGGCTGAAGCAAAAGACAGATGCAACGGTATAGATATAGATGGGCGAAAAATTCGTGTCGACTTCTCTCTGACACAGCGCGCTCATACTCCAACACCAGGAATATACATGGGCAAGTCTCATCCAAGAAGTGGTGGTAGTGGCGGCGGTGGTGGCGGAGGAAGTGGCAGCGGAAGTTATTATGGAGGCCGAAGTAGTTACAATGGCGCCTACCCATCTCATCGGAGCAGCCGAATGCACAATCCCTATCCACCTAGAGGAGGTAGGCACTATCCTCCGCATGCCGCTGCTTTACCACCAGTAGATTACGGAAGACGTCGTGCCACCAGATCACGTTCAACATCACCGAGAAAATACTATTACTAAAAGAGTAGACCAGGTCGACGGGACGAACAGTGTGAACATGTTCATACGCGCAGGTGAAACGCAGTGTCAAGATTTTGATGCGCATTCAGTCCTCGCAAAGTCACCACTATCTAAACAAATCAGATTGTAATAAACTCTTCTAACTATCCTATCGCTATCAAGTCAGCCAAGACCGAATTCGAAAAAAGAAATTCTTGATGACTGAAAACATTAGATAGTACAAAAAACGAATTTTCCAAGTTTCAAAAGAGTTGGCCTACTTGTTAGAACATCCTGCTGACGTAGCAAGGGATGTTCAACGCATTCGAAGCATCGAATCTACACTAGTTTGCAGTACTGAGGCCTTGAAGATGTTAGCATCAACAAGTTGTGATTCGCTTAGCCATGAGCGAACTAGCAGTTTTTGATAAGATTTACTTTCAAGCCAGAAACGATGAATACTCATTCTAACGATAATCATACCATCAAATTTACATTCAATCTCAGCCCAATTTTGGTGGCTATCTAGTCAATTTTTACAATAGTGTCGAACAAACTTTTACAAAATGGACTCCCGAACGAAGAGAATCTTCAAAATCATCTTCATTACACTTTTTGTTGATTTATTAGCGTTTACACTTATATTACCATTACTGCCTAAAATTCTTGATTACTACGAGAGTAATGACAAGAGCGGATATTACATGTTTTTCAACAATAACTTGAAATCAATACAGAATCTCTTGAGTGTTCCGGAATCCCATAACAAGGTCCTCCTGGCTGGTATGCTGGGTTCCCTGTTCTCACTTTTACAGTTCATATCATCACCATTCTTCGGAGCTCTGAGTGATGTATTTGGGAGAAAGCCCGTTCTACTTGTGGCGCTTGGAGGATCCACTCTTTCCTATGGAACTTGGTTCATCTCTGGCGATAGTTTCGTCCTATTTGTGCTTTCACGAATCATCGGTGGCTTTTGTAAAGCGAACGTTGGTCTATCATTGGCTATTATATCTGACGTATCTAGCGAAAATACAAGAGGCAAAGGTATGGCTGTCGTCGGATCAAGCTTCTCACTCGCCTTCATATTTGGACCCCTCATTGGCGCATACCTTTCAACATTGGTTTCGAGCAACCAGCCGCATGGTCAGCTTATCACAAATCCATCCTCAATTGCTACCCTGCTTTCAATTGTTGTCATAATCTTAGTTACTATATTCTTGGAGGAGACAAATCCCGCCAAAACGACTCCATATAACAAGCTCAAGATTGAAAATAGAATCCAAAGAAACAGCACCCTGCTCGAGGCATTCCACTACATCAATCCTAGATCTTTATTCAACTTTACTCTAGTCAGGAACAGCACTCAGAAAGGAGCGATTGCCTTGAAGAGATCGGGTCTCATATACTTCTTCTATCTTTTATTCTACTCGGGACTTGAGTTCACGTTGTCATTCCTCACTCATCTCAGATTCGGATTCTCATCTATGGACCAAGGGAAGCTGTACCTGTTTTCTGGTATTTTGATGGCTGTCATTCAGGGTGGGCTTGTCCGTCACGTCAAGGGAGGCAAAGAATCAATATTAACGTTAGTGGGCTTAACCTTTATTATTCCCTCCTTTGTGGTTATGGGGCTATCAACTAGCGTCTCCCAGATATACTATTCACTGGCGCTCTACTCATTCTCGTCAGCAGTTGTTGTGCCTTGTTTGACAACCATTGTGTCATCACATAGCCCACCTGGATCGAAAGGTGCGGTCATGGGCACCTTCAGATCAATTGGAGCCCTCGCTCGCGCCATAGGACCTTGCCTTGCATCGACGATGTTCTGGACTTTTGGCCCCGTATTGTGTTATATCTGTGGTGCTTTAGCCCTCACATTGCCCTTATACCTCATGAAAGACCTCCATTCGACGCTAAACCGCCGGGAGTCAGTTAAACAATCTAGAAAACCTTCCATGCGATCACAGCATGGACTAGCAGTGGCTAATTGACTCGAGTTAATATAAACAGCAGATTAATCTGCACGAACTTTCTAAATAGTATCCCTAATTCTTATATTCCGTTACTCTGCATTCATGGATAATGAAGAATGGCAGTACAAGTCGGAAGACTTTCTTATAACCAAATCAATAGTGAGCTCAAGTTCAGCTCTATTTGCTGTAGGATGAGCATCGATCATACTGAACAGAACACGATACATAGATTTCGAGAGGATTTCTGGCGACTGGATGTCCTCTCGGCCTCACGGTCTCATAATCTTACCAAAAACGTCCGTCCTCTAGCCATTTAACTAGAACCAAGCTCTAGTTTGTCACCTCGCGGATTGGACCAGAAACCGGGACGGAGTGGCAACTCTCGGCGTGCATGTCCAAAATGATTCGGATACAAGTGGACATCTTCTCACGTGATACAATGGTTCTCAATCGTCGAGCTTTGGTTCCAATGGTAAATCTATGGCCATGGTGCTCGTTATGTAGTTCACACTTTTGGTCGAACTCAAGTCCGAGAAACCAAGAACAGCCGATCGGCTTTTTTCATGGGATCAAACTGCCCCCCCTGCATTTCCGGCCGGTATAACGGTACTACGAAAAAAGTTATATTTCAATCCTGCGAGTTGGATATTAATCTCATCTGACCAATGATGGTTAGCAGCACAATTACTTCTTACGAATCTATGAGGTCCGCGAGCTAAGTGCTAATGAAATGTGTTTCCTGACTCGTGGTATGGATCAATGATTTGACCGTCACCAATGATGATAGAATCAACCAATTGTCAGTGACAACCATTTATTTTTGTCGTTTGGTACATACTATTCTTGAAAAGCATGAAATGAATTATAGACAAGTCAAACTGACCGAGAATAGATCGTCTGTCGTTGAGAGAAGGAATATGTACGCTCGACGCCGGCTTAAACATTTTATTGTATCTGTTCTTAGCTTCACGGGCTGGGTTGGGAGTGTTGTAAACTTCATAAACCTAACAATCTATCTACTCTTTGTGACTTTCATGTATATGTCATTCCCAAGCCCCACTCAAGACCTCGTTCCTTGAGGTCATTCTTTTTGAAGATTAGGGGAAAACTATAATTTATCTCCAGCCTAAGTCTCATGAAATACATGACTAGGCCAAAGCCGCACGAATACCTTAAACTATCTCTGAATCTCAATGCCTCTCGCCGGACATCCTCTCTGCTTCTGATCCGCCAGAGTTCACTTATATCACCGATAGTGCCGGTGTTGAAGAATATGTGGGGTCTGACATATTCGTTGATGGGTGAATCTAGGCTAGTGTAAGGTAATATAGAGTAGATGTGAAGTCCCGCGGATAAATAGGAGGCATCTCCTAGAGGATGACCATTCACATTTGGCTCGAGACCTTGATATTTGAAGCCCCGCAGTGTGAGTGGCCCGCCAGCAAAGAACTTATCACAAATATTAAGCTTTCTGGCTCGTAGTAGGGTCCCCGACAACAGGTTTGCTTGGCATATGACATCATATTTCGGCAGGAGCAAAGCGTTGAGTTGCAAATTGGCCTCGTGTCGAGTGAATCTAGCACCACCTTTGACTAAATTTGTGGTGGTTTCATTCGAGAACTTTGCCATCATGCCCTCATAGGGAAAATTGCCTCCAATTCTATTGTCCCATGTCATAACATGCTTGAGAGAGGACTTCAGCGAGTGCCCAAATTGCTCCCTGATCTCTATAGGTATTGTTTGCGAACCACCCTTAATGTTGCGCCATATGTTCTCGAAACTAATAGTGTGTTGTAATGAGGGCAGTGAGACAAAGTCTATCTGGTTAATCAAAGATTTGTCATCTTGATCATATCCACTAGGTTGAGGATCCCATTGGTACTGATTATAAGCTAACGAGTAAGTGGGATTCCACAGATTCCTCCACGGCATCAGAGGAATTGAATAACGGCATTCCATCGACGCAACTCGCTCGTTCAATCGAAATTCTATCGAATCGCCTAAACCACTCCGATTTGGAAAAGCTAGCTTGAAGTTCATGTGAGCCGATCGGTTATCGACCGTTGTTTGAAGTCCACCATTGACCCAATTGCGCTCTTTGACAACAAATGTGACCTCATAACTGTCCTCTTCACTATCATTCGCTCGCGTGGCCTGTAAATCAACGTCGGAGAATGCATTGAGGTTGGCAAGGTTTTCCCGGACCTGAGTAGATTTTTGGAGGAAGTCCAAGAGCGAGTTGGACTGAAATATATCGGCCACTATTCTTGCTAGTAAGGTGGGACGTGTTCGGTACACCCCTTCGAAGTTGATATTGGTAATGCGACATGGTTTGTTCAAGTCAAGCTTCTTGTCATTGTTGGGTCCCTGAACATTTGACTCCATCATAGGAGATGAACTGAGGCCGTAATTTTTGTTTATATCTCACTCTTGGGTAGTCGGTTGACTAACTTCCACCCCATGCAAAATTCTTGAGCTCGTGTTTCGTGCGCGGCTTCATCAACGAGGGGTCCTCGTGTGTGATTGGAGCAGCCCCTAGAAAGTATGGAAAGCCCACCCTAAATTAGTGCTTTCGTTCCGTAGACTTCATTTTGTGTCTGGCGCGAGCTGAAATCTTCGCCTTAACGCATGGATTTCAGAATTTGTTTGCCCAGTTGCACATGTGACGAAACATTAAGATCGTTCGAGCTTTAAACGGGCTAAAACTTTCTCACTTTGAAAGTAGGTTATATCTTCGCCTTCAGGACTACTGCAAGACAACTGACAACAAACATGGCAGCTCGTGTCCAATTCGACGGTAATGACGAAATCGGCGTGTTCGCTAAATTGACCAATACATATTGTCTAGTAGCCATCGGTGGGAGCGAAAACTTCTATAGTGTTTTTGAAAGTGAACTCAGTGATGTTATACCTGTTATCCATGCATCAGTTGCTGGCTGTCGCATCATAGGACGACTGACAGTTGGCAATCGAAACGGACTGCTAGTTCCAAGCTCAACCACTGACCAAGAACTGCAACATCTCCGCAATTCCCTCCCTGATTCGGTAAAGATTCAGCGTGTCGAGGAGAGACTGAGCGCGCTTGGCAACGTCATCGCTTGCAACGATTATGTTGGAATAATACATCCAGATTTAGACAGAGAGACAGAGGAAATCCTGAGCGACGTTCTCAAGATTGAGACATTCAGACAAACGATAGCCGAGAACGCTCTTGTGGGCACTTATTGCTCTCTGTCAAATCAAGGTGGCCTATTGCACCCTAGAACGAATGTTGAGCATCAGAACGAGTTGTCATCCCTGTTGCAACTCCCACTAGTTTCTGGAACTGTGAATAGGGGTTCGGATCTTGTTGGTGCCGGGCTCGTTGTCAATGATTATAACGCCTTTTGCGGTTTCGACACGACTGCAACGGAGCTGTCCTTAATAGAAACTATATTCAAAATCAATGAAACTGCGCAAAATCAACAATTTTTCCAAAACGATCAAGTTGCTGCTAGATGAAGTTATTCCCTTGAAGTGCTCGACGGAACAATCCTCTAATTAAGCGAAATAAAACCAACAAAATCTGGCAACTGCTTAATTGCACTAAATACTCATGAGCGAGTGTTTAATTAGGACTATAACGCCAAGAGTGATCAACGCTCCCCTCTGACGGAGGACGCTTGGACGGATTTTCTAAACATCCTCTTTGCGATCCATATTCTTCTGAGGATCTAGTTTAAAAAATGCCCCGAGCATAGTTTGGAGACTCTTGCGGAAATTTTCGAAAAACTGCATAGGATCCAAGGTGGTGACATTGGCGAGAGATTTGGTAAAGTTTCTAGCAGTATCGGCGATCTTGGCCGAGTCGAAATCTTTTGGAAAAAATTTTCTTATATCGATCTGTCGCGAACTCGAAGCTTGCAGATCTTCTGAACCAACTATTTCAGGTGTGAGGCTTCTATTTTTTAAGTAAGCCAAGATTGGAAGATTCACGTAGCGATCGTTCTCAAACCCAGCAATCAAATCGAGATGGTTCAAGCCAGGTGCCACGATGTATGCACTCGGTTTCGGATGAACAATTTTCATCAGATGATCGATTACCTCAGGAGTTGAGAGTTTGTCGTTTGCACCCGCAACTATGATCCAATCTTTGATTTTTAAATCGCTAAGGTCGTACACTGGAGGCTCGGGAGTTCCATATATCAACCTGTTCCGTAGTCGCCCATAATCGAACTTTTGCAACTTGTTGTGCTTTGTTTGTTGGCACAACTGCTTGACCTCCTTGAATGATAGCTTCTTCAACAGATGACCCATCACATTCAAATCCAGCAGTGTTTGATACTTAGCACTTGGACCCATGAGAAGTGTAGTTATTGCCTTGACTAGGGAGTAACGAACTGGTTTGATGCGGGAGATTAATAGGACCATGTTCCTGATGGGCTTCGATAGTATCATGTCGGAAAGCATCAAGGTTCCCACTTTATTCGGCACCATCGGACATGCCTTTTGGAGGATCCATTTGACAAGAAGATTGGTTCCTTCACCTGATACAATTGGTGCCATACTGACCAAGGCGTTTATCTTCTGTGCATAGTCTGGTCGTATAGAGAAGAATGATAGCGAGGTTGGTGTCGAGAGGGAGAAGGTCATCAAGGACAAAGTTTTTGCACCTGTACGACTCAGAACGAGGTCTATATGAGATTTTAGCTCATGCTCGATGATATCGTCTTGAGAGAACGCCCAGTAATCTCTTTGGTGCATTATCTCAGCCATGTTTTCGCCCAAAGTCATATTCTTCGCCGAATTAGCTCCACTCATCATCGTTTGCATGGCTCTATTCTTAATGTGACGCCTGTTCTCATCGCTCGAGCCTCGAGTTTCTGCCAACCAAACGTCAAAACCATTGTTAGCCAGCACAAAGGCTAGAGATCTATTCCAGCTCGTTATGGGTCCGTCTACTGGGTGTCTAGGCCAAGGTTCTGGGTAATGTTGGATTGAGCTAGCAATAACGTATGCTGTTGGATCGATGGTTCCGCCGTGTTCCAATAGTACTGGTGGCTGGCGCAAATATCTTTTATCTGCCAATGGATTGATCAAGTGCGTAATCCTCGTGACATATCCGTCGTCCGCAATCGCCTCAGAGATTTCATACTTGTAGCCCGATCTTGTGATGAGCTCTTGCTACATTATGCTCTGGTTAGATTTAAGAAAAGCCGCAAGAGTACTGGAATGTTTGTTTGAACTTACGAGACTCAAGTGGGCAGCATCGTCATTCGAGTGATCTTTCAAAACATAATCCTTGAACTCCAACCTGGTTCCGTTTTCGTTGTTAGGCGCTTGGCCTATAAACTTTGGCACAACGTCGAGGAGAAAATGGTCGATCGGGTCGAGATGATCGTCTTTATACCAGCTGAGGGCCTTTTTAGCTCCATCGGTGAAGTCTTGCAGCAGATCGGTGCCTAGGCCATCCGCTGCCGAACGATCGATCGCGATGATACTCAAGATTAGGATCAGGTATCCACCATTCATCTTGGACTCTTCAACAAGCTTCTCGCTCCAACTTTTGAATGTTTGAGAGATCTTGCATCGCGAACGTTTTATACCAGGAAATCGAGCACATAATCGAGTTTATTATGACGGCTCACTCACTGGAGCCTGACCCTGTCGATAATCAAAACAAAGTGACAATCTGGAGCAACGATGAGAGCTACGAGGCACCTTAAGCGTTAAGTTATCGGCAGTCTGCAAGCACAATTCAATTTGAGTTACAACTTTAGAGGATGGAACCCAATTGAACAAGCGGTTCTAGTTCGTGGAATTGAACGCCATTGACAAGCTTCTCTCGAGCAGTCGAGGCTCGCTTGCACGGATCATAACACCGTCAATGAAACTTGAATCGCTAGGTGACTGTGCAGGAACATATTCATCAAGGTTCTGTTGAATAACGGATCGCTTGTAAGCGTTGGCTGAGTTAAAATCCTCTCTTATCGGTAGTTGATGCTGGTCGAGGAACTTGAGAATCGGGAGATTAACGAAGATATCATTTTCCACTCCTGCGACTAGATCCAGATGATTGTAACCTGGTGCAACTATTCTCTCGAGCGGCTTCGGTCCAACTGTGTCAAGCAGCTGTTTTACCGAGGTCAAAGAGGACAATATATCTGTGCTACCTGAGACAACTATCCAATTCTTTACGTGTATGTTCGAGATGTTGTAAATTGGAGGCTTCGATTTTCCATACATGATAATGTTTTTCGCTTGCCCATAGTCGAATTTTTGTAGCCTGGTTGCGATGACCTGCTGACAGTACTGCTTGACTTCAACAAATCCGGTCTGCATCAACAGGTTACCAACAACTGCTGGTTCGAGCAAAGTCTGATACTTTTGACTGGCTCCAAAAAAGGTCGTTGTGAGTTGTTTCACTAAGGTATAACGTAAACCTATCAGATCATTAACTAAAGCTGCAATTTCTTGGGCTTGCTCCGAAAAGAGTATCCTGTTCGCGAAAGAAACCCCCGCATCGTTTGCCAGTGTTACGACAATCTTCTGGATCGCATTCACAAGTTTAGTATCATCCTTGTTGTTCAAGAGAGGGGCCATCGAGATATAGTTGTGAACCTTTGCTGCATAGGAAGGTTTAGAGGCAAGAAGAGCGAGCGTTATTTGCGAGGACATTGAATATCCTAGTAGAGATATCTTGTCAGCGCCTGTCACGCTGAGAACTTTTTCAATTTGCCGAGGTAATTCGTAATCTATAATGTTGTCCATTGTATAGTACCAGTACTCTTTCGGGAGGAGTCTCTTGGACAACTTCAAGTCTTTGAGCACTTTCCACTCTGACGATTTTGGATCCAAGTTGGCGAATTTAACATGCCCTTGATTTTGTCGATTGCAACCACGAGTGCCAACTAACCAGACATCGTAGCCGTTATTTGCCAAAGTGAAGCCGAGCGACCTATTCCAGCTCGTGATCGGCCCATCCTCGCTAGTCCGAGGATACTTTTCTGGATGATGTTGGATCGAACTTGCCCAAACATAAGCGGTAGGGTCGATAGTGCCGCCATGCATGAGCATCACGGGCGGCTGCTTCAGTTTGGCGCGATCAGCGAGAGGGTTGATGATCCGCACTAGCTGAGTTATGTAACCATCGTCAGCTAAAACGTTGTGGTTCTCGTAATTGTATCCCGATCTCGAAATCACTTGCTGAGTTGTGCTGCGGGCAATCGCATCATTAGATTTATCTGTCATCAGATAAACCTTAAAACGCGCGGATCTTCCCGCAAGATGTTCGAATTTGTGTGTCTTAGCGCTAATCAGCCAATCGTGCAACGAATCCTCTATTGAGCCCAAGGTGAAACATTGGCCTGGTTGTAGAAGCCCGAGCAAAATGATATATTTCCAGAGCTGGACCATGACGAGAGAGTCGAACGATACTGATAGGGGCTCTAGCTGATCCAAATGGATTACTTTCATGGGTATAGCCAATGAAGGTAAGCTCACCTATCCTGAAGCAAAGAGTTATCCGAATCTAACACACTGAAAGTCAATTACCTCTGGGCGGGGGACATTTATTTGAAGTGTGGGCCCAATCAAAAGCTTAATCAATCGGCAAACTCATATTTACTACGAGCCCCGATTAAGCAGCTGATGCTGATCCAAAAATCTGAGCACTGGCAGATTGACGGTCACGTCGTTGTCAAACGCTGCCGATAAATCTAGGTGACTGTATCCTTGCACGTCGATATGAACGAGAGGCTTTGGGTTTATAGTCTCGAGTATCTGCTTGACTGAACCCGGTGGGGCTAATATGTCGTTAGAAGCGGAAACGAGCATGAAATTTTCAACCATTTGATTGGAGATGTTATAGACTGGCGGCTTCTCTTGGCCGTAGACAAGCTTGTTCTTGAATTTTCCGTAATCGTACTTTTGTAAGCGTTTTGCAATAACCTGTTGGCAGAAGTGTTTGATCTGCATGTATGAGATAGATTGGAGAATATGTCCTAGAACAGTAGGCTCGAAGAAGGTGCGATATTGACCGCTCGATCCCGTAAGTAAAGCGAAGAATGATTTGATCACTGAGTAGCGCAATCTTCTCGACCGACCGATAGTCAGTAGCAAGTCTCTAGTTGGTCGAGATAGTAACAGTTCCGAAACTAGAACAGTGCCAACCGAGTTGGGAATTTCGAGAATGACAAATCTCTTCAAGATATACAGCAATTTGCTAGTCCCTATATCATTGATGATAGGCGCCAGGGCGATATGATTATGGACCTTTTCGCTGATTTCTGGGTTTGAGGAGAAAAGCGAGAAGGCAATTATTGTTGAAAAGGAGTATGTAAGGACGGAAACTTTTCGCGAGCCAGTCAACTCGAGAACTCTCTTAATTTGGGCAGGAAATTCGTTCGAAATGATCTCATTGAACGAGTACTTCCAATAGCTGGGCGATTGGAAAACCCTCTCGCCCAAGGTTGTGTTTATGTGCCCCATGGTGCCGGCTAGAAAAGACTTCAGGGCCTCACCCTCTAGTCTGCCTGCATTTTGTGTGTCGGAGCCGCGAGTGCCAACCAACCAGACATCGTAGCCGTTATTTGCCAAAGTGAAGCCGAGCGACCTATTCCAGCTCGTGATCGGCCCATCCTCGCTAGTCCGAGGATACTTTTCTGGATGATGTTGGATCGAACTTGCCCAAACATAAGCGGTAGGGTCGATAGTGCCGCCATGCATGAGCATCACGGGCGGCTGCTTCAGTTTGGCGCGATCAGCAAGTGGGTTTATGATCCTGATCATCTGAGTGATGTAACCGTCTTTCGCAATAACGTAATGATTCTCAAACTCGTATTTAGACCTTTCGATAATCTTTTGCATGGATATGTGCGCTGTATCATCGTTTGATTTGTCCCTGTACGCATAGGATTTGTGTTGACTGAATGAGCCGTTCCCGTTGCATGGTTTCTGGCCGGCAAGGATTGGTAAATCGTTGATAAAGAAACTCTCCCATCGTGTAGTTTCATCAGGCGGAGAATCAGATGCTTCCGGGGAGGGGCTGTTGCCTGAGCGAGCCCCAAAGATGTCACGAATCACACCAGGTAGGACATCCTGGTCACAATTTGAAGCGCCCGCGGCCACTAGTAGAGCCGCGAGTAGAGTTGGAAGGGAATTCATTGCTACTGCTTCAAGCTACTTTGTAGGGGGATTGAGATCGAGCAAAGCAATGAGGACTGCCCGATTGTTGGTCGACTAAGCTCGAAATCGCGCATGTGGAATTCAAATTGAAATGAACACGACGAAGAGCGGAACAAACTTCATCACCAATCTGGCTAAACTTATACTTTTGGTTATGTAGCCAACTTACAATAGATCGTACGAGATATCACGCTCTGAACTTGGAGCCATGAATTTGATGTAAAAGGAGAGGATGAGTCCTTGAATGAAGAAACAGGCGCCACTAGCACTTATGAAGCCATAAGTGTTGGTAGGATAACTATGACGCAAACCTCATTCTGTTACTGACCTTGCCTCATTTGGAGGCCCAGCCAGAGGACCTTGACTCCTTCATGCACCTAGTGTCATATATAGGCTCGTCGGCAAATTTTAGCACGCGACCAACTGTTTTGATGGATAGACTTCTGATCGGCTGGTGTCCTCAACTCCCAACACGAGAGTCCGCCTGAGGAGCTCCAGGTTAGCAGAGCCTAGGAGCGCATGCGAGGGACAGAGAAGGGATCCTAGATTTTGGTCAGTTGTTTGGAAGTCCAATCAATGCTCATGCAATTCCTACCAGAGATATGCATTCTGTGGTTGAGATCTGACTATATGTCTGGTCATGACTCATGGCATTCGAACTTGATCAAATCCTTTCAATATTTACAGTATTCTGATGCAGTCGTTACTTAAATCATTGATTAGACAGCCAGAGGACGGGCGACATTTAAAGCTCAATCGTATGCCGGATTACAATTGATTTGTAAACCGTATGTTTGAAGGTGGAACTGATAGATTGACAATTTTGTTTCGTTGGAGAGGATGATCCATAGTTGTGCGAGTGAACTGAGTATCTAAGAGCTTGCATAATGATTTTCAATCCTTCCCTTAGGATGACTGGTCTTGCGCTGCTTCATATCTCGCTGACCATCTACTTGACTCTAGGACCAGCCACAGTTGTGCAGGTAAGGTCCTTTGGAATTGGAGACCTCTTGCCTTGGTTTGGTCTGGAGGAGTTGAAATCAGCGGGAGCTCTGATAACTGATTCCTCAGATGATGAGGTTGTTGAATTTGGGACACATCGGCTCATCGAGCGGGCTGGTTTCAGTTACGAAAACTACGAGGCTTTAGCTGACGATGGATACATCACGCAACTAATAAGAATCATCAACCCGCTTGCAGACGCCCGCTATCTCAAGTTTCCGCCCATCATGATCCAACACGGTCAGACTGCAAACAGTCGTAACTTCGTTATGCAATCGAACTCCAAGCATCATCCAATGAGATATCCGCCCTTCTTGGACGAAGAAATCGAGGGCGACCCTCCAAATCCATCCTCAAACAGATCGTTGGCGTTCATGCTGGCAAACAATGGCTACGACGTCTGGCTCAGCTCAACAAGAGGTGTCGACGACAACAATCGCGGCTACACCAAGCTTATCCCTTACAAGGCTCTTGCAGAGGGTAAGAATCGTCGCAAAAATATGACCGTCGGCGAGGATAAATTGGTTGTCCAACGAACCCGTCGAAGTTATTGGAGCTTCACGCTCGACGACCAGATCGCCCACGAAATGCCCTCGCAAATAGCAACCATCTTGAACGTGACGGGCGCCTCAAAGATAAGTCTCTTTGGCTACTCGAACACAGCTCTCACCACGTTTGCCATGCTATCTATCAGACCCGACATAGCTCCCTTCGTTGACACTTATATAGCTGTGGCGCCAGTTGTTTATTATAGCAGACTTGATGGTTGGTTTAAGTGGTTCATGCACGAATTTATGCAGCTCATTCCAAAGCACGCAGACGGCGAGCTGTTCCTGAACGACATGGTTGCTGGTTTTATAAGAAAGATTATCTTGAGGGTTTGCTCGCCCACCCAAATCCGTTACACGATTTGCAAGTTCGGATTGGACCTCTTGTTTGGCGACAGTGGCCAGTTTCGCACAAACTTGGAGCTCCCATTCTTTGGCCACCTCATTCGGCCAACCTCCTGGAAGTGTCTCGCGCAACATTTGCAAATTGTCAAGAGCCGCAAGTTGGCCAAGTTCGATTACGGGCCCTACGAGAACAAACGCGTTTACGGGTCTCACAAGCCACCTGAGTACAATCTGTCCATGATTAATGAGCAGGTGAATATTGCTTTAATTTCTGGCGAAAAGGATTGTTGGGCAAATCCCTCGACGGTTGATGAAATTCGCGAACGCCTGCCAAGGAAACCGATCCTTGACATTGTGATTCCTGATTACAATCATCTGGATCTGGCTGCAGCATTTGACGTAGATGTACGAGTCAACTTACCCCTGTTGCGTTTGCTCGATGAAAGACACGCAAAACTGACCAGAGGCCAGGAGTGGTATTCAAACCCGAGCGAGCAGCATGGCTCCGATCTCGAGAGTTTGGAGTCGACGCTCGAAACGCCTCCACCTCCTTCCGTGCTCAACAAAGCTAAATCGGAGCAAACAAAGAACCAGGACTCACCGACGCTCCTGGATCCACTTGGGATCATTCCTAGTCCATTCGATGAGCCTGTTGAGGTTCCAAGTGAAGTCGGTTCTCATGCCACTTCAAACAGTTAAAACTAACACTGTTCGCCTCAATCGAACCTTCGTTTGACCTTGCAAAGCCAGTTGTAGTCTCGCTTGACCATCAATAACTCTAGCTGAGCGAACAAACTTTAGCACTTAGTCGTCTCTTATGCTTGTACGAACAGCTAATGTTATGATGGTAGCCACCTGACTTCCGCAACTTTGCTCTTCCGCCCAACTTAGCGCCTTCAGGTTTGGATTGTGATTGATTGGTTTGAGTAAACATGGCTAGTTTTCGGCTAACTTTCGCTCGCTTACTCTCCAATCTCTTGTCCTAAATTTCTTGCTTTATTGTTAATTGAGCGG
>Ga0209372_1000376_pt1 | contig 23991 bp, 18 predicted proteins | sample AgamicAtPe_FD_187170 | JGI IMG/M metagenome (GOLD analysis project Ga0209372, IMG submission 187170) | Agave microbial communities from Guanajuato, Mexico - At.P.e (SPAdes) (version 2) | ecosystem: Host-associated > Plants > Phyllosphere > Phylloplane/Leaf | place: Guanajuato, Mexico | collected... | reverse complement strand
CTTGTTCTCCCGGTGCGAAAGAAGTTGGTTTCGTAGTTTGAGAATTCTGCTGATACCAAGTACTCCATCCCCATCATTGCATATAGCAATAAATAAAGTAAAGAGGATCAGGCATAACCAAAAGAATTGTGAAAAATATGTGAATTTATCTAGTTGAGGCATGATTGATTGAGAAAAGAACCTTCCAGACAAAAAAAGACTCACTCCTTCCTGTACGAGTAGTAAGTTAATTTCTATTAGAGTTGGTTAATTCTTGACCAACGGAAATAAACAGGGTGTGAGGCGTCGCCGATTGAGAACACCTGAGCTTCGACTAAGAATCTCAATTGCCAGGTCTCTTATTTTAAAGTTCCCCTACCCTATTTCTTGACTGAACACCTTCCCCAAACTTTATACCCGTATGTAGCGTCGCTGTTTGGTTGGGAGTCTGACCCGTACTTCTTGCCGGGTAACGACTCAAGCTCACCTTATCCGTGTCCTCGGAAGGCTGAGTCAATCATGGCCCTCTTGTCCGCCCGTTCAATGATGTCTAGATCCGAAAGCTAATCTACGGCCGTAGACCTGGCGCAGGTGACAAGTCCCACTGCATTCGGGTTCAATCATCTATAGTTGGCGGGTTCGGGGATCATCTACGAAATTTTTGTTTGATTGGGAAAGTTGTCCGTTATCAACTCAAAGACGGGAATATATCTAATCAATCTCTAACTCCCCCCTCCACAACGGTGGTGGGAAAATCGGAAGGCCGCCCAGTGGATGAGCGTTATGAGTTCAAGCCATCTGATCGTCATCGGTTTCGGCACATTTTGGTTGCCTATAGTCCAGGGGGTATAGTTTCACTTCCCCTTCGGATGTTGTCCCGGATTTCCTGTGTCTTGTTATCATATAGGGATGGGTTGGTGGATGCTCATCGAGTCTTGCCCTCCTGATTGGGATCATATAAAAAAAAATTTATAATGATCTTCAGTAGAAAGACGACGAAGATGTTCCCAGACTAGTAGTATAAAGCTGGGAGCTTAAGCATTGGCTTAGCTCTGCAAGTATAACGAATGGTATACTCTCGCGAAAATGGATTTCTCTTTACCATAGATTTCTAGATTCGCCTGCTCTTTGTTTCAGGCCGGATAGGAAAGACCAACTACATCGTTTCAATAAGTATGGTCGCCTATTCCGTGCGTATGATTGTTTACGAACGCCATAGCTATTGAGCTTCGTGGAGTAAGAAAGATGGTTGATGTGGTATATGTTCGACTTTGGTTGAGGGCCTGTTCTTGGTTAGACAGGCTAACGACGACCGGATGTCAGAGAAAAGACTTCCACTGCTCACTTATCAATTGTTCTTGCTTCAAGCAAACCATAAAGGCAAGCCGAAGATTGCGAAAAGGTAATGGAGCCCACTCGTCAGGCTCCGAAAGATCAGTAGCCGCCGGGGGCTGGCGAAAGTTCCCGCAGGTAGTGAGGTCGTCGAATCTCCCTTACTGGGATGGATGCTTTCACTCAATGGGCAAGGAGCTTTATGTCACCTCCACGCCGATTCAGAAGGTGTTCGGTCTACCGCACCTGCCAGCCATATATCTATATATGTATATAGATAGATATATATTCTTCGATTATTTGGATTGAAGGTACGAGCGAGATAGGAAGGACAGGGTGACGGCCGCTTTCCTTGACTTTGAGTTGTCTGTCATTCTTTTTTTTTCGTGACATTCATAGTGCCGACTTCATCCGAGACACATGGGTTCTTTTGCTTCAATCGTCTGATCGCCTCTAAAAAGAAGCGCATAGTATCCCCAATCTGCCACCTAGACCACCTCAAAGGAAGGAATTGGTCTTTGGGTTTGGGTGATCCAATCATTGGCGAATCGATGAAGTGAGGTAGAAGGAAAGGACCCTTATCGACCTGGAAAATTCAAAGCAGGAAAGACTGGCGCCGATCAGCGAAAGCGAACCCTTCAGTACATCATGTTCAGCCCTCCCTCAAAATCCCATTTGTTTTATTGAGGGCTTAACTGCGCCTCTAAAGGATCTTATCCGTCTATAACTCAAAGTCAATCTTTCTCTCGTGGAAGCGCTTTAGAGTGCCTAGAAGATCCAGCAAACGGAGGTGCCAGTGCTGTCCCAAGACCAGATCACGGTAGGTAGCTGCTTGAAAGAGGTTGGGAGACAGACTGGTGAACAGAACAAGATGATTCGTCGGTTTCTCCGACCTAGAGCACTCTCTTTTCAATCGTACGAAGAAACTCCGTGAAAAACCCATCCCTCACTCTCATGAGACGGCTAACCCCCAACTCCCGATACATTCGTCGAGAGTCGACCGAAGGACTCGTTGGTTTGGACATAGTTTCTTGGTTCCTCTGTCTCTGTTTTGTCCTCTCCCTGCTTCTATTAGTTTAGTTGGAATGGAAAGATAACTTCCTTCAGCCTTTTTGTCGCCTGGTTCGGTCTCTCTATTTAGGAGCATTCCAGTGAAGCTACGAGTAGAGATTCCCCTTTCGGGGAGCTCTATTCGTAGCGACTTCAATGGGTTTGAGGCTTCGCCGATTGAGAAAAAAGCCTCCCCTGCCCCCCCGGCGCCTTACGAAATATAGAGGGGAACAGGTAGAAAAAAAAATCTTATTACTCTGAATACCTCCTAAAGTGTATCTGCAATCTGCCCGGAGGGAGGTCATGCAGTAGCAGGCACCGTAAGCCGACGGCAAGACCTTGTTAAAAGAAGACCTCTTCTTTAGGAGTTCCTTTGAGTGCTTTAAATACTGCCCTAGGGGACTAGCTTTAATGGTTTAAAGGAGGAGGCGAAGCCCCTTGTTTGCGCGTTATTCGCCTCCGCAGTACTCTATTTTAGCAATCCGCTATAGTCAGATTGTCATCTTTTCTTTTTATAGTATATAGTGTATCTGTTTCAGTATGCTTTCAAAGGAGTAAAAGGAAGTGAGACCCTGGAGGGGATAACGTACGTATAGGGGGCGTCACGTTATCAACCCTTCCTTGTGATGGAAGTAATCCGAAGCAAATGCAGAGTCACAACTATTCGACGGGAAGGAAGACCAACCGGTTAGAAATACACGGGAACGGTATGGAGCCATCCGACGCTCATCGCTTTCGTCGGCGTAAGACCAATTACCCATTCCCGAATAACCCGAGGAAAGACTACGGGATCGACCTACCCACACTCTGCATCAGGAATAGACTACCACACCAATACCCGGGACCTAACCACACCTACACACAAAGGTAGCACTAACCTAAGGCCAAGGAGAGTACTTCACCCATGTCAACAACATGAGGGGGGAGTAAGCCGGGGCGGGGTGAGAACACGTGCGCACGCGCGGGGTTTTTAGTTGCTTAAGCGGAAATCATATACCCTCGACGCTCCATAAGCAGGACTTAAGAGGTAGTTGCTTACTACCCTTAACAGTCAGACTTAGTCGACTTACTGATACGCTTAAGAGCTAGTCAATCGAAAAGAACCGTAGGAAGAGCTTCACGCCAACCAACGGACTTCACGACCTTACTCAATGCTAGCAACTACTGCCATACCAGACAAAGAAGACGTATATCACCCAAGCGTTGAACCGCGTGAGGCAACGACCCCGCCAGAGACCCGACTGGGCAAACTGGGAACCCCTAATCGTCATGCTTAGTCATGCGAGAACTCTCAAACGATCGGAAAGGCCTCATATCGAGCTTGTAACGAACGTTTTTCTTCTTTAGAGGATGTAAGGTCTTTCTCTCTCTTATCTTTTAGGTTTCTCTTTCTTTTTTCTCAGGGAGGGAAGGCGAGCAATACGACGAACCATCGGCACACCGCCTGGTACCAAACCTAAAGAAGTAGCGATTCCTTTCTTGACTTTCGGCACCTACTGACGGCTCAAGCCGACAGGGGTGGAGAGGGTTACCTCCTCTCACACAGCTGAGCGTAATATATATAATACGTTATACTCCGTTAACTCTGTTGTGTCTAGAGTTCACCGGTTGATCGTTAGATTGATATGGTGTTGCCAACCTCGGGTTGCGACCTAATCCTTGTGGGTAATAGCAATCATCCTGGCTAGTAACCGGGACGCCCCCCATGGGGGAACAAGTTCTCTCTCTCTCTCCGGAGAGTTGGCGGTGAAGACTATAGTTCATGAAAATGGGATACGGTGGGCCCAAACATGTCGGGTACCCACGCCCATCTCCTTATTCTGGAGAGTGACTGTAAGAAAATATATAGAATAATGATAACTCCTTCGAACAAAGGTTTATTTAATGTTCTATTGCGCTTAGTCCAGCCGTCATGGCGCGGTACTTTTGAAGGTACCGGTACCATATTGGGTTTGCTTCATAAAGCGACCCTTTTGGTACTCGACGGTCACACCAAGGAGATTTGCATCGCAGCATTCCTTCTAGCAAAGAAGGTACTGAGAATGCGTCGCAAAGCTGGTTTGTTATTCACTGCTCTTTATCTAAAGCAGTGTGGATCATCACTACAAAAAGCTTATGGTGGTGATCCGTCAACCGGCCTGTTGCCATTCCCAGTCTCACTTACTCGGAAAGGGTATCCTACTATCATACCTTCTTTCCATAGAAAGATGATTTATAGTAAGGATGAGAAGGCCGATATGTTGGTTCAATTGTCTCTCTCATGGTTTAGTCTGGCTAAGGTCATTCAGTTGGCCAAGCCTCTCCGTCGAGCAACCTTTGAGAGTATAGTCTCACTCCCAAAAGATCAACAATCGATTCATGAAGTCATGGCTGAACTTAAAACCTTCGGTCGTGAGCTGATTGATAGGTATATCCCTTGGGTTTCTACCATACCAATTTCTCAAGGTATTACGTGGGAACCAACCCATGACGGCTGTTCCTAATGTCCGGTTTCCATCCCTCGTACCTAAACAGTATGGGAAGGTCATGAAATCTGGCTTTCTCGCGCTCACCTATGAATTAGGTGCTTACGGTACTATGCTTCAGATCGATCACAGTATGGAAGGGTTCTTCTCCAGTGCGTGTTTGTGGAGAGAAAGAGGCGACGTTTGCTCTGGATCCAGACAACACAAAATGGACCAATTACGATAACGAGTGGTTTGAAAAGTGGGTTGGCCCTGTGTTGCCGACCTTTAGTCAGCTTCAACATCTAGGGGGTTATTTTGGCAGGTTATCTGCGGAGGGAGCTGGTAAGAGAAAGATTTTCGCTATAGGAAATTACATCAAACAAAGGTTGTTGGCTCCGTACCACAAGTGGTTGATGGAGATACTATCTCGTCTTCCAACTGATGGTACATTCAATCAGACTCGCCCGATAGACCGAAAGACCGGTTTTAAGGAAGCGTACTCTTTTGATCTAAAGTCAGCGACCGTGAAATGGCTTAAAGGCCATCTATTTTCTCTCTCATCTCTAGTTATAGTTAATACGTGTGCTTGGGAGTCCTTGAAAATTGAATAAACCGACGGTAGATCCGTAGTCACTAACGGAACAAGAACGATTATGTGATCCGCCTGCGTCGAACTTTACGAACTTCAACGGAATTCACTTACAAAGCAGTTTTTGTCCCTTACCAATAGAACAGATACTACCCCTTTTTACAACCCTTCAAAAAAGTGACGACTTACAACGAACCCCACTCGCTAGATAAAGCCGATACAGAAACAGATACCTCCCGCCGTAACGTCCTCCGTGGATTCTCTGATCCTCCCTCGAGTACTGAGCTTACCGAAAGGAAGAGAGATTTGGAACTTCACTTACAGCTGGAACTCAAAGGTTGATTTCCTCCGCTGACTTAAAAGAAAGGGATGATCACTTATCCACTTGAAAGACGAACTTCTTTCTCCGACCGTCGACTCCACGGGAACTTCGGAGCGTCACACGTAGACTTCACAAAAAAAGGAACGAAGAACGCCTGCGTCGAACGGTAAACGCAAAAGTACACATTATACGACGAGACGCTTACTAGACGCTTGCAGACTGAAAGCCGGGAACGAGTGCTTACCTAAAGAGTGCGGGAGAAAATGAATAAAAGCCCACTCACTGCCTTGACTTCCTACTTACGAACCGTACGCTTATTTGCACTTCTTGCGCCTAGAAGTAAAACGGAAAGACAGAACGAGAAGAGAAGGATTGGGGTGGGGTGAAGGACGTCTCATGGAACGGTCGACTTTGGGACTTCAGTAGTTCAGTAGCGACTAAACAGAATAAGAAAAAAGAGGGCTATAAGTTGGCCGTTTGGTTTGCTATTGCTATAAGGACTGCTCGCCTTTTGATTTGACGGCTTGGCTTCGCTATCGCTCCTATGGCCTTAAAAGGAGTCTTCCTACCATACCAGAATGCCTATGTTATAGTGCGCGTCAAGCTTCGCCAGAAGCAAGCAAGACGAGGAAGCGAAGCTTCGTAGACAAGGCTCGTTCCGTGCTTGACTTACGAGCTCGTGTAGTAAGGCGCTTTCCAGCCCTACTTCAATAAGGCGCTGTTGCTGCGCCCTCCACTCGCTGTCTACTAAACGAGCTTCCGAGCGAATTGAGCGAGCGAAGCCTTCCTTGAGCTTCCCCCTTCCCTCACCCTACAATTTAATTTCCGCTTCAGCTTCCCCGGTTTAGTTGGTTTGGAGGATTAATTGATTGGATACCCGAGAACCATAATCTTTCAAAGAAACAGCTTCTACGACGATAGATAGGGGTCAGGTTTGGCATCTATGCCCCTGCCCTCCAAACAGTATGAGAGCCTTTCAGCTCGTACTGCTCACACTCCTAGATCTTCACGGCGGAACCTCCGCCACCATAGTGTGAGCTGGGAGCAGCTCCGAAAAGAAAATCCCGGCCTACTCCAAAATGAGCTTGAAAGTCAACGTCAACAACAACAACACGAAAAAGTACACGTTGGTTGCCCACTGATCTGATCATAGGTGAAATCCAATCCCTTCGCCTCGCCATGCCGCTAGATCTATAATGACCGGCGAGTCGGAACATGTACATAACCACGCTTCACACCGGGCCGGGCATCGCAAGAATTTGAAAGTCCCTTATGGAAGGGTGGGAAAGAAAGGTTTGAAAATGGCCGGATTAGCAGGAGGGAGGGCGGCCCCACCCTGAAACAAAGGTGTACATACATAAAAAGAGGCTGGTTATGTTGGCCCCTCCCATCTATATTGACCGGGAAGAGGGGGGGGCTCTTGCGGAAGCCCTACCCGCCCTTCTCTATTTTGAGGGATCCCTCATTCATATTGATGATTCCAGGCTTCCCGGACTCGTAACAGACGGCTAGGAACAAGAAGAGGATAAGTAGTCTCTGCCGTTGCAGGTCCTTCTCCTTCCGCTGAGACGGCCCTCTTTTTTTGTTTTGTTCGTTCACCGCGGCACGAAAAAATGAAAAAGCTGGAAGGAATCAGAAAGAGAGTGGCGCCTAGCCGTTGAGAGCGTCTGTTGTCTTTTTAAAATAACTGTACGATCGTCGGACTGGCCCCCTTCGCATGACCCCGAATGAAAAAGAGGTCCGTGCTACTATAAGGCCTCTCAACTCCTCCCTCAGGACACTGTTGCGTTGCCATGGGGACGGGGTAGCCCCGACTTCTATAGGTCCTTAGTTCGACCTCCTAATGAGAATTGAGGTCCTTGCGCGGGCGTCTCATCCCTAAGACGTCGCTTGCTCTGTATGGAGTGCCCCGTGGTTCCTCGAGTGCCAGCCGCAGAGAGGAATGCCATCAACTAGGGCGCTATTTGCCACTAACCACTCGCTCGCCGGCCGCTCGGGCTCCGCGTTTCAAGTTCGTTATCCTAACCGTCTCCTCCGCTCTACCGGGAGCCTGGCCCCTTCTTCTATCTTATCTACTGCCTTGCTCCGTCGGCTCCCAACTGCTCCAGCCGCTCGCTGTAATAGCTTGCTTCGTCGGGTGGCTCGCACCCCGACCCCGGGTGGGGTGGTGCGGCTGAGCCAGAGTAGGCTCAGCAGTCGGCCTATGTATCCGGGCGCACGCGTAAAGGCATGATTAGTTCCACGAATCTCACTGCACTGACCATAGTAAACTCCTTCTCGTTGTACCGAAATGGAGGTCTGATTTAAACGACCAGGTACAGCATCACATTTGACACCTGAAGAAGGTACAGCCCAACTATGAGGTACATCAGCAGGTGTTACAATCATACGTAGATGAGTTTTGGCTGGTACAACCACTCTATTGTCCACTTCTAATAAACGTGATTGACCCAATTCTGGATCATCTTCTGGAATCGTATAACTGTCAAAAGTGAGTGACTGTTCATCGGAACTGTTATAGTCTGAATACTCATAAGGTTGGGTCGACGCCCGCCTCCCCCCAAACTTGACTTGCGACGTTTCCCCGCAAAAAGCTCTCCACGCCTACTATTATAATATATAAAACTATTCTTCTTTTTTCCGGCAGTTCTCCCCCCTCTCAGAGACCGTCAGACCCCGGTGGAATCGAAGGCCCGCTTACGCGATAGGCAACAGGGGACCCTTTCTCACCCAGCCCTACCTACTTCAGTTAAGCTGGAACCGAAAAAGACCTGGTTCCACACACATGAGACAGGCAGAAGGTATGGGACGATCAGTTCACCACGGAAAGCGAATTCGATCCTATAGTCGTCTTCTTTGTTCGAAAAATGCGCAGTGGAAAGGGATGCTAGTCGGCTCGGCGAAGTTGTAGGCCCCAATAGATCAGATCGACGAGTGATTCCTCACCGGTACTGTCAGGGGCCAAGTCGAACGCTCGAATATAGATTCCCTATGCTCATGTGAACGGCCGGCCCGTAGATCTAAAAGGATCCATCCATAGGCCTGACCGGAAAGTTTGTCAAAAAAAAAGTCGTTCATGAGACCTCGAATTCCCACGTTCCAGCGTGCATTATGCCAGCAGGTCCCACCCCCAATTGATTGAGTTACCCGTATACGTCATATAAAAAGGGGATATTTGTGATAAGGATAAGACAGACTCTATATAGTATGATATATATATATATATATATAGTATATAGTATATATATATCATAGATCACTCTATGAATAGGTCAATTCTCTTTCTTTGACCTCCCACCGTTCACGACATCCCTTGCTTCTCGCTGCGAACGGCTCCTCGGTGGAGGAGTAGAAGCGCTGGTCCCCTTCGGTCGACGTGCTTGTGCCTGCTGTTACCTACCGTAGGACCTCCGTCCCCGAAGCGAAGAAAGAGGAGCAGGAACAACAGGTTGTCCTCTCCTGGCCCAGTAGTTCCGCAACTACTACCGTGGTTGTTGCCAACAGGGATCCCCCATTCCGAAAGGGGAAGGGGCTGGCCGTTAGGTCCAAAGTTGTATGCCACTGCTGTGGTGCCGATAGATTCACTACTTCAGCGCCGTTATCGGACATTGCAGGCTTAGCATCTATTTTTCGTATATCGCTCCACACCGAGAAGAGGTATGTGTACCTCCAGCAACAACAAGAATGGAACCATAGGCTCCTATGCTGGGAGCATTTCGGGGTATAGGTCTAACCACCTCAACTCCCCGTTTCTGGCATGCTATAGTTCTTATAGTCTCTCGACGACGGGAATGGGAGATTACCGGTAAGCCAGATGCTTCGCGAACCACCGGTACATTTCGTTGCACTTAAATCACCCTCGTTAAGAGGCGCACTCCGATACCATTGATGTCCAATAGCTTTTATAGTAATGGCTGGATCTACTACTACCTCGTCCATTGAGTATAACAGAGCAAACGATGGTATAGCAATGAACATCGGGATGATACTTGGAAAGATGGTCCGAATAATCTCTATAGTAGTTCCATGAACAATCCTTTGCGGGATTGGATTAGTTTGCTCGTGGAAATGCCATAAAGCGCGAACCAAGATCCGTGATACGAAAACAAAAATCAGAATGAGGAAGAAAAAGATATCGTGATGTAAGTCAATGATTCCTTGCATAATAGGTGTTGCTGCGTCTTGAGATCCTAATTGCCACGGTTCCGCAGCATCACAGGGAGCGATTGTGAGGAATCGCCATTCGGAGGGACTGAAGGAATCTGCCATCATTTTGCTTTCCATTCTGTGTAACTGCTCTGCTCCCGAAAAGATCAAAGAGACTTACCGAGACGTCGGCGTTGGTTTTTCCAACAAAAAATGGGAGAATGGAGAATGCAATGTCGATAGCTTTCGCATGAGCGGTAGACTGAACACCCACCCAATCTCGATTTTACACAGCCCTTCCAATCACCCATCGTCGGGGACTCTATTCCTGACTTGAACGGCTTTCCTTTGATAGGAGATCGTCACTTTTCCAATACCGACGCTAAGAAACGTTGCGTCGATTTTGATACGAAAATCAAGCTATCAAGACTTTTGTGTGCGAAGTTGAAAACAACACTGTTGGACATAGCACGAAGAGGTTTTGTTGATGCGATCCAATATCCCGTCTTGCTTTTTCCGAGACCCAGGTCTGGAGTTCCGGCATAGTACAGAAAAGTGAGTCGAGCAATGAGTGAAGTAAAAAGCGGATCTTTCTTGATGCCACTTGTGAAAGAAGGGGATGGGATCAAGCTATAAAAAAAGCTGCACGCACGCACTTTTCATCACCCGTGCAATGACCCGCAGCGAACCAGAGTCGGACTGGAAGCTTCCGAAAGAAGACGAAGATCCCTTCCACTGCTTTTTTAGTAGTTCGAATCTCACGGTCGTGGGAAAGGACGGGGAGATCCTACGTCTACTGATAGCCGGACGGGTTGGGTCCGACTACCTTATGCTCTCTTCCAACTCTGCCACGCCACGTTCAAGAAAATCGATCCCGTGTTGTGGCAGAGTCGGGATCGAGTCGAGGTTCCTTTTCGTCCAAAATGGAGCGAGCTGTCCGTTTCATCGGAGTACGACCAGCGAGGCCATGGGAGCGGGAGTTCCACAGAGAGAGGACAACGAGCGATTAGGCGACCATCATCCGAAGATGGGAGCCCAACAAGGTTCCATTCATCCGATGAATGGAACCTAAGGTGTACTTCTTTCTTCTGAAAGAAAGAAGGGAACCACCCATAATAATAATCAGTAGCTGAACTGAAAACTAAACTTACCTTAAAGCTACCCCTGGCGCCACCCTTGGAGCTCTATCAGGTTCTGAACAAATAATCTGATATGATACCTCTTGTGAATAATCTACATTATTGAAAGCTAACATCTCTCGGCCTGCACTAAACACCGTCAAAGGGGGTACTGAACTCAAACCGGTGTATGGATTAGACATAGAGTACTTATATGGAAGGGGTATCAAAGGGATAGAAGGAAATATTGTGCTACTGCGACTACCATCTGTTCCTCTTAGTACAAAAAAAGAGATAAAATTCTTGAATCCCGGCCCTCTTCGCCTACGACCTGCCTCAAAGTCGATTGTAGCTCACTTTAGCGGCCTCTGAGATCATTTCTTTCGAGACAACCTTGGCTTGGCTCGGGACTCTCTTCTCTTTTGTTCAATTCCAACGGATGTTATGTAAAAAACATCAAAAGATTCGTCTTGGTGTTAACCAAGAGCTCCTTCTTTCTTCGTTGAACGATTCAAAGCACGAATGTACAAGACTACTTCTAAGCCTTTCAGAAAAAGAATCGGAATAGATAGGGTCCAGTAGTTAATAACCTTTTTCCGGGACCAATCCAACCGGGCCGGGTTAATAGCTGACGTCCCGATCCGAGAAATATACTCCGACTTCTTTCTACGGAAATATAGTAACTCAACTCAGCTTTTGCTCTTCACCGCTCCGTGGGCTGTTTTCAATCAGAACTACCGGATGATGAGCTCAAAAGTGAATGAAGACAAGGGAAAGCACTGAACTAAGGATCCGTTCGGAGATGGACTACGCACTGCAGTTAAGAACCTATATGGCCTCTCTTTCTTGGCTTGCTTGCTCTTTTCACCGATGTCTTTGATCCAGGCAGGCTTAATAGGGGCTGAGACCTTCACTAGTCCCACTCGGAAGCAAGGGGTGGCTATGCCCTCCAGAGCCGGGCGGGATGGCTGACTCGATACCAGGCTTGGCTTTCTAGCTAACTTACCAGGGTTGTTAGATTCACCTTACCCGAGCTTTATCCATAGTGCGGAGAATCAGCTGTCAACTGATCTTTTCTCATTTCCAGCTACCCCTTGCTATCTAGCTTCTTTACTCGCCAACTGACATTATTGATTCTCACTTTCCTGCTTAACTTCATAGAAAGATCGTGAACAAGCAATAGCTAATTGATTTGAACCGCCCTAAAGCGCAGGAGGATCACTACCAAGCAACAGATATTCTTCACCGACTCTGGCACATCAATAACAGAAAAAGCTTGAACGGCCCCATCCGCTTACTATAGTGCAGGGAACCCTAGCTTGAGAACCGGAACAGGGATTCTTTCTTAACGACTTTGCTCTTTGCTTAACACAGAGCTCCACTCGAGTTGGAGTTGGTCCACTTGCTAATGTTTCAGAATCCCCTTTTGGGAAAAGAGTTGGCCCCACTAGAGGGTCTTATGGTCAAAGACAAGGGTGTCGTCCAGGTGTACGAACAGACGGGGAAGAATCCCAATCTTTTAGACAAAAGTGAGCTAGAATCGCTTTTTCGGCAGGACATTGAGTGAGGCGGGTATGGCTAAAATCGTCTGTTCTATCTAATGAGATTGTGAACGGACACCGAGATAGGAAGGTCAACCCTTTTCGATAGTTGGTCTACTCGCATCTCTTTTATAGTTACTGGCCCCGGATGGGAAAAGATGTGGCCCAGGAATAGGTGTTTACACCTCCGACTCGCCAACAGCATCTGGTGAGAGTTCTTCCCGGAAATCGTATGCCGGTGTGGCACCACTAGATGGGAAGAAGGTAGAACCTATTATGCCAGCTGTGCGACCGCCTTGTTATGCAGTTGGACCGAGGCAAAAGGCAGATGGGGGAGGCTAGAAAGAGGAACGTCGAAAGACTTACTTCCCCTGCACTACCGGCTAACCAAAAGCGGAATGCTACAATACAAGGAGAAAGACGAAAAGCTTTAACAAGGGTTGAAGTGACTCACTACCCGGAAAGGAAGGTCTGACTTTCAAGGCGATCGGAGTGAGACTTACTTAAAAGAGCCTACTGCCTATGAATGAGATATTCATTGACTACAGCCTGCTTGGAAGGAAATAGATTCTCTCCTTTCCTTGCGAGCAGGGTCAAGAAAGAAGAAAAGTCGTAGGCAGAGATGACTAAGTGAAGAAGGCCCTGCCCCTTATTCATTCAAAAAGAGAGTAGCAGAGAGAGACGTTCCCGAAAGGCACCTATCTGTGGGAGACAGAAGATGAATGGGGAGCCGACTAGAAGACATATAAAGGAGCAGGCTGGAGATGAGTGAAGTTCGGAAAGTGAAGAAATTCCCGTAGTTACGGTTGAATCCATTCCATTTTTCAGGAGTTGCTTGTTCAGGTTCTCTAGGGTTGCGAGGCGAAAGAAGTCAACACTCGGGCAAGAGCACGGATGGCTACCAGGTCAGATTAGACTATTGCCACAAATGCCCGTTCAAAAGCGCCTTCTCGGCTAAATTGTGTGTGTGGCAGATCTGCTGCATTGCCTTTCTTTCTTGCCTTACCCTCCCCGGTCCGGTCCCGTTGAGAGATGGATCGAAAGCAGAGGCCTATGTTCTCAATCGCCTAAGGGAACAAACTTAACAGAAGTCAGACAGCATCAACGAACAAGAGAAGGGGGCGGGAGTGCCTATCCGAACTGCAACAACATCCGGCTAAGCTAAGGCCGGTACATCATCGAAGGGGCTCTCCATCGCCGAGGCATGGCTACCAGCAACTCCAACTCCCGAACACGAACTCAACGAATTCTTTGAACCGAAGCGTGTCCCCTCCTTGCATTGCGCATCTCCTGCTTCTGCGGCAAATGCTTCTCTTTAGGCGAGTTTTCAAAAATATGCAAAAACTCAAGCAAGCCTATCCGCATTATCAGTAAAGGGGTAAGATAAGCTTCATTCAAGTTGATCTGACAAGAAAGAGATTGGGAAAGCTTCCTCTTCAAAGAGATTTCTCAAGTTATATCAGAATAGTGTAAAGCTGGAAAAGCAATAATAGTGTTTACGAAAGCACTATGCCTATACGCAATTACTATTATAGCGGAGATGAACCTCACCTTCGGAAACTGCCTTAACCGGAAGAGTAAGAACGGGAGTTCGGAGATTCACTACCCGAACAGCAACTAAGGAAGAGGAGTCACTCAAATCGGTATTTGATCCTGACTATATTATCTTTACTACTGAAAGTGGATTTTCTTGAACTTATTGATTTCCTAGCCTCGACCGCTTGACTGGAGTACAAACTCAACTCGCCTTCCTTAGCCTCTCAAGGCCTTTCTTCTTGCGAATTTAAGCAAAAAGGGAATTGCCCCTTTACCAGATAAGGACTACGAGCAACTCGCACTAGCCTATCCTGTATTTACTATATTCTTTCTATACTGCCGATCCCGCGCATCCCCTCTACTGCAAGACTCTTGCGCAAGAAGAAGCACTAGTACGGGATCTTAGACTTGCCACTGAATCTATAGCACGTCGACTCGGTACGGTACGTTACGGGAAGAGATGGAACTACTACCTGAACTCGGATATCGAGAGATGACTGACCTTTAGCTACTGACTCGTACAAGCGGGAGAAAGACTGTCTTTCATCGGAAAGAAAAAAAGGTTATGAAATAAAACCACTCCTCTGCTCTACCGGTATAAGTAGTAAGAAGAGCCTCTCGTCCATTAAGGTGGCACAGTACGATAAGATGATCCGACGTCACCAAGCGTCGCTGTACGATAAGATGATGATCCGAGTGACGAATGCCTCTCCCGGTACCAGCCAGACCGCGTCCTTCCAATCAACATGCGGGTCTTCCGTGATCACAACACAATAAGTCAAAACAATCCTCTAGCTACTGTCTAAACACGGACCTAATGTCTATTTGAGACATATAGCTCGCGTTTGCTACATCAATTGTTTTATGTCCATTTTTAAGAAAAATCATGGAAAAAGACGGGTTTTCATCTCATCGGAATAAATGAATTGTTGAGAGGTTTTCTTAACGGATTTGATTGGCTCTCATCTCACTACTGCCCTGACGTCGGCTAGCAGGAACAAGAGATTCCACTCGGGGATACATACGTTCTTTCGGTCGGACTTCTCGACTAGGGCTTTCTTTCCTTCTTTTTCGTATAGGTAGGCCAGTCCTAAGATTGGATGAGTCTTCCGTACTCACTTCCTGGTCGAGCCAATGAAAGAATTCCGTCAAGGAGTCCCTGCTGTCTGGTAAGCAATGGGATTTCTCCTCTCCTTCGTTTCGAATAGGACTAGAGAAGCGCAATAACTGTAGTTTGGACATGCCCTTGAGTGACGGGCGAATACCTGCCTATCGTGCCTTTTGTCTTAAGAAAGTAGTTCCAAGAGTAGGAGTTCCCATTTCTAAGGAGGTAAGCCCGGGTAAACAGTAGACAGTAGAGCTCTTCCGTACATGAAGCCAATGAAGTCAGGAATGAATCCCTCAAGCAAGTAAGGGAATCCCCTTCGTCGCTCTGTCTTCTCCTTGTTCCGCTCTTTTGGGTACATTCAATCGACATCTGTTTAGTAAACCTATCCTCTCGCCTGGCCAATGAAGCCAGTCAAGAATACCTCTCCTTTCGCTCTTCCCTCTGTTCGAGTGACTTCCTTCCTTTCCTCTGCCCTTACGAGCGAGCCAATTGCTATCTCCTATCAGGAAAGCCCGAACATTAAACCAATCCGACAAGATGAAAAGAAGTTTAGACTACTTCTCCCGCTGCTCGACCTCTTGCTCTTCGTGCTGATGTGCCTCCGCCGGTAGTCTCTCTCTCCCCGAGCATCAGGATCCATCGTGGTACCTTTCTTCCTCCTGTCCCTGACGGGTGCTATGGGCAAGTAGTGTAGCTCTGGTTGTCTCCCTGAGCCTCACTGTCTTTTGACGAAGGATAAGGCCAATCTTATGGACTCCAATGCCTCCGAAGCCCCTTTGTTGGTGGAGATGGGTAATCGCTTCCATTCCATTCTCTTTTCCTTAATGAACGGGCATAGAAATGTGAGAACGTGTCACGCTTGTATAACTGGACTTTCATTAAAGAGTCGCCTATACGCCTTCGATCGACATCGATCCACTTTTACGAAAGCCGGGTGAAATTCGATGGAAAATGACCAATATGAAATTTTATAGATGAACTGAAAGTCAAGGCTTTCCTCTTTGTTCAGAAATGGATGATTGTGCCATGAGTGCGCCAGTTGTCTTGCATCCCATCCTAAGTTAAGTAGTGCATTCTTTCCCGATCCTTTGCCATCCTTTTGAAGGAACCGAAGCGTAGGGTCACCCAAAAGGATTGAGCAATGACCTTCAGTGGAAGCAGGGTCTCTTTCATTTGACGAATGAGACCGTACATCTTTGTGGACAAATCTTACTCCGAATGCGATCTTTGTACTGCACCCCCACCGGGCATTCTACCTTCCGACGGGGGGTTCTCGATCTTTTGCCGCAGAAAAAGGGCCATTTAGAAATACCATTTGTTTCAGATAAAATGCAAAACAAAAGACGATGAAAGCAACCATGAATTCTATATGTGTGAATGCGGAAAGGAAGCCGCTTAAATTAATTTGAATAAATCTCCGTCTAGTTTCGCTTTCAATCATTTCGTTTAATAATGGAATTGGTAGCGGCTATTGAGAGTGTATCCATGCTTCAACGGTTGACAACTGACGTCGGGGAAGAAAGACGGCTTAACAGCGCCTCTTCGATTGATAGTTCCTTGCTTCTCCCTAGCGTGAAGAAGGTCAATTCATTTTCCTAGCTAAGGGATAGAGTCGTGTTCCAGCTTTTTCAAGAGAGCGGCGGGTACATATTCTAATTTAACTTACTTCTTTCTGTGCGTATCTAGCACACTTCTCTCGTAACGGAGTACCCGCGGGGGAGGTACTACGAGACGTAAAGGGCAGACAGGTGGATTTCCCAGGTTTAGGGTGAAGAAGAGTTGTTGAACCACTTTGTCTCAGCCAAGGACAGCCTCAAGTATATGTTTCCATAATCTATTGAAAAGAAAATTGCTGATGAAGCTTTAGGCGCCCTCCTTTCTCTTTTGGAATCTCATCAAAAGCGGTCAGTCTGGACCTTTCACAAGGCGAGATATACCATCTGCGCTTACCTAACAAAAGAGGATAAAGAGACTTTCTTGTGGGGTCACACACGTGATCACATTTTTTACAAATAGGAAATTCAAAGAGGAAAGACCGAAAAAGAGGTGGAGTCCAACTGGATTCGAAGCAAATCATGAATCAACTCTCTATACTGGGTGACTGGCTCTCTTTTTACAAAGATGAGGGACTAGAGGGGGTACGATTCTTCATCCAGATACCCATCTTCGTAGACCGAAATCGACGACGCCGGGAAGACCGCCCCATCGGTGTGTGTGTTCGGGAGGGTCTGACCTTCCCTGCTTGCTTGATATCGAATGTCATCGATTTCGTTTTGAAGCAAAAGGCAGTCGAAAGAGAAGAGTCAGAGGCCTTGATTGACCCATGTGCCGTATCTGGAAATCATCTTGGTACAAAAGATAGGATGGCCACTTTCGAGACCAGAGCAGCTTCCTCAAAAGAGAAAGAGTACCGCTTTTGACTTGATCAGGTGCTCACCTGGGTGCCTTTCTTTGGGGCTGTCTCCCCTTCTCTGCTAAACCTTCCCTATACACTTCAACTCTTTCTTTACCTTTTTCTTGTACAGCGGCAGAAGCAGCTCTTTGTTTGAGTCAATCATGAATGTCTTTCCCTATCTGACGACTCTTCTGTGCTCTCACACTGTGATTGAGGCAAGCTCGAATCTGATTGTGGTCTTTCTTGATCTCACTGATTGAGTTCGTGGACGCAGGTCATCACGATTCGTTCGTGGTCAAGACAGAGTTTGTGGCGAGGGCTGCCCCTCCCTCTTTGCCTTTTAGTCGGAATCTTTCTCGTCCGGCAACAAATGGGAAAAGTCTCCAGGATAGATGGATCCTCCTTGTCCAATTGTTTTCGTTCTCACTTCAAATTGCTCAACATCTCCCCCGTAGCAGAGGCCTTACCTCTCTCTACCTCGTAAAAGGAAAATAATGGAGCAGAATTGAGGGTCGGCGTTCACACGAGGAGACCTTTCTTTTCAACGGCGAAGAAGGTTGATAGGGAGTCTGACGCGTGAGGGGAATCTTCCAACAAATATGCGATGGAAGACAAGGGAGGGCTAGACTGGGACTGATCGTCCGAAGCCTGTGTTCACGGGTTGCTTGATTTTCCCGGTCCCAAGAGGCTGGGCTGACTGACGGACTATTGGAGAGGAAGATCCCCAACACGCCACATTTCTTCAATCCCTTTGAGATCGATCGACGCTTTCGAGGAAAACATATATGGATTGGAAGGCTAAAGAAAAGAATGGACCAAAGGACCTTTCTGTCGGGTAAGATTCTTTTAAAAGGCGAGTCTCCGGAGTCTTTGGGATAAAATCCTTAACAGGAGATCGAGTGAAGGACCGAAGGCTGCTGGCTTCGCTATCCAGATGTTCGCCTTTGGATAATAAGTCTATAGTGAGGGCTCTCGGTAGAGAGCTGGCCTCGCTATCCGGTTGTTGGATAATAAATGTTCGTTCGATAGTGGCCTCGGAACGGTAATTAAAAGGACCTAATCTAATAGACCGACCTCTTCGGTACAGGAAGTACTGAAGAAGACTTTCTTCCTTCTCCAAGAGCTTTCATAAGAGCGGCTCTCAGTGAGGGCGAATCACCACCCCTTGACTTCTCTGTAATAAGAGCTGTAGATGTATGGCTCTGAAGAAAAGCTGGCTCTAATAAGAGCTGAGCTGCCTCGCAAATGAGAATGGATTTTCTTTTTTTTTTATAGATAAGAAAAGATTAGAGAAAACTACCTTGCATGAATGCCCTACCTATCATTATAGGACTATTAGTCATTCATTCTAGTCTCTTCCTTCTTTGAAAGATGAGTCAATGGCCCGCTTGTGACCTTCGTTTCCTTGCTAAGCGGCTCCGAACTCCTAGGATAGAAGATTCTCAGACATCCTAATTCAGAAATTTCCTCATTAAGGTTTTATTTACTCTTACGTCCCTCCCTCACCTCCATCATTCAATCAAATTGTTGGAAACTCCAGCTAAAACTTCCCGAGTGGTTTTTCCTACCCCTTCCCGTCAAAACCGGGTCGAGAAGCCCGAGTTGCTGGAATTCCCATCCATTGCCGTCGTTCATCCCTACGCCATATGGCTGGTAACGACGAATAGCTCTTTCTCATCGATTGATTGGCAGATTCGTAGCGAGGTAGGGGAACATTCCTTTCTTGTCCCATTCACTGATTCATCTTCGAACCTTGCATCCCATTGCCTACCCGAACGTCTGAAGCCAGCTGGAATGGAATGGTAATAATGTGTCGCTAGAATAGGTTTTGAAAAAAATGAGATCACCATTTTTTTTAGTAAATGATGCGGAGAGGGTAGTGACATTGATCCGCAAGAAGCTCAGCGAACTCTTGAACGTCAAAGCCCCACCCTTGCCTATCCCTTGGGGGACAAGATCATAGTTTTCAAAGCCTTAGACGCTGCGCTATGCGACCACAGGGGAGCAGCCGAAACAGCAACTGCACCACAAGGAAAGGAAGCAATCTACACCGGCCCTTCCTTTACCTTCTTTCGAAAGCCAAGCAAGCAAAAAAAAAGTAAGTAGAGAGGCGCCCTTCAAAGGAGACCCCGCTCCGAGCAATAAAGGAAACCAATAAGACAGTTTGCTCTTACCGCTTATGCGTTGTAGTACCAACTAGAAAGTAGTCCTAGTTCCCACGTGAAACTATGAGGTCTAGGGTAGGAGGCTGTCGGGACTGAATGACTTACACTCGATAGAAACGAAACTGAGACTCTCGGATTCTTGGAGTCCACTTCCTTTTGCGATTTATCTCTCTTGTCGGATTCCTTTCTCCTTATGGCCTCCCTTACTTCGCGCGGAATTCGGAAATGCTGAAATAGCTCGACGGTTTCGGCACTCTTATTGCTCTTGATGCAGCCAAAGCTAAGAAGACTCGCCTAACTGCTGCCAGGATCTGCGTAAACATTTTTTATCCAGCTGTATCCATACTCATCTTCGTTCCGATCATTTCTGCAACCTGTTGAATACGAGGGTCTATCGGCTTAAGGAGTTAACCATATTCTAACTTAGAATCTGAACAAATGGAGGAGAATGCTGTTCACGGCAACCGTAGAGGCCGAGACCTCAAAAGCCCCCTGCCACGCTGCATTTCAAGCCAAAAGAACAGCAGTTCCAGCAAGTTCTCTCGGAAGCTGAGCCTCCAAATCCTTCTTTGACTGTCGGCGGGAAAGCCATGCGGAGCCTTCCTCTGGTGACAACCCCAACAGCGTTCGTTCATATCTCTCCGACGGGGAAATCCATAACACCAGGTCCTTCTGATCAAGTTACTCCCTCGCCTCCAGCTGAATCTGCACCAGTTCACGAGAGCATGAATTCGGGTTCCTTGTCAATTCCCTCCTCCTCAAATGTTGAAGTTATTGGCAAAGTAGCAACCCCAGCACTTGATCGCGCGGACTCATTGTAGATCTCATTTTCAGAAGGATCAGCATCTTTTGCCTAGAAGCACTCGACTTTTTTACTTTTCTTGTCATAATCAAAGGGGAAGCAGGAATCTTGGTCTCACTAGCTTGAGCTACTTGCTTGATCCAAACCTACATCTGAACTTTCCTCTCCTCCGCAGTTTGTCTCAGTGCCTCCTCGATCTCCAGCAAACGAGACTGCGCCCGGGATACGTCTATTACAATACAAGCGCGGGTCTGAAAAGACACCAAGGCAGGTCTTCTGTTCGGCGGAAAGGACCGATGAGCGCATACGTCTGGTAACCCAGGTGGAGAATTCTGGCAGTAAGTTAGAGGACAAGACAGATTCCGCCGATAAGGAAACAAGACTCTGCAGGCGCGCATAAGCAGCTTTCACATCATCCTCAGACGAAGGGACGGTGGTCGGGCCCTCGACGGGGATCGGGCTGCTCCAAGGCAGATAAAAGTTAATCAAGCTCGATACAGGCAGCCTCGGGGTCAAGCTCGACATGCTAAAGGCGTATGACAGACTAGAATGGGGCTTCCTGGAGAAAGTGCTCAGTCTCTATGGATTCAACCAGACATGGAGAAACTGGATCTAGCAATGTATATCCACTGCCCGCTTATCACTTCTGTTCCAAGAGGCCAGCCTAGCCAAGCCAGTAGTCAGAGAGCTTACCACGGGAGAACCCACTACACTAAGAAAGAAAGACCCAGGGGTGAGGTTCGTTGAAGATTCTCGATGGTCGCATTCCTTTCTTTTCTTTTAGTGGTCTCTTCAAAACTCGAAGCCACAGGAATCGAAGGCTCTGCTCCTCCCGAGGGAAGACCCTTGGTTGCTGAGTGCCCTGGTTGTGAGGACTCTGGTTATGAAACCGAGAGTTATGAAGTTCAAGCCACGGGACCCCATTCTGAAACCGAGGGCTTTGGTTCGGAAGCAACAGCACACTAAACTCGAGTTCGTCGGGCAAACAAGAATGAAATAGCGCTTTTTGGTAAAGCTAACTGACGGACGCGCCTTAGGTTCATACCTGGAAATGCCATCAAGCGATTACTCAAATCACTGGAAATGTCATTAAGCGATACATCAAGAGTTGAAGTCCCACTTTTACTAAAGCTACAAGTACTGGGAAACTCCTTCGATCAAGGTCAGGAGAAGTCAAATCAACAAACAACAGAGTTTTAGACTAACCTGCGGATGGAATTGAGCAGCAGGGAGCCTACCGCACCCCTATCACTACAGTAAGGCCGTTGCTTGTTCCTTTCAACGCCATCTTTCTTGGGCGCAATGGCTTTTGGGATTGGTCTTTCCTCGGCCCTTCTGGCTGAGCTTCATGCTATCACTGCTGCCATTGAATTTTCCAAAGAGCAGGGCTTAACAGCTCCTTGTCTCTGGCTTGAGTGCGATTCCCTCCTGGCCGTCTCTGCCATCAACCACAATAGCCTGGATATTCCCCTCTGCCTCCGAAATCGGAGGTGGAACTGCATGCGCCATATCAAGTCCATTAACTTCCATTGCAGCCACATTTATCGTGAGGGAAATCATTCTGCTGATCGGCTTGCCAATTGGGGAACTTCTTCGCAATCGTTTCAATGGTGGAGCTCTCCTCCCCAATTCCTTTGGGGCAATCTCTCTCTTGATTCTGCTGGGGCGCTACAGATTCTAATCCCCTCCTGGGCTGTTTTTGTTGTCTTTCAGGGGAGAGGACCAAACCAAGAAAGATAGGACTTCTTTAGCCATTGGAAGCTGCTGTCAGTAGGCATTCTTTGCGCCAGAAAGAAAGATTGTAGCTTAACTTAAGCAAAGCCGGCTCCAGAGAAAGCAATTCAGAATAGGGCAACAAAGCTACTTGCCGATTAAGTGTATGGAGCAGTTTTTCCAACCGCAGCTTCTTTGTCTGTCTCCAAATCCTTTCCTCTCTCAGCTCTTGTAGTTGACCTATGTCAGAGCAGAGCCAATTCGTTCTGCCGTAGCTTCCCTTCTGGCTAATCTGTCAGCTTCTGGTTAGTCTTTCGCTCCGGGGGGTTGACCATCTTCTTTGGAAGCTAGAGATGATCGAGGAGGGTCAGCCAAGTCGTCTACCGTAGTAGCGTGACTTGAAAGAGAAATTGACGAGTCTAGTTCTTCCTTCTCCCCTAGGTCTTTATTCTCGTCTACTAAAACTAGGGTTGGGTCCCTAAGAGTGGGATAGATCTTCTACCTGGCTTGTGTCCTTCCCCTTGCCACTTGGTTTGAAAGCAAGAACCGATGGAAAAAAGAGAGTGTTGAGACTCCCTAGAGACTTCCGTCCTCTTGGCCTTTGTCACGTTAGTGACAAGGTTGGTTGTTGCAAGGATCCTTGCCAACAGAACAGAGGATGCCCCCCCTCCTGAGTGAGATGAGTCCAGAGAATCTTCACTTTCCGAGACTACATCGTAGAAATTACTTATTAGATGTCAGTCAGTTAGCTAATGAATCTTGACAAGAGTTTCCATTCTATTGATAAGAGCTGCCGGAGCTAATGATTCCCTCCAATAGAGTACCGAAACAGTACCCGCGGGAAGGAGGGTAATCTTGATCGGTGTCAGATCTCTTCTTTGGACTTTCAAAAGATTGAGCTAACTCTGCCTCCGATGTTGTCCTTGATGACCAATCTCTTGCCAACCTCGCACACCTTCGGACCCAAACCCCGAATCATAGCTAGGAAAATGAGCATCTCTTCCTCTATGCTTTATTGGAGCAGTTGCCACAAAGACAGCTTATCCTGCGCACAAAGCCTATCTTCTCTCCGATCGTCGAAGTTGACTGATTCGAACCCCACCAGCCCTAACTAAAGAAAAGGGCAAAACCATACCATACCGACCCTACTGAGCTGTCCCGAGGTTAGCTTCAGCTAAGGTTCCAACATCATAGGCATTTGGTAAACCGCATCAGGCGAGTCAATCTGGGTTCAAGATGAGATGTTTTGGCTCACCCAGGATTTAGATACCTTCCACGCCTGGGCAGACCCGAGCATGACCTGAAATCATACCCTCCGGCTTCCTTCCTCCTGCAATGAGGCAGATCGCTGAGGTATCTAAATCCTAACCAGAAAACGAGATCAACTACCTCTCCCTTTTCTCAACGGAAGAAGGCCGAGTAGCTCCGCCTCTTCTCATGAATGACTTGAAGATGGAGAATTTTTCCTTGACGGAGGGAGGCATCTTCACCAGAACTTATAGACACAGAAGAGGGGTTAACCGGAAAGGGCATAAGATGGTTGGATTCCTCATACAAAGTAAGCGTGTATCCTTCGTCAGAGGCTCTCCGATCCAAGTAGATTGGTCAAAGCTCGGTAGTAATTTTCCATTTTAGTTGGAAAATGCAGTCGGATGTTTGGGGTACTATAAGCGATCAAGGGGTAGTAACTCATATCACAGGAGGGAACTTTGCACAGAGTTCCATTACTATTAATGGGTGGCTCCGGG
>Ga0209372_1000374_pt1 | contig 24074 bp, 22 predicted proteins | sample AgamicAtPe_FD_187170 | JGI IMG/M metagenome (GOLD analysis project Ga0209372, IMG submission 187170) | Agave microbial communities from Guanajuato, Mexico - At.P.e (SPAdes) (version 2) | ecosystem: Host-associated > Plants > Phyllosphere > Phylloplane/Leaf | place: Guanajuato, Mexico | collected... | reverse complement strand
AGTGATTAGATTGATCAATCAAATTTCTGCGGAATCGGATATGCAACACTCGAGGAGCTGAACAAGAAGTGCTACACTAGCTCCATGATATGCATTCTAATTAAGCCCGACCACGTATCTGTTGGTATCGCGGGTAGGGATAGCAATCCGATTGAGTTCCGGAACTAAACGAGGCTATCTGCGCCATCGAGACCGTATCAAGAGCTTGGGACTTCGAGAATTGCGATACGACTAAGATGCCGAACGTTGCTCTCACCATTACAGCCCATCTATGCCTCCACCTATGTGATTGAAAAGAGTGAAGGTGCTGATACGAGATATATTTATTTTAGTCATAAGTAAATACTTAGGGCTGCAACTGTACGTCATCATACCAATTATAGCTGACCCTCCTAGTTCCGGTGTTTGGATTGAGCTAGATGCGTCTCTAAATAGGCCCTCATAGCGAGCTCCCTGAGTTGATCTCTCGCGCAAAAGTAAGAGAATATGAAATTGTATTGGATCAAGCAACTTCCCTTAAGATGCAACACTGGATCTCCATTTGTGGTTCTTCAAACTGGTGCAGAACGAGAGGGCATCTTTGCGCCTTGCCGGTTAGCAGGACGGTTGAATTCGACAAAGAGCTGATTCATTGCCCACACAATAGACTCTCAAAGTTTCTATGGCTGATTCCACAGTAACAGTTCAATCACCTTGCGACGAGAAACATCGACTTCGAAGAATCAGAGTATAGTGTCCAGAAATGGTAGCGGTCATTTGAGCGATTGTTGCATTTGCATGAGATGCAAACTGACCCAGTCGTAACTCTTGTGGTCAGATTAGAAGGCGCATGGTTGGTTTTGATTCAACTTCCAGGGTTGAGCTAAAGAGGCTTTGGCTAAAAAACGGTGTATGGAGCAGTCCAAATTGCGAGCTCCTCAATCTTGGTAAGACTGCGAGGGATGAAAAAAGGCTGCCATCATTTGTTGTCAGCCATGTTTTAACCATCAAAGAGGCCACCTATGAGAGTGGGAAATAACAATTCAAACAGTTTTATGTGAGGTAAGTAGTGTGTGTTTATGATGGAACAGAACTATCGGCCGAGCTCTGGAACAGGCTGTTCGAACCATTGGCCAGGTTGCGGTCTGAAGAGTCGAGCTGTCTTGTTTGCTCCGTTCGAAAAATGGCCCCAATACTTGGCCACTGGACCAACGAGGCCATTAAAGAATGACTTCGGCGACACTGACGTTGGAACTTCGCTTTTGGTTATTGTTGTTTGGATGTAAAATTCTTACATTTACCTTTATCTCGCGAGCGGCCCGTTGAACTCGAGCAGTGGGATAGCTTCGCTGATAACGATAGCCACAGAGACTTTTGATTGCACAACAAACAAGAGCTTAAGTCACTTGCAACCATTGTATCCAAAGCTCAGGCTTGCCAAGCGAGCTTCATCTGGCTTCAGAACTCCATCAAGTTTCTGGGAGCATTCAGTCGTGCAATAGCAACTTCCACCCTAGCCCTCGATGTTAAGTAGATCGTCAACTTATTTACATAGACTTTTCACTCTAGCCGTTCCCTTTCACTTCATGGCCTCGGCTCCACTTTCCCTGCTGGTCGGCGCCAAGAGCGCTCCCTCGCTAAGCTTGCCAGTAGAACACTTTCCACTCGCCTCCACCTACTCAAGCTCGAAAAAACAAGCGGACCAAAGAAGTCCATTGGCCACACGGTGACTGAAATCCAGTCCACCTTAGGTAGGCTCAAGAATCGGCTTGCTAACGGGCATCGAGCGACCACTTGCAACAGTTGTAGCTGTCTGATGAAGTTTCCGAGAGCTTGGAGGATGTCGCCCAAACGGTTCCAACCTCATTCATTCAGCTCGCAAGCAAACTGAAAATTTACCTCCTTGTTCAGTGAACAGCTTGAGTTTGTTTCGTTCCAACTCAGTCCAGTTTGCTCATTGTGTCTGTTCAGTCTAACAGAGTTACTCAAACTGAAGGCTAGTAGTAGTTTTAAGGAATCACTACTTGACTAATTGTTGCATCGGGAGCGAGTTGTTAGCAGCCAACAAACTGAAAAAGAGAACACCAGAAGCAAATGAAGTAACGTAAGCTGCCCTACTTGAAGCCAAGAAGTAACTGCCTCTAGTGGAAAAGAGTTGGCTAATCAAGATAAATTAGCTGCTACCTGAAAGTCTGACAGATAATCATAATTATACTAACTGGCGACAGCAAACCCCCTCGCCTTGACTCATATTTGTGAGTCTCTCGAAGAACTTGAGATGCTCATTATGTTTAATTGATCCTCGGTCAGCTAATCATAATAGTCAACTAGAAAACTGTAATCGCTTGTTCGAGGCTCTTGGTGTTGAGGGCGAGACGAGATTTGGAGTTTTGGTTTCAGTCTAGTCTAGTTGATTGTCCGTTTCGAAGAGTCATTTTAGTTTAGATTCTTCAACCAACAACATCTAAATCAATCAATGCAGGCTCTATACCTATCGAGCAGATAACTCGGGAAGCAAAATATTCTTTAAGCTAACTACCGAAGCCAAAAATATACCGTCCGAAGCTATATATACGCACTCACTAAACCAAATAGAATACCACTAAAATGCCAAGCCTTAAATTTGCCTCACTTTCCAAATCTGAAAGCACCCAAAGAGAGATGTTCAGGAGGAAGGAAGGAAACAGAAAATTCGGAACCATGAAACTGGTAACGATTCTCGCTTGCTCATTATGCTTAGTGGCCTGCCTATGGCCAGCAAGACCCGTTCAATGCGGGAGGCTGCAAGATTTCATACAAAATTTAGTGGGCGGCGGAAGCTCCAATTCGAACAGCAACTCTAATTCTAATAGCAACTCGAACTCAAACTCAAACAGCGACTCTAATGATTCAGATACAGCCGCAACTGGAGAGTCCAACGAGCAGCCCCTGACACCTATGATGTCCGCCATGAACCCTTTCATGCGCTACCCATCCTTTTAGTGAGTATACAAAGCCAATCATTTGTATTATAATCTAAAATCTGCCATACTAGCATATTCTAATCCAACAATTAACTTCCACCCTCTCTTAGTGGCAGTTTTGGACCAGCGAGCTACGGTGGCTTTCCAGGTATGTCCTTCTCCAACCCACTAGGAGCCATGTCTGGCATGAACCCTATTGCTGCAATGTCAAGCAATTCGCTAGCTGGTGCTTTTTCTCCAGCCTCATTTGGGCCATCATCATTTGGGTCGTTCGGTTCCTCTTCAACCAACCCATTAGGAGCCTTCGGTGGGGCAGACGGAATGAGCGCAAGCACGCTCAATAATGTATATGCACCCTCTCCTAGCTTGATGGGCGGTTACACACCTTACTATGGCAAAAAGAGATGATCAGGCATGCGATAATTATGGAACAAATCTAGATTTTGGCTGAAAAGATGAGAGAGGCCAATGATAACTGAATGGCTTGCGACTATGAATAGAAAGTAATGAGAGGTAACCTTTACATGGGGTTCAAATGTTGACCGGAACCTCTTATCAGAGGAGTCGTATTAAAACTTGGGGCCCTACTACTTTCGAAGGACGGACACATAAGTCAGATAATCAAACATCCCCAAATCTACAGGCATTTTACTATTAAAGTTTTGATATTGACCTAGCTTCAATTTTGTCACTGATCTGCTTTGCGCTGACACGAACAGAGAGATAGAGAGAGAAAATATTCAACAAAGAGAGAGAGAGAGAGAGAGTACTTTAGTCAAATTAACTCTTCAACCAACAACAACTGTATCATCGTCCAAAAACTCATAATTGGGGACTTCTAAATTCTTCGGTGCAGGTCCCTTTCGCGCCCTACCCGAGGCGTCGTAGTGAGAGCCATGACAGGGACAGTAGTATCCGTTGTAGTCGCCTTTGTTCGCGATTGGCACGCAGCCAAGATGTGTGCAAACGCCTATGATGATTAGCCATTCGGGCTTAGTGACTCTTGCGCTATCGGGTTCGGGGTCGCGTAGTTCTGATAGATTGACACTGTTTGCGGAATCGATCTCTTGCTGAGTTCTATGCCGAACGAAGAGCGGCTTACCTCGCCACTTTACAATTGCACTCTTGCCTGGGGGAATTTCGCTGAGTTTCACTTCGACCTTAGACAATGCCAACACATCCCTGCTGGGTGATAGATATGTAACAAGCTTGACCACAGCGGACTTGGCTGTCACGGCGGAGCAAGCACCGACAGTTGCAGTCATCAAATATGAGAATACCTTGCGTTGATCTTCGGTTTCCAAATTTCTCTTCTTCAGGTCAGTAGTTGAAGGTCGTCTGTAAGCAGAGTAATCGGGGAATTGAATATCAGTATGAGCTAGGGCTTTACATGTTGTTGGCCCGACCGCTTGTCTCATCGGGCTACTCAGCAACCTTGCGGCCAACATGTCTACGATCAATAAGAAAGCTATTAATGATGATGAAGTAATTAACTAAAGACTCGATCAAGTTCGTTTAAAAGACAATCTCAAAATGTTGATATTCGAATATTAATCTCAGATGCCCCAAGTGCTCCTCGATTTGAAGGCTAAATGTTTGCGCTCAACGCTGCTGATATTTGAAGGTGATGAACATTCTCCCTTTCCCCCTTACAGCTGTGAGCGAGCCCTCTACTTAGAAGGGGCGCCAGTTTTTGAATGCAGCACAATCTTTCATGCGAGCGATTCACGTGCTCCAAGAATCAAGCGTGCAAGTGCGACTATTCTCTATCAAAAGTTAAATCTTTCACAATTCAAACTCTATTTAGTCCGTCTTTTGATGCGATAGGATAATCGAAACTGTTGGACCAGTTGAACGAACTCAGCCCAAGAGACATGTTACCTATTAGTTCAACAATTTCTAATAGATTAGTTACAAAATTATACTACAGCGCCACAAAACGATGTTTGTTTGGTCACGACCAAATTTCGTCTGCTGCACAATTGCAGGCTAACACCAATTCTAGATTTAGATCAACAAGAGCGGCTGATAAGCAGAAAGATGTTGAAGAGCCACCACAACTTGCCACCGCATACTTCAACCAATTTCCCAATTATTGTCAGATGGTTACCGATGCCAAGAGTCGGGCGAAAAGATCAGTCCTCATAGACCATTGCGGCCTTGAACATATCGATCTAAGTGCAGAATTCAGCAACGTAGAGCATGTCTATTCAATCGAGCGCGACACAAATAGAGGTCCATCAAGACTCTCCCTGATTGAATTTAAAAGCGAGAGCGATGCTGATGATGTCGCTAGGCGCGCAAAGCATACCGACGGCTTGCTGCCAGTACCCTTGAAGGTGTTGCGTTATTACGGCCAAACAATTCCTGCAGTCGTGAATCAGAAGCCCCAGTTTCCCGTAGACTTAGTCAACTTATCTAGTAGAGAAGATCTAATATCTAATACCGAAAGCCTAACGAGTCTAGTTACAAACAACATGATGTCTCTCGTCGCTCTCAAATTGCGATTTATAACTCTAGTCAACTTCGAGCGCGTCCTATGCGCTGGAATCTTTGAAGAATACGAACTTATGCCTTTCGGATCCTCAGTGATAGACATCGGCTGTGACTCTGGCGATCTAGATTTAGTTGTGACCAGAAAAGATGACCACAAACAAGTCATAAATGAAGCCCTCTCTCAAATCAGAGACATATACAACTATGCATCTCCCTCACGATCCAACACTCACTGCCAATCGCAACTATTCCATCTAGACAAGAGCATCTACAGCGAGAATAAGGATATCAGGGCTGGAACTAAGGGAGCCTTAAGCTGGTTCGATCATATTCTAAAAGAATATATGCCTTTAACTGATGGTTATGGCGTTGTGTCGATCCGTCATGCTAAAGTTCCTATTATAAAGTTCACAGCCCGAATAACTGCTGTAGATTGTGATCTAAGCTTCAACCTCGGCTTAGATCATAGAGATGTTGATATACTTACGACAAACTATTCAGGAATTGTCATGTCCCAACTCCTGTACTCTTTATGCAGAAACAATAACCTTTTTTCATCTGCTGTCATCTACTTACGCATCTTTGGAAAGTTAACCTCTATCACTTCTAAGGAGCCCAATGTTGGAATGACAAATTTCCAATATCTCAGCCTTATCATCTTCTACCTTCAACAAATCTCACTAGATCATGGATCAGATTTGAACAAAAACGCCAACATAAGCAACTCTAAAGCTGGCATCCCTCCAGTAGTTCCTCCGTTCAGAAGTTTGCTCGATCCAGAATTCGACATACAAAAATCACCGATTCATTTGGATGACAATCAACTCGAGCATTTGGTCCCTATCATTATCAGAGGATTCTTGAAATTTTATTCCCACCTAGACTTTTCAAGATCCTCATTGAATCTGTACAATGCTAAAATCGAGAGAAAAATGGATAACAGTAGCATATTTGTTCTGAATCCACTTGATAGAACACGCAATGTTTGTAACAATGTTAATAGGAAAGGCTTGGAACACTTTATCAAGCAGGTAAGATCAGCCTCCACACTTATGCAAGGGAAGGGCAACCATCCTATGAACCTTATCAGGAATCTTATAGCCAAACAGCGACAGCAGTCAAAGAAAGCAAGGTTACCTCGCCTGGACTATGATATGTCCTATAATGTCTCCACCGGCGACATTGCGCAAGACGTTTGTCGATAAAAAAGTTGAGAATAAATCAAAGTAGATCGAAGTAATCGATTGTTGTTTCGTATTATTTGCCATGCACAATCTAGCTGGACCTTGTTTTAGGATGCGTTTCATCCATACTTTTATCAGACATCTAAACGGTCTCAGGTCGTTACACGAGCAAAGTGGGCCAATGACGCGCTAAGCTTGTCCAGAGTTCAGTAAATGTAGAACAGTTAGCGTTTTATCATTCTATGGAACTAGCCATCCTTAAGATGGCGGGACTCAAACTTTATTGTGAGAAATTTAGCTTTAACTGATAACAGAGTATATAAATGTGTGTTTGTGTGTATATATTGCATTGTCTAAAAGTTCAATACATGTCGTTTGATTTGGCTTGAAATGACTTAGGTAGTTTTGATTGTCGATCTAACGTGGAATTAAAGAAGCTCCTGCTTGGTAGGCACAATCTCTTTGCATTGTATTGTATAACTCATAAAACTGTTGAACCATTACATCCTTCCGGTAAGCTGACAACCGGTCGCTTACCTCCCTTGGAAGTTTCTACCTCTGTAGACTTGAGCTTTAGCTCGTTGCCAATGAATAATCTTGTTTGTTGCAAATTTGTGCTCCCATTCACAATGGCCGTTTGGCTACAGGCAATGCCATTATTGTTTGGTCTGTTTGCACTAGTTTCACTGGCTGACCTGCAAGAAGTTAGCTGAGTTAACTTGCTACTCCCTTCACTTGGTGGATATGATTGATTTGATTTAATAACAGGCGATGATTGGTTGACTTGCACTAGACTCCTGAAGGAAGTTGGCGTCAAGCTGTTCCTATCCTGCTGCTGTCTCGTGCTCTCCCTAGGTGTTGGATCTAATCGAGCTATTGGCTTCGAGTTGACTTGAACAGAGCTGGTGGTTACACTATCGGGTTTACTCTTGGATGAGCCGCCGCCGGCGCCCACAGTGGGCGAGTCGACTGACGATAGTGGTTGCTGATTAGGTTCAGTGTTGGTTGGCAGCACAGTTAGATCTGAGCGCTCGTGGAAGCTTGCAGATTGATCACTTGCATAGATGGAATTTTCAGAATACAGGTAGAGACTTGCGTTTCTATCCTGATGTTGGTTCAAGTGTTGGTGTTGGTGCTGGTAGGATGGGGAGGGCGAGTAGGAGCCTTGCGTATAATAAGTGGGCGCCGCTTGCTTACAATGCGGGGACGAGCTTGTTGGTGTTGCAATCTGAAGACGCTGGTGGGGCTGCATCATGTTGGCTTGTTTTATACTCTGGCCACTCTGCTGCCGGCGCATCTCATTCTCCTGTCGGCCATTGATTGGTGCGGGCGAGTTGACACTTGTTGCTGTTGTTGTTGTCGTCGTCGACAGGAGGAAAGAATCGAGCGAACTCTTTGGCCGCTGGCGCTGGCCCATCGGATATGACTGCTGGCAGGTGAACGTCTTTCCGCCCATCAGCTCGCCCATTGTAGTTGCCGATGGCCGGTTGCTGGCCGCCTGGCTCGAGGCCAGATTTGAGGCGTCACGAATTTGGCTTGCATTCACGTATGGAATGTAAATGGAATCGTCATGCAAGCGGCCTGAATGGATCGAGTTGTCATCGGCGGCGTAATAAAATCGTGCCGGGTGACTCAGGTTAGGGTGATAAGCTTGGCCGGGCGCATCAAGATAGTATTCGTAGTTGATGGCCGTTGCAGGTAGAGTTAAATCTGGCACCGCTTCAATTGTTGGACGGAGATCGTGGTGGCTTAGATGGTGATGGATGCGATTTTGAGGGAACTTGGCGCCCATTGAGGCGGCGCTTGGGACGGCTGGATCGCAGGGCTCGTGTATTGAGTAGCGGCCGAGAGTGTAGGGGAGGTAGGGGCTGTATTGGGTTTGGAAGAGGTGGTGGCGACTCATTGCGTGATAGTTGCAAAGCGGCCGCTCCTGTTGCATCCTCTCCAATCCTTGGCCCACTATACCCGGTTGTGCCTTGTAGATAGAGTTTTGGCTCTCGAAGGAGGGAATCTGAGTATAAGAGGAGATCCTTGGCAGTCCGTTCATCGAGCTCTCAAGGACACTTGAACTGGAGCGCGCGAAGGGCTCGTCGGCGAGCCTCTGGCCGGCGCCCACAAACCTGGACGAGGGCGCGCTCTTTAGGACTCCCTTTGCGGGCAGCTTTGGCCCACTAGCAGCCTGTCCCTCGTCCCTGGATTCTGCATTGTCAACGGGTGGCAAATCGTTTGATCTGGCCACCACGATGGGACAGCGTGAGCGCGAGCTTAGCTGGCCAAGCCTCTTAGCTGGACTCCCACTGGAGGCGGGCGAGCGGTCGTCCGAAATGGGCGACGAATGGTTGGACGAGCTCAGAGAGCCGCCGATGGTTGGGTTTCCGTTCTTGACTGTTAGGCCGCTTGAATCAGCTAGCTCGTCGGGCGTCCGCGTCTGATTTGACTGGGAGGATGGCGAGTGGCCGATGGTCTTGTTGTTGAGCAACAGACGCGAGAGTATGCCAAAGGGACTCGAGTTTTGCTCTGAGCTCGGCTGGCCACCGCTGGTGTTGTCAGTGTTGATGGAGCCAGTTGTTGTGTGGATTGAATTGTCCGATTCGGCCCCATTGTTCGAGGGCGAGGAATCGCTCATGCCGGCGCTATTGGTGCCCCCGCGATGGTTCACCAGTTGCTGGCCAATGATATACTTTTGGCCAGCTTGCTGGTTGTTCCAGAAGGGTTCGTTTGTTTTAACAGTGAGCAAACTCTCCTTGCTTGCGGCAGCATCAGCGCCCGACTGCTCGCTGGCTGACATTTTAACCAACCTGTCGCGTTTCACCTTCGCTGCTGCAGCCGCGGCTAGACTCTTTTGGGCGGCAATCAAGTCTGAGCTTGTTGAACTGAGGGCTCCCTTTGGCCGGATTAAGTTGCAACTGTCCTCCTCCTCTTCCCTCTCGCTGCCAAGCTGAACCTCTGGGCCCATGGAGCGCGCCGATGCTCGAGCGGCGACCTTGTGCAAGTTGTCGCCGCTTATTGTTATTAGCTCGGCCTTTCGCTCTGGCCCCAAGAGGGCGTCCGAGGACACCAGCGAGCCAGTGTCGGCCGAGGAGTGCGAGCAATCTCGCTGGCTCGTCGACACTCTAGCCGTTTCTGTGCCTTTGCCCGGCTCCAGTTGGCCTCCATCGATCGGATTCGGGCTGGCCTCCTGAGTGGAGTTTATGTTGCTCGACGATAGCGACAGCTTGGACATGAGCCACGATTTCTTGGCCCCACCTTTGGCCCGCTTCTGGCCGGCGCAACTGGTTGCACTTGCTGGAGGTTGGCCGGCGCCATTGGAGCCGCTCGACTCGCACTCGAGCTCGGAGCTCGATTGGACCACCGGCGAGTAGGCATAGTAGCCGCCGGCTATTGCGCTCATTGGAAGCCTACTCGGTTGCTCGCTTTTGTGCGAGCGTCCATTTCCGGCTTGCTGCTGAGCCTCGATTTTGAGCTCGCTTCTTTGTTCGTGTTTGGTTTCCGTTTTAGGAGGTGCGCGATCCTTAGTGCGCGACTGAAGATGGAGCAACTGGCGCAACTTTGTCGCCTTGCTCTCGCCGCTTGCCTGAGTCTGTTTGGTCTCGCCTACCAACTGCTTGCTTTCAGTGCCCTTCTCAGCCTTGATCGCCAAATTCGAGGCCTCAAAGTGGGCGCCACCTGTTGGATGGGGCGCGTTTGCTTGGGCGGCCGGCTCAGCTGGCTCGTCGTGCGTCTGCTTGCACGAGCACAGCTCTGCGCTGGCGGCGCCGCCCAAATCGGACGATCTCTCTCCGATGACACTGTAGCCGGGCGCGTACATGTCTCGGTCGGCGTGCACGCCCACCACGGCCGAGCGCCGACAATCCTCGGGCTCCTCCCGCCCGCGACAGGTGGTCGCCGCTTGGGCCAGGCGCCTCTGGACGCAAACCAAATCTCGGCCCCCATTGCAGGGTTCGCCCGGGGAGGGGGGCGTGCGGCGGGCGAGCGACTTGGAGGAGTCGCTGGAGGAGTGGCCGCCGTCTGAGGTTAGAGCGGGCCCGCCGCTGGGCGCCCGCTCCAAGTTGGCGGCTTGGTTGCGCTGCAAGCCAATGCAGCCAACAGTTGCACCGTCCTCGACTGTCGCCGCAATGGAGCCTCCATGCTCCGTTGGCTCCGCGCTGCTCGCTTCCTTTGCGCGCTTATTGCCGGCCACCTGTTGCTTCTGGGGCTGGAGCAGCGCCGCGCAACAGGTTCAGTTACATTGTTCGAATGAATTTTGCCGCCGCCACCGCCGCCGAGTTGGTGTTGGCGATATATTTGGCGAATCAGCGATACGATAATTCATCAAGTTGGCGCAGTGTGGGCGAGTCCAGGTTGTTGTGTGAGAGGAAGGGAGAGAGAGAGAGAGAGGCGTTGTTAGTCGTTGGTTGCTGGTTGGTTGGTTGGCTGGCTGGAAGGATGCTCGCTCGGTTTGCACCACCGGGGAGCTAATTTTGCGCTTCTGCTCCAAATGTAAACAAATACACCTGTGCCGCCGGGAGTTCAAGTTCACACGAAAAGGGCCAACTCTCGCAAGGCTCGTGGGAGCCGCAAACGGACTCGAGACTCCCTCCCCCCTCCAACTCCAACTCCAACTCTAACCTCAGGCGCAACTCAGGCTCGGGCATGAATCCAATTCCATGATTCGCGTCCAACTCAACTCGGACGCGATAAGAATCTCGCCGACACTAATTATTCATACATTTTATCACTCTCATCCATTTAGAAACTTCAAAGAGCCTGTTCTCACACATCCACCTTCGGACTAGTTTGCGTGCCAAAGCGGGCTGGCAGGTTGAGTTTATGGGGCCAAGGAGGGCATTAAACGAGAGCAAGAGGAGGGAGGCCGACTTTGCCAAACGTTCAATGGAATGACCTGGCCGCTTGGCGAAATTTCTGATCGATCGGTTGCGCAACAATGCCATCCCGTTCCAGTGCCCAAAGTGGCCGACCGCCTCCCGGCTTCGGCTTCAGCAAACAGCTCTGCCCATTCGAGCGCTCGCTTAGCGCGCCCATTGTAAGCGGCGCCCGATTTGAGCGGCGAGATAAGCTGGCGCCGGCGGCCGATCGATTTTGGCTGAAAATTAATCGCCTCCACACTATCTGCGGATGGGATCGGCCACGCCCACTGTCCCTCGAGTCGGCCCAACGGAAGCCCGCGGAGTGGCCGAGGGGCTCCGTTTGCGGCGCACGCTCAGCGAGCGGCCAGAAGCGCGCCGCAAGGCTCAGTTAGTCTTCGCATCTCCTCGTTCCCACTCGTCCACTCTCATCCAGTCTCGTCTCGTTCCGGCCGCTGAACGGAAACGCAAGATGCTATCGCCCGTTTCGGCTCCCGCCTCCATGTTGGCCCTCGGCGGAGCGGAAGCGGGCGGCGCCGCTTCAATGAACTCCAGCGCCGGGCCGAATCTCCATTCTGAACTCCAGCTCAAACTCAAACTCAAACTCCGTCGCCGCTCCGAGGCTCGCGGGGGCCAACAGGTGCTGGAGACGCCTAATTCAGATGTCAACATTAGACTAGGCGGAGTTTGCAAATTCAATCTGCCCGTTCGAGTGTGAAATTGGCGCCGGACATGCCAAAATCGGCGGCCAATCGAAAATAAAGCCCCGCAGAGAGAGAGAGAGAGCCACCGCTTACCTTTGACTTCTTTGGAATTGCGTAGAGCTGCGACTCGTCCGAAAGCGAGGCGAGCGGCCGAGTGGCCAGCAGCTGGGTCCCGTTTGGCGCCCGTTGCTCGTCGCTGTCGCGCATCCGCTCCAAACGCTCCTGGCGCCTCCCAATTGCTTTGGCCGGCTCCTGCTCGCCCCTTGCGCCCTGCTCGTCCCCTTGCTCGGCCTTCGCGGGCGCCTCCTCGCCATTGGCGGCCGCCCCGCCCGGCTTGCCTGCCGCCGAGCTCGCCTCCTGGCGGCGGCCATCGGCGCGCTCCAAGTGGTCGGCGTCTCGGCGCTCCTCAGCCTCAGCCTCCTCCTCAGCCTCTTGCTCGTTGTCATCCTGGTCGCCGGTGGCGGCCTGACTCGTCCGCTTGTTAACCATGTTGCGCGACCTCAAGAGAGAGAGCTTGCCAACGCAGGTGCCCAGGTTAGGTCGGCGCACTAAAAGCGACGACTTCTGCCTCTTTCGTCGCACGATGAGCCGTCCGCGCGATTTGCTGAGCGACGAACGGACGCTGCCAGAGGGGCTAACGGATTTTGTAGCGGAAAACCTGGCCAACGGCTCCAGCTTGAGGCTCCGCGAGCCGGCCGAGTCCGAGCGAAAGCGCGCGCTCCTCGCCATTATGTCGGCCCACTCGTTTGGGCTATCGCGCGCGTCCGGCAAACAGGCCTCACCTTGCCGGACCAGCTCGGCGCTGCCAAGCGGCCGCCCTCCTTGGCTGGCGGGCGCTTGTTTGCGCTCACCGAAGCGAGGCAGCGGCTGGTGCTCGCCGCTCTGGCATAGGCTTGCAATGGTTTTGGTGCGCAAGGGTCGCTGGGTTTGGAGGGACTTGCTCACCGCGGCGCCCAGCGAGTGGACGCTTGAGAAGCGGCCAGAGCAGCCTCTTATCACTAGCCTGTGGCGCTCGCTCGCCCCCGGCACATCAACCGCCAACTCGAGCGGACTTGCCGACGCTCGGCCGCCCTCGGCGCCCCTAACTCGCGGCGGCGCCCCATGGCCGTTGCACCTGGCTGAGAGCGAGCGGCTCGTCGGGCCCTCGAGCGGCTCTGCCGGATGGCTCGGCGGTTGGCGCAACTCGGCCGAGTGGCAATCCTCTCCGTCGTAATCCTCTTGGCCGCGCTTTGGGCCAGCCGCTTGGTGGTGGTGTCTGTTTCTGCGAGCCTCCTTGCTCACTTTGTGCGCCCTACTTTGGGCCGCAAATCTCGACCGAGGCGCCAATTGCTCGGCGCCCGAGTAAAGTTGGCCAAAGCGTTGCTCCAGCTGACTCAGGTGGGCTTGCGAACGCGCCAGCTCGCATTCAAGTCGGCCCGCCGAGGAGCTTGAAAATCGCGACTTTGGCGCCGGTGGGTTGGCAATGAGTTCCTGTATGTCAATGAGATCCTTTCTGAGCGCTATGTCCATTGCAGTCTCGTTTTGCTTTTCCAACGAGTTTGAATGGGAACAGAGAGAGAGCAACGGTTAGTTTAGCACCATTTTGCCATTCAACAAAGGGTTTGCTTGGCTCTTGGGGAGGGCATATTGAATAGGGGAGGGGGGACGAGCAAGGCGGTCGGCAAAGGTTAGAGCGGCTTAGCCTGCTGCAAGTTTGTTAGTGTGTAAATTCAAATGAGCTCGAGCTCGGTCGGCTCATTAGTGGAGGGAAGAGGAAGTCGTTTGCTCTAACACCAGGCGCGCGAAGTTTTGCGGCCGCAAGCGCTGATTGGGCCGCGCGTCTAGGCGGCCGAGCAAAGCCACTCGGAAGGCTCTCGCTCAGGTGCGCTTAATTATTGTTCCAGTCTGGCGCAACTGCGGCCAGTCCAACCATTGATCATGCACAAGCTCTCGGCGCTCACTTGACGGCCGATCGGCGTCATCTCAATGCGGCCGATCGGCCGGCTAGCCAACAAGTCTGGCTGCTGCGGCGGCGGCGGCGGCGGCGGCATCGCGAGCCCAAACCAAGCCAGCAAAGGCCTACCTGCCCTCCGCGCGCAAAGTCCGGCCGAGCAGACAGACTGGCGGCGCTCATTATGCGCTCATTCTAATTAAGAATAAAACGGATCGTGAATTAGTCTGGCCGTATTTATTTTGCTAGTTGTTTGTGGGCCAACAAAGGAAGATAACGATATTATTCCCATTGCCGTGCCGATCCAACGCAAAGGCTCATTCGCAAAGCTTGCCAAGGCGAGCCCATTGCCTCTACCCAGTTTCTCCTCGTTGCGCGCTTGGCAAGCTTGCTCCAGGGATGAGAGGGCAAAATGTCGGCCAAATTGAGCCGGCCAACAAGTTTACCTGCAACTGAAACTGAAACTGCAACTGCAACTGCAACTGCCGCTACAGCCGGCGCCGATGCCACCAAAGTCCTGGCCAACTCTTTCCTTTTTAGACCCCTCCGCGTTGGCCACTCGGCTTGCTGGCCAACGAAGTCGGCCCGCCGCTAGAATGGCGCACTCGCCGGGCAGGTGGATTAATTATCGATATCATGCATTAATTAACGTGCGCCAGAGTCGGGCAGGAAGGAAACTCGAGAGGCTGGCTGGCTCGTTCGCTTAGAATGAGCGAGCGACTTGCCCTGTGAACAGGTTGTTGCGCCCTAAGGCTGCCACTGCCGCTGCTCATGGTGCAGCCGCCGCCGCCGCCGCCAAGCCGAACAAAGGCGGACTGGCTCGCTTTGCAGAGAGAGAGAAGCGATGAAAAATTAGACTAGACCAATCAAATTAGCCATTGGCGGCCGCTTAAATGCTGGCCAACTTTAGCCGCGGCCGCCAGGTGAAGGCGCAAGCTGTTTTACTTCCTCCGAGGGCTAGAACTGCAAACCCCAATATTGATTTATAGCCCATGGAGGCTTAAATGGGCCAAGTTCAGAGGGCGAAAACTGGATACTTCTGCCCCAAGCAACTGGCTCAAAGTTGGCTAGATGGTTTGGATGAATGAGAAATTAGATTTCATTGGTTGGGCGGTCGAGTGGCACTTGTGGCGCAAGCAGAGAAGTGGTCCTGTTGGCCCATTCGCGCGCCTCGCGAACATTACCTGCCAGCCGCTGGCGCGGCTAGACAATTTCATCAGCTTGCGCCACGAAATGCGTAAAATGGAGCTTGTTTGGATTGGAGCCGAGCTTGAGCGGCCGAAGCGAGTGGAGGAGCTCCAACTCTGGCGTTGGCCTCGCAGTTTCGGCAGGAAGGAAGGAAGGAAGAAAGAGATAAAATCTCTGTTGCTCATGCGAACAAGATGCCAAGATAATGGATTATCTCCAGCTAGCCGCCAAGATCAACCTGCCGGCTGCACGGAAACTCAGACGAGAATCTCTCTCGCCAACAGGTGCCAGTCGGCGCTGAGCCGAGTTGAGCTGAGCTGATGAACTTTGGGTGCCAACAACTCGCGTTTCAAAGCCAAAGAGATGCTTTTAAGCCGCATGTGTTCACGTTTGATGGAGGCATCAGGATGGAGGCGTTCGAAGGTAGAGGGGATGTTGTTAGCAAAGGTTAGCTGCTCTCCTCCCCCCCCCCAGCCAAGGCGCCTTTAGGCCGAGTGGCTAATTGAAAAATCTTCATCAATCGCGACAGCAACGAAGGCCAGCTCCTTTCGAGGCTAAGCAGCTGGTTGTGTGTTTGCTTTGAGAGGTTTCGTTTTTGGTGCGGCCAGCATGGCCGTATTCGCTGTATTTAAAGTTCCTTCCTACAGCAACAAGTGTAGAGGCTTACCTTGTTTTTGATTGCCGGTTCGGCTCCATTCTGCATGAATATTTTGGTCAGTTTTCGGCGGCCCATGGCGGCGGCAATGTGGAGGGGCGTGTCTCGGTTCTGCGGTTGTTTGAGAGGTGCGCGGGAAGAGTTTGGTTAGTGGGCGCGTCGAGGTGGGCGGAACGGGATAATTGATCCTCGTAAGCGTGATCTACTCGGCCGACGGCGCTCTCAGGTAGTCTCGATGGGCTCGTTGGGGCAGGAACGAAAACTTTTGGAGCAAGGAGAAAAGGAGGCGGCTTTTTGAAGATCTCGAAGCGACAAGAAACAAATTAGTACAAACTCCGCCAGTGCAATGCAGCTCAGATTGCTATATAACCTATGCGCCTTCCACTAAGCCGCTAGTAGTTTGCATAATCTTTAAGCGAGCTTGCGAGCGCTGGGAAGCAAAGCTATGCAGAAATAAGCTCGCATGTTCGAATCCAATTTAGCTGACTTATCAACTCGACCATCTCATCTCCGGCCTTTGAGCGCGAAATTTGGCAAGCTTAGTGGGGGCACTCTGCTAAACGGTTTAGAGTCGGGGCTCTCCTCCAGCAGGCCCTCGAGCGGGCGATACCTGCGACTTGAATGGGCGCGCTGGCCAGACACGAACACGACGCAAACATGAGCCGGAAAGAGCGGCGGCCGCCGCCGCCGCCGCCGCCGCCGCAGCTGCCCGGTCGGCTTAGGGAGCGCGCGCGACAGGTTGACATGATAGAGTCTAATGAAGTTGCTCGCAGTTAAATTATGATATTATCTCCTGCATAATAAATCACACCATTAAATGGGCTGGCCGGCGGCCGTTCGTTGTTCTGCCCCCAGATACAGTTGTTGGCGGGCGGGCGGGCGGGCGAGCAAATGTCGGCCGGCGGATGGAGAGAGAGAAAGAGAGAAGAGCCAGGCGAGCTGACGGACGGAGAGCAGCCTCACCTGGCCGCTCGAGAATGCGCGCCCAAAATGGAGCCTTAGCTCTCCTGGGCAATAAACTAATCGCTCGGCCTCGAAGGCTCTCAGGCGGCCGGCTGGGTCTGGAAGAGGCAGAGACACAAGAGCTGAGGCAGAGGCAGAGGCAACCTCAACAACAAGTGAATCTGCCTCAATTGACATGCCGAGCGAGCGAGCGAGCGAGCACGAAACAAATGGACGCGACCGGCCGACTAAGCCGGCCGACAGCCCGACGGGCGAGCCAGCAAGCCGCTTTGAGTTCTGGCCAGCGGAGGGACTTTCAATTTTTGTTTCGCGCCCACTTTGAGTGGGAGAGATGAGGATGAGGATGAGCTGCGGCTGCGACTGGATGGGCCAGCCAAAGCGGCCGAGACAAAACTCGATTGGCGCCGTCCGCATCAGCATAAGTCCCTCTCCTCTCTGGGCCTGATTGACAGGCGAGAGTTGCATGCAGCTCGATCGCTTGTCCGGCTGGCCGCCAGCGCCGATGATCGAGGGAGAGAAGCGGCGGCCCTTTTGCGGCGGGTGATTTATGGGCGACCCGTTTGCTCGTCCATTCATTCCGATCGGAGTGGATGAGAGGAGAGGTGGCTCGAGTTTAGTTTAGTTTGGCTTAGCTGAGGCGAGGCGAGTTGTGGCGAGGTGAGGAAATGAAATGGATTGAAGTGGAGTGAATTGGACTGGCCGCCGTGAGCTCGAGCGGACGGGCGCGATGTGGTGGCCCCAAATGAGCGAGTTGCGCTGGGTGCGGCCGGCCGAGTTTTGCGCTGGGTGGCCCAGCCGGCAAACTTGCCTACACTCGGGCCAGTTAATTTGCCTTAGCCTCCGCCTGGGAGAGCGAGCAGGTTACTTTTGGCGCGCAGGACGCCGACACTTGCGGCCGCCGATGGAGTTCGGAGTGGAAAATTTGCACCACTTGCGGCCAAACACAATGGCAGCCCGGCTGACACAGTTCATTGGCTCCGCTCGGTGGCCAGTGCGGCGCCGGAAGGGGCAAACGCCGGCCGAGACAAGTGAAGGGCGCGCGCCTCGGGCGCTGCAAGTCGCCCTAATGAAACTCAGGCCTCCGCCAACTCGCCCGCCTGAGAGCGGCCGTCTTTTATGGGATGAGCCGGCTTGCTAGGCTAGCTAGCTTGGCCAGCTAGCTTGGCCGGCTTGCGTGCTAGCGATGGGCCGAGTGTTTGTCAAACAAATCGCATCCCATTTTTGCCCGGCGAGCCTGTGTGTGAACTCGGCCGCCCAAATTCACATCAACTGGACGTTTGGCACTTTTGCAGCCGCAAAGTTGAAGCTGAAGCTGAAGTGCAAAGAGCCAGCGCCAGTGGGAGATTCGTCGCGAGCTTGCTGGGATGAATTTGGGCCTTGAAGGCTCGAGTGGCTTGAACTCACCTTGTTGGTCTGGTTTGGGTTGCAGTTTGCGCTGAGCAGGATGCGCGCCACGCCCGCGTGTCCGTAGCGGGCGGCCGTGTGGAGGGGCGTGTCGCCGTACTAGCTCGCCAGCGAAGTTGGATTGGCGCGAGTTTTTGGGGTTGGAGAGAATTCGAGGTTAGTTTTCATGCTCGCTTGCTCGCTCGCTCATTGAGTTTGGTTAAGCCGCGCGAGGGCGCCACTGGCGCTGGAAGGCGCAAGTGTCAACTGGGGCCGAAATTCAATTAGGGCCGCCGAGGCTGCCTCCCGCAAGCTGGCCAGGTGGAGACAATTGGCCGCTCGCTCAGTTGGCCGCCCACGAGCCACTCTGCGGCGCTTAACAGTTAGCCGGCTTGCATGTTGGCATGGAAGCGGCAGCAGAGGTGCGCTCTTGGCCACCGAGCCAAGCGAGCGGCAAAGCAACGTCCTGTGAGAAATATTGTATTCCCAGCGCTAAGCTCGGCCTTAGAATCGACAAAGCGCGATAAATTTGGCCCGAATTGGCTTGCCAGCCTGTCCGCTTGTCGGCAGCGAGCCAGCCAGCCAGCCAGTCGGTCAGTCAGTCAGTCAGCCAGCCTGACCGGTCAGTCAGCGAGCAACAGGCCGCTTCAACAAGCGCACATAAATCAAGACTCAGACGCTCAACTCATTTGCTTCCTCCTCTACCATAATTTGACCATCAGCCAGGTGAGCCCAAATTGGAGTCCATTTTGGCTGGCTGGCTAGCCGATTGAATCTGGTCATCTTTGAAGGCTTTGCGGCTACGGCGAGCGCTGCAAGTGCACCGGCGGCGCCCGTGGCCGTGGGCTGGCCAATCCTTTATTTTAGAGCCCGCAAAGTCATGAGTTAGCCATGAGAGCGCCATCAAGGGGCGGCCAGACTTCGTGCTCGGTGGTCAGCGGACGGGCCGCTTGGAAGTGGCAATTTGCAGCTAGCCGGCCGGCCAGCCAGCCAGCCAGCCAGGCGGCCTGTAGAAGCCGATGGACTAGCCGAGCGGCGCATTAGCTTTGCGTGCAGTCTCCAGCGGCTCCGATGCAAACCGATCGCTCGATGTCCGGCCACTTTGAAGCGGAGCGAATGGCCGGCCGCTCGTTGAGGGCGGCCAGTCGGTCGGGCGGCGAGACTTGTTTCAATGTGGATCCATTCTTGTTTGACGCGGACCGCAGCTTGAACTCTGTTGGCCGCTGCGGCGGCGGCGGCGGCGGCCAACTGGAGGCAGCAGCGGCGGCGGCAGCAGCAACAGGTAGCCTGGATGCGCGTGAGCCTTGAACTGAGCGGCGGCGCCAATTGTTGGCGAGGCTGTTGCGTAATCTGAGCGCGCGGATTAAGCGGCCGCCAAGACTTGAGGCTCATTGTTGGCCGGCGCGGATCGCGTTTCGGACGCGCGCCGGCCGCGCGAGACAGGTGAGCCGACTGGCCGGCCGATCATGCTGGCTCGAGTTTGCCGGCCGCCTGTCTCGAATGGGCCGAGCGCAATAATGAATTCCCGGCGGAGGAGGAAAAAAGAATGCCAACTATGCTGCGGCCGGATAATCCTGGCCGCCGCTCCTCGTTGCTCGGCGGCGGCGGCAGCGGCGGCTTCCTTGCACAGGCTGCCGCTCGGCCGCCTCCGAGCTCTGGCCAACGAGAGCTTGGAGGCAAACAGTTTGCTGCTCGCCCCTTGAGCCAGGCTCGAGTTCGAGCTTGAGCTTGGGCTGGAGGCTCGCTTTGCGGCGAGCGGGAGGCCGAGCTGATGCGGCGCGAGCATGGGAATTGGGCGGCCAAATTGAAACAAGCCCAGAGTGAGACGTCCTCCACCTCCACTGAGCCGGCCGCTCGTCTCGCCGGCCCGGCCAACACTTGCCCTCGGCTTGCACGACCGGCGAGCGGCGAGCGGCGAGCGGCGAATAATTAGCGTTGCTAATGCTCGCCGAGCGAGCGGCCAGTGTCGCCGGCCGAGAGCGAGCCGCAGAGAGAGAGAGAGAGGGGCGACAGTGGGCCGATTAATCAGTGGCCTCGCGCGCACGGCAACCGGCTTCACCTGTCCGGCGGCGCTCATTTGCATGCAACACTTTTGCGGCCGCCTCGGCTCACGAACTTCCAATCTGCGAGCGGCGAGCGGCGAGCGGCGAGCAAGTTGAGCGGCGAGCCTCGAGCTGCCAGCTCAGGCGCCAGCCTGGCCAGCGGAGCATCCGCGCAGAGGGCTGGCCGCCGAGCTCTGAGAGCCGAGCGCTGAACCAACCAGCAGACATTGAAAACTAAACACTGAACACTGAGCACTGGACGCCCAGCGCATTGGCAATGAAACTCTGATTTGATTTGCCGCCGCCGCCGCCGCCGCCGCCAGGTAAGACTGGCCGCTGCTGCTGGCGGCAAATTGTTTCTCCTTTGCTGCGAGCGGCCGGCGTATCAGTTGGCCGCCGCTCGCTGCCGCCGGCCACTCGGCCAATGATTAATGGGCCTAATCATTCTTCCTCCACTCGGATGCCAATTTTTCCATAAATTTTCATAAGCAAACTGGCGCCCATTGAGTGCGGGTGGAGGCGGCGGCGGCGGCGGCGGCGGCGGCAGCGGCAGGTGTAATGAGATTCGCGCAATCACATTTATTCCGCTCGCTCTGCTAGCGGCGGCGCCCACTCGCCCGGCCGCCCGTCGAGCGCACACTGAGCCCGCAGCTGGCAGTGGCAGTGGCAGTGGCAGTGGCGGCCACGGCTGCCCTGCGACGAGCGAGCGCCACTGGCCGCCGCCAGATAGCAGCGCCGATGGGAGACCCGATTGGCGCCTTCTGATGGCCGCTTATCCGCCATTCATCTCGCTTGGGGCGCCCAAGTGGAGCGCCATAGTGGCCGCCGAGTAAACAGCGCCGATCGCGGCTAATTGATGCACTTGGCCGCCAGAGCGAGCGGCGGCCCCTCCTCCGGCCTGGCCTCGACTGCTCGAGGGCCGGCGTGCAGGCGAGCGCACACATCCGCCTGCGTGACCGGCCACTCCGCCAGCCAGAGCGGCCATTCATGCGCCGCGCCGGCCCCAAGGGGCGCCCCTCGTTGCATAAGAGGAGCCGGCCACTTGGCGGCCACCTGTTGCATTGGCGGCCGCCTTTTCAAGTGCGCTCGAGCCGCCAGCGAAAGTGGCCCGCGCTGGCCAAATCTGCGCCCGCCTGGATAATGATCGATCGGGCGGCGAGCCGAGACAAGAGCGGCGAGGGCCGCGGCCGATCCGCAGCGAGCAGCCCACCGACGGCAACAATTAGAGCTCCAATGCAAAATGGCCGCCGAGCGCTCACTTTGGCCGGCCGCTCTGTCCAGTCTCGCTCAAGCTCGTCTCGTCTTGCTTTGCTGGCGGACGGGGCGCGCAAAACCATTAGCATAGTTCACCTGTTTCAGCTATGGGAACGCGCGCTAGTGGAGCCAAATGGCCTCGGGCGGCTCCATTGTTGGCCCCTTGGCCGCCTCGTTGCCGGGCAGCTCGCAACTCCATTGGCACTGGCCGCCTGGAGCCAGTTGGTCGGCGCCTGCTAAACACTTACGCTGTTCTTGGCCTCGCTCTTCGCGCTCGCCATCAGGAGGAGTCGGGCGCTCTGGTTGTGTCCCTGCTGGCAGGCCAAGTGGAGCGGCGTGAACTGGGCCTGTGCGAGAGTTGGTGAGCGGTTGGTGCGAGAGGGGCGAGCTGGTTAGTTGGTTGGCTTCGGGTAAGTCTTGGCTCTTGCTTGTTGCTTGCAACGGCAGCGGCGGCGGCGGCGGCGGCGGCGGCACAGACACGCTCAGGTCCGGCGGGTTGCGCGTGATCGATTTGCGGGCGCCGCTTGCGTGCAAATGGTAGCGGCGCCACAGGCTCTCGCAGGCCGCAACTGCTCGGACAACGGCCGCCTATTCGTGCCGACTCCCCGCGTTTACGCTTCGAGGGGGCTCAAAGATAAACAAGACTCGGAGGTAATTAAACTGGCCGCCGGATGGAGCTGCGCCGGCCGAGAGATGGAAATGATAATAACAACAACAACAACAAGAGGAGGAGGAGGAGCGCAAGTTGCGGCCGCCGCTTGAATGGTCCGATTGAGGCGAAATTAGATTACTAGTTGAGCGGCCGGCCGATTTTATTGACTCGCAATGGCGGCCAGCCGGCCAAAAGCCTCCACCGCAACAGCCGCGGCCGGTCTCAATTCTCGTCCGCCAAGCCGGCAAACAGGAAAGTCTTGCCGGCGCCGCAGCATTCAGTTTGAGTTTGAGTTGCGGCCGCAACAGTTGGCCGGATGGAAGCCAACCGAGTGCGGCGGCCATTTGAATGGGGCGAACTGCGCGCAAGGATTGAAAGAATCTTTCTCGCCGCTCGTTTAACGGCTCCATTGTGTCCATTTTGATCTATGGCCGGTCGGCGGCCGAGGGGCTAATTAAATAATTGGGTTAATCTCGGCGGCGGCGGCGGCGAGTGGGGTGGGCGTGGCCGGGCGGGCTTCCATTGTTGGCGGCGAGGAGGAGGAGGCCGCCGCCGCCGCCGCCGCTGCTGCTGCTGCTGCACAATGGGCGCGCAGGTTGCGCCGCACGCAAAGAGCGCGCCAACATTGGAGGCGAGCGGCCGGCACGCAAGGCGGCGGCGGCGGCGGCGGCGCCAAGCGTGTCCGCGCTCTCCAACAAGTGGCCACTTGTCGGCCGATCGATTTCGCCCATTGGCGCAGCGGCCATTGCAATTGCAGTTGCAAATGCAGTTGCAGCTCAGGCCGGCCCACAATGGACAATGGATTCTGGAGCGGCGAAAGTGGGCTCGCACGCACCGCCCAACTCTTGCCTCGTCCGGCCGCCCAACTTGCGCCGAAAGTGGGCCAAGGCGCTCGAGTTGCGCGCCGGCCAACAGCGAGAGGCGAGCCCTCCATTGGCGGCCGGCCAATGGAAGCGGGGCGCCAGAGACAATGAGAGAAAAGATGATAACAACTTGAAGCCCCCTGAGCGCAGCTGGAGTTGCGCTCCAAGTGGACACAGCGGACAGCGTAGAGGCTCACTCGAGTTGCTTGCTCGCCAGGATGGGCCGACAATGGGGGCCAGCGCGAGGCGGCGGCGGCGGCGGCGGCAGGTGAACGCCGCCAGCAGCCGGTTGCGTCCACGAGCGGAGGGTTGCGAGCGAGCGAGCGAGCGAGAGGCGCCGCTTGGCCGCCCATTCCCACGTGCGAGCGGCGGCTCATTAGCGCGGGTCGGCGGCGGCCCTTCCGGTTGGCGGCGCTAGTTGAGGCGGGCGGGCGGGCGGCTTGAGGAGGGGCGACAGGCGGAGTGAATGGCGGCCAGGTGAGCGGGCGGCAGACGCAAGGCTGGCGGCGAGCGGAACGAATGCGCTCGAGTGCGCGCGCTCGGCTCGCCCATTGAGCGCCTCTTGGGTCTCCGGTTGGCGCTCACGCTCTCGCTCTGGCCGGCCAGCCTCGAGCGCGGCCACACACGCAGAGGGCCGAAGTTGGGCCAACTTTACGAGCGCCGGCCGCCATCACCTGTTTTAGGGCCTCGCCCGCGTCGAGCTGGGTGGCCGCCCGAGTCGGAGGTTGGAGGAGGTTCGAGTTTCGAGTTTGAGTTTGAGTCTGAGTCTGAGGCACGAACTCGGCCTCTCGTTCGCCCGGCCCGGCCACCAGCGTGGGCCGCGCGCGACGAGCGAGGCCGCCGCCGCCCGCCCGCCGGCTTGAGCTCAGCGCCGGCTCCAGCTGGCTGAGCGGAGGAGGCAGACGGAGGGAGCGAGCAACAGGTAAGGCACGCGAGCAATTAGCGCGGACACAGCGCGACAGGTGCAAATTAGG
>Ga0209372_1000372_pt1 | contig 24232 bp, 10 predicted proteins | sample AgamicAtPe_FD_187170 | JGI IMG/M metagenome (GOLD analysis project Ga0209372, IMG submission 187170) | Agave microbial communities from Guanajuato, Mexico - At.P.e (SPAdes) (version 2) | ecosystem: Host-associated > Plants > Phyllosphere > Phylloplane/Leaf | place: Guanajuato, Mexico | collected... | reverse complement strand
AGGTTTGAGATTTAGCCGGAGAGTTGGAGGGAGCGGAGAAGGTGGACGCGCCTGCGCGCTCGCCCGCCCCTACGCCAACCTGCCTCTGGGCAGCCGGCTTGTTGCAGAGAGAGAGAGAGAGAGAGAGTCGCCGCTCGTCCCTTGTGTATCGCCGGCCGTCGCTCTGGCGGATGGAAACGAAATAAAACTCAAACTCAAGCTGGGAATAATAATACGACGGCGGAGCGAGATAAGCTCACTCAAGTGGCCGGCGCGCTTGGCTGTTGCCCCCTCAACTCAGACTTGAGCTCCAGCCTCTCGCACTGAAACTTTGACTTCGACTTGTTGCTCACTCGGACGAGCGAGCGCGAGCAGTTGAGCGGGCGAACTGTTGCGAATTCGGCCGCCTTGCCTCCAGCGGCCAGTGCGTTTTGAAGCCAGACCTGCCGGCCACACTGGGCCCCCAGCCTTGTTTGTCACAATTTCCACCTGGCCCATCGGGTTGGCTCGCGGAGATCAGAAAGAGTGAGAGAGGGAGTTGGCGAGCCGAGCGAGCTGGAGAGAGAGGAGCGCCGAGGGGCTGGACAGTGAGGAGATGGCGCAACAGCCGGCCGCTGGGGGCCCAGCCGGCCTGACCAGTGCAAGCACCACGCTGGCCATGCCAGCAATCGTGGCCAACAGCCAGCAATACTCACCCCAAGCTAACTTCTACCAGCAGCAGCTTGTCAAGAGCGCCCAGCAAAAGTATCTCCAGCAACAGCAGCAGCAACAACAGCAGCAACAGCAGCAACAACAACAACAACAACTCGCAAGACTGAATGGGCTCCCACAAGCGCAATTCTCGGCCCAGCAAGAGTCGCCAAACAGCCAGCAGCCTCTCGAGAGTCTGTACAATGGAGTCCAAGCTGCGAACAGGCCGCCGCTCGTCTACGCGCCCAAACAAGCCTTCCTCGGCGCCCAGCAGGTGTACCAGCCGGCGGGCGAGCTCCAGGCGCAGACTTTCTACGGTCAGCAGCCATCGCCGGCCAGTCTCGCCCGGGGGCCCCAGCCGCTCGGCTTGAGTGTGCGCCAGCTGCCCGCCATGCAGATGAACGGACCCCTCATGCCGCAGACCATCCAGCCGACGGCCGAGCATCGCGAGCACCAGCAACAGCAGATGCAGCAACTCTTACTCTCCTACCAGCACCAGCAACAGCAACAACAGTTGAACACGAACCTCCCACTAGGCGCGGCGGTCCAGTCGCCTATCCGTCAGCAGTCTTACCTGTTGGCACCAGCTCAGACGGCACAGGAGCAGCTCGTGCAGCAACACGTGGACGTCAGGTGGGCCCAAGTGGAGGAGCAGCGTCTTATGCAACAGAACGTTGTGGCCCAAACGTTGGGCGAGCGCGCCAGCCGACCGCTGAGCGATCGAGACTCGATTTCAACCCTGAGCAGATTCAACCAGTTCGACGAGCGCCGTTCCTTCACTATGCGCAGCCAATACACACACGCCAACCAAGCCAATCGCAACCTCCACCAGTTCGGCTTTTTTAAACTCACCGGCGAAGCCTTGAAGAGGATCCTCGGCATCAGCAGCCATGCGTCCTCGCGACCTCCCAAAGAGAACCTGCAACGTAATCTGAACTTGACCGCCGCTAGGCTCGGAAAGGCCACTTTTGGTGCCGGCCAACACTGTCCTGACGCGGGCTTGCCAGCGAGCAAAATTACAGTCATAGATCCAGGCGACAACCATTACTTCAAGAGACAAGTTCTTAAGCAGCAACTTCTCATCCTCAGATTCATCAGCCTGTTGAGTTCCGCCTTCGTTATACTGTCGCCAGTTGCAATGCTCCTTCTCCCTCGAATGGACTCGCTCCTTCGCTCGCACGATTACACAGACTCGGTGCTGGCAAGCCAGCCTAGCACCGGCGAGCTGTCTGCCTCAACGCCGAGCGTTATGCACGCTGTTGGGCTCACTGGCACCAACAAACAAAGTGCCAACCAACCACATCAGGCCTACTTCGTGCCTCAGCCTCAGTGGCGCATCGGCGAATGCAACTCAGATTGCGACGGCCTGCTGATTGGATTCATCGCCCGCCTCATCATGCTCGTGGTTGCCTACTGGGCCATCTTCTTCAGGCCCCAAACAGCCACCCTGCCCCGGATAGAATTCCACCGCTGCCTCCTAGTCTCCATAGCAGTATTGCTTACGCTAGCCTATTGGCTCTTCTTCATCTTCCGACTCTTTGACAAGCGATTCAACGACTTCGAGTTGCAATACGTCACAATAGTTCACTTCGCCTCCTCAATGCTCGAATCGCTCATCCTGCTCCATTATTTGGCCGTCATATTGCTCCACCTTCGTCAGCAGAAGAAAACCTACTGCATCAAGGTGATTAGATCTCCGGACGGCGCTAGTCAATACTACAGCTGTGGCGCCTTGAGCATCCAGAGATGCGCTCAGTTCGTGCTGGACAAGTACCACCGCGACTTCAAGCACTTTGGCCCCTACGCCGACCACCTCATTCAGCTGGAGGACAGCATTGTGGTGAGATTCTCGGCTGGCGCTAGAGGCCAGCAGCAGGGCCAGACGAGATCGCCAAGGTCGAGGGCAAGCTCGCCGGCGGACTCGCATAGGAACGAGCCATCGAGCGGCCGGCGATCAGTTTCGAGAGCTTCTAGGCATCGGTCGAGAGCTGAGCAAGCAGATCATCGATCACCCTCCAGGTCGCCTGTTAGATCATCACGCTCCAGATCTCAGAGGAAGCGCTCGGAAGTATCGCCCGAAAATTCCAGGAGCAACCACTCGAAGCTTTACCATGCGGATATGGATGCACAGGAGCAACATTCGGGAGCCACATCCGCCGATAATGCGCCTAACTCGGCCAGAGAGCTCAGAGTGGATCAAGGAGATGCGAAGGACCACGAAAACGACAGCAACAGTGCTGATCAATCAAGTGACGCAACAAATCGCATGAAGGAGTCGAGCCTGGAAACTATTAAGGCTGCAAATTCTAGCGCTGACTTCAGCGGACAGCAGAAAGCGCAAGATATTCTGCTCGTATCAAGCTCGGGGCACAAATCGGATCATCGCCACCATGCCGCCAGGGATGAGACGGAATCCGTGAGATCAGCTAGGAGCCGACGCTCGACGGGCCGCTCGCATAACCGTCGACGCGACCATCACGGCCACCACCACCGAGAGCGCTCCTCAAACCGCGCGGCCGAGCACGTTGGGGCCCAAGAGACCAATAGGCACTTGCAGTCGGCTCCCCTGCCATGTGGCCAAGACTCCGGCGATCCGCTCGAGGAGCACGAGCGGAAGCTGCGAAAGCGCAAGTTGAGACTGATAGCTGCCGTTCAGGACACGTTTGAGCAAGTGAAACGTGTTGACGAAGGTGAGTTCCTTTACCAGCTATCCTTTTATATTGATACCAAGTTGCCCCTTCTCGCGGTCTTGATTTTGCACGAATCAGTGCTGAATATTCGACTTATCCCGCAACCACGAAGCGTTTCACACCAAGCTCATCCATCGAGGCCATTGTTTGAGAGCCGTTCAGCAGCGGTGCTGAACTTGAACGGGCCATCGTATTGCCATTTCGCACTGAACTTGGGCTGTTTGGCGCAAATCTTGAGAACAGATTAGTGCCGCCTGAGAGCCGATTTTGAGAGATTTTAAAATAGGCCTGCTCCTCGCCATCGGACTCGTCTGGCGCCGCAAGCGCTTTGACCGCGCTATATCTGAGTGAGCTCTTTTGCGCCGCTTGAGATTAGAGCCTAGTTTTGGCCGATGGTGCAACGCGCTGCTTGCCATTCATCACCGTTTAATAGAATCAATGAGTCCCAAAAAGTAAACGAAGAATGATTTGAAACGAGGCTGTTGCCAGCGGCGATCAACTTAATCTTCCTCGCTGTTGCCCGAAAGTCGCCGGCCCAGACGAGAAGGTAGAAAGAGTTCTGAGGCTGATTTGATTAAAGGTCCGCCATGTGTTGAACTTTTGACTGCCAACCATCAATCAGCCTTCCGCTGCAGGTCCATCTTGTTTGGCTACAAACAACAAGTAGCACCTAAGGCTGCCCGCAAGCCAGCCGGCGCTGCCCCCCCCCTCCCCGTCTGCCGGCCTGCTTGCTGCGGCCAGCCCGCCGCTCGGCCTGAGGAAGACGGATGACGCCGGCAACAGAGCCCGAGCTGTTCCGGCCAACTGTCCCACACTCAAGTCAGCCCGCTACCAACCTTGACCGCTCTCCCACTTGAAGCAGGAGGTGGCGTTGCACTCCGGACTCAAGTTGGCAGACTCCATCGCATTCGCTGGGAGCCAACAAGTGTAAAATAAATTGTCCCTGCCGGCCAAAGCCTGGATGACGCAATCGACGTGTTCGATGGACTAATCAATCATCTCAAGCGCCGATCCGCAGCCCACATGCCCGCTCGGCTGGCTCCAATTGGCCTCGCCTGCCGAAAACCAGCTCGCCAGTGTTCCAGCTCCAAATTGCCCCACTAGCGCACTGATTATGACAATTGTCTCTCGCGGTGCCTCTATCATTTGCCGGACGCTTCCGTGAGGGCACATGCATGGTTAGCTCTGCTCGCTTGCTCCAGCGAGAGGACCAACCTCCATGCGGATGTCTAAATAATGAAGCTTGCGCTTTGTCTTTGCATAACCAGCCTGATGGCTGGATAAACAAGCTTTTTCGTGCTCATTCCAGTTGGCCAATCGCTTGAGCACATTCGTGACTTGTCACTCAAGTCTATAGTTGAAGAGGAGCGGAAGACTGACAGGTGAGCGCACTGCTTGGGACGAGAAGGTTAGATGACTGCAAAATAGACAACCAGCAGCCTCAGTTCGACGTCCCTCTTTCCTGAGGTATCACCGCACTTGCTGCTGGCTTCACCCCAAGAGCGATATCCACTGTGGATAACTAACCCTACTCACTGAGCCTGATTGATGACGACTCAGGAGGAATCTAGATCACTTGCGCTACCTTCCGGCTAATCAAGCGGACTGAGGGCCTAAGTAGTGTGATCACGACATAAAGTGTTTGTGCTAACCAGTTTGGATTTATCATTATGGAGAGTTCAGTTGAACCAGAGTGAGCGGCAGAGTTTCGTGTATACTCGGCCAACAAATCAGCGTGAACTACCCACTGGCAAAATCAATTAGAATCACTTGCTTCCTGCCATGCTGAATGCGAAATCGCTAAGCCTCATGAGATGACGAGGCCTTGCTTCTCTCGAGTCAACAATCGAGCGTGAGTCTAACCAACTTGTCTCAGCTTGAGGGTTCGTTCAGGGAGGCGAGCATTTAAGTTCAAAGAGACACGTGACTTTTATGCGACGAAGCTGCTGGATTTCGACAATGGGCTCCATCTTGGCATCACGATATAATCACGCAATTCAGATCCAAATGTCTCACTTTGCAAGCACATCAATGGCGTAAAATGAACTCAATCCAAGCGTTGGACTGATGCTTGTCATTTTAGATGTTTGCGTTCGGCACTGACTCATCCTCCAACTGGAGTCCAGTCGGGTAGGTGGACGCAGATGCAAACTATTGGTGTAATTCGATTGTTTCTTGTATCCAGCACAATGCGTCAATTAAGAGAAACTACCGACACTGCCGTTTCCGCAGTCCGACACTCAGGTAGCTACAACAATGAACCATCGAAACAAAACGAGTCAAACAAAGCAAAGCAAATAGACTCGTCATTAGAACCTTTGACCAGTCTGAGCTCCTACATCAATGGGCAACCTTAATGATTTGCGCTTGAAGCAGCAATTCGGTGAAGTCTGGAGTGGGCAGTTTATTTCAAGTGTTGGCTTAGCTCTCGCTCTGTTGCGTCTTACAGGAGATCTTTCAGGGGCCCATGATGAGCAGGCAAACTCATACAGTGAGATATTGAGCGTTTCACTGGCGCAAGCTCTAAGCTCGGGACTAGCTCGACCGAGTGTTCCAATTGAACACCTCGCATGTTGCAACCAAAGCCAGCAGGTCTGGCGATCGCACTCGACTGCAAACCATGATAATTTCATTGATATGCTGCCAAATTTCAAACCTGTGCCAATGTAACACTTCATTGCAAGTTTAAGTGGTTTTAGGAGAGCGATTTCTTGCTCGGCTGGACACAAATCAGTTTGAGCAAGGTATCACAACATTTTCATACCTGTGTGGTCTGCGCGCTGCTAGGATTTCGAATTCCGCAAATCTTCAACGCTCGTTCGAAACAAAAAGTATCCTCCCGGCGCTCGCTAAACGGCTCAGTGTGAAACCTAGTTTGCCGTGACCAAGAAACTGCCCTGCAATTCTACGGGATGGATTACAAAGTTTGCCATTCTTACGATGACACCATGCTTGCAGAAGGAAGTCATGGCTCGCATGAGGTTGCGAGCTTGATAATTTCTACCTTCAAGTCTGCACGAATTCTTGCACAGACCATTATGGCAAAATATGGCAAATGTGCCTGCCGCATTAACCAGTCACTATGATTCGGACCGAGCAAAATGTCCGACTAACTCAAAGCGCTAGACTGGTGAACTGGCACGAGGACAAGATATCGATCCTCTTCTTACTTGCATCACTTCTACCTCCTCGTTACTCAAGTCAAAACCAACCACATCGGTCGTGTGAGTTATGCACTTCTAGTATTGTGTTAGTTTACGTGATGTGCAATCGGCTCCAACTTGCACGCTTGCGATGAAGCAGTATTGCAGCTCTCTTGGACTCGTTTGCTTGTTTAGCTCGACACATCGCCATCTAAGTAGCCAACCTCGACTAGACTTCCAGCATTCATTACGCTCCCTCTCAGCTTCTCGAGTCAGCTCAACTCTCGGCTGTGTCGCCAGATACTTGCAAGCTCGCAACCACAAGCTGACTCATCTTTTGGCCAGCTGCTCCTGATCGGCCATCCAACTGCCTCGCCAGCCAAGCAGTTGGATTACAGATTGAAAAAGCTGGCTTTGTTTCGCGTCTTCATATGACACTAGTGTTTATTTTCCAAGTATCCAGCAACAGGATACCTGGTTATACGGAGATTCAGCAATAGAGAATTAAGCCTCTCCCAGCTCTAACTAGTGGCTAGTCGTGCGTGTTAAATGATTTCTAGACGATATTAGCCTCGCAAACATTGAACTCGACGTGCTGCACCAGCACCGCTAATTAATGGCGATGCAAACCGGCTACAAAGCCTCAGGACTCATGCAAATCTCTCCCCTCGTCTCTGCGCCATTCAAGCCGCGAAGAATATGAATAATTAATCATGGAGGCTGCGAGCTCTCGCGCTCGAACTCGCTTGGCCGGCAAGGAGGCTCCAGTTGGAGAGGGCTCGCTCAGCAAGCTCAATGGAGAAGCGTCCGAAGTCCGAGAGAGCTCGCTCCTTTGAGCTGGCTCCCACCGACGTGGCCCATCCTCCAACGGCGCCGGCCGAGCTCGCCTTGAATGCCCGTCGCTCTCCGCGTCTCCTCAAGCCGAGACCTCCAGGCTGAATCTGAAGTCGGAGCGCGATGGAAACTGAACGCACCCGTCGGCTCTTCGGCCGCAGGTTTAGCTCTTGCTCCGAATTCTAGCTCAAATTTGCAATTTAGCAGCTGGCCTAGAAGCCACCACTGGCAAGTGGCTGTCCACCAATGAACACGAGGGCGTCAAGCCAACAAGCCAGCGATGGATAAGCGCACGCATAAAGTAGATTAATTCTTCATTGAATTGCTAACTGATCCAGAAGTTTGCGCCTTGCGGCTATCGTGAGCTTCTTGGGGCTCGAGTGTTGGTTTGAAAAGGCTAAAACCTGCCAATTGCTTCCTCAAAGCAAGCTCGTCAGTCGGCTCCGACCACCAGCAGCCGGTTGTCGAGTTTCTGTACCGACTTTGGTGTTGACACGAATGAGTCGACAACTGGAATTAATCATTCATTTGTCCCTGAGTTTCCTCCAAGCTAGCCGCTCATACCACTATAGGACATTCCAACACCTGCCAGCTTTGCCCATCATTCCTTATCGTCCGGTCGGCAAGCTGCGAGCCGAGGGAGGCGACTCATCCCGTCAAAGTCGAATAGAGTTGGCGCCAGAGAAGTGAGATAAGTTGATAAAGCCTCACAAATAGCCGGTGGCCATTGGATAATCATTAGCATCTCTTCCTCCTCTCCTACCTCTCGTCTGGAAGTGCGAAAAGAGAAGTTTGTGTCATACTCAGCCAGACAAACGCAACCTGGATTCGCTCTAGTGGGGCAACTCATTTGCATCTCGGCGATGCAAATAAGTTCTGGCCGCAATTTACTGAGCTGCAATTTCCAAATTTAAACTCAACTCCAGTCGAGTTTTCAAGTGAACAAGTTGAATGCTTCATTGCGAATAAGAGTTCAAGCCCGAATGTGCCGATTCGATTCATAGATTTATGATTGAACTTGTTGCCGACTGAGAGGCAAAATCTAACACTTGCTGGCTTCGTAATTGAAAGGTCCAGGCTGGGGGGCTTGAGTATCCACGTTGCCCGCCTGTCTGATTAGGAGCCCTCGATCGTATAGATCTAGTCTCCATCTATCACAACAGCCTGTGAATCGGAGTCGGGCGGCCGGAACTTGTGAGACATCGTGTGTGATCCTTCCACGGGAGAGATCCGTAACCTCTTGGAAAGGTGGAAAATTGTTGCCAGCACAGAGGAGAACTGACACTATTATCAGCTATGAAATTGTTTCCCTCGTCGTGAGATTCTAGCCAACAAACCCCAGTTTCAATACTTCAGATTCAGCTTTCTGTGCCTCCAAGTGGGACCACTTTTGGCAGTTGCAAAAACTGAAAATCGGAAGGGCCAACCGATGGACATTGTTTTTCCCACCCCATTTCTGCAGCCGCAATCGAACAGTAGACTGTCGGCCGGTGACAAGACTTCCTAATCAATGAGAATCTACATTCGGCTCTGCTGCAAAGAGGCAGAGATGTCTGTTTTGCTCGCTTCGCTTGAGATTCATTGTTTGCGGCGTCCGCGAGATGGATTAGATAACGATAATGACAGCCAATGGAAACAGCGAGGGCTGCATCTTGGCAGCTAGCTGCAATTCACATCCAAACATAACAATGATTGATGTAATTGGCCATTGCTTTTCGAAATTCTACGCCAACCTCATGCCGATGGAGCCACTAAATAGCAAGTTTGAAGTACTAATTTTATCTGGCGCCAGATGTAAAGTTCAAACCTCAGCAATGCAACGGGTTGGGCAGGTGGCTTGGATGCTCGCAACTGCGCATCGTTCGCCGAGCGCTCTGTTCTGCTCGCGATCGAAATGGCTCTGCTTGTCCATCTTGCTCCTTCGCTCAGCTCGCATGATCTATGGTTATTGTCCGGAAAGCAAGCGATATCTTCATCAACAAGCCCCAGCCGGCTGCTGTCAGATCGGCAGTGCTCACATTTCAGCCAATTGTCTCGCATGCATTCGCTGTCCCGCGCCAACCTGTTACCACAACTGGAGGGCAAGCACTCAACTCAATTGGAATTGCCGGCTTGTGGAGGAAGTGGCAGATTCAGCCGGATGTCATTGTTATTCAACTTCCTTCCGTCCTTGGAGATGCCTGTTGACTGAGCTGTGGGTTGGACTGGAATATCTTCGTTAATGGTCCCTAATCGAAGGCTCAGCTGTTAGCGACGCTCTTTCCCCTCCGAGTATTCAGCCTGATCCAACTCAACAGCTTCGGTCGACTTTTATTGGCCGAAGAGATTCGCCAATGCTTAATTAGCGTTCGAGCGAGAGGAATCGAGCAGAGGCAGGCGAACTGGAGCCGGCTGCCTTTTGAAGGCGCTCGAATTGTAAAGTTACCTTTTATAACTTCGAGCTCACAGTCAATGAACGTTTGCTTGTATAAATCAGTCAACTCTGGCCTAAACTAATCAGTAAGGAGGAATGCGGCCACCATTCGCCCTCTAGTGCGAGTGTTGAATATCTTGAGTTTCGAGCTTCGCCCCCGGCTTCAATCGGTAACTTGGTGGTTCGGACGAACTCAGCGCGAGTTTCTACGCCATTGCAATTGCTGCTCCTTTTACTGCCTTGCACCCACCTCAATTATCATGAAAATTATAATCCTCAAGACGAATTGAGGTGGTGCTAGAATACACCCACTGGCCGGCTCACCATGAGCCTAGCCAGCGGAGCGCCAATAATTGGACCTCGGCCGATTCTGGCTCCCCTAACTTGCCGTTGGCCTAGACCTTTGGGTTGCGTCAATGTATCTTCATGCATCTTTGTGATAACAATCCTGACAACAGCGATGCCTGCCAATCGGCGAGCAAGTGGGCCTTCCGGAATCGTCCAGCTTTATAGCAGCACTTGTGGTTACTTTAGCCTCATCCGGGGGTGCGGAAACTGATCGAATGCTGGCTTGCGGCCTCTAATCTAAGAGAGGAAGGCAGGCGAGTTGCCAGGATGAGCGAGTGGTCTTGCTCGTAATTCGCGAACTAAGCTAATTATGCTCACACAATCTGAACCTGTGCAAGCTACTCCAGCTTTGCCCCCATTTGCCTCTCAGCTGTCGATTCTCGCTAGCTAGGCATGGAGAGAAGGAGAGTCCACCCGACGCAAGCAACAAGCTCGGGCCAATCCAGTGCGGCTGCCCTGTAATGGTCTGGGCAAACATTCGACGGACTTGCTATGGCCGAATACTTGTTGGAGGTTTAGACAAAACTCGATTAACGAATCTCTTGTATCAGGACTGCTTGTCGATGCAATTAGTGGTTGCCTTAATGAATCTTCTTGCTCGAAATCGCATTTGCTCGCAACCAACGGGGGCCTAGCACCAATCAATGTATAAGGATGACCCTCAACGATTGTAATCGACAAGTCAATGTGCCTTCGATTGCCCTCATCATGCTGATGTCAATTGAATTACGTTCTAACATGCAATCTCTCTCCATCGACAGTGATACTCAATAACCAGCCTACCGACTCGAACACAAGCCTCGACCCGCAGCAGCAATCCAAACAAGCGCTCGGACCAAATCAGATGTCTAGACTATTGTATCCATGTATTGCTCGTTCCTTGCAAAAGTACCTGAGACTCACCAGGCAAACTGGCCGCCATAATCTCCAGTCGATATATGAACATCTCTCCAAGTGTCTACAATACAAGTTAAGTGCTCGGGCTTTTTTAGAAAAGTTCATTAATCAGGACCCCGTCTGGCAACAGAATGAAACAAACCTCTTTGCCGACTGCAAGCTCAGTGATTCCATGTTCATGCAGCCTGGACAAGAGCATAGGGACTTGGAGCTCAATTCTTGGTCTTTAGTCTGTGACACTCTACTCTCGCGCCAAATTGACTCAGGTGAGTAGAACCCCAAGTATGGCTTGATTTGATACGACTCAAACTCGATCTAACAATTTAAATTCCCTATTCAGGTACATTTTTTGTCCTTAAACAAGGGCAAGTCTCCTTGTTGGTCACGATAGCCAAGCTGCCACATTTAAATCTGACTGAAGAGGTTCTCGATCAGAAGTCCTGTAAATTCGTACTTGGTCCGAATTCAGAGACTTCCGTCTGAATTCTTGTTTCGTTAAATAAATCAAAATTCTCAAGTTGAAATCCAAGCCGGAATTTTCGAGTTTGCATCACTCGCCACACCCATAGCCATCTGGTGATTTTAAGCTGCATTATTGGACCATACAGTTGTATTTGCCACGCTAGAGAGCGACACCCGAGCCATCTATCCACGTTTGCGATTGGCTTGAGAGAGGAGATCAAACGCAGTCCGAGAAGTGTTGATCTTGCCAAATTAGACTGTTAGTTGCCCCTGGTCATACTCACGAGGTATCATGGCTGAATTGAATCTTCATACTTGCAAGAGTTTCCGAGCTGTCAAAGAGTCGACAAGACTTTGATCTTTCTCTACGAGAAGCTCAACCAACGACAGCGGTCAGGAGCATCCAGCAGCGGTAGCATCCGCAGCTGACGCAATGGCGACCGAAGTCTAACGAGGTTATCAGCCGCTAGATGTCGGATCATCCTCTAAAGATTGAAGGCTTCATTTGGAGGCTGCATCCTCAGCCTGACTAGTCTATGGAGCCGAAGAGTGCGCACGCGAGAGGCCCTCGAACGCCAACTCATGACTGAGCACCACTAGCTCACCGTGCCTAAGTCCGTTTGCGACTCGGTGGACAAACGTTCATTGTTGCACCCCAAGTTCAACGACCTCGCTAGTTCAACGACCCCACTCGCCTATGAAACCCGCCAAGCTAGCTCGCGTTTGCGCGTTCTACCGGGCCCGCGGTGAGTCAAACAGCCAGCGTGACTTGCGGCGCCCCAACAGAGCTCAGATGGGCGCGAGAATATAGATGGCAATTCTCAAGCAGAGCTAGGAGCTGGTTTTCTCACAGCGGATAGTCCTCTCTCTCGAGAAGCATGCCGCCGCTATGAACAATGTTGAACTGCGAGTTGGTCAACCAATCGCTCGGCTATGATGACCGAACTAGGCCGATCTACCGCCGGAAGGCGGACCCTCTAGACTCGAGCTGAATGCCGTCCAATGTGGTTGGCCAAGTTCAGCACTGATGGTGGCGATTGCGTAACCGTTGGTTCGCAAAATGGATGAGTCGTGAGAAGAGCCAGTTGGCGGGTATTTTCGGGGCTGCGAGTGCACTAAGTGTTGTCAGAAGGGCGCAGTTGGGGCGTTTGCCCCACACTGAGCTTCAGAGAGTGGCTTGAAGTAGAGCGAGGTTGGCGCTCGCAATCGCACGGGCGCAGTTGGACAGGGGCCCCTCAGTTTGGCAACACGCGCAAATACACATTGGTTGGCGGGCACAGGATTGTGGGCTGCTTTGCGCCAGTGTAGCGGACTCATCCTGCCAGTTTTGGCCAGCAGCGACAATCCAGATCTCGAGAGACAGCGAAAGGAGTCGAGCGTGGCCAATGGGAGAGCACAGTGTTGGGGTGAATTCAATATGGAGCTCAGGAGGACAAAACTCATGGTTGATAACTGGGCCACAACGAGTGGGGCGGTGCACAGACACAGAGCGAGGCTCCCGTTCCAACTGATCAAAGCTGGCGCCCAGCAAGCTCCAGATGTTTCGAAATGAGCACCGCTTGGCCTCGTTCGAGCTCTGGAGGCATGTAAGTCAGCCCTACAATCTGATCGGTGCTTCAATCAGTCCGCTTAACAAGTTTCAGTTGCGCAATCGCTCGGTTTCTATTTTCCCATTTAGAGTTGGAGTTTGAGCGAGCAAACAAAGTTTGCAAAGGCCTGAGAAAGGCGATCAGAAAGGGACTGCTGGTTTTGCCACCACGATCATCGTGGCTCAGCTTTGTATGACACCTTTTGCGGGACTCGCTGGGGAACTGGGCCATGCCCCTGGCCAGCCGATCGACTGACGAGCCACTGGATGAGCAGCAATGGGCCGCCCACAAGCAAGCAGTCTAGCGTTCATCGCTAGAAGCAAGGGGGCGGAAGAGCGAGAGGGGAGGCTGACGGGCGGGAGCTGAACGAGTTTTGGAGGTTGTTTATTTGCTGCTGCCTTCGTTCCAGTTAGGGCTTGCGGTACAATTGAGTTAAATAGTTGGTTGGATAGCGGAGTTTTATTATCTTACGGGTTTGTTTACAGTGCGTTCAGTCTATGTGCGTTCGGTGTTGTGCGCTGGAGCCGGCAGAATCTCGGCCGTCAGCCGAGTTGGCCTCCTGGTGGCCAGTATGTGACAGGTTGGATTGCGCCTAGTGCGACGTTGCGCCGCTGGAGGTGGAAGAGCAAAGTTCGAGACTCAAAGACCATCGAGGCCTCGATAAGTCGCTTGCACTTGGCATTTGTGTGCCACTTCGCTGCTCCTGCTGCTCCCCCGCCTTCCGCTCTGAGGTAGCTTGTGCTGCGAGGCCTCCGGTCTACTTGCGCCCGTTGCTGTTCAGAGGGGCCGAGGTGGGCGTCAGGCTGAACCGGATGCGGTTCACAATGTCGCTAATTCGCTTGCTGATGTCGTCAATGCGGCGCCTGATCGTCTCAATGGCGGCCGCGTCCACGAATCCGCCCGGCCTGTTCTGGCCGCCGCCCACCGACACTGCGGCCGCCTGCAGTTGGTTGACGCGGTTCTGTAGCCGCTCCAAGTTGGTTCGCACCCGGCGCACGTAGGTTCCCATCGGACGAAGCAAGGCGCTCATCACGTAGCGACGTCTAGCCACAAGCTGGTTGATGGTGTCCTGGATTCTGTTTTGCAGCGAGTCCAATTGGTCAAGGAGCTGCGTGATGACTTGTTGCTGATTTTGGTGTTGGCCGGCCTGACGAGTGGCCGAGGGTGGCACCGCGGAGGCGCCGGACACCGCCGCCGATGAGGTCGGGCTGGCGGGCGCCTGGGCCACTGGCGGCACCACCGCCTGCACCTGCGAGCCCGCGGAAGCCTTTTCAACGCCCTCAAGCGCGGGCAGCGACGGCACGATGGGCTCGTCAGCTCCGGAGGACGAGTACGGAACCAGAGGGCCCGAGGACTTGCCCACTGGCTCGGCAGCGCCCGTTGGCGGCGAGTAGTCGACGCCTGCCACCAGCACCTGCTCCTTCGGTGGCTGCATGGGCTGCTGCTGGTCTTCGGCCGGCAAGAACTTTTGCACGTGCTCGTCCAAGTCAATCAGGAGCTTTGTTGTGCTATCGATTGGCTCCGAAAGCACAAGCCCAGGGTCTGGAGCGGGCACCTCGATCGGCTCCGCGGCAGCCTCGTCCTTCTTCGCCTGCAGCGGCGAGTCCTTGAGCTCTGGCTGCGAGTGCGCAACGACGGGTTGCGCAACCACCTCGGCTTGCACTTGACCGACCGCCGCTGCTGGGTGGCTCACAACTTCCGCCACGGCGACGGAAGGCTGGACGGGCTGAGCAACGACTGGCGCCTGAGCTGGTTGAGCCTCATCCCGCAGTGGCGCGGACCTGTCGCTTTGGGGCGGCAACTCGGCGGCCGGCTCGGCTGGCTTCACTGGTTCGGCTGGCTTCAACGGCTCCACTGGCGCGCTCTTGGGCTCCACAGCACTGGCCACGGGAACTGGGCTAGCAACCGGAACAGGAACAGCAGCTTGAGCTGGAACTGGAACTGGGGCCGAGACAGGAGCAGAGGCGGGCACGACTACTGACGGCGCCACCACTGGTGCGCTCTCCTTGACGACGACGGATGGCACCGAGTGTTCCACTGGAGCCGATTGTTGCGGTGGGACGACAGCGACTTGCGGCGCCGAGACGACAGAAAGCGCTGGTTCAACGGGCGCCGCTTGGACCGCCGGCTGGACCACGGGCGCCTGTTGCGGGACTGCAGGTTGAACGGGCTGAACCTCGACGAGAGCCTTGGGCGCCGCCGCTACCTGTTCCACTGGCTTGGAGGCGGCAACAACGGGCTGCTCGACGGTTTGCGCCGGCGGCGAGCTGAGCGGCTGCTGGGCGACTAGACGCCTTATCGACTCGTCATTGTATATCCTCTTTGTGCTCTCTAGAATTGGAACGGCGGGCGCTTGGGCCACTTTGGGCGCCTTCTCGAAGCTGCTGACGGGCGCCATCACATGCCTCAGGCTCATGAGCTCGTGCGGCCGCGCTGGCGCGAAGCCCTTGATGGCCGAGCTCTCGGCCTGGAGGGTTAGGCCGAGCGAGGCGAGTAGGACCGCGTATGGAATGAGCATCTCGGTTGGCTGGCGGCCGAATGGCGAGAGGTTGACAGAGCGGGCGCGTTTGTTGTGCGAGGGGCGCGCGTGTGTGCGTGCGTGCAAGCGCGTGCCGTTGTGCGCGCGGTTGTTCGTGTTTTCGTTTGTGTTTGTGCGAGCGAGCGAGCGAGCGCGACAGGGGCGCATAGGTGGGAACGGGTTGTTTGGTTAGACGCCTGTTTGCTTCCTTCCCCCTTCATTGAATCGAATTCTCTACTTACAGTCTGGTTACAGGTTTAGATGGATATAAATTTACACAATTTATTGTTTGCTCTGCGGCGCCTTTGTTTGGTGCTTAAGCGACAGAGTGGTCGTTAGTTAGCTTCGGCCTGGCAAGCTTCAGTTGGCTAAGTTTGGCTCGAGTCTTCTTGTTCGGGCGCGATTCAAGTGTCAAGTGTTCCCACTGCGTCCTTGACCAAGACTAGTGGCTGCTCCTTGCGTGCCGAGTTCAGCGCCGGCGGACGGGCTTGCGAAGTGGAAGCGCCTGCCTCGGCTCGAGCGGAGAGGTTGAGGGCGCAAGGCTGCTCAGGTGGAGAGTAACTGACTGATTGGCTCGCCTTGGCTGCTGCTGCTGGCCGGCTGCGCACTGGCGGCCAGCGGGCGATGCTGCGCCGCAGACGAGCGAGCGGCGAGCTGAGGCTGGCCGGTGGAGCCGGGCGCAAGCGGCCGGCCAGCTCGGGCGGCGAGCGAGACAGGGCGACAGGTGGAGGAGAGTTGGAGGGAGCTGGGAAGTCGGCTGCCTCCGCTCTGGTCCGCGCGCTGCCAGCTTGGCCGGCCGGCGGGAGCCTTGAGCGCCAACTGGCCAGGCTCAAGCTGAGCGCCGGGTTCAAGTTCATCCTGCTGCTGGCGGCGGCGCCAGTGCAAGCGCAACCGCGAGAGCTGAGTGGCCGAGACGGCCGCCTCGCGCTCGGAGCTGCTGGGCCGGCCGATGAGCGCCGGCGGCCAGAGAGCCAAGCCTGGAGCGACTTCCTCGCGCTCTTTGTCCGACTGCTCGGCGTTGCGGCCGGCGAGCTGGGCTGCCTGCAGGCGGAGGGCGCAAGTTGCGTGTGAGCCCCGAGCAGCCTGCAGCTCGGCCGGCTCGGTGCCACGAAGAGCGCTCTCCGCCAGCAGCGAGAAGGCTCCCTCGAGCGCGAGCTTGGCCCTCCACCTGAGACTGCGAGCAGCGCCTGTGCGCTCGCCTATCAGGGCAGAGCAGCGCGGCCTTGGGGCTGCCACTCTCCTCCGGCCGCTCCACTGCGAGCCGGATGCAGGCGGCGGCCAAAGAGGTGAGCTGGCGGCGAGTGAACTCGGACTTGAGCTGGGAGCGGGCGGCTCGCTCGCCATTGTTGTTGCGCCGGCGGAGGGCTGGCCCAAGGTCGTCGCGGGCGCGCGCGGCCACTCTGCGCCCGCTCACAACAAGTGGCCGGCGTCGTGCAGCAGAGCGGCCCGATTCAAGCGGCGCGCGCAAAGCTCTCACCTGTGCGCAGTGGCCTGGGGCCGGGCGGCTGCGTGGCGGCGCCCGAGCGTCCAGATGAGACGCGGCCATTTGCTCGGCTTCAAGCTCGAAATGGCCATTTGTTTCGCTCGTCTGCACAGGCGAGCTGCTCGGCTGGCTGGCAGCTCGACAGGCCAAGACGACGGGCTTCTCGCTCGCCGGCAACTCCGGTGAACTTGAACCTGGAGCTGGGCGGTCGACGAACTGGCTGCGGCTGCGGCGGCAGAGTCGGCTCTTGCATAAGAGCGGCAAGTCTGGCGGCCGCTCAGCGTGCGAGCGAGACTCGCCGTTTGCGTGAGATTGAGCGCGGCGCTTGGGGAGCGCTTATTTCCGCCGCAGCCGCAGCCGCAGCCGCCGACTGCAGAGCGAGCCGGCGAAAGCTCGCTCGGAAGGCCGGCCATGGAGCGAGCCTGCCTGCCGTCTCCGCTGGCAGCCGAGCCGAGTTCCTCTCCAGGCTGCCGGCCGCTCCAGGGGCAGATGTTGCGGCGGCCCGTCCATTTGCATGGCTCGCGGGCCGCGGAGAACAAAGAGCGGCGCTCATTGTTCGAGCCGAGAGCGCGCGCTCAGGCGGCGGCGGCGACCAGTGCTGCTGGCCAGCGCAAGCAGCCAGCCGCCACCGTCGCTGGTCGGGCGAGCGGCTGGGCGTGGCCTGAGGCTCGGACTCAGCGCTGGCTGGCGGCGCCCTGAGTCGGACTCAGGCGCGCTGAGTTCGTCGCCCGGCCGTCGAGCTGCTGCTGCTGCGGCGGCGGCGGCGGCGGCGGCAGCGACTCCACGATAAGCATCATTGTGTTTCGCGTCCGGCCGGAGAATGGCGTCAACTTTTCTTCCCGGCCGAGTTCGTTGCACTGCGAATCTCGCTCTGCGCGCTCGCTGGCTGGCCGGCCGGTCGGGCGGCGGGCCAATGGCGCAGATGCAGAGGGCTGGCGCGGACCAGTGCGGCTCTGCGGGCGGCTGAGCGCGCTGGGTGCGTTCGTCGCTCGGCGTCGTCGGCCGCCGAGCGTGAGCGCCGGCTGGCCCGGCCGACTTGAGCCAGCGCCAGCAAACACTTTCCACAGCTCCTGCAAGCGCCGCTCGCCCGCCGCCGCCGCCGCCGCCGCCGCTGCCCAATGTGTTCGCTCACACGCACTCACTCGCACTGGCAGCGCCCGAGCCAACATCAACATCCAGCATACCAATCACGCTCCTCAGCGCAAACAATCGGCCCGAGGAAGAGAAGGAGACGGAGAGAAGTTGAAGGAGGAGAAGGAGCGAGATCGATTCTATCCGCCGCCTGAGCAACCAGCCCCAGTCGTTCCAGTCTCAGACGAGCAGCACCAGCGCCACTCGCAGCAAAGCAACCGGCCCGCAACCATCGCCATCGCCGCGCACCCCATGCCAGCCGCCATGAACGTCTCGGCCCCAAACCAGCAGCTTGCCAGCAACCGGCACCAGGAGCAGGAGGAGCGCGACCAGTTCGCGCACAAGTTCGAGGCTTGGTCGAGCCAGGACCAGGTGGAGTTTGTCGAGCGACTCCTCGGCAAGATGGCCCACTGTCAGCACCGCAAGATCGACGCGGCGCTCCAGCCGATGCTCGAGCGCGACTTCATCCACTCGATGATGCCGAGCGGCCAGCAGCCGCAAGCATCCCAGCAGCAACAGCAGCAGACGGGCGCCCTACTCCTCGGACCAGTCGGCTCCGGGCCCCCGCACCACTCGCTTGCAAACGGAAGCAGCGGCCTGAGCAACCAGCACAAGGGCGGCCCCAACGGCAGAGCAAACTCGCCCATCAACGCCAACGGCACCAACTCGGCCAGCAGCCTGGCCAGCTCGCCCTGTCTCGTCTTCTCCCCACCGACAAACGGAATTTCCTCCTCCTCGGCAACAAACACCAACTCAAACCACTCCACCTCGCTCACTGACTCAATCAAGAGCTGCTACGAGAAATGGTCCCTCGGCGGCAGCGGCCTGGCAGATCTAGCCTCGGTCAGCGGCTCAGACTCGCCACTCGACCCAGACCCGCTCTTCGGCGGCAGCCCACTCGCTCCGGTCCACCACAATCCGCACCACCACCACCACCACTCTCACAGCAACCACCATCACCAGGCCCTCGGACATCTAGACTCGCACCAGACGCTCGCAAGCAACGTCGGCTCGCTGGGCTCGCTCGCAAACGAGCACCACCACCACCACCAAATGGGCCAGTTTCATCATCCATCCACTGTTGGCCACCAGCAGCCAATTGGAACCACATCGCCCCACATAACCGACCCGCTGATGGACCTGTCCGCAAAGCTGATCAACTCAGCCACTCTCTTGCCCATTAAATCGCAATGCAAACGCCAGAAGATGATCTACCATTGCAAGTTTGGCGAGTTTGGAATTATGGAGGGACAGTTCACTGAACCCTCGGGTGTTGCAGTCAATGCTCAGAACGACATTATTGTGGCCGACACTAACAATCATCGTATCCAAATCTTCGACAACGAGGGCAGATTCAAGTTCCAATTCGGAGAGTGCGGCAAGAGGGACGGGCAGTTGTTGTATCCAAACAGGGTGGCCGTTGTTAAAAGCTCTGGGGACATCATAGTCACTGAGCGCTCGCCCACCCATCAAATCCAGGTTTACACACAGTATGGCCAATTCGTGCGCAAGTTTGGGGCCAACATCCTGCAACATCCGCGCGGTGTCACCGTCGACAACAAGGGCCGCATTATCGTCGTTGAATGCAAGGTTATGCGTGTTATCATATTTGACCAATTGGGCAACGCACTCCACAAGTTTGGCTGCTCAAAGCATCTAGAATTTCCAAACGGGGTTGTTGTCAATGATAAGCAAGAAATATTCATATCAGACAACAGGGCCCATTGCGTTAAGGTGTTTAGTTACGAGGGTCAATTTTTACGCCAGATTGGTGGCGAAGGTTTGACTAATTATCCTATTGGTGTATGTATCAACGATGCCGGAGAGATTCTGGTGGCTGACAATCATAATAATTTTAATATAACCATATTCAACCAGGATGGGACCCTGATAAGCGCTTTAGAGAGTAAAGTTAAGCACGCACAATGTTTTGATGTTGCATTGATGGACGACAACTCGGTTGTTTTGGCATCGAAAGACTATCGAATTTACATCTACCGCTATCTACAGATGCAAGCCTTGACCACGATGACGACATTTGATTAGCGAATCAACATTTATTAGCAAGATTAGTTCATTACGTATTACTAACATTATTACTATTAAGAAGCACATCTCACAACTATTATTGGTTTCTATTGATATTTAATATTATTAATATTAATTGCTTATTATTACTATTATTTATTATTTGGTTTGATCTTTGCTATTATAATTTTACTATTAATATGATTTTTACCCATTATTATTGTTTACGATTATAGCTATTATTATTACTACCGGTTGTCAACGTATTATCATTACCACATAAGAGCATTACCTGATGTTACATGTTAAACGTTAACGTATATACAATTAAGATGATGAAACACTCGATGAACTATTAAATGATAATCGAATTTATTTATTTAAAACATCATTTGTCCAATTCCGCCTTGATATCCTTCTCAAACTGCAGTGGGTTTGTGTTTGGAGCGAATCGACTCACGGGCACGCCCTCCTTGTTGACCAAAAACTTGGTGAAGTTCCACTTGATAGCGTCAGTGATTGTCCCCCCAGCCTTTGTTTTGAGCCATTGATACAGTGGAATGGCATCATTGCCATTGACATCGATCTTGGCAAACATGTCCCATTGGACATTGTTCTTCTTCATAAATTCTTTTATGTCCACATCGCAGCCAGGCTCTTGAAAACCGAACTGATTACAGGGAAATCCGAGGATAGACAAGCCCTGGTCCCGGTATTTCGAGTACAGCTCATTGAGCTCCTTGTAGTTGTTCTTGGTGAAGCCACATTTCGAGGCAACATTCACTATCAACAGGACTTTTCCTTTATACTTCTCAAGCTTGACCTCTTGGTTGTCGATATCTTTGACGGTGAATTCATAGATGTTAGCAGCTTGGCGCCATTCTTCGTTCTTAGCCTGTCGAACAAGGAAGAAAGTATCGGTTAGCATATTTTAAGGAGAGAGTTTGACATTACCTCGGGATTATCTACTGTTGAACACACCGTTGAGGATCCGAATCCGAACAGACTCATCATGGTGCTCGTTGTACTTCTGATGGATGAGTGAAAGATTTCTTTAGGTGGGCTATAGTAGGCCAATAAAATAATGAACACTGAGATTATGACACAAAAAGCCTTCTTCGATGACAAAAAGTCAAGCGAGTGACTCATGTGCTTGGCCTGAGCTTTCGATTAATCGCTATCCAATCTCTGTGGTGGAGAGTTATGATCTGAACTCAGCTATCTATGAAACAGGCTCCTTAGCTTGTATTTTCATCATTCGATAGACGGAAATCTGTTGTCATAGAAGCAGTCTCCAAGAGAGCTCGATCAAGTGTTCCGCAGGTGAACGAGGTCTCCTGTCCAACTAAAAGTTTAAAGGGAAGGCTCTGAATTCTTTGTTCGCCAACTATTGGAGGCTTTGTTTCACGGGCCAACTTGTGTGTGCGTGCGCGCCCAGTTATTGTCTTCGACCATCGATGTAGCGCGAAATAATGAATGTCTATGAGCTAGAATAGTTGAAGAATAGTCTATTTCTCACGACTGAAATAAATTATCTTCTCCGGTTAAGGTTTTGATGATTGTGAGAAACGGTGTACGATTGTCATCTGCGAATGAAGTCGCTCATCGTACGGTAACTCACAGGCTTTCAATCATAATCCGAATGGAATTGTGCACAACGATACGATTCAACATTGGATCGATTGGTCTGATCGTGTCATGTCCACTTCACTCTGACCTTCTAAATGATATACTCTCTTAACCGATATGAGAATAAAACCTCTCAGCAGATATTAAGCACATTCGTGACCCTGGTCTACCCGACCGAAACTACTAGGGTAAAGATTTGAACTATTTCGATGATGTTCTTCAAAACCACTAGATTGGTCGCAATCAGATTTCTCGGTCTCTGGGGTGTCAATGATGAAATCGGGAAACAACACGAGAGCAAGCAAGGCTGGACATTGAACCAGCAGCATGGCGAGCGAGAAACTTGCGGATCCTACTCGCCGAATCGTTCTGATACCGACTTGGCGATATGCAAAAGCAAAGAGCGGATTCTAGGGCTGTTGCTCGAGCGTGGAATCCCCGGCTTGACGGTTTGTGTTTCCAAGAAAGGTAAAATATCATGGGAGGCTGGGTTTGGCTTCTGCGATGTTGAGAACCAGCTGATTTGCGACCCAGATGCTCACATGAGGATCGCGAGCATAAGTAAATCTCTTTTCTCTGCCACAGTGGTCGCCCCTATGGTGGAGCATGGCAAAATAGATTTAGATTCTTCTATATACAATTACGTGACAGTGGAAGAGTTTCCGAGGCAGAAATTTCAGGGTAGAGAGCGCGACATCTCTTTGAAGCAATTGTTGTCCCATACGTCTGGAATACGACACTACAAGAGGAGCGAACCGGAGGATGCCAAGCTCAGACCGATTGGATCCAAGTCAAGCAAAAAGATATACCAGGACGATGCGCAGTATAACAGAGAAGAATTCTTCTCGAGAAACACCTACAGGGATGTCATAGATGCTCTAGAGCCCATAAGGCAAAACGCTATTAATGAGGAACCAGGAAAATTTAGGTACACAACTTACGGTTATACTCTCTTGAGCGCGGTAGTGCAGAAGATTCACCAAATCGATGAAAAGTCGCAATCCGAACAGATAGAAGATTTCTGGATAAAAGTCCTTCACAAGGATTGGGGTCTGAATGACACACATCTAGACCAAGACGAAATGTTAATCTCTAAGCGAGCAAGATACTATATGCGTACTGGTTATAGAGGCGAGCTGATCAATGCTCCATACCAGGACAGCTCTGTGAAATGGGCCGGAGGCGGTCTCATTTCCACGACAAAGGATCTCGTCAAGTTTGGGAACGCATTAATCGACTGTTATCATGCGAGAGATAACGCAAAGTTGAAGCGAGCTACCCTGGATCTCTTTTGGAAGGAAATTGAGAACTCGTATGCCCTGGGGTTCAAGGTGAGACAAGCCACTGAAAACGTAGATCTAGCCATCTATCATAGCGGAAACGCTTTAGGATCATCTTCTGTGTTAGTGATATGTCCCAAGTCAGAGGTAGTAGTAGCAATTTTAGCAAACCTGGACTCGATAAACTTGGAATATCTAGGCATGTTCATTGCAGATCAATTTAGTAACGTGTAATCGCATCATTTCGAGACCTCGATGGTATTTCAGTCAATAGATCCATCGTCAAGGCTAAAGCATAGCTCGCTGAAATATACCATTTGAATGACTTACTCAATGTTTCAGAGACCAGGAATAGCACCAACACTTGAGCTGCTTCAAGTCGCGGACAAGAAAAATAGAGATGAGATTTAACACTTACCATCACTGTTGAGTTATGAGTAAATCTGGTTGCTGCTGAGAGAGTGAATCCTGAGGCACCTATGGCTACAATCTGTTTGCTTCATTGATTAGTTTGGTTGTCAAGAGCGATAGATCGAATGACATTAGATACATACCAATTTTCCACGTGTCAGCGAGCTTAGCATCGCTCGGGTTACTGAGAGAGGTAGATGATCAACTAACTCTTTCTTTAATGTCTGGCACGAGAAAGATACTGATGAAAGTATGGTCGAGTCCTTGTAATAATTTTCTCTTTGTTAAGAATCCGAGAGTCGAATTCGTCACCCAGATCTTCAATGAGTTTTATTTCGTTTATTTAGTCGTTTGGCACATAGTTTTAAATGTTTCAGGTAGTTCACACAGTACTACACTGTACACGTTACTGTACACCGAACCCGGTCCGAGAAGCCAAGAAAAGATACAATGCATAGTGACCACTTGGACTTTCATTGCCGTAGCTCGCAGCCACCGCAAAGCACGTGCCAACTTGAAACCAAAATCTGAAATCTCTGTTCCGTTGGAGAAATAGGATTAATACCATCTATGTTCCCCATTCGTCTTGATAAAATAACAACATGCTGATAAGTTTCTTTCGGAGCAAGCGAAACGCTGACCATTCTCTCCCTTACCTAATCGGTTTTATCAGAGCTCGCAAAAACAGATCCGAAGCCACGAGTTGA
>Ga0209372_1000370_pt1 | contig 24324 bp, 17 predicted proteins | sample AgamicAtPe_FD_187170 | JGI IMG/M metagenome (GOLD analysis project Ga0209372, IMG submission 187170) | Agave microbial communities from Guanajuato, Mexico - At.P.e (SPAdes) (version 2) | ecosystem: Host-associated > Plants > Phyllosphere > Phylloplane/Leaf | place: Guanajuato, Mexico | collected... | reverse complement strand
CCTCGGCCAGCTCCTTCTACAGCTCGCACCTCCGCCGCTCAATGCCAAACGTGAGCCACCTACAGCATCTCCACCAGGAGGGCCCGCCAAAGTTGTACCCCTACCACCTGCTCGCGACTTCCAACTACCGACTGCCGCCAGACGTTGACCGGTGTCACCTCGAGCGCCACCTATCTAACGAGGAATTTCAGTATATATTCCACTGTGATCGTTTAGATTTTTACCGGTTGCCCGAATGGAAACGAAACGAATTGAAACGGCGCGCAAAACTCTTCTAAACCAGAAAGATGAAAGTTTGACAGATATAAACCCCCATTGCGCAAGGGGCACCCATCACCTAGAGGCGCGCGACCTTTGAACGTAAGTGCAGTGTGTTTTATCCCAAACACTATCTGGCTACAATGACGAATTTACGCTTAGTATTTAATGCACAAGTGAAAGAGAATCCAACCCATGAAAGGAAACCACGAAATTTTGTTCAAGTTTTATCTGTATTTTGAAACAAGTGCTTTGATTAAATGATGCCTTAGAAAAGCAATATAGATGGACATAACTGACGATGAGCCCGTAGGTCAAATATTAGACTGTTTCGGCACAGTTATAAATAATTTAGGAATCTATTAAACTCTGAATGGGAAGAGCAATTGAAGGTAACCTACACGTAGTGCATTATTAGTATGCAAACCTCATCATCGCTTCTACCACTGAACTGCCACCACTGCAAAACAAGCCCTCGGCAAAACCATGCAATCCGCATGTGATCTAGTAGCTTAATTTTGGGACTGTTGTTAAATAAACCTCTCATACGAAAAGAAAGAAGGAGAGACGACAAGGAGCAAAGGCTTAAGTTGATTTTAGGTTGAAGTCGGCGCTGCATTGCAAGCTCCTTGGCCAAAGACCAACTGAGCGTACCTCTCGCTGTAATGCTTGGCTTCGTTCGGCCAAACAAGGTTACTGGCGGTCGCTCGTTGGATTGAGGAATGGCAGCCAATGACAGGTAGCTAGCTGGTTGTCATTCACACTCGAACGACTTCGAGAGTCTCTAAGGCCGCCAAAAGTGTTGATCAACCATCGAGCGAACGCATCGAACAAGCGGCCTGGCTATTTGCAAAGCAAGTCCACAAGTTGCTTGGCAGTCGTCTCTATTTGCCTCAGTCTCCCGATTGTCACCTGCGGCCTCACAATCCAGAACGGATCTCTACATTAGAGCGAGCAAAACTTTCTAGTCCGAACCTCTGTCGCAGCAACAGGCGAAATGAGGGTTGAGAGAGCCATGATCGTATATCATTGCTTTCAGTCTGCGTCAACGTGAGTTGACCTAACCGGACATCTCGCTCGCTTGTAACCAGACTCTGATGGAGAACCAAGTTATGTTCCTCAAAAGAGACTGAGATTCGAATCACTAACGAGATTCTGGCTGATCAATCGCCAAAACTCAACTGCAGGGTAAAATCTGTACCAGAACCCAACAAAATTGATTTCGACAGACTTACCGTTTTGGTGCTGAAAGTAAAAGACATAAAACGTCCACACTTAACCAGCCTCCTAGCCAGCATGTAAGCGAGTCGATTTCATGGCGATTATCAAGGAGTTTACATCTGGCCTATCAGCTTTGCTGGCTCTCACTTGCTACGTCGACTTTAACATCTATCGTCAGTCTCATCTAGATTACACATGTCTTCATGGGCATGTAGAACACATCCAGCGCAAGCACGAGATTCTAAGCGACGAGATGACAAGGAAAAAAAGGACCCCACTACGAGTCAAACTGGTCACAATGGATTGATAAAATCACCTGCCGATTTTGTCAGCCTGAGCGACAGCGATGTGGTCATGGTGAGCTGGTTTTCAAGTTAGAATACCAAGTACAGAGTGTTAGCGCCCCAATCTAAGGGCCCCCTTCCAACCACATGGACGCTCGGCGCTATGGCGAAATATCACTCGGATCAAACTCGTGAGTGTCATTCAAGCACTGCTCTAGCATTGCTGGATCCCTAAAGTATGGAACAGCGCCATCTTTCCTACTGACAAGTCTGACGGAACTTCGCCTTCAAAATGGCAGCATGGAGAGTTGGTTACTTAAGCAGGGACAAGCTATCAGTGGCTGGACTGAAAGATCTTAGGCAAGGCAAGTAAATTGCCCGGACTGAGCTGCACTACGGCCAGATTAGACACCGGCTTTTTGGTATGGCTTTCGATAGCATTGCTGTGGGTGGAGCTTCAACTCTCCTTGAGAACATCGTAGAGCAAGAGCTCGTTCCAGAGCCAGTGATTTCGTCTCATCTAAACCGAGACCATGACAAAGCATCAGGTGGCGACATCACTTTCGACGTGATCGATATGGATTTTATCAGCAGCCAAACCACGTATACGCCTGTAAACGGCCAGGGTCACTAGCAATTTGGCGTCGCCATCCATCCCGGATGGTGAGGAGAGCATCAATAGGCAAACCAATCGCGAGGCTAGATGATAGGCTAACTCACACCAGCGCTTCGCTCATTGCTCGCCCCAAAAATGAGGTGAGGGAATTGAACGAGAATTGGTGCACTTCCCTTGCTTTGCGCCGAGTTCTTCCCCACTGACTCGTGATATATTGAAACTACCAGGCCACTGGCGGCAAGCCGTTCGTGTCCAAGCCAGGCCAGCGCACTCTGAAGGTTGGCTGGACGGGGAAAACAGTCTGCTTGTCTAGTCTCTCGGGAATGGACATGCCAAATCATTCTTTCACTTGGCGACGGCTTCCTCGGCCATTGCCACACTATGATCGATTACGGAAACAAGCGAGTTTGTTGTGCGACAACTGGTAACTAGACCATTAATTGCACGGTCAGTGATTGCCTCTGATGCTATAGCAACTTTGTTTCCTTAATTCATCAACCTCACTCTTTACATCGACAAGCTCACTAGACTTGAATCTCTAAAAGCAGATGTCTAGGGCAGCTTCGGCACTGCAATGAACAACCAAAGGCCCATATGATGTGCTGGCAATCTGCTCTACATCCTCTTGTTACCCCTCGATAATGCTAATGAGATGTTTCAGCGGCGCAATAGAAGTCTGGTCTCCCGAAGCTGGCCACGACATGAACTTTAGATGCCGGACATCTCGACAAATTTGAGAATTTATGCTAGTCGGTCTCGAATGCTTGACAGCAAAATACGATATAAAGTTTAGGCATCCTATTGCCTACTTAACGCCAGCACGACCGGATTGTTTGAATGAAGCCCGGTGCTGGCTGCATTCCGAGCTGTCCCACTCGATATTGAGAGTGACCAAGACGATAACTCGACAACCCGTTTGCCATATCGTTCCCCCAGAGTCGACAGCGGTCTATTATAGGCCTACGCTAGCTTGCTCGAGAAAAGAACAGTACCAGCCTAGTCTGCTTGAGTTTGCTGCTCATGATTGGCTGATTTAGAGAGTCGAGATCCCTATGGGCTGTGTCTCGTATCCCCCACACAAATGTTACATCCGTGATGTAGATGATTTCCAAGGATAATGTTGCCGCGCACTCAGCTTGAAGCTCTCGATGATATCCAGTGTAGGACTGAAAGGAACATGCGCATCCCAGAGATCTGAATCAGCGTTCAATAAAAGACCTATATCAGTCATCACCGGTGTCCGTTCAAGTATGAATCTTTTTGACTCTGCGCCGTGTTCAAGTAAAGATCAAAGATCAACTGAGAGAGAGGGAGAGAGAGAGAGATAGCTCTGATTTATGTTATATTTCATCGGATGATTCAGAGAGTTTCATTGTTTCACTCACGACCTGGTCCTGGTCGGATTTTGAATCTTTTGGATCGCTACAGCAAAGCCAAGTCAGCATCTTATTGTTTAGATGCGGTGGTGGCTCATGTAAACTTATATCATCTAACCTGTTGAAATCAATCACAGGCACATGGAAAGATCTACCATCCTCACTTACGGATGGGATCTTTTCGTAAGGAGTTGGCCAAATCGGTCTCAGAGACTTGTTACTTATCCATACCTGGTGAGTGTCGATCCAGCGCTCTAATTTGGTGCGGTCATCTCGGGGCAACAGACTTCTGTGATCTCTGAAGAAATCGTTCGAAATTAACAAGGTTTTCGGATGAAGAGTTGACGCGTACAGCTGAAAGAGATCATCCTTAGATTGATTATGTGATAAATAATAATGAATTCGGTTTCTCTCGAAGAATTCTACAACGCCTGGCCAATCGAGCATGTGCTTCCTACCTATAACAACGATCTTCTTGAACATCTGTAGAAGGTCTCCTCTTATAATAGTGTTGATGAGCACTTGAGCGAGGCGACTCGGACTAGGCACCTTGCGCACTACCTCTGTGTCTGCTACGTCGAATCTCTTCTTAAATGCATATCCACTGTTGTTTTTATAAGCTATATTCAAACCATCAATGACGCAATCAATTGGTCTCCGATTTATGTCGTTGACGTTCTCAAGAAAGTCCTTGAAGTTCCGCCAATCGTTGGGTGAGGTGAATAGTAGGGTGTCATCAAGAACCTTCCTCTCCAATAAACCTCGAATCGAGTTGTTGAGATCTCGTGTGAAGTTTTTATCATAGATAGGAATATGGGTGTTACAACATGTGCATCGACCAGACGTTTTTATGCTGGGGGCTGTGACCACCTTAAGTCCGAGATTTTGAAGGGAACTAGCAAACTCTTTGGGACGTCCGGTGATAAACTGTATCCTCTTTGCTGAACATAATTTCAACAGTTTTTTCAAGTGGTTGAAGAGGTCAATACATGGATTTTGAATACTGGCTTGCTCATTGACGTGGCCCTGTTTTTCGGAGATTTTAACCAGCTTATCGATAAGTGCGTCAAACAGTCTCACGTTCAAAACTCTTCGGTTTACATCAAATATTCCGACTATATCGTCTGCAGCGGTCCACAATCCGAATTTGTGACACGATCTAAGAAGCTGGAAAATATGATAGTCGTCTGAGGCTTCGAACAGATTTCTATGTCTGGTAACATATTCACAAGTTATCTTACAATTCGATTCGCTCACGTCCGCAAAATGGCACAATAGAGTAGCTTTCGTAGCTTGTGGCAATTCTTTACCATATTTGAGCAAAAAGAAGACGAGCTCATGTGACTTCTGATTGTAGTAATCCCGATCCTCTTCTTTGCACCTTTTGATACTGTTGACTAGATAGTGACAGTACTGGAGGGCGATTTGCTTGTTGATCGCGCCCATTTTTATGAATTTCATAATGTCGTCGCACGCAACACTGAAGTTGTGGACTCGTCCATCTGTTGTCGCTATAAGCTTTTCGAACAGCGGAAAGTGTTGACCCTCATCGAAGCTCTGGTCTTCCTGTATCCCAATAATTCGAGCTAGATCAATGCAGCAGTCATCGTTATTGGGCGAGCTCAAATATGTTTGCCAAGATTCTACGTTTGGATTTGTTGGCGAGCTTGATGCAACATTGAGTTTAGATGCCCCTCTAGTTATCACACAACTAAAACTTCTTGCCACTCTGAACAATCTCGAGCCGAGCATTTCGTTAATTATTTGGGTCATTAATCAGGATGAGAAGCGATCCTTATGAGGGCTAACCTCCGATAACCTGGTTTAAGGCTCGAGGAAAGAACACGTGTGTGCCAACTCCTGATGCTCGCTCGGTTGAATTGGATTCTCGTTCTCTTGCACTAGTGTTTATTTCTGTAACGGGTCTGCGTTTACTTTTTTACAGTTCGCACGACTCGATTTTCTCTCGTTTCCTATTTGCGTAGCGGAATTGCGCAAGCTATGAGTCGATTTACAGGCTTTTCAATCCTCAGTTTTAGAATAACATGAACCTAGAGTCGAATATTGCTTGATTAGACTCGATGAATATCATCCAAACCACGAACATGATATAACGTTCTATAACTTGTCTAGAAGATCGCTGGCTTGAGCATCACGTCGCCAAGCCGAGCTTCAGCCTTAGAACTGGCCTTTCGGAGAATTTCAGGATTTTCAATCTAGATGAATGATAATACAAATATTGTACGCAATTTATCTGAAGAGTCGCGGCGACGATAATGAAGTGAACCCCAGTAATCTGTGCTATTTTAATTTGAAATCCTGTCCCCTTACGATGGACACTCCTTCATTTGGTGCCCACGCCAGAAGAACCAGACGACCCAAATTAGAAACGCGCAACTGGTGAAGGTTGAAGTGTGCCTTATATATATATGCTTTGCTATGGCCAGCAAAACCATGATGATCGATCAAAAAGCGAAGCATGTGAGATTGTCTGGTACATCGCCTAGTCAACAGAGGATAAACATAGTGCTAGTCATCGATCTTGAATCAGAATCCGTTACCAAGAGCCATAGGTTAGCCGTAGTCGAATGTGTCAAAATGGTTTGCGAGGAGATGAAGGCCAACTTTATTCTAGTAAAGTATAGAGATTTTTTTGCTGGAAACGTGTCCGCTCTGGATTCATTCTACGACGCCGATGCTGCTATTTTAGATATTAGTATAGAAGAACAAAGAAATTACATGTTCTATCATCTCGGTGTCCGCGAAAGCTTTTCAATGAAACAAAACATACTCATAGTTGCCAATATTGTCGACAAGTTTACAAGCAACAAAGATTATTCTAATCATAACCAGGAAAGATTTCTTCTGAGTCATGAATCAGCATCTCAGATCAAATCTCTTCTACCAAACTACCCACTATTCGTTTATTCGATTGCACCGAGCTCGGAAGGTGATGGTTCTGAGTGTTTCGTCGATCAACAGTTCATTAATTTAGCATATGCTCCTGGCAGTGACGAGCAAATGGACCCTGGTATTCCCGACTTCGGAGAGATGGATAACATCTGGTCGGATACCGTCGATAAAGTAGACGTAACATGTTCTGAAGAGAGTCAGAAGGCAGCCACTGATCAACCAACTCTACCCTCTTTGAACCTGCAACGTCAATTGAAGGATGCATTGAAGAACGTTAAGTGGCAAGCTAAAGCTCATATGAAAGACAAGTTCCTCTCGGATTTAAAGAAAGCCCGCGAGTTATACCAGGGTGAGGAGCTTTACAATATCTTGCACATGTTCCGCCGGCGCCTTGATGATCCAAACATGCTTAACACTGATATAGTTCATCAACTATTAGTCTCATTTCAGGAAATCCAAGACTATAATTCGATGGTTGAGCTTGTAGATGATTTGAGCAAATTTCCAAATCTTATCAAAATAACCTCTTCTCCTGAGATAGTGTTCCATCATGCATTTGCTCTTAATCGACGTCATAATCCGGGTGATAGTGATAGAGCTCTAAATCTGATCACAACAGCTTTGGGAACCAAAGAGCATCAGATCCCTGACTCAATATGTCTCTGCGGTAGAATATTCAAAGATCGTTTCATCGAATCTGGCTATGAAGACCGAGAGAGTCTTAAAAGTGCAATAGATTGGTATCGAAAAGGTTTCAAAATTTCTCCAAACGAATACGCGGCTATAAACTTGGCGACTCTACTCTACATTGCCGGTCACGACTTCGAATCCTCCGACGAGTTGAAGCACGTAGGTTTAGTTCTGAACAATCTCATGGGTAAGAAAGGACCTGTTCATAGGCTTGAGAACTATTGGGATGTGGCTACTTTTTTTGAGCTTTGCTTGCTGGCTAATTCTTACTCGAATGCAATAGAAGCTGCCGAATGCATGTTCAAGTTGAAACCCTCGAAATGGCATCTCAAGTCAACAATCGGTAACATAAAGCTTATCTACAAATTCAAACCGAAACAAGTTCCTGCCCCTACCAAGAATCCCGACTCGTATGATTCAACAATGCACCAAGAGGTGCTACAGAGTCCAGAGGAGCAAATTGTAGAGTTTTGGATGGACTTCTTTATGGACGCTGTCATAGACTCTTGTGAGAGTCAGATCAGATTTGCTGCTTTGGTACTCGAGCAAGATGGGATATACATGCCTACTTATATTACAATGAATTTGGACGCAGATGATCATTCAATTACAATCAGCCAAATGTGCATCATCCATCTCAGAGATCTCAATAGTTGCCGGAAGCTCCATTTATGGCATATAAAGGCAACAGGTATACGTGGAATAAGTCTTTATAAGCGTGACGAACGATGCGTTTTTCTATACGTCCACGACAATTCAGACGACTTTCAGATATTCTTCCCGTCTGAATCTATTAGGGCTCGATTTCGGTCGCTCGTATTATCAATAACTGGTGATAGGTCTATCGACATTAGCGCGAATCTTCAAGAAACAGAACGTAAAATCAATTTCGTTTATGATCTCGATAAGGAGAAAAACAGAATAGTACTAGGACGCGGTTCTAAAGGTGTTGTATATGCAGCAACAGATGTAGATACCAAGATGGAGATAGCAATAAAAGAGATTCCTGTGAAGAACATTGCCGAGGTGCAGCCATTGCACGAAGAGATTCGTCTTCATTCGCTATTGCATCATAGAAACATCGTGCAATACTTAGGAACGTCTCATGAAGGCAACTTCTTCCGTATCATAATGGAAAGAGTTCCGGGTGGCAGCTTGACACAGTTGCTGCAACAGAAATGGGGCTTTCTCAAGGAAAACGTGATAGCCTGTTACTCAAAACAAATACTCGACGGGTTACAGTATCTACATCGTCAGAAGATAGTTCATCGCGATATCAAAGGTGACAACGTATTAGTGAACCCGTATACAAATATATTGAAAATATCTGACTTCGGAACCAGCAAGAGGCTAGCTGCCATCAATCCCAACACTGAGACTTTCGCAGGGACTGTGCCGTTCATGGCGCCTGAGCTTCTCGATCGTGGCCAGCGGGGCTATAGTATGCCAGCAGACATATGGTCCTTCGGTTGTACAGTTGTTGAGATGGCTTCAGGAAAGCCGCCATTCATAGAGATTGGGTCGGGGGCGCAGGTAATGTTCCGCGTCGGTTTCTACAAAGAGCACCCCGAGATACCGAGCGAGCTAAGCAGTAAATGTAAGCAGTTTATCTTGAGATGCTTTGAACCGAACACAGAGCACCGGGCTACTTGTGAGGATCTTCTAGCTGATCCGTTTTTAGACGAAACAAGATCACCGTCATCCTCAGGCATCAGCAAGCCCATCAGTTCGACCTCAACTACTCCAACAACTCCCACGAACCAGATGGAGCAGCCCTTCAAAAACGTGAATTTGAAATCAAAGCCACCCCTTGATACTCGAAGGCGCCAGAATCAGCATAGCGCGAATCCTCTATTTCCGCATTCGTGTAGCTCGATCGAAGATGACGATGCTCTCACTGGAATTTTTGACCAACGGACGAGTATTCCAAGCGAAAATTACCAAACAGCTCGGACTGATTTAGTTGAAACAGTCAACAATGTTACTGATTACACAATCAGCGACAGCACTGCAAGCAGTGGCAACAGCGATAATGCTTGTAAGAGGAGCAGTCGGAAGGCCGTGGGCTTCAAATCCAAGGTTAAAACTGATTTGGCGCTCATGGTAGATCCGCATGATTCAGCAACTCAGGATTTGATAGAGATGAATCGAGAGCTTGCTCATGAAAACCGTCAATTGTGGAGCAAATTGTATCGTGTTCAGACGGAACTGCACGATCTGCTCCAGATGCAACTCGAAGATAAGCAATCGCAGGTCGAGCTAGTTCGAAAGTTTAAGTCAGGTAATGAGTACACTGATATCACGTGAAAGCGTTGTGTCGCTGGCGGATGTCGTTTCATTCGGAATGTTTGTCCACAAGTTCAGCAAACCTTACGTGTGATTTCGCTTCATCAGCCGCTTCCCACGGCTTGAAGCAAGTGTTTTATTATAAAAGAGCTCAGTTGATCACAGTTGGATAACACTCTCTGCCTCGAGCTCTAAGCTGAACAACTAAACCTACAACAATTTAGCCTTCCACAAGCAGGCAACAGAAGAATGAAGACCTTAGTATTTTGCAATCTTCTTGCAGGTTTGCTAGGAGTTTCGCTTCTTATCTCAACATCCTCGGCTGATCATGTTGAAGTAGCGAATGTAGGCGAGACAAACTCCGTCGCTGAGCTGGAACATACGAAACCAACGGTGCCAGCAACTGGCGGGAAGCCCATCGCAAAGCATCCCCATGATATTCTGATCGATTCGCTAAACGAGCATGCATCGAAAGCATCCGTCTCACTTTCAATGGCGGTCGATAAGTTGAAGGAGGCGCTAGAGAAGTTTGCCCAACTTTTTCCAAAACTCAAGCCAACTTTGGAGGGTGGAAACGATATTTGATTTCAGATTTGGATGGGAGATTCTGGATTTGTGTAGGCACGAAGTTGTCCTTACGCACAGGTAATGCTGGCCAAAAGAAGAGTGAAAGTTATGTTTGAATAAACATCCAAGTAGACAAGATCATATTTTTACTCACAGACTTTTGTCTCTGGCTAGTTTGTATGGCTCGAGCAAGGGACGCCTTGTTGTAGTAATCTTGTTCCCTTCGAACAGTGAGCACAAACAACAAACTTTGGCCGGTTTGCATCGAGTTTTGAATCGAGTCAGCAAAAGTAAACGTTGAAGTGGTAGAGTGCATTGAAACACAATGGGCTCGCTGAGATAGCTGAGAGTGCATAGAGAAGGGGCCGAGCTGGATGCTGGTCGCTGGCATAGGACTGAAATTTGCCGACTCAATTTGTGGTAAATGAAGTGGAGAGTGGTTTGGTGGGCGAGTTTGGTTTGGGGGCCAGTCGTTAGTTCAGTGCCCTTAGCTAAATAGAAACTGAATGGCCACTGGAGCTTTGAGCGCGCTAAAAGTCGCCCAGATCCGCTGGCCGCTTATTACTCTTGTTGTGGGAGTTGTTGTCGTTTTTCTCTCTGCTGCTTCACTTGGCTCAGTTTGCCTGAATTTGGTTTTAGCTTTGGCTTTGGAAACAACAATGGTGGGCTGCAAGGCAACAACAAGCTGGCCGGAGTCAAGTGGCCAGCGAGCGATTGGCTTGCCGGCCAGCCAATGGGCCAGCGCAGACAGACGGACGAGTGCAAGTGGAGCCGCCTAGCCTCTCAAGCCGAGCGGCTTGCTCCAAATACCAGAGCGGCCACTTTTTGGCCCACCGGCCGCCTTCCAAGCTCAATCTGCACGTGCACTTCCAATAATGGCAATAATAACAGGCCAACAAGCGGCGACGCCAGTGGCGCCCGCAATAATCTAAAGCCAGCCGCCAGATTGAGTTCATATTCTGGCCCCAGTTGGCGGCGGCCGCTCTCGCTAACAATGTCATCGTCGCCGCCGCCGCCGCCGCCGCCAGACTGGCTAGCTGGGCTCCCTCTTTCCGGTCCAGATCCAAGCTAGCGGGTGCGTGTGCACTTGAAAGCTGAGCCTCACTCGCGCTCCATTGGACACAAAACAAATTTGCGAGCCTCCTAATTTAGCCACCAGCTTTCTGCCGCAAAGGTTTGCTCGCCGAGCTATTGTTTTTTCCCCTCCAAACCAACAGCAAGCGGGTGGGCGAGCGAGATTAGGAGGAAAGTGGGCCGACTTATATTACTCTGGATGGGGGCCAGCTGAAGGCGCTTCGAAGCGCCAATAACGAGCCGCCCAAAAGCGAGCTCGCGAGTCGGTGCACTGGCCGCAATTCGTCATTGCTCCGCTCCAGGCTAATCATTGCGCATCAAAACGGGCCAACCTTTCCAATCCGAGCTAGCCGGCCGAATGGGGGAGCCCATTTAGTTTGAGCCGCGCGCGCTAGAGAGAGAGAGAGAGAGAGAGAGAGAGAGAGGCGCTCGCGTTAGACAGCCCGTGACAAACTCACCTGCCAGATGGCGTGCTTTTTTAAACACACGCGCACACCCTCCGGCCAATCAAGCCAATTTAGGGCCGCTCAATCACAATACTCCCGCCTTGCGAGGAGGCCGCAAAGTGATGGCGGCCAACCCGCCAACACGCGCTGCAAGTGGCCGCCACTATCCAATCAGGGGCAATCAGGATTGTTGTTTACTTTGGCCGCGCCTCGGCTGCCCAGCTCGTTTGGCCGGAAGCGCGAACGACCCTATGTGTGGCGACCCTAGGTGCGCGCTTGCCCCCACACGCATACGCGAACGCACATGCACACGCGAGCTGGCGGCGGCGGCGGCGGCGGCGGCGGCAGCTCCGCGCTCAGGGCTGCTTAGTGCGCTGATCCTGGCGCCATTGTGCTCGACGCTGCCCACGGCCCATGGGCGACAAACAACTGCGCTAGACTGGACGGTCTCATTTGGGTGGCCAGAGTTGGCGGCTTCAAGCGTATAGAGGCGCACTCGGCGCCAGTTCTAAATTGGACCCGCTCAGTGGGCCCACAGGTTCAGAGTGCACAGTTTGAGGCCGATGTCGTCGTCTCTCCTGGCTTGAAAGCTCTTGTTGGCCCCGACTAGCCTGCGACCGAGCAGCGAGCTCTCGCCGCCGGACGACTCACTGCGCCTGCAGCGGGCGGATAGATTGAATCAACACGAGCCGCTCGCTCCACAAGCCCCCTCCCTCGGCGAGAGTCCCACTGGGCCACCGCCGGAAGTCGGGGGCCAAATTGACAGGCCAGCGGCGGAAGTGGAAGAAACACAGCGGCTTGTTATGCAGAACTAATGAATACTTGAGCGGATTTGAGCACTCAAGAGATGTTGGCGCCCTGGGAAAAGGCGCCCGCCTAAACATCTCTCTCTCTCTCTCCCTCCTTCCCCTCCCCTCAACCAACTGGTTCAAGATTGCCTCTTTCGAGCTGGCAAATTGATGGATGATGGAGGAGCGAGAAAGAGTTGGTTGGCGGCAATCGGATTTGCCTGGCCCGCGGTAAAGCGCACACTCGTGCTCCTGTAGAGGGGGGGGGGCAAACACTTTTAGCCGCTCGCCATAAACAACGAGCCGGCAAGCTAGCTTGCCAATCGGCGGCTCTCGGGCTGCAGCCGATGCAGCGTCCGCAAAGCCAGCGCTGCAGACGCGCGAGGGGGCGACAAATTAAGCGGCCAGATTAGCGGCGCCGGCAAGCGGCTGCCGCTCGATTAGCGGCGGGCCAAGTCCAAGCCCGATGTCGAATAATTGACTTACTCGCTCCGCTCCAAAGGTGGCGGCGGCGGCGGCGGCGGCGGCGGCCATTTCGAGCCGAGCGAGTGGGCGAGCCGGCTCCCATTGGGCGGCCATCGGAGAGGCGGGCGAGCGGCGCGGTGGGCCCGCTTATCTCGCTTGGGGCCGCCGGCCGGATACAGGCGCGACCTTTCCTCTGTCTGAGCGAGGAAATTGGTGACAAAAGTTACATCGATCTCGCCTAACTCGCAAGGTGGAAGCTTGAGCGAGCTATTCAATTTGGCCTCCATTCGGGTCCAGCGAGTAGGCCGCCTGAGTTGCGCTAAACCATTGGCCTTGCCGTGTAGGCGAGCCAGGCGGTCAGGAGGCGCGAGTGTAAAATTTGAATTCCCATTTGTTGGCCAGCACAGGCGGGCCCGTTGAAGCGGATAGAATAGCAAATCGAGTGCAACACTAACTTGGCGCCAATTTTAAAGGCCACAGAAGCCAGCAAGCCAATGTTGTGGACTGATGCGAGCCGGAAGCTAGCCCCCCCCTCTCCTCTGCTCGCCACGCTTAGGGAACTCTGGGCCAGACTTGTCACTTTGGCGCCTGGCCATTTTGTTATGGCCAATTGGGATGGGGGAGGTGCGCAAACAGAGCCAATGGCTGTCCTCTCGGTGCGGATGATTTGAGCCGTCGATGGATGGGAGATTTGGGCAGGCCGACGCGGGAGTTGGCGCCAGTGGGGCCAGCGCCTCGTTGGGCCGCCGCCAGTGCGCTCGGTGGCGGGCCGGCGAGATTTTAAACGGAATCGAGCGCCATCGAGCCGCCGCCGCCGAGGGGACCCATTTTGGGGGGCGGCGGCAGTGGTGGCGCCTCTCGTTGTTGGCGGCGCTGGGCGGCACGGAAATGGGCGGGAAGTGCGGGCGCCGGCAGGCGCGCTACAATGGAGAACAATGGAAATCGATTACAATTTACCACACGCCCTGGCGCCGGCGCCGCGAGACTGTCGCCCTCGGTGGCGGGCGAGGGCTCGAGGGACTGGGCGGCCAAGTGGACGGGCCGCTTTGCTGGCTGGCTGGCTGCTGTCGTAATAGTTGACTGGCGCGCACATTGAGATTGCGCCGCCTTGTTTGGCCAACTGAATCGGCCGGCGAGCGCGACACGGACGGCGAGCTGGCCGACGTCGCAATTGGGCCCCATTGTGTTTTGCATTTATACAACGAGCTGCCTGCGAGTTGGTTGTGCGAGTTAGCGAGCGAGCAAGCGAGAGCCAAGAGGAATTGGAGGCGAGCGGCAGAGTTGGTATAAACAAAGACAGTTGGCTCGAATCAGCGGGCGGCCGGCCGAGGCGAGGCGAGCTAGTTGGCGTTCAGGTGCAAATTTGGGCCCAGGTGCATTCGAGCGTCTTGAGCGGCCTCATTTGAATAGATTGAATCAATTCGGGCACTTGGAGGCGCCGAGTGGGCGCGTTTGGTTGGCGAGCGACGAGAAGAGAGGAGGAGAAGGAGGAGGCGACGATAGGGAGCGAGTTGTGGTTGTCCGGCGCAGGAAGACAGATGTTGTGACTTGGTGGCGCCGGCTCCTCCTCTTTGGCGGGCGCAAAGCCGATCTGCGTTCAGCCTGGCGCAAACTGAGCGGCTCCAAGTGGAACCATTAATATCAATTAGAGGCGAGCAGCGCGAGCTACCTGGCCAAGTTAGCGCCGTTCGGTTGGCTGGGAGAGGCGCTGGCAAGATTAATTCAGTGGCTGGCTCCAGGCGAGTGGCGCGCCAGCCTTTCGCGACCGTTTGCTCCGATTGCGTGAGTTCAATTGGTTGCCATTGGCTAGCTTTGGTTTGTCGAGCTTGAGTCAGAGGCGGAGTCTGAGGCGAGGGTAGAGGTAAAGGCAGAGGTAAGGGAGCTGGCCCATTAGTTTGGTGGACAGCGGCGCGTGTTGGCCGAATCAATGATCAGGCAAATCATGGCGAAAAGCTGGCCGACGGAGATATTGAGCCCTTGCTAGTGCCTTAGTTGTGCTAGCGGCGCCGAAGGACTAAAAGTTCAGGTGAGCGGCAATCGGCTCTCACCTGGCTGGCAATTGAATTCCTTCTAACAGCTTGAAGCCTGAAGCTTGAGGCTCAAACTCAAACTTGGACAAATAAATATAAATTGTTCGAATGCAAAGCCGCGCCGAGTGGAGGGATGAGAGATAGAGGCGTGTTGGGGGTAAAAAGGAGCAAGTGGAGCGGATAGGGCAAAGGCGGGCAAGTAAACGATTTGCGGGCCGCCCAAGAGATTGAAAGGCAAACCAAACCAACAGGCCGAGGGGCTTTACGCGCCGAGGCCGTGTTTGCCAACGAGGGGCCAACCAAAGCGAGCTCTCCCATTGAACTTATTGTCACATTAGAATAACCTGCTCACTTTCAAGGAGAAGCCGGGAGTTGGGCGCCACCAGTTTGAATAGCAAGAGGTTGGCTAGCAAGTCGCCTCACCAATTTCAATCACCTCGTTCTTGCTCCACGCGCTCGGCCCACAAACACTCCCAGCCTCGGCCGGAGGGACGAGCAATCATGTTGTTGGCTCAAATCTATGTTTATTCTCGGCCACTTGGCTCCAAGGCAACGGGATCAGTGTGGTCCATTTCATGAATATCGCGCACAACGTAAAAGCAAGTCTCAACAAACACGCCTTTCAGTCCGAACAGACCAAAACAGGCCTCCAAAATCCATCAAGGAGGAGAGGGACAATTAAGGCCACGAGAGGGATTGCGGAGGAGCGCGAGAGGAGGGCGAGAATTAATGATTGTGAGAGGCTCCGATCCAAGCGCGATCGTTAGAAAGTCGACAAATCATGATCTATGGCAGCCGGTTGCCTAGAATGGCAGACACTCGCTTCGAACAGGACCAACTTTCAGGTCAGCGGCTTGGCTTGGAGGGCAGTGAAGTTTTGCGCAAGAGACAAAAGAAGGCAATAACAAGACAGTTTTGCCGGCCAACTGTCAAGAGAAGATGCCGGCTTGCGCGTGGGAATTTGCAAGTTCCATTAGGAAAGTGCGTGATGTTTTACATTTATTTAATCGCATCCATTGCAACAATTTGCCTAGCGAGCGAGTGGCAGCTTCTCTGGGATCAGGTTCGCACTGAAACAGGTGAGTCTTGGCGGCTGATGGCATCAGTTAGTTGTGATAACAGGAGACGGATTATGAGGCTTGGCGTTAGCGCAAGAGAGCTACCATGAAGTATCGAAACCATTGAGCTTGCTCCGTGACGAGTAGCTGCGACTCAACTCTGCTTAGCTGTCCGTAGCGACCCTCTATAGTGTCTGTGTTGGTCAGATTGGGGGTCCTGATAAGAGTCGGCGCAAATATTGTAATAATGATGATCATGGAAGCACTCGCTCACTCCAAACCGTAGCGCAGCGATTCTGTCGCCGCCCTCTGGGCCACGGAGACGCTGGTTGCTCTAGCCAGAAACAAGTGGCTTGATTGGGTTTGAGCAAGAGATGAGCGGGGGAAGGGCGAGAGTGGGCTTGCTGGTGGCCTCGAAGACAACGGGCCAGGGACACAAACAATGAAGCGAACAGGCGCCAAATATGAGCCGCCAAAACTAGTCACGAACCGCCAATCTATTGTCGCGCTGGCAGTTAGGGCCGTCCAATGGCGTTTGCCCTTTGTGAGCAACGAGAGTGCCTACACACGAGCCTCCCAGGCCGCTCCTTTGGGGCGCCATTAAAATAAAAATGATAGCAATATTACCATTGAGGCCCCGATCGACTGGCTGGCCCGCCAATCAGCGGCCCAAGCAAGCCAAGCGGCAGCCACTAGCTCATATAATTCGCCCGCTAGAGGCTAAGCTGCTTGTTTGGCGCCGGCCCACTTCCGCGCCGGTGGTGGCGGCGCGCGACTTCCGGCCCAAGCTGCCTGGCGGCAAACTAGGCTGGCTCATTAGCGCGCTCGTAGGCCAAATAGCCGGCGAGCGAGTTAGCGCGCTAATAATTGATTATGGCCAGTAAACAATATATGCCTCGCGTGTTCCTCGGCCGGCTGGCCCGGCTTGGGCGCGTCCGATTTGGCCGGAACTGGCTGAGTTGGGCTTAGGCGCCGTCTTGCTTGCGCTGGCCCGCGGCTAAGCGGCCCAGCCTCACGTAGCCGTCGCAAGCCAAACTACCGCAACAAGCACCAACAACAAACCGGAACGTCACTCCACGGCAAACTACTCATCGCAACCTAACTAACTCGCTCATATTTCATTATTCAAACTTGTTTCCCCCCCCCTCCTTCAATGCAAAACCGCCGACCAATAAAGAGTCGAACAAAATCCAATTGCAAGCCATCGATCATTCGAGCAAACCTGTGATTGGAGAATTTGCATCCGGCGAGAGGGCTCGCGCAAGGCGTTCGCAGTTGGCCACAGGCGGCGGCGGCGGCCAGGCGGGCGCAACGACGGCCCCAAAGCTGGTCCAGTGGGCCAAAGAGGCCGTCCAATACTACGAGGGCTCAACCCTGGTGCTCAGCTGCAGCCTGGCCATGTCCCTGGGCGGCGGCGCCCCGCTCAAGTTCGCCTGGTTTAGACAGGGCAAGCCGCTGGCCCAGGTGGGCGCGGCTGGCTCGAGGCACCCACTTGCAGGCAGGCTCTCCATTGAAACCCTCGCCGACTACTCATTTCTGCGGCTGACCGAGCTCAGGGCGGCCGACTCTGGCGCATACACCTGCGCTGCGAGCAACGCCTACGGCCAAGAAGATAGGACCACCACGCAGGTGATGGTGAACGGTGAGTTTGGCGCGCGTTGATTAGCAAATAACAGCAACAATACTGAAGAGAGACTAACGCCCCATAAAACCGATACAATTGCGCCAATGAATTGTTGCAGTCAAACTGAAGTGGCTGGCGCCAGCTCAGGGCAACGAGGATCACGGAAACGAGAGCTCGCAAGCAAGTGCGAGCCAGCAACAGCTTGTGACTGTTCGCGTTGGCCAGCCAATGGCGTTCGAGTGCGCCGCTGCGGCACAGCCGCGACCACGTATCAGGTGGTTCCGGCTTGCGCCTCCTCAGGGCGGCAGGTTAGGCGGCCGCCAGCCTTTGACCTCAGCCGGCAGCCAGAGGTCGGCCGAGTTTAGGCTCAGCGGCGAGCAGCCTGTTGTTGGTGCTGCTCCCTTTGGATCCGGAACCAACAACGAACAGCAACTTGCCAACTCTCGATTTTGGCTCGATGAGTCACAACTCCGCTCGATCCTTCTCCAGACAAGCTCGCTTCCAAGTTTGAGCGACTCCTTCCAGCGGCTTGAGATTGTCGGCCACCAAGGTGAGTCCCTCTCTATCTATGCTCTTTCATGGCCTAGCGCAGCTACAGACCAAATGAAGCTCGCTAACAAGCGGCATCTGATCCCATTGCTCACGAATCATGGGCAAAACAGACGGACGGAAGCAAGTGGAAGGAAATGAGACAGTGCGATGGCGTGTGGAGACAAGCGCGGGCTTAAGCCAGCATGAGACTTATTCCAGGCTTGTGGTGGACAAAGCGGAAGTGAACAATGGCGGTTTGTACGAGTGCGAGGCTGTTGCTGGCGCCGAGCCCTCGGCTGGCGGCCTCTTGCAACATTCGAGCCTGGATCACCAAGGTGGCGCGGGTGGCGGTGGCGATAAATTACGTCGCTTCTTTGGCTTGTTGGTGAACGGTAAGTAACTTTGTATTCTAGTTGCCCAAATTGGGCGGATAAATTGACAGGTTGGTCGGTCAGTCGGTCGGTTGGTTTGTTGGTTTGTTGGTTAGTGCTAACATTCGGTCGGTTGCAAGCGGAACTCGAAGTTTTAGGGCGAATGGTTGCTATTATGATGAATAAACAAATAAACTGAATCAAATCATGATGACTGGAGAAAAAATCTCTACTCACGTCTAAAACGAATAAATAGAGAGGCAATCTCTTCCACAAGTTCAACCTTTGATTTTCAGATCAAGGCACTATTTCGACCACACTAGCTCTCATATTCGTCCCAGACGTCGCATTGTCAGAAAACTGTTGCTCTAGATAGATACTAGGTACTCTTCGACGAGTTAATTCTCATTCGCAGGCCATGGTTGAGCGAACCAATCCTAGATTATCTTATGTACCTGTTCTTGGCTTCACGGACTTGAAGCAAACAACTCTACATCGGCCATTTCCACTGATTCAGAGGTGGCTCTTCCTCGAGAGGCCCCCATGATTTGTACACTTTCATTGTTTCTACGAGGTGCAGTTCACGTCTTGCGTCCTCTATCAAATCTTCACACACTCCCGCTCCTATAGCACTCTCGACGTCCTCTGGATTTTTACTCGCCTCTACTTTGGTAATCCTTTCTTTTATAATCTTCTCTGTTGAAACTCTGTAAGCTGAACCCTTGGGAATCGACTGCAATTTTCTCAGCATCCTCGCATAATACCTCACCAGTTCCGTCACAGGGTTCTTACTGACCGGCAAGCCGACTAGACCTGTCAGTATCCGAGTACCGTTTGATGCCATTCTTTGTGATATCTCATCCGGCTTTATCGACGGATACCACAAGGTTTAGCTCGGACAAATTACGGTGTAAACACAAATGTATCAGTATGTTAAGACGTCGCCAGAGCCTAGACTTTAGAAAAACTTCAGAAGAAGGGAACTTCTGATTTCGCTTCGAAAAACGCGCTCAAAATCAGCGTCAAGCCGAGAACAGATACATCAAATTACATGTAGACTGCATCAGCGAACTCGACAGAAGGATAAGATAGAGTAGTATAGTAATAACTTGATAAAGTCTACTCACGACAAAAACAAATAGGCCTGTACCTCAACAATTATTAGCTCAAGTCGTAACCTTGTTTGAATACGCACAAAAGACGAACATATGCACCAACTTATTCGTAACAAAAGCATAAATGAAACGCTAAGCGGATAGCAACAAAGGCCCCATCCAAATAATTGGACCTAACTATTGTGTTCGTGTGGAGCGAGCATCACATCCTACGCTTGTTCAATCCAAACACATTCGCGAGCGACTAGCATGTCTAATGCCAAATTTTGCAATCAAGTAGGGTGAACTGGCACCTGATACCTGGTCCTGTTTATTATGTATCAGAGCCGGGGATCTTGGTATAGCTGAGCAATCTGACTAGAGCCTCGAATCTAATATTTGTTCCTGTGATAGGTGTCGTTACTGTGAGAATTGACTGAAACGAGAATGTTAGATATGTCTGGACGACAACTACCCAACTATTGAAGTCTAACACGTGAAAAGCAATTCGTCGAGAACGTACGAACTTACCCTAGTTATTCGACCGAAGGCCTGATTATGTTCGCCGGTTTATCAACCCTGAGGCGTCTTAAGACGCGCTTCAGGCGAATAACAATGACCAATATGATAGTAATTGTACTGGTTTTGACATTAGTTCTATTCATCACCTCCATGTTCAGCCATAATAGCTACGAATACAACTCTGCTCCAGATTCAAGTCCAAATGGTCAAGCGATCGAAAACTCTATAAATTTACCTCGACTCAAACTTAAGTTGGCCGCAAGTAGGCTAGGCCATCGCAATAACATTTCCAACAACGATGTCATCAATGACAACCAAATCGATGATCCAGAGCAAGCGAGAGCCTCGTCAGCCGCAACATTCCGTGATGGCGTTCTGGGCAACTACGAGGTCATTTTAGATTCAAGCCTCGGCAGGCCAGGCGATAATGGATCGAAATTCGACATCGATACAATCGAAGGAATCGACAAACAAAGAGTTGAAGATCTCAAACACGAGTATGGTGTCAACATGGTTGCCTCTGATTACATCCCAATGGATCGAGTTGTGCCCGATATCAGGCACCCTGAATGTAAATTCTGGCATTACCCTGAACAATTGCCAAGCGCTTCTGTCGTTGTAGTCTTTCATAATGAGGGTCTGACCACTCTCATGAGAACTGTACATTCAGTCCTATTACGATCGGCTAGAAAACTCATCAAGGAGGTTATCCTTCTTGATGATTGTAGGTAAGTTATTGTCATGACCTACCACCAATCGTGATAACAGTGAGCTCTTCTAACATGCAATTCAATCATCCGTACAGCGACAAATCCAATCTGAAAAAAGAACTTGAAGATTATATCAAGGAACACTTCGGTGATTTCAAAGGTGGTGATCTACCTCAGTATGAATCAGATAAAGCCAATCTGGGTGAAAATTTATATGAAAAAAGTGGGAAAGTGAGACTTATACGCAATATCGAGCGTCAAGGACTCATCAGAAGTCGCTCGCGTGGCGCACAAAGCGCTACCGGTGATGTTATAGTCTTTTTGGATGCTCATTGTGAGGTTAATCAAGATTGGTTACCGCCGTTGCTAGCACCCATCGCCAACAATAGGAAAACTCTCACAGTGCCTATTATCGATGGTATAGACTCCGTTAACTTTGAATATCGCCCAGTTTACTCCAAGAACGATGAACATTTCAGAGGTATATGGGAGTGGGGTATGCTCTACAAAGAGATTAGTCTCGATATGAAAGAACACCTGAAAACTCATCGTGTGTCGGAACCTTACGACAGTCCAACTCATGCTGGGGGCTTGTTTGCTATTGATAGACAATTCTTCGCTGATTTGGGATATTACGACCCTGGATTACTCATATGGGGCGGCGAAAATTTTGAACTGTCATTCAAAGTTTGGCAGTGTGGTGGCCGTTTGCAATGGGTTCCTTGCTCTCGAGTAGGTCATATATATAGGCCTTTCATGCCCTACTCATTTGGATCTATGGCTAACCAGCGAAAAGGGCCGCTCGTTTTAACCAATTACAAGCGGGTTGTTGAAGTTTGGTTCGACGATGTGTACAAGGAGTACTTCTACACCAGGGAGCCCTTGGCAAGATTCTATGATCCAGGAGATATTGCAAAGCAGCTTGAATTGAAGAAAAATCTTGGTTGCAAATCGTTCGACTGGTTCATGACTAATGTAGCAAGTGACGTTTTTAGGGACTTCCCTCGTTTACCGAGGAACCTCGAATGGGGCGAAGTTAGACTGAAAGATACCAACAAATGCCTAGATACAAGGGGTCCACAGCCCCCACAGACTGTTATATTGAGCGCATGCCATTCCCTTGGTGGCAATCAGCTATTTCGATTGAATTCCGCCGGTCAGCTTTCGGTTGGTGAAAGATGCATTGACGCAACTAAGTCCAAAATGTCCCTCGTCTACTGCAAGCTCGGCCATGTTGAGGGGCCATGGAAATTGCAAGGGCACCATTTAGTGCATAAAACAAGAAACCTGTGCCTTACCTTCAACGAGCGGGTTTACCTCGACAAGTGTAACTTTGAATCTGCTCCAAAAAACCAGCAGTGGATATGGAAGAAGATCAGACCAAGTGTCTATGATGAATGACAATTCTATGACGGGCCATAATATTTTCTCTTCGCATTTTAACTATTTATTTGATTTCGAAAATAAAAAATCCCATGGTTCTCATAACTTTGTATGTCTCATCATTATAACCAAGCGCCAGTTAAGTTATAATCAATAGAAGGATTGGCCATCATAGGTTCACCAGATAGATGAGTAATCATGTAATCATAGGGTTAGCGACTGAAATCAGGGTGGGGTCACATCGAATGGATGCGAGGTACTTGATGGTGGTGATGACATGAGTTTAGCAGCTCGATCTGGATTCAGACTAAATTTATTATGTTGATCTGGGGCTCTAGGAGGCCGAGTAGAAATGGTTTTGGCTTTGGGGCTGATTTAGATTTGTTGTTTCAGTGGCATTGGTTTTGCTTGGAGAAGATTGATTTGGTTGGCCGATGATAGGTTTCGTGTCATCGTGGTTTCCATCAATGATGTCAGAGCCGTCGGCAAAGTTTTTGCTTTTAGGCTGCTCGCTTACTGCATCCTCTTGTTGCGACGAACCGTCATGCGTGTCACCCCATTCCCTATCAAATTGGTCCTCAAATCTTGCATCCGCCTTGGGTTTGCATTTTCCGCAACAGAAGTTGAAGCAAAAACAACAACAACAGCAACATCCGAAGCAACATGTAGATATACCCAGGCATATCATAAAAGCTTTAAACCAGCCAGAAGTTAAAACAAAATAGGTATTTACATATTCGTCGCCGAATTGTTCCGCTATATAAAGACCAAGCGAACCATATTGATCGTAGATGGATCGTTTTAGTTGATCTGACAGGATTTTGTGGGCCCTGTTGATATCTTGAAACTTCTCATGAGATGAGGGATCATTCTGATTCTTGTCCGGGTGATACTTGAGCGCCAGTTGGCGATAAGCTCGCTTTACCTCATCTGGAGTGGCTGATTTTTTTAGGTTCAATATGTTATACAATGAATCGCCGGTCGTCGATAGACGTCTGGCTTGACTTTGGAAACCGGCTGCCATATTATTGGCTAAATTGACTTATGTATAGGATGCAGAATAGCTGATAAATTTGAGGGTATCAGAATTGATAGGTGTAACCAACCACCCGAATAGTATATATGAGAACGCAGAAAGATATTCACGATGCTCTAATACCCTGCATACATTTCATGGGGAATAAACTTCTTGTTTAACAAATCACAAATGCTGGATTTGTCGTCTATGATCGGTTTTTCATAAATAAATACAAACCAAATCCACAAATATCAATGGTCTGGGACATCTAACATCTCGAATTTCTAACACTTCACGGCAAAGTGTTTCTGTATATTTTTATTTTAGTCGTTTTGGTACATACTATTCTTGAAAAGCACGGAATGTAGACTTCTCCAATGCTTTTAGTGATGATACACAACGACAGGCGGCGCGCAGTTGGACTGCTACACCGCACTCTAATCACCATGGGCCAGGCGGAGCCCAATGGTGCTTCGCTAATTGGCTCCGGGGAGCCGAGAAGCGGTGATGAAGGATGATGATGATGGTTAACTGGTTGGTCCTTTGGTCCTCTCCTATGGTTGGCTCGCAGGGTTCCTCTCTCCTCCTGGTTGTTGTGTCCTCTGGTTCGCTGTGGCTCCCTTGGTCTGGCTATCCTATCTCCCTGGTTCTCTTCCCATGGTTTGAATAAGTCTCTTCTGGTTGAATTTAGGTTTACTGGATTCCTGTTTGGTTGGGTGAGAATGGAAGAGAGGGAAGGAAAGAGAGGATAGGTTAGTTAATGATCTTCTTTGTTGAGTGGACTTTTACTTACCTTCTTTGAAGATCTTGAGTACTTCCTGATCTTGAGGCTAACTTGTCGGCGACTTTCTGTGAAATGAGATCGTTCCACCCGAGGCCATCTCAAGGTGCTAGAGGAACCATGTGCTCGCAAGCTTGAGATAGCCACGGTCTGGCCCGGGCTCGAGAACATTCTCATGCGCGTTATCTAGAGCTGCAGCATCAATCTGGGTCAGGGTC
>Ga0209372_1000369_pt1 | contig 24331 bp, 17 predicted proteins | sample AgamicAtPe_FD_187170 | JGI IMG/M metagenome (GOLD analysis project Ga0209372, IMG submission 187170) | Agave microbial communities from Guanajuato, Mexico - At.P.e (SPAdes) (version 2) | ecosystem: Host-associated > Plants > Phyllosphere > Phylloplane/Leaf | place: Guanajuato, Mexico | collected... | reverse complement strand
CGTCGGCGATTCTTTCCTGAGGGTGCGATTCCTGGTCAGAACCGTTTCTTTTTTCATCATGCTGTAAAATGTAAACAATCCCTCCGACAACGAAAAGTGCGCATTCTAGGGATGCAAATGATCAGTCGATTCTGACACAACCACTTGGAGCCCCTGAGAACAGTTATCACTCCCTCACCTTGAGTCCAAATCTCTCAACAAATCCGTCCAGAAACCATGTCATTCAGCCTAAACAAGCTCGTCCAGCCGGAATGTGGGGCCTCAAACCCTCTTGTTGCGGCGGCTCAACAGATTGCAATGAGACCCTCGACTTCTGCCTCCCTAGTTCGACAACGCCAACAACAATCGGCCGTGAACTTCACTAACGAATTCATACTTCAGCAATCGAAACTGGAACAGTCTAAACAAGGCCCCAAGGGACCATTGGACCACTTTGTTTTCCATCCACCTGTCACCAATGCTCAATCAAATCTCATGTACCAAAACTCTCAACTACCTGTTACAAACAATTCTCGAGCAGCTGATCTATCGAATACAGGAAAATTCGCTATCGACTTCTTAGCTGAGCAAGAGCTTTCAAAGGGCATAGATAAAATTCGAGCGACAGATAGAAGTGACCAAAGATCTGCAATCATGCCTAGTTCGTCAATTGTAGATCGAAGCCAGACAATCAATCATCTCATGGGAATGAGCAAGTCAATGCCACAGAATTTCTACAGCCAAAATCAATCAGTCCAGCCAAGCGCAAGTGAGCAATTAGAAACAAAATACCGAAACGACATTATCTCACAAAGTTCTGGACTCCACCATGACGGAGGCAAGCTAGACGATGTGCAGTTCTGGCAGAGCCTATCTCAGAAATACATAGGACCTAATACCTATGACAGTATTGCCGCATTCAAAGCCGAGTCTAGCACCTCGAAAAGGACTGATCAAATCGAGGAGGCTGGGGTTCAAGTTGAATCTGTTGACCAAGCGGAAAGCAAGGAGGATTTCTTGGATGAATCATTCTCTCAGCTCAAGACAAGTCCAGATGAATTGGAGTATCATTTTGATGAGAGAAATCCTTTGAAGGATCAATATGAAGACCCGTTCGCCGAGGGACTGAAGAGGCTAGGTCAAGGTGATGTACCATCAGCGGCTCTTCTTTTTGAGGCCGCTGTTCAAAAAGATCATAATAACTCGCTAGCCTGGCGTTATCTTGGAACCACACAAGCTCAAAACGAAAATGACATGTCCGCAATCAAAGCCCTCCGAAATTGTCTCAACCTGGATCCTAATGACCAGGAAGCTCGACTTGCTATCTCAGTTAGCTTGGCCAACGAGTTATATCACAATGAGGCGTGTAAGCACCTCCTTGAATGGCTTATCCGCCATGAAAAATATAGAACCATCGGTGCAAGTGTAGAGGACTTTAAGCAATTGGATAAGGAACTATCCGACGATCCGTTTTACGTTAACTCAATCCATGATAAACATTACAGATATGTGCGTGATAAATTTTTCGAAGCGGCCAGGATGTCGCCCACAAATCCAGACCCTGAGGTTCAGAGCTCGCTTGGAGTGCTATTCAACATGAAGGGGGAGTATGAAAAGGCGGTTGACTGCTTCAAAGCAGCCTTAAGTGTGAAGTCAGAGGATAGTGTGCTTTGGAATCGCCTCGGGGCCACACTAGCCAACGGAAACAAATCAGATGAGGCTGTTATAGCCTATCGGAAAGCGCTAGAAATAGCTCCTGGTTTCCTGAGATCGCGTTACAATTTAGCGATCAGTTTAATTCATCTAAACACATATGACGAGGCAGCCAAACAACTGGTGCAAATACTGAATACACAAGCTGCGGGTAAGGGAAGTAAGCATACACAAATACGAACTCGATCGATAACTTCCACCGCAATTTGGAACACTCTAAGAACTGTTGCGACGTTAATGAACAGGCCAGATTTGTATCCGATCATTGAGGGACGAGATTTGGCCAGTTGTAATGAGAAACTTTTTAAATCGAACACCAGTCAAAATTGACTACCTGTAACCGGCGGAGATTGCAATGATTATTGTGCCTGGATTGAGAATCATCAAAATTATGAGAATTATCTGGCAAAACATTGGACGAGCAAATAAATACGACCATCCATTTCTTCTCAGAGAGAGTATATCTTTATCCATTGGCTCGTCAAATAAAGTTCCTCAGTTTGGTTTTGCCAAATTCACTCGAGAGCAACCTTTTTAGTCAGTATGATCGAGCTAAAGGAGGTCAGAATGATGACAATCATGACATTAATCATGCTCATGGTTAGAAATACGAGCATTGTATACAATTGGCTGGTTGGTGCGCGATTTCAAGACAGACAGTTTCCGTTGTGAGTGATTGATTTAGTGAAAGTGTGTATGGGTGTTCAGGTTGATCTACTTACGCGTTCTCGAGGACAAATTCGGTCTCGCTACAACATCGTTTTGCCCATTTGGTGAGGTTGCCTGAAATTTCGACAAGATCTGTATTGCAGCAGAAGTTTTTACTGCCAGAGAGACAATCGAGAAGGACCGGTTGTTTGTCTTCCACTGACTCGCACAAGCCTATGTCAGGCGCCGACCTCGAGGCTTCAATGCAAACCAACTTGATGCAGGCAAGCGTAAGTATAATGGCAGGTAGCGAACGCCGACCCCAAGAGGTGAACCCTCGATGTCTCATTGGAGGCCTTAAACGAGTAGAGTTTACCTGACAGTTGATGTTGTTTATTTAAAGCGGCGCTCTTCGGCGCTTGCATCTTTTGGTTCAGATGTTTATGTGTCATTTTGTGCCTTAAACTCTACTGAAAGTCTAGCTCGTTACCACCCAACCCCAGTGGCCGATCGAGCAGGCAAACTTTCCTCGCCTGAATTTGCCATAGCCGCCCTCACCCCAGCTAGTAGTGCCCCAAGAGTTTTTGATGATCCAGTAGTCGACTCCACTTTCGCGTCCATAGCCTACGATGACAATCGCATGATCAACGTCATCGCGGCGCCTAGAACACCTAGGATCGTCGAAAATGCCCTTCCCGTAGTATAGGAACTTGTCGGAGGCTTTCATGACCGTGACAACAGGACCAGTGTTGGCCACGTGATATTGAATGTCGCGTTCGTTGTTCAGGATCTTATATTGCAACCTACTGTTAGTTGGACTGGCCGCCACAGTGCAACCTGAGGTCTCTTTCATCTGGCGCAGTTTGCATGTGTTTTGGCGCCTCACAAACGGATAACAAGTCTCTCGAGAAGCAACTCCAACGTCCTGTAAGTACTTGAATACCCTCGTTGGCCATCCACCGTCGCAACCGTAATTCGCGTAACCAGCTCGTGAGGTTGCGCAGTCGACAATTTGTTGCGGACTTAGTGTTGGCGAGGTCACTTGGTTCAAGCATCGCATCGATTCAACCACGCTCATGGTGGCTATTGCATAGCAGGCACCGCATTTCAACTGGTTGATTGGCGTAGATACGCATCCACTCTCTCTCCAGTCCATCGTAGCTGGAACTGAATCTGCCCCCACAACCAATGAGCTCTCTTTGTCTGCATTGTGGTCATCAATCGAGTTTGAGCTTTCAACGACTGGCTCCACGTTCAGCTCTTCAGGCTCAAGCTCGCTAGTGTCCGGCAATGAGACGCCGGTTAGCTTCTTCAGCTCATCCTCATCCCAGTCAGTGAAATCGTTCTCTCTCATAACAAAGAGGGATTTTCCTTCTTGGAACATCTTGACGGACTCCTCAATCTGCTTTCTCCTCTCGAAGAACAGCGCCATCCGTCTTGGAATCTCGTCGGGCGAGTAGGTTTTGTTGTATAAGCTCATGAACATTTTGTAAGTTTGCAACCTAACCATATCAACGCCATCTGAGGCCCTATTCACGGGGTTTCCAATCAAGTTTTTCGCACTTCTGATAGTCGATTTCAATGGATCCAAAATGAAATTAAAAAAGCCCCTGCCCCTGTCACCAGTTTCCCTCCCCTCCGGGCGCGTTTCCCCTCCATCCTCTTGTGCCGAGACCAGTGCCACGCACAAGGCGACGCCCACGAACCAACCAACCAAACACTTGTTGATCTTCATTTCCGCTTTGAGGCTCAATCAAATAGTTTCAAAGTAACTTTATCTCTTCTTTCCTCCCTGAGCCTCTGAGTTTCATCCTTCCCTCTCCGTTCAATCGCTTTGTTGAATGCCAAACAGTCCTCTCGGCTGCAGCCGTGCTCATCTTTTATTATAAACAAAAGTGTTGACTGATCAAAAGCTTACATTAGCCGGCCGATCTAGCGGACAGACAGGCGGCTCCCCTGACGTCAGGTCACCCGTTCGGAGGGCGAAGTACCCAATCGAAGTTTCGTAATGGCCCGATGCAAGTTGCGATCGGGTTTTGGAAGCGCAATCAGCTGTTTGATTTGATCTAAATAAAATTAATTGCACGAGGAGCCGCCATGTTCGGTGAGGTGGGCTGAGGGCGACGATTGGTTTGGGAACGTGAGATGAATATTGATGAACTCGACTCATTTTGCGCTAGAAGGCGAGCTTATTATATTTATTTAGGGTAGACACTATTTCCACATTGCATCGCTCAGGTTTCACTCACACCGCGAGAGATTCTCGCATTTTGTCAATTTAATGCTTTCATCAAGCTAGCCTGCCTATCAGGTGACGCATTGGGAGCTGTCAAGCAAAGCTGAGACCCTTTTAACCTGAAATGGTCCAAACGTTGTAGTGAGTTGTGTTCAAGATGGGCCTACGGAAAGGTCGCTCAGTCGCCAACCAGTTGGCTCGGGGTCCTGCCACTGACGCTCAACGTTGAACAGCCGATCAGATTAGGATCACGCCAGACAGCCTTACGGCCTAGTCGGCCTGCTTAGCCGCTGTCCGGTTGTTTGCTACGCCAACAGTGATAGCAGCAACAACATTGGGGCCGAACTCGTGTGTTCGGCCAAACACGAAGCCATAGGTAGAATGGAGCTCAAGTGGGTCAGGTGGACAGGCGCCTGAGAGGAGAGCTATTGGAAACACGCAGGTTGATTGGCAAAGCCTATGTTTCCGCGGAATAAAGAGAGAACGAGCGAAACTTGAGCGGCTTCAAGGTAGCGGTTGGGCTTCAAACAAGATGTCGTCTCGTGCACAGAATTGGAGAGACAACTGAGAATGCGCCGGCCCACCGAGAAGCTCCATTGTTGGAGCCCAAACAGACGAAGGTGTGGAGGTTGCATGTGGGCGGAAGTTATTGCGCCCACTCGCTCGAGCACAATTCCGCCCACACAAGCTCGCTCAATATGCTGGCCGAGCGAAGGGCCCATTCATGTGCTTGACTGGTGGCCTGCGAGCAAGTCTAGAGTTTGCAAGCTCCCTTTGCTGACCGGAGGCGAAAGGTGTGGCTTGTCTTCCCTTGCAAGAGTTTGCGCAACTTTTGACTCTCCACATCGCGTTAATGGGAGCCCAGTTGCGAGTGGCAGCAAAAACCGCTAGGCGGCCTCTCTGCGCTGAGGCTGGTGGTTGGCCGTCGCTGAGGCAGGAGGATGGAATTGCCGCCAGAGGTAAACATAACGAACGAGGCCGCTCAAGGATGGAGGTGGCGTATTATGGAACGAGTTGAGCGTGCTCGAGCAAAGTCCGGGTTGACATAGTCTCGTCTGCCGTCGTCAGCGTTCGGATGACAGGAGCCCCTCGAGCTCACCTGCATTTCCGCGCGCATAGTGGATTTGAGTTAACCTTTCGGGCGGGAGGAGGGGCTTGGAAGAGCCTGGTTGAGTTGCGCGCGAGAGGAAGGGAGGGCCGGTGTGCGCCGAAGTGGCGAGGCCTCGGCGAGAGGGTTAAGCGATAGAGAGCGCATGCGGATGGAGGGGAGCTCGCTCGCCGGAGCTTAGCAGTGGCCGAGAATCACAAGGCTGGCCAGCCAGCTCGCGAGTGGGGGCCGCAAAGGTGCCGCTTGGCTGGCTTTGCATGGAAGCCCGAGAGTGGGGCTTTACGATTGCGCGTTCCAACTGGCGCCGCTAGCCGGGCAAAGAGCATAGAGGCAGTGGTTGCCAGTGCCCTCGTCGTCTGTTGTGCTGTTGATGTTTGCTCGCTAAGCCGCAATATGGTGATACGAGCAGCTCGCTACAAACAGCGGCTCAATCTGACCCACAGACAGGGAATACGTAGCAAGGCTATGGACAGAAATGTTTGCATCAACTTGTTCACAGTCACAGGCTAAAAGTTGAAATCTCAAGCTCCAGTTTTGAAGCAGCGAGTGAGACTCGAACTATCCCCATGACATTCAGGTGGCCAGATGGATGAGGAAGTAGAGGGGCGAGCCAGTGAGAGCGAGCCAAGGTGAAGGCAGATTGATCAGCTCATTGCAAAATTTCGATTAGAGCGCACGAGTTATGAGCGCCTTGGGTCCAAATTGATGCCATTGCTTTCCAAGCAAACCAACGAGAGGTTGGTGGTTGAAATTGGTCTAGCTGCTCGCAAGTGAGTCAGCCAGAACGTGAAAGCTAGTTCAACAAATAAACTAGGAAGGGAACGCTGACAGTTTTCTATTTCAGGCATAACATTCCCATATTTATCTTGCGACAGACAACCGTCTCTTGCTGTGAGGCGCGCATTTGGAGCCCCATTTGCATAGAACCATTGGAGCAAACGTAAGTCATTCATCAGGTATATGCGCTTCAAACAAAGTGTTAGCCTTTTGTTCTCATCATGAGACAAGCGCGTAGATCGCATCCATTTTGGGCCAACAATTGCATAATAATATAATTTAAGTTATATTATTTTAAGCAAACTTGTGCAGTCCCGATTTGAGATTACATGTAAAATTTACTTGTAAATCTCTGATGGCATTGTTTGATTCCTGAAAACGGCGAGCTGGGAACAAGTTCCAGTTTGTACAGTTGCTCAGTTTTCATCCGAATCCGAAATTGAACAAAACTCCGACCCCATCACCAACCAAAACCGAAAACTAACCCTTGAATTTGTTCAGCTCACCAAGGAAGACAATCAACTAGCATAATAAAAGTGCACTGGCTCACAGAGGCCTCGTTGCAATCAAATCAATCGAAGCCATTGAAATCGTAGCAGAGGAAACAAGTGGATTGCTGTCGAAGGGGGGCCCAATTTGTGTATTGGCAATGGCCAATCGACGCCCATTGGAATCGAGGCCCCAGTTCAATCATTCGCTCGTTATCGATTGTCGCCGATCAAAGTCTCTCCTGATTTCATTAACCCTATTCGCTGGCTTTCTCTCGATAAGTTGCGCAAGCTGTAAGTACAAAAACTGTCACCCTCAAAACTATGCACCTAAAACTTTCCTCCAACTCTCTGCTCACCTCGAACTCATGCTCTCCTACAACTCAATATCTTTGAACTCTACCGCTGATCTAGTTCAAGTTGGCCACCGCTCGGCGAGCCAACAGCAATGGAATTCCGAACAACCAGCGGAATACTATGCGCACTCCAGATCCTATCTGAGCTACCCCAAACTGCTCGAACTCCTTGAAGTCCCAGGTCAAGCTCCAAGTTACAGCTATGCTGACCAACTTGAGACATATGCTGGCTCTCCGAGTTTGCAAGGATCTGATAGCGCTTCGCCAGTATCTCTAGCTGAGACTCGCAAGTACTCGCAGCCAAGCGAAACTGAGCTCCTCTATCAAAGTCTTATCCAGCGCCTCATTGAGCAAGAACAATTTGCAAACTCACCTCGCACTGTTGAAAATCTTCCTGCTAATACTGACTCATTGTTGACAAACAAGGAACCTGAGAAAAACTCTCCACTCTACTATCTTCTTGTTGGCGACCAATCCACCCAATCTGGTTCGCCAAACGACAATCAACTAGTTCTAGCTGCCGACAACAATCTAGACGAGTCCAACTCTAGGCTCTCACATGACTCTAAAACTTCCGAATCGTTTCTCCCATCAGATAGAGGCCAAGAGGGATACAGCGAGCGCAGCCACTCGATCGATCAGAGCTTCGAAAACTCTGGTCTCTACTATCCGATCGATGATAAGACCTCGAAAGAGACTAGCAAGGTCATTTTTGCGGAAACGAAATCGGCCAAAGATGTGAGCAAAAAGTCGTCTCGCAGCGAGGATGGTGAGGAGCGTCCAACCACTTTGGTGGAGGATGAGGAGATTGGAACATTTAGTGATCGGCATGATCAAGATAAAGGCAAACTCGCCAACAGTACTCATGAGGCGCAAGTTGAGACCACCACAGCTAACTATGGCACTGTGGTCAGCGCTCACTCGGACGCCGGAAACAGAGACGCAACAGGGTCGGCGACGACAGTATTCAGCGAGATGTACAAGAAGTTGGCTGCCTATCTGCCGTTTCTGCACCAAGTGAGCATTCCAAACGGGCGATCAGAGCCGGAAGCCATGACAACCAAGTCTGACATTGTTGATCAGGCCAAAACTAGTGAGGAGGCCAAGAATCACTCTCGGGCTGTTACAGCTAATATTGGAGAGCAAGATAAAGAGGTTAAGCCTAAACCGAGTAGTTTTAGGCTCAGCTCGAGCAAATTGACTTCAGTTGGGAGCAAACCAAGCGAAGGAACAGAGGATAATTCGGTATCTAATGATAAGGAAGCAGAAGGTTCGGACAGTGATGAAAAGTCACACGCAGACCAGAAGGTCGTTTCGGAGGATTCGAGTGGCAAATCGAGGTTAAGAAATCCACACAGACGTCTCTACACAAAGATGTCCGATTACGATCAACATAATCGAAATGGTGACGATACCGAGTATGTGGGTCAGCCAACGAGGGCTTACGATGGTCACCGAGTGAGCTTGATGCGTCAATCTAGTCTGATTTTGCCACTTGAATCGAAGGATTCTATGCTGGTACAGTCTGAGGCCGAGCATCCTGGCAGTCTGCTTGGCAAGTACGTCTATGCGCCGGCCCACCACTATCACTTAGGCGGGCCCAAGAGCCTGGACGTGGACGAGAGCCATACAGCGCGACACGTATACTCGAGGCGCTTTCAACCTGGCGACGAAGTATACGGCTCTTACAGGCCCATGTTTGGCCAGCACCTAGGCAATGGTCTGGGCGGCGTTGAGCCAAACAAGTCAAATGACCTCTATTTCCTTGTCATGGTTGCCGCCTTCTGCGTCATGGCCATGGCCGTTGTGCTTGCCGCAGGGCTCTTTGCGTATCGAGTTCAGCAGAACAGAAAGCCCAACTCAGATGCGGACTGTCCCACATACGGGGTAGTTGGGCCCAACAACATGAGCTCCAAATGTGGGGCTTCAGCTCTCGTTAGCGGTTACTTCGGAGCACCAGGACAGGGCGCCAGTTATCCGAGCAGCAAGGCGGGCAGTGTGAAGCATCTAGCAGACACTTGCAGCGCTAGCGACAGTGGTGTGACAACCAGCACTAAGTCCGTTAGTAAGAAGGCAAGTAACGACTTGGGTGGCGGCTTCGTGGCGAACCAAAATGCAGCTCGCATGTACCACTATCAGCACCAGAAGAAACAGATGATCATCTCGGATCGAGTCTCCAATGGCAGGCAAACCTCAGCTTCGGACTTGGATTCGGAGGAGGAGGATAATGATGAGGGTTACACTGTGTACGAATGTCCTGGTTTGGCATCGGCACACGAGATGGAGATCAAGAATCCACTGTTTAATGACGACCAAACACCTTGAGCCGTCAGAGGATCAGCCGGGACAGAGCGTACAAATAAAACAATCTCACTTGTTGCCCAATCTTGTTCTCTTGTTCCAAGAAAAGTTGTCAGCATAACTTTTTCGTCTAATTTTTCTCTCAGGTTGCTCGTCAACAAACCATTGCAATCTATTCTTGCTGCAAAACGCGATTGCATCCTCCTTGGTGGGGAAATTTAGCGTTAGATTGGAGACAGGGTCAGCTGAGGAGGTCCAGCCCATGAGCCAGTTCTCCCATCTCTTTTGACTATTGAACTCTATCTTCCAGGTGTTGAGTGCGGCAGTTCCCGATTGCATCACATTCTTTGAGGGACGCGAGATGCGCACCTGTCTCTCGTCCAACCACTCCATTTGGTCGGGATAGAACGAAGGCCTACTGGGTCTGTATTCTTGAATTTCTTGACTCGGTTCCGTCTGGGGGGCTAGTTGGGATTGTTTTTTTGCTTTAACAAGGGGATTCTTCTCTGCGTTCGAAGGTGATGATTGGTCGACTGCCACATTGCGCGCCGATATCTTGTAGCAGGCGCGTTTGGCCGCCACTCTATCGCCGACTAGGCCAGCTCGACAGATTAGGCCAGTCAGCATCCTGTGAGTTCTGAGGATGATCTTGATTTTTCGGCTCTAATGCAAAAGATTGCGGCAAAAATGGTGGCAAAAATAAATAAACATATAATATAGCACGCGATGAGTGTCCTTCTCAACGTCAGAAACTAAAATGCGTCTTTGGACTGTCGACGGTTTTGGGCAAGAAATAAGCGGCATCTGGTGTGCAGAACCTGAGTTACTTTCGACCTGGCTGCCTTCGTGGCTGTGGGGGGGAGAAATCCGCGAATAGCGCAGTATAACCAGCCTTCATGACCCCAATGCATTGCTGGAGGGATGATTTCAAAGTACGCTGCTGCTGCTGCACTGGACAACTGCGGCCGAGCTTGCGACAGCTAGATAGTGAGAGCGGAGAGTTGCTGCAGCTGGCGCCGCCAAATATTGGCTTGCTCCCTGTATGTTTGGAGGGGAAATTCTGCGGCGCAGTGCAGCCTACCCACCGAGCTCTGGTGCAAGGCGCCAGCTCTTTGCTGGCACCAGCAGCGGAGACAGCGGAGGTAGCGCAGGGACAGCGGCGATGGCGACGGCAGCAGCGGCATATGTTATACGAGAAATTGAGAGGCGAGCACGCCGAATAGAGAGAAAAGCATCGAAGGTCTCTGATTAGATTGGTCTGGCGCTCTAGAGGTGCAACATCAGTTAAGTTGAAATAGTATTCGGATTTATTAGGGCCGCCAATCCAAATTGAACAAGGGGATCTAGTTTACTGTACATGTAACAAAATTTTAAACGTTACACGTATGAGTCAAAAAGCAGAACGACCGACACTACAGGGTCAACGTTTCAGGACCAGAAAAAGAGATGAAAAGGAAAAGTTCAATCCATCGGGATTTCGTGATACTATATTACACAGTTTTGACGCATTAAACGGTGGACTATGCTCGAAATCGTCGCCCTCTGAGTTAGAACAAGCAGACAATTCGTCATCATTGACCCTAAGCAACTCAACCACAGCTGATTCTAAGGCCCAAAACAATCTCGAGCTTGACCAGCAGGATCGAAACCAGCAACAGCAACAGCAAGAGCCCAACTTGGACCAAAACCAACTGAGCCAACCTGATAACAAGCAGAACGGCGGCCAAGGTTCAACAACAATTGCACAAAACGCATGTGGACCCAATAAAGGAAACCAAGATTCTTCGAACTATCAATCTGCTGGCGCTAACGCCAAGAGGCCACTAGACATTGACGCAGTCATAAAATGTCTCCTCTCTGACACCAAGATCGACTATCGAGTTTATGGCGAGCAGCTGTTCGATATCATCATTGCTGGCGGCATTCTAGCACCAGGTGGCTCCATTCTAGTGGATTCTGACTCCAGTAAACAATACAGAACCGACATTTGTTTGTTCAAGGCAGTCGACTCGGACGATCTACCGACCATTAAGAATTTTGCAAATATTTTTGTACGCTTGATTCAAAGGTTTGGCTATTTGGAGAAAACCTTGGAGGAAGAGTTCAAGAAGATTATAGTTTTTCTTAAGGGTTTCGAACCAGATGACAGAGTTAAGTTGGCAAAAATCACCGCCGTACTTATAAGCTTGGGGGTTCTGGCGCCTCATGTTCTGCTGTCTGGAATTCAAGATCACCTGGTAAAGGATGGTTACGCACTTGACTTTCTTGTTCAAGTTCTACAAACCTGGATAGTTGAAAAGGATCCAAACACTGTCTGGAATTCGATGCGCCGGGCAGGTGTTGACAACAAACTTTTGGACTTTCTACCACCAAACAAACGGAGCTCTGATACTATTGTACAAACTTTCCAAAGCAACGGCTTAGATCTATTGGTCGCCTTCCAAAAAACTAAAGAATCTGAGGCTAAGAAGAGCGAGTTACAGAAGAAGATAGCTGCTCAAATCAAGAACAAAGCCAGTAGCAAGGATATCGTGGAATTAGTTCAAAAATCCACCCAGAGGAACAATCTTGACGAAAGTGAGGTGGTTGTTCTAATTTGGAAAACTCTAATGTCAGTAGTTGAATGGAACAAGAAAGAGGAACTAGTCGCTGAACAGGCGATGAGACATCTTAGAATTTATGCGCCACTTATGGAAGCATTTACGAAAACGGCAAAAGCTCAATTGGCGCTCATAATAAGAATTCAAGAATATTGTTATGAGAATATGAACTTTTTGAAAGCTTTCCACAAAATAATAGTTCTTCTGTACAAAGCGGACGTTTTAACTGAGGACATAATCATTGAATGGTACAAACGTGGCCATTCTAACAAGGGCAAATCGGTATTCTTGGAACAGACAAAGCCGTTCATCGAGTGGCTGACAAGCGCCGAAGAGGAATCAGAGGGCGAGTAAGGTGAGCTTGGAGACACAATTGTCCCCCGAATTCAGACCAACAACACACGCTACATCTTCTACTAAATAAAATTTTTGTCATGATGTTTGTCCAGGTAGGGAAAAGCATACAGCGTTTGCGTCTTACTTCCCCTCTCATCTTACTTCCCATTTTACCCTCGCTCGCTCTAGGCTCACCCTGTGACCAGGCAGCCAATCAATACTATTATCCTCCTCCTCCCAAGCCAACAAAATATGCCTTGCATCAACTTTCTCGGGTGGCGTGAGATCCGAAAGATAAGCGGAATAACGGAGCGCTTGGCCTGTTGGTGGGGGCGGATAGTCACAAACCGCCTGTGCGTCCGCTCATGTAAATGAGGTCTCCTCTATCTCAGTTTACCATCATCCTGCCCGAAGAGTGCGGACAATATCCATTCAACGCTAAAGCTTGAATTGTTGGCAGCGTGGAAGGCTTTGAGGATTGCCGAAATCCTTACGAAATTTTACTCCGGAGACTCTTGATGACCGCTTGATGATCGATCCTTGCGTGGCAAGGAAGCTAGTGCTAGCCATGTTGTGGCCGACGCTTCCTCAGCGGCCAGAGTTGCGCTTATCTCTGAATTTCGGTCGCAGGCCTCGCACAAGATCTCGCTTGCTTGCTTGTCGTCTCCTGAGGCCCGATCGGTCCTTCCTAGTGATAAGACTTCAGGTTAGTTGCATCGATGTGGCCATAGCGCAGACGCAGTATTGGTTCGAATTTCCACTTAACCGTAATTTCAGTCGCCCATGAATGCATGTCAGACAACCTTGGACCATGCGATAGAGCTCGCTCGCCAGCGCGCTGATGGTTACGATTCAAAGTTATTGGAGAGGCATAGAGGGGATGAGTGAATGCGGCTGTTTCCCCCGTGCCATCGAGGGCATAGCTCCAATGAACTGATTCAGTGCGTTGAATGATCACGCCTTGGTCAGCATTATTCTGGAGGCCCCACCAGAGTGGTCGAGAGAGAGAGAGAGAGAGAGAGAGGCGGGTGTAAACTTGAATGGAGGGGCCAACAATATATATTAATAACCTGACTAACCGTCCAACGCAATATAAGCGGGTTGCGAGAGGCCTTTTCTTTGCTAGCACTAGTTTAAGCTCGTTATTGAATCTAGTTTGAAGTCGGCCCGCCGGCTGACCAACTGTTTGAGAATGATGAGGCGATCGATCGTTGAGCGAAACCAAGTTGGGGTATAAATTCAAATTGCGCTCGTATATGGCTTTTTGAGGCCAGACTGAGTTCCGCTCTCACCATCACGCTTGCGGTGGCCGCAGCCACGGCCGCCTTTTAGCGGCGTTGGCTCAGTTCGGGGCGGAAGTGTCGTTAAGTTGACTCCAAAGGCATCTTGCTGGCCGCGGCTCCAACTAGAGCAGTCTAGTCAAAGCAAGCCAAAGCGGGCGAAAGATAATAAATGACAATCAATTGCAGCAGCCAAGGTTGGCGCTGGTCGGCTATCTGGCCGTTGGAGCCAGGAATTCAATTGGGTCGCAGGCTGGATTCCTTATTTTGCCTTATTTCGCGCTTCCCTCACCAAGTCCACTGGAGCTCGGCGAGCTTGGCGGGGAATTTGATTAATCTGCAAGTGCTAGCAAGAGCGCCCTCCTATCGCTAGAGTCAGCCTCCCGCTGGAGGCTCGCGAAGGGTCAGCGTGGCGCCATTGTATAAAGAGGCTCGGTTGGTGCGCACGCGTGCATGCAAGCCGACCAAACTGGCGCCGAGAAACCTGCTTGCTGGTTCCGGTCGGCCACATATAGGCTTGAGTCCAGGAACGAAGCTTGCGCGAGCGCACTGGTGCCCGCCGCGAGAGAGTGTCCACCTCCAACTTCCTCCTCCTCCTCCTCTCTCGTCCCCGCGTTGAACATGGGCTCAGCAGGAAGTTGCGGTGGGCTGGCCTAGCTTTGGGTCGCTTAATCTTGGCGAGCGAGAGATCTTGCTCTAGCGGGACGCATTGGAGCGAGCGGCCCGAAGAGGATAGATATTTAGCCAAAAATAGATCGCCCACCCTTTTGATTGCGATGGCTCCACGATCGTCGTGCTAGCTTCCTTGGTCAAGGGTTGGCAAACGTAATGAACGATGTCGCGCCCAAGCGGAAGAGGGAGAAATGAGAGCAAAGGCGAGAGTTTGAACAGTGCCAGTCGGGTTGGTGGCGGTGGCGCTAGTGGTGAACTTGGCCGCAGAGATACAAGCGAGAGCCAGTACGCGAAGTGTTCGCGCATTTCAAGTCCAAGTTCCTTTGGAAGCAACAGTGTTGAGCGGACAGAGCTTGATTTTGGCCCAGAAAGCAGCGCTGGCGCGGCCAAGTCGCCGGCATCACCACTTCCGGCCGGAAGTGGCGGCAGCAGCATCACGAGCAGCACTCAGCGCTTGAGCTCAATTGATATTTTGAATGAGAACAGGCAGAGACAATTGCAGCTGAAGCAGCAGGAATCGTTCAAGCAACACTTGGAGCAGAGACACAGGTTAATTCAGCAACAGCAACGCGATAACAGCGATTCCAGCAACTTGGCCATCACGTATCAGGTGAACACAAGCGCGCCAGATTACATGGCCTCTGCAATGGCCAGAAATGGACAAGCGGCGGCCGAGAGTAAGCGAACGAACGCTAGCGGCGGAATTGCAGTGAACCCTTTTGATTTGGAGGCCGAGGAGGAGCGATGCGGGGCTTCCAGGCAACCGATTGATTTTAAGCGACTCACAACAGTTGGCGGCCACCCAGACGACGACAGGTCGGCCAAGGTGAGCGGCAAGAGCGGCTTCCTGTCGGCGCTCATGGATGAGGCGAGCAGCTTCGAAGGACTCCAAGCGAGACACTTGCACGACGAGAGCAACGAGGAGCTGAACTTGACCTCGAAGGGCCAGGCAAAGCTCAATGAGACTCGTTACGCGAGGCTGGTGGCCGAGGGCACCTCCAGTTACAACTATGACGAGGACCCAAGTCGAAAGAGTTTCTATGAGAAGGACTTTGCCACCCTGTTGCAGGAGTGTCGGGCGTCGAGGAAGCTGGTCATCTTGATCGTGGCAATCGGGCTCCTCTTGGACAACATGCTGCTCACCTCTGTTGTGCCCATAATACCTGCTTACCTTTACAAGCTGCGCATCGAGCGCCAACACAGCGAGCTGCTCGCAAGCAACAACAGCAGCAGCAGCAAGTTTGCGCTTGCTGGCGGCCGACTTGGTGCCCGTCCAGGCGGAAATCGCCGGCCCCAAGACGAGGAGCGCGAGTTTCAAGAGGAGCTCGAGCGGCGCATCAATCAATCCATTGAGGCTGCCAGAGACAGATTCACCGGCAGCGTCTTCCATCCGCGTGTTCGAGTGAAACCGACCCTTGAGGGCCCAGAGCAGCCAGCTAGATCGGCGGACGAGAGGGATCAGGACGAGGATGGTCGAAGCTCGGACGATGAGAATGTTGCTGCGAGCACGAACAGGTCAAGCGCAAGTGGCCAGCGAGTTCAATGGGGCGACAGGAGAGGGCAGAAGGGGCCAGCGCTTGCGGTGGTGCCATCGGTGAGACAATCTGACGACGATTATGTTGAGGGTGTTGATGATGTGGATGAAGATAAGGATGGTGGCAACGCGGGCAAAGACGGTCGCGGGAGGGACAACTCCGGGCAGCAGGTGAGGGAGGGGAGTAGAGCTGGTGAGCCGGGCGGCAGGAGTGCAGAGACGGGCGAGCGCGGATTTGCTAGGAAGCCGGCGCCGCCCGCGATTAATAAGAGTGCGCGTAAGAAGCAGCCTGTGATTTTTGCACCTGATAGGACGATGAACGAAGACAACAATGACAACGAAGATGACGACGACGAGGACAATGCAAACGCAGAGCGCTGGTCCAATTTGAGAGGCTCGCTTGCCAAGATGGCCAAGCTAAGCGGCAATGACACGGAGACGCTGGGCGGCATGTGCCTGAGCATGGTTTTAGGGAGGGTCAAGGGCCTTGAATTTGAGGCCAAGGGCGACGGGAAGGAGGAGAAGGAGGAGGATGAGGAGGATGAAGAGGAGACGATGACAACTGAGAGCAGTCGAGGGCGGCAGCAGAGCAACAAGAGCAGTGGGAACGGCGCAAAAACGAGCGGTATCTCCAAGGGCGAGGGCGAGCCGAGGGGCGTGCCGCGTGGGCGCGAACAGGTGAACGTGCCCGACAAGATTAAGGGCCGCAGAGGCGAGCGATCGCCGCGCATTGAGCGTCCAGAGCCCAGAATTATAAGGCCAAAAGCGAGAGCCAAAAGTGAGCCGGCCAGGACGGAGAGTGGAGAAGAAGGGTCGAGGTGGGTTGAAGGCGGGAGGGAGAATGAGGAGGAGTTGATCATAAGCCACCAGGATATAGTTGACGAGAGTTTTGAGGTTGGCGTCATGTTCGCATCGAAGCCAATTGTGCAAGCGATTGCAAATCCCTTCATTGGAACACTCACAAACAAGGTTGGCTTCACCATTCCAATGTTTACCGGCTTCGTGATAATGTTCCTGTCGACGCTCGTGTTTGCCTTTGGCAGCACCTACTCGACCCTGTTCGTAGCGCGCGCTATTCAGGGAGTTGGCTCGGCTTGCACCTCGGTGGCCGGCATGTCCATGTTGGCCGACAGGTTTCCCGATGACGCCGAGCGAGGTAACGCAATGGCCGTTGCGCTTGGCGGCCTAGCGCTCGGCGTTGTCATTGGGCCCCCATTTGGTGGGTTCATGTACGAGTTTGTGGGCAAGTCGTCGCCCTTCATCGTGCTCTCAATCTTGGCCCTACTTGACGGTCTGCTGCAACTCATGGTTCTGCAGCCGCGCGTCATCAAGAACCAAGACGAGGGCGCCTCGCTCATGACTCTCATCAAGGATCCCTACATTCTGGTGGCCGCTGGCGCGATTACCTTTGCAAACACGGGCATCGCAATCCTGGAACCGGCGCTGCCACTTTGGATGATGGACACGATGAAGGCAAAGAACTGGGAGCAGGGCGTTGCATTCTTGCCGGCAGCTCTATCGGTAAGTTCCAATCGTAGCAGCGAGAGAGCTGTCCAACTGTTTCCAACGCTAACCTGACGCTCAAACGCGTGACAGTACCTCTTTGGGACCAACATCTTTGGTAGTCTTGGACACAAAATTGGCCGTTGGCGATCAACAATGATCGGCCTCATCATAATAGGTTGCTCCCTACTGCTGGTAAGCTCGAATCCAATTCAACTGGGCATCTAGGGCCCCACTGAATCCACGCTAACCCTTTGCTCGCCAACTAGATTCCCTTCGCAACTCGAGTTGAGCATCTGATAATACCAAACGGAGCGATTGGATTCGCGATGGGCATGGTGGATTCAACGATGATGCCAATGCTTGGCTATCTTGTGGACATTCGCCACACTAGCGTCTACGGCAGCGTTTATGCTATTGGCGATGTCGCCTTTTGCGCCAGTTTCGCCTTCGGTAAGTTGGAGTCTTGAGAGCGAGAGTTGGGCTCCCATTGACAAAGTTAATCAGGGGAAACCTCACCCACTAACCACTGACCCTCCCATCAATAGGCCCCGCATTGAGCGGCACCCTAGTGGAGTTGGTTGGATTTGAGGGCCTCATCATAACGACGGCGCTCATATGTTTTGGCTTCGCTCCGCTCCTGCTTCTACTCAGAAATCCGCCCGCTAGACAGCTGAACGAGGCCCAAATGCAGGAGCAATCGGCGCTCCGTTATGTCAACTACAGTCACCTGGATTCGCCCGACGAAGAGGCTCAGCTGAATGAGAGCAAGCAGAAGGTTAAAACCTATGTCAAATGAGGTTAAAACCAGAAACGAATTCGTTGTTTTTTGAAAAACCAAAATCACTAGGTTAAAAAGATAAACTCCATCTCATTGCTATTCTTTCAAAGCAAAAATTCGTTGTTCCAATCTTTGCCAGTCTAACTCGCGAATGGAACGATTATAATTCATGTTCAATTGATTGTGTTACGTATGAGCAAACTAGGATACTAAAAACCCAAGTTTTGATCAGTAAAGTTGCATTCGCCCATTCAATGGATCTCCTGCTGCTTAAAATGTTGTAAAGATTAATTTTTATGCACGTAATTTGACAAACAGAGTGCAAATTTCGCCTAAAAACACAGGTCACAGAATTTTCAGGTTCAACCGGCTAAGCGGCTTGTATTGGCCAATGGAGAAGGATGGCCCCTTCTCGTCAGATTTCCCACTCTTTCCCTCGGCTGACTCAACTTTGCTCGACCCCGTCCTGTAGTTGAGCCTCTCGATGGAGGATTCATTTGGCGAGAAGTCGCTCGTCGGGCAGGTTGTGGTCACTATGCATCGGCTACTGGCTGGCGGTGTTTCATCGGCCGAATCGGATTCGTCCACAAAATGATAGCTACATTCTAGCTCGCTCGTTGGCGGTCGCTTCGGGTTCTCTTGTTGTCCATAACATTGGACTTTGACCAAACAATCGCCCCTCTCCTGGCCGGTACTCGTATCAGCCACGTCAGGCAAGTCTACTGTCGCCGGTTTGGACGAGACTCGCAGCAAGGGACTCTTTGATCGCGGATTCTCCAGGCTAATTTTGGGCCTCGATTTCACTGGCGCAACCCTAAGCTGAGCCTTGTGTCGTTCAACTGAGGCGACGCTCTCGCAGTTGGACCACCTGTCCGGCTCAACCTGCGACAAGTGGCCAGCACGAAGCTCGGCGTCCAAGTCCACCTCTTGGCTGGCATCGTCCTCGCAGGATTCTTGTGGCGAAATTTGAACTTGTTTCTGGCAAGCGCGACGAGCGCTCTCACGGCGAATCTCTCCCCGATTTGGCCAAGAGTTTTGCTCGCAAATGGGACTAGCTGGCGTGAGTCTGGACGCGGCCGACTGGCGGCCCATCGAGGAGGGCGAGACGCCAGCGACTCCCGAGTCGGCTGAAACTCGGCCCAATGGGTCAACAAACGAAACCTTGGAGTCAGTTCGTCGCTGAGCTGGCGCAAACTGGGCCACACTGTCGCTTGCATGCAACAGACAGGTGCAGGTGCAAACGGGCGCCTTTGGCTCACCCATTTGCTCTGGTTGGCGGCGCAAGTAGTGCGAGGCAGACGAGTGGGCGCTCGCTGCTGCTTGTTGGCGCGGAATTCCAAACGGGGGCTCGTGCAACTGGGGCTTGCGCCTCACCTGTCGATAGTGCAGGTCGTCGGAGTGAAGCCGACGATCGAGGCTCTCGCTGAAGGAGGTTGAGTTGTTCGTGTCTATGCTTGGCGTGTAGGCGCTCGAGAGGAGCAGGTAGCTTGTGTTTGGTTGGCCCGCTGAGTCGGCAGGTTGATTCAGGTGTCTGAGTGTCGAGGAGCGAGCTAGGCGGCGGACGGCCAAGTCGTCCTTCTGTCTGTCCGCAAGGGCGCTCGGCTGCAAGCGCGTCACTTTCTCCCCAAGCGGCGCCCTCCACTCTTCGGGTGTCCTGAAATTGGCCGCCGGCTCCTCACCGCCACGAGCCGGCGCCATGCAGAGCGAGCGTGCAGTTGATGGGTTGGAGTTGAGGTGCGACCTTGCTATTGTGTCCTCCTCCAGCGAGTTGATGTCGCGTCTCCGGCCAAAGTCGCGGGCAGTCAGCGCGCTTGGGCCCGAGTGCGGGCTAGACTGGGCGAGCTTTGTTGGATTGGCCGAGAAGCGCCTATGATACTCGGGCGGCCAGTCTCTGCGCTCGGCCCTATCGAGCAACAGCTCGTCCTCCTCCCACTGAACTGTCGCGCGTTCCAACTGCTCGATCAGCTGCTCCACCTGGGCCACCTTCTCAGGTCTCTTGACGCGATAGTTGGGTTCGCTAAGGCGGCGCAGTCTTGCCAGCTGGCTGAGTAGTCTGCGCGAACTGCTCGCCTGGTGTCTCACTATTGAGGGTCCTCCCCTCGCGGCCAGCGAAGCCGAGCTTGTCGCCTGTTTTACGCAAGCCCCTTTGCCGGCTCCCCTCTCGCCTCCAGCAAGTTGAGTTTCAAACGGGCAGTTGTGTGAGCTTGCGGCCGGCTTGAGCTCATACTGGCGCCCATTTGTCGGCGGCTGCCAGCGCGTTTCCGTGAGCTTGCGCAAGTCTGGTCTCGTTGGCAACACTGCAACTCCCTTGCTAGCGACTCTGTGGAAGGCCAACTTGTCGCCATGTTGCGCCAACTCGTCGCCCGATTGCCCATCGAGCGAGTCGCCCTCGCTCGGCTCGTATTTGACTGGCGTTATGATGTCACGCATCCTCTTTCCGCTCTCCACCTCTCTGTTTAACTTTCCATGAGCGGGCGCCAATCTCTTGCCGCTCAAATCGCGTCCTTCCTCTTTGGCGTCGCGCTTCGGCCGCAACAAGCCAACCAGAGCGGCCGACTTGGAGCTGGCAGCGTCGCCGCAACGAGAGTCTCTGCCGGGCGCTTCACTGGCCCCTTGCGGCGGCCGCTTGAGGTAGCTTGAAGGTGGCTGATGTTGCTGTTGCTGCTGCACGAGTTTCGCGCTTGACTCTCCTCCGAGGGCTGAACTTGTTGCCGGTCTGGCTCGCGGACCACAACTGAGCCCATTTGCGCGCTCAAACCATTCGCGGAAACCTCGCGAGCCGCCCATAGGCAAACAGGTTGGTTGCGCCTCTGCCCCAGGCGCCAAGTTTGCGCCTCGCGCGCCCTCTGCCCTTTGACTGGCTCCCCAAATGGATTGCCTGTTGTTCCTGGCCGAGCGCGCTCCTATTGTTGTGTCTGTGTCGCAACTTTTTGGCATTAGAGCTCGCTTAGCGCGGCCCTCAGAGCGGCTTATATTATATTATATTATATTACTCTGAGCTTTGCGGGACAAGCGGACGCTCGCTCGTGCCGCTCGGCCAGCGGCGAGAGAGTGGCTTTGGTGGTGGCTGCGGAGGGGGCGGCTGCCTTTGGGTTTGGGCGGCTGCGCATGGCTTGATGCTCCCTCGGCCGCTCGCTCCAACCTTGACTCGCTGCGCCGGCGCCCAGAAGAGTTGGCCCCGATTTCCGGCCGCAACACTGTCAACTGGGCGCCGCTCGTCGGCGGCTCGGTTTCAGCGCGCCGCTCTTTGTTTCTTTGTTTTTGAAGGCAGACAGGTGGAACTTGTTTCAGCGACTGGCGCCGCTGCCAGCGCCAAAGGTGAGCAGGCTGCCTCTGGCGGCGGCTGCAGTGGCTTATTGTTGTGGGATCAGCTGAATTGAGTTTCTGCAACGCTCGTTTCGCCGGCTTCAGTTGCGAGCGCTCGATTGGAACCATTGGGCTCAGGATGAAAGTGTGGAAGTGGAAGTGGAAGCCAGTGTTTCGTTACGTAGCCGCCTGTCGCTCTGGCTGAGCTTCAATGGGCTTCTCGTTTTGGTTGGCGAAGCTCGAGTGGCGTCAAGTAGAGAAGGAATATTGATGACAAATGTGCGCTCATTAGCGGGCCATAGACTGCGCAGGCAAGTCGCAAGCAGGTCGATCCAGGCAGCCAGCCGGCGCGACAGGCCAAGCGGACGAAAACAAGAACTCAAGGCAACAAGTGGGCTGAACACGTTGCCGGTTTTGTCCGAGCAACGCTAAGCCGGCGCTAAAACCGCAAGCCAACAGCTCGGCCGGCCATGGCTCGCGGCACTGGAGCCGCTCTGCCGCTAGCCTGGCAGTGGGAGCGCAGCAAACGGTTGGCCTGGCCTCCACATCTACCCTCAGGCTTCAAGGCATAAATCACCATGCGATCGCCGGGCGGCTTTGCATTTAAAGCGCCGCCGATGCGCTCTGGCCGCAAACTGCCATTCGGCTATCATCTCTTGCCTGCTATCGCTTGCACTCGCTTTGACTCGCGCGAACGCCCATCCAAAAGTGGAGCACCAATGCTCATGACTCACGAGCGCTCGCCTCATCCAACTGAGCAGAGTCCTTGCTGATTAAACTCAAAACAAAGACTTGTCCCTCCAATCAAGCCCATGGCGATGAGGTGAGAGCGCTCCATCTTCGCTCCAATTTGGCGCCTTGTTCGCGGGTATCTGGCGAGCGTCCGAATTCAATTGTAAGCCGCTAGATGGCGCTGCAAGCGCACGCTTGTAACCCGAAACCGGCGGCCCATTCGGAGGGGAGGCAGCGCCGAGGGATAGAAAGAGAGAGGGTTGCAATTGAAGGGGAGTTGCAGCTTTATTTTGGGGCTAAGCGCTTGCTTTGCTTCCAGCAGAGGGCTCCACTACATCAGGTAGCCCTCCTTCAAGGCCGTGTAAAGCTGGAGGAGCTGGCGGTGTCCGTCGCTCCTCGAGGTTATCCAAGTGGGCAGGTCGAGTCGCTTTGCCATCTCAACATCCTCCTTGTCGCCCACGATAATGTAAGAGCAGCGGTTTGTTGCGCCAAATCGTTTCTTTATTCGTTTGATGCAGGACTCTTTGTTTGTTTTGCTTGCGCTGTAAACTTGGTCGAGCTCAAAGAATTGGCCCAAGCCAAGGCAAACTAGATGGCCGAATGCTATGACAAGCGGCAACTTGGTCACTATAATGTTTGTGCAATTTGGCGAGTCTGAGATCAGTCTTAGGCAGTCGATTGCATGTTTTCGCCAATCCAAAGTGTAATGGTCAATTTCGGCCAATATTTCTACTAGCTCGCCGCCCGACTGGCTCGATTGCCCTTTAAAAGTGGTCCGATTTGAGTTGTAAACACTCTTGATCCTATTGAAACGCATGGAAAGCCTATGAGTGAGTTGCTTGTGGTGATTGTTGAGCACTGTTCTCAGGGTTGTTGTTGCTGTGGCAGCAGGTTGGCCGCCCGATGTTGTGGTTTGCTCGGCCCTCGCCGGCTGCTCATGCTGCTGCTGCTGCTGCTGCTGGTTTGGCTGCTGATGGGAATGCTGCACGTGGAGCTGGTGCTGGCCATCGTCGAGCAGCTGGTGCTGGTGCCCATGCAGGTGCTGGCCGTGCTGCAGGTCCGCCACTAGAGTCTTGGCTGGCTGAAGCTCGACCGTTTGAAGGAGTTGAGGTTGCTGCTGCTGCTGCATTTGGTGCTGGGCCAGTTGGAGCTGGTTCGCATGCGAATGCTGCACCTGCTGCTCGTGGTGCTGATGGATGTCGGCCAAGAAGTGGCCCGTCTGCTGGAAGTCGGCCTGCTGGCCCATCGGCGGGTAATGGCCGCTTGCCTGGTAGTTGGCTGCGGCTGTGGCGGCCGCAATGTGCAGGTGGCCATGACTAGATAGATGGTGTTGGCTCTGCTCGCTGTGGCCGGCCCAAAGTGTCTCGGCCGGCCCGTAGAGTGGCTCCTGGTTCGCGCTTGCCGCGTTCAGTTGATGAAAGCTCTCGTCGGCGTGAACACCGTAGACTGGCCCGTAGCCGTCGAGGGGCTCGTGCACCTGCTGGTAGGTCAACGTTTGGTGGCCGAGCTGCTCCTCGTTGTGGAGTTGGTGGTGGTGGTGTTGTGTTTGGCTGGATTGCTGATAGTAGCTGGCTGGCTGCTCGCCGGTGGCGCCGACGCCCTCGAACAGGTAGCCTGCAGCTGGGGGGTTAGTTCGCTCGTCGCTGGCTTGGCGCACCTGTTGGCAGGCGAGCTGATTCGGGAGTTGCTGTTGGGTGTTCGCGTAGTAGGCGCCGTTTGATATTGTGGGCGCCTCCTCGCCGACGCCGGGCGAGTTTGCGATCGCCGGCTGGAATGTCTGGTGCGCGAACACGCCCTCGTAGTGCTGCTGCTGCTGCGGCTGGTGATGGTGGTGTTGCATTTGCAGCGGGTGCAAGTGATGGTGGGCCGGCGTGAGCTGGGCCAGCTGGTGGTGGTGCTGGTGTTGGTGGATGTGGTTCGCCTGCGGCTGGCTGGCCGCAAAGTGGTGCGACTGCTGGTATTGGTGCTGCTGCTGCTGCTG
>Ga0209372_1000368_pt1 | contig 24335 bp, 14 predicted proteins | sample AgamicAtPe_FD_187170 | JGI IMG/M metagenome (GOLD analysis project Ga0209372, IMG submission 187170) | Agave microbial communities from Guanajuato, Mexico - At.P.e (SPAdes) (version 2) | ecosystem: Host-associated > Plants > Phyllosphere > Phylloplane/Leaf | place: Guanajuato, Mexico | collected... | reverse complement strand
TCAGCTCGGCTCAGCTCAAAGGGGCGGCCGCTCAACAAGTCGCGCGCTCACCTGCGCCCACACTCGCGCGCCTATAAGGCGGCCCTAATTGAGTGCGCTAATGAGACTGGCGGCGGCGGCGGCGGCATCAATTAGTAGCACTTGCCTGTTAATCAATTGAGCGCCGAGATTGCGCGCGCCCGCCAAAGTGGGCCGGCCGAGCGCGAATTATGGCGACAGATTCCCTTTGAGTCGTCCGCTCGCCTTCGAGCTTTAAAGTCGGCCAGTTTTACGAGCGACTCTTGGCCGAAAGCGGCGAGCTTGCCGGCCCCACCGAGCAAACCTATAACCTATCACTACAAACACGACCCCGACCCCGACCCCGACTAACGCAAAGCCTCCCCCGCCAAAAAACGCACGCAGACGCCAGTCGGCCGAGGAGCGCGAAACGGAGCGACAGCAGCAGAACAGGTTGCTCCTCTCGCTCCAGTCCAAGCTTGCGGCCGGCGGCGCCCACCACTCGGCCGGCGCGGGGCTCCTCTCGCCCATGTCGGCCATCCTCCCGCCTGGACCCTCGTCCGCCGACCACTCGGCCTCAAGCCCGAACGGCCTCCTCGAGCCCCACCAGCTCCAGCACCAGCACCAACACCAACACCAGCACCAAAACCACCTCCACCTGCAGCAGCAGCAGCAGCAGCAGCAAGTGGGCGAGCAGGCCGCACTGCAGCACCAGCACCAGCAACGGCAGGCGGCCGCCGAGCTGCTGTCGCCCATGTCCGCGCTCATGCAGGCCGGACCCTCCTCGGCCGAGTCGGCGCTCGCAAACGGCTCGCCCTCCTCCTCGGGCGCCACCGCCGCCGCCCACTCGGCCGCCGCGGCCGCCTCCCTCTTCGGGCCACTCTCAGCCAGCCACCACCGGCCGCTCTCGAGCGGCGACTCCCCCGCTGGCTCGCTCGCCAGCCCCTTCGCCGCCCAAGCGGCCGCAGCGGCTGCGGCCAGCAGGCACCTGGCGGCCAGCTCGGCCGCAAACCACGACGGCCTCTTCGCCCCAATGTCGGCCGCCGGACTCCACAGCCCGCACCACTACCTGTCCGGCTTCCCAAGTCCCTACCAGCTGCACCACGCGCACCCCTTCTTTGCGGCCGCCTACGCGGCTGCAGCGGCCGCTTCAGCGCGCCAGCAGCACCAGCAGCACCAACAGCAGCACCATCATCAACAGCAGCAGCAGCAGCAGCACCTGCAGCAACAACACCATGCAGCCTCCTCATCAACCAGTTCCATTGAAATTGCATATCATCTGTTGGCCAAGAAGGCGGCCGAGTCGGCTGAGGCGCGGGCGAGGGCGAGGGCGCAGACGAGCCCCTCGGCGAGGAGCTCGCGCGCCAACTCAGAGCGGGAGAGCTCAAACTCGCGCGACTCGAGCTCGAGCCGCTCGAACTCGAACTCGAACTCGAACTCGCACTCGAACTTGAACTTGAACTCGAATCCAAACTCAAACTCGAATCCAGACTCTGACTCTGACTCGAACGCAAACTCAAATTCAAGCTCGGACGCGATTGGTGGGCGCGCAAACGGAGATCCGGACGCAAACGTGGACACTGGCGCCCCTGAGGCTGCGGGCGGCGAGCTGCAGCAGCAGCGAGAGCGCCAAGATGGACACGAGCGCGAGAGGCGGCGGCGGCCGCGGCCGAGAGCCAGGCGGCGGCCAAGCGAGCGCCGGGCGCAGAGAGCGAGTGACTCGGAAGCGGAGAGCGAGCCTGAGCGCGCGCGCACGGAAGCCGGGCGGGAGCTCCCGGAAGTGGCGGCGGCGACTAGTGCTGCTGCCGCCGCGGCCGCAGTGGCCAGGCGGACGGGCGCGCAAACAAGCTCGGCCGCCAACACAAGCAACTTGCAATTATCAGGCCAGTGATCAATAACTCTGCGCGCACCTGTCTCAGGGCGGAGGCGCCGCTCGAGCTGGCCCGGCCGCCGCCGCCGCCACTGCAGCCAGTGCAGCCGCCCGCTCGACGCGGCTCAGGCTTGGCGAGGCGCGCAAGCAGTCAGGACGCAGAGAGCGAGAGAGAATTACCAAAAACGATAAATCTAATTAGGCTCTTAGGCCGCTCGGCTCGATTTAAATGTGTACTAATCTCAGAGTAATAAAGGCGAACGCGCGAGAAAGCGAGTTTATTTGCTTACCTTAAGCAAGGTGAGCAGCTCGCTGAGAGTGCTCTCAATGCGGGTACTTAACTAATGGGCCGCCAGTGGACTTGTATTCAATTGGCCGCGCAGAGAGCCACAGGCCGAAGCGTTGCCGCCGCCGCCGCCACCAACAACAGCAGCAGCGGCAACAGCGGCAACATCAACAAGCAGCTGCCGCTAACACCGCTCACCTGCTGCCTCTGAACTCGCTCCCAGGTGAAGCCAGAGCTGCAGCGACTCATCCGCCTCCGTCGCTTCCCTTGTTCGCTCAGTTCCAACTCGAGACGCCACCGCCAGCTGCGTAAGTCACGCCGCTTAACCTTCGCCAACCCCTCTCGCGCCAATTTGTTGCCGCGCCGCCGCTTATAGAGCTGCGCGCTGATGTGGCAGACTCGGCCAGTCAGTGGCCTTACCTGGCCAGCGCGGTCGTGTCACCCTGATGGCGCCATAAATGTTCAAAGCGCCCGACAAAAGCTGGAGCGCTTCAAAGCGAATGAGCGCGCAGAAGTGCCCCTCCAAGCCTCAGACGGAATTTCCTCGTTGCCAGTCGCATTGACTCGACCGCCGAAGCCAACTTCAGCTCCCATAATGCACCACTTACTCGAGTAATTTGACAACTTTGCGGCATAACAACAATATTATAGCGACCAGGCAAGAACTTTATGCCACCGCTCGGGCTAGAGGTGGGCGGATCCTGTGGGGCTCTTCCGTGTTCGGAGGCACACAAGGTATTCGGCCTGAATGCTTGCAATTTGCGCCGCCATCAACGACAAACAGGCTCCGGTTCACGACGACAACCTTGGCTCGTCCAGTGTTTGCTTTGCTGCAACGCGCGTGACGCGTCACCTTGCGGATGGAAATGAAACTAAACTTCAGTGCGCCGAGCCCTCCTCTTGCTCTGTTCGATTCAAGTGAGCTCCTGAACGCCATCTATTTGTCTGCCAACGAATCCTTTGCTCCAAACTTCTTCCCCAGTGGCCTAAATCTGTCGAGGCTTCTTCGACTTTGATTTCGTTACAGTGACAACAAAATCACAATAACACCCAAACCATAGGCGCGCATTCTGGACCACGCAAACACTGATGATCATATTGGCGGAAATGGCGAACGACCATAAGCTTGAGGGGGGGAGGAAAGGCGGAAGAGGAAGGTGTGGGCTTCCAACGGTGGCAAAGGAGTTCCAAACAACGAGCTCATGCATACGCTAAAGCCTTTAATTTTTTTCGAGCAGGCAAGACAAGCAAAGGCTTGCCTCCGATAGGACATTGCGCGTGAAGGTCCAATCAGGTTTGTTTGCGGCCAAGTTGAAGCCAATGCAATGCGCTTAGCAACTTGACTCAGCCAAGCATGCCTCCAATTGGATTGTTGAAGCCGTTTGGATTGAAGGGGTTGCCCATTTGAGCGCTATAGGGGCCCTGGAATGGCGAGAAACCGTTCATCGCTTGACCAGGTGAGAGGGGATTCATTTGTCCTAATTGGCCCATTAGAAAGCCGTTTGCACCCAATTGTCCGTTCATCATTGCTTGCAATTGTTGTGGCCAAATTTGGCCATTCTGTTGTGGAAACTGATTGTTGGCTTGGCCAAAAGCGCGAAATTGGTTCATGTAATTGTTGAGAGGATTTGAACCTTGTTGGTCGAGCAGGACGCCCGAGAGCGAGTTTCTTAGGCCGCCAAACAGGCCGTTTGTTAAACCAGAGGTTAGACTTGAGGCGAGACCATTGACAGTCTGCTCGAGACCTAGTGGTGCTGTTGAAGGTTGGTCTTTGGTGTGAGTCGATCGCCAATTTGTTTTCCGATTTTCGAGTTCAATTCAATCCTTACCTGACAGCGAGGGACTTACGGAGACAAGATTCATCAGCAAAAATGCCATCACGACAGCATCAATGGCCGCGTTAGGATTTCTTTTGAACATTTTATCGGTCAACAATAGCTTTGAGTTTTCTGTTGACTAAATTGGCTGCAACAAAGCTCTATTATCGGCCGATTGATGTCTAGCGGCGAACGAGAGTTTCACCTGGCGAGGAGACGAGCAAAATTCTGACAAACCATTACATCTGTCGCAATCGACAATTGATTGATCTTTGAATCATTAATTCATCGACCTAGAATATATTTAGTCAACAAGTCAAAAAAGTTGCGTAATCCAAATTGTGTTCCTCCATCAACTGATCAAAGAATAATTTATTCCAAAATGAACAGTAGGATTGCCGAAAACAATTTCGCTTCATGTCACAACTTGCATCACCTTAGTTTTAGCCACAAAACTTTGTTTGCCTGATCACGTTTCTAACGTTGGCCGTCACGAACCAGATACAATTCCAATAGAGAGTAATAAATTAATCTCAAACCTCAAATCAATTGAATTTGTTCTGATTCTACCTGTCACTCTCCTTCTGCCTCCTTTTCTTCTTCATCTTTTTCACCTTCTTGCTCTTAGACGAAGATTTGCCCTTGTACCCGTAATTCTTCTTGAATTTGCTATTCTCCTTCTCCTTCCAAGCGCCAAACTTGTCCTTTCTATCTTTCAACTCCTTCAAACTGTAATTCTTGTACTTCTTTGCATCGTTGCCGGCCCACTTTTTGCTTTGGCTGCAATGCGAGCGACAAACAAGTTAGCCAGAATTTCTGTAAGATCGGCTCAGACAACCCGCAAACAGTTATACTCTAACTTACCTGTACTTGTGCTTATCCTTGAAATTCTTCCACTTCTTGTTATGGTCTTTGTCTCTAAACTCGTCAAAATAAGTCTTGTGGTCGCCAGTCTCCACTTTCTGATACTGCTTTTTAAATCCGCGCTTCTTGTAACCTTTGTCCTTGTAGTAGAGGGCGCCTTTCTTGCCGCCCTGCTGACCTCCGCCTAGCGCCTTCTTGTGGCCCTTTGTCGCGCCACTGAACTGCTTATCATTTTTAACATACTTCTTGTCTGCCTTTCTCTTCTTCTTTTTGATACCACCTGCAAAATGAACGGGTCGAACAGTTCTAGATGGGTTCTGGTTGTGCTAGTGTTTGAGAAAACAGTTGGACTCACCTTTCTTGAATTTACTCTTCCGCCGAATTGCGTGGGCCCTCGCCTCCTTTGCGCGCGCCTCGTGTCTCTTTGAGCCACTGAACTTGGCCTTCTTCCTCTTTTTGCTCTGCTTACTTCCGCTTGTCAACTGATTGATTGGCTTGAAACTGGGCTGCTGAATTCCGTGGCCTCCATGTTGACCCTGTTCGTCAACTTGCGCCCCATTTGCTTGCCCATAATTGATCGACTGAGGTCCCAAGTCCGAGCTAGCCCGGTAACCCTCTTGCTGGTACATAGATGGCGCCTCTTGACCCACTGGACCAAATCTTGGAAACTCCTCGGGCGGCGGGGGCAGTGGTGGCGGGGGCGGTGCAGGCAGTGACGGCTGCTCGCCATAAAACTCAGCCTGATTGCTTGGCGCGTCAGGGGGCACAGGGTCAAGGTTAACACTTATATCTGGCCCTTCGTGACCACTTATAAAACCTGGCGGATTGGCCATCACTTCAACGTTCAGATCCTCCTGGCCAGCAATAAGCTCGAGCCGGTCAGCTCGTCTGCTCTCGTTGCGTCCGCCAATCTTCTCACTGTCGATCCTCTTGGATCCCTCAATCTCATCCGACGAGCTAGTCCTATTGTCGGCATTCGAACGAGCAACAGGCAAGTCTAATGTCGCTGTCATATTCGAATCCATGAGCTTGCCGCTAATCTGACCATTATGAGCCCCTGGAATCGAGTGGTCAAACAATTTGGCTCCATTTTGCATGTCTGGACTGGCGCTCGTTGGCTCGCTCGCCAGTGCGAGGGAGGGAGCGCGCAAATATGGTCCCATGGGATCAGCGACATGTCCGCGCAATGTCATTTGGGATTCATGGCTGCCCGCTAGCCCCCGGCTCGTTTCCACTCCATTAGCTTGAAGGCGAGTTAGACCAAGTGAGCCGCTCATGAATTTGGTCAGATTTTCGTGCTCGCTTGAGGGACTCTCGTCGGCTTGAGCGTCCGTTTGGCGTCTCTTTCGCTTCCGCTTTCGTCTATCCAGAGAGCCGTCCATGAAAGGAAACTCGCCGTTTCCAAGCAAATCAAGATCCTGAAACTCAACACTCTCTGTCTGGACTCCATCGGGCTGCTGCTCAGTTTCCTCTGGATCATCACGTCTCTCTACCTGCGCGCCATCGTCCCCTTGGCTGGCCTCGCCGCTCGCCTCTCTATCGGCCAAATTTGCGCTTGAGTCTTGCTCTCTGGCCGGCCAGCTGTCCAGATCGGATTTGGTTCCATGGGTGGAGGTTTTACCAGTCGGATGGGCGCCTTTGCTTTCAGTTGAGGTCGGTTGCGGGCTAACAGCGTCGTCGTCCCATTGTTGAGCCTTGAGGGATTCCTTGAGCCGATGTTCATGGTGGTCGCGCCTGTTTCTTGGCTCCTGCCTCACCCAAAACTCGCCATTCTCTTCCAATCTTTGCCTCCTGGAGTCACCATCTGGTCCACTGGAGCTCTGTCTCGCTCGCTCGCTAGACTTGCTCGCTTTGTCCGAGCTCACTCCGCCGTTGACTTGGAACTTCTTCGCCCTGTTTACATTGCCGGCCTTGTCCACTGTGACCGCCTTCAAGCGACTCTCGCCCGCTTGCTGCTGGCGCCTCCCGTCGGCCGTCTCGTCGTAGCTGTCCGATTGAGCCTCCCTATCGTCCTCGATCTCTTCAACCACCCGATCGAAGTCATGCGGCTGCCCCTTTCCGGCCCTTGCGCGGCGTGAAAGCTCCCTCTCGAACCCGATGGCTCCCTTGCGTCCGCCCGGCGCGACAGGCCGCCCATTTATGAGATGCTTCCGCTCCATGACCACTAGGTGTCCGTCTTTGTCACGTTCCCTCGAATTCGATTGATCCTCGCTGAAGGAGCGCCGGCCAGCTCGCTCCTCCAGCTCCCTGTTCACCGCCGGCTCCTCCTCGCCGCCCTGCTCGCCGCCCTCCTCCTCGGCGCCGGCCAACTGCTCGCCATCAGAATCCGCATCTGCATCTCCATCTGGATCCGGATCCACGTCCGGATTCAACTCCAAATTAGACTGACGCGCCTCATCCTCGGCCGCCGGCTCAAGGCTGGCGCTCGCTCCAGCAGGCGGGGCTCGCTCGCCAACTGGCTGCTGGTCCGTCGGGGCCGCCTGGTAGTTTCCTGTCGGCCACCAAGCGCTTGCTTGCGCATACGGTCGCCTGGCTTGCGGCCACTGGTGCTGCGCGCTGGCCCATCTGTGTTGCGGTGTCACGCTGGAGTAGTCGCGCCAAGTGGAGCGGTTTGCTTCACTCACTTGGCTCCGGCCGCTCGCTTGCTGGTTGGCTGGCGCTGAGGCTGGGGCTGGGGCTGGGGCCGCCGCCGCCGGCCAGCCCATTTGCGCCAGGTAGGGCGGCCTGAGCTGGTAGCTCGAGACGAGCTGCTCGCTGTAGCTTGAATTTGGGCCCGCAAGGTGGGCGCGGAGTGGCGCGTTGGCCTCCGCTTGGCGCTGGTCGTAGAGGGCGCCCGTGTGGCGCTGTTGCTGTTGGACGCGATAGGGCGCCTGGCCGGCGGACTGGTGGCTTGCGTTGAAACGCGAAAAGTTGAAGTAACTTGCGGTGGGCAAACTTGACTCGCTCGCTTGCGAAATGTCCACGCTCGAGTTCATCTTGACTATTATGTAAGCGCACCAGCAGCAGAAGAATACTATGCCCACAATGAGCGCTAGTTCGAGGCGCATTATTTCAGCTGGTGACGGTTTGCTTTGGGTGCAGACTGATCAGCATAGTGTTTTCGTTGCTCTTTGTCGGCGCCCATCCTTCCCCCGATAAACTTCTATGGTTGGCTCATCAATCGAGGGCCACCAAGCTAACTTAGCAACGAGCTCGCCAAGCAACCTGCCAGCCAACTTCCAGACTGATCAGTGCGCAAGAGGCGCGCTTGGCTGGCAGGTGAGACGCTTGTGTGTCACATTTAAGGCTGCAAGCGAGCGCTGGAGGCGCCAAGGTGGCCGCAGCGCCACCTTGGCGCTGAGGATTGACTGGAGCACATGCGAGCGAGTGAAATCCGATCAAAGCGGACAGGAAAGTGGATGCCAAACTCCTATTAGTGTCAGACAGTTGTTGTCGTTGCGGTCGCTGGAGTTTTAGTCTGGTCAAGAGCTCTTCTGGGTTCCTTTCTGGGTTAGGGGAGGCTTTTCAGTGCTTCGGCGCTCGCTCATGAGTGGCCAATTGGGCGGGCGAGCTGGCCGGCCAGAGGGGACGGCGAGTTTGCGAGGCTCTCCGTTCTCACGCTCCAAAAAGGCGCAAACCGAGGGAATCCAATTATGAAGCCTCCAGGCCGCCGCCGTCGCCGCTAAGCCAGGTAACTTTGCTCAGCTCAAGCCGGCGCAGTCAGTGCAGATGTGTCAACTTGTGCAGGAGGACGGTTTCAAGGCTCAGAGGAGTCGGCGGCGCTTCGAGAGGCGGACTTGGTCGCCTCGATGCGAGCTGCTAGCCGGAGAGTTGAGGTGGCGAAATGGTTGGCAGCTTCGGCCGAACGAAGTGCGATGAAGCCGGCAATTCAACCTCAGCTCAGCGAGAGCTGGATCGAAATCGTAGGCCCAGCAGGCGGATTAACCCGTTGCGCTCCCAGCCTCAGCGCTTGTGGCAAGAAATCTCGAGCTTGCTGGCCTTGGCTGAATATTCGCTCGCACAACATTTGAGTTTATCAGCAAAACTTGGGCGCCAGCGAGCGAGCCGGCTGGTTGGCCGCCAAAGCAACCCGTTCGGCCCAACCCGCCTCAGCCGGCGCCTCCCCCTTCCTGCATCAGTAAACATAATCGATGGGCCAAGTGTTACATTTCAGCGCCTCCAACGAGCGCCCAAGCCAATCAATCCGGCCTAAACTCGGCCGAGCCAGCCCGCCGGCCAGACGGGTGGCCGGAAGCGGATCGGCCAACACGTCACCTGCCCCCGACTCGCGGCCCTGGAAGAGGCGGGCTCGAGGCTGCTCGCCCGGTTTGCTTTTAGCGCGGCAAGTGTTTTGGTTTGCGAGAGGAGCTTGGCGCTCAGCGGGCTGCTTGCGCGCAATTTGCAGCCACCGAGCTCTGGGGGGCAAACTCAGAGCTCGGCTTGGCGGCGCCAGAAGTAGGCGAGCGAGCGAGTGGCGGTGAATGGGGGTGCCAGCTTTGGGCCGGATGTGTTGGATCTGAGCGGATCTTATTTGGGCCGAGCTAATGATTCTGGCGCCAGCCAAGCGGGCGAGCAGACACAACACTTTGATTATCGATTATGGTAAGTGTTTGGCCAGAGTCGCTCGTATGCCAGGAGCAGAGCAGTTTGCTCCACTACTCTGGACGAGCGCAAACTTGGGAAACAAAGCGGCGGCCGCAAACCGTCAGCTGGCGGCTATGGCTTGCCGGCAGATTCGAGCCGCCCGAGCAATTTGCGCGCAACGGACTCGCCCGTTTAACCCAGCAAACTGGCCGCTGGCCGCTGGCCGGCCAACAGCGAGCTGGCCCCCAAATTGGAGCGAGGAGCGCGTGCAGAGTTCACTGGACTTGAGCGGAATCCTCTAATGATGATTCAGCGCGCGCCCACTCTGGCCAGGATGGGGCGCCGCAGAGGAGACTTGCCTCGGGACAAATTTGCCTGCCAACCCCGAGACTGGCTCGCCCGCCACCTGGCCCATTGGCCAGGCAGCCCGGCAGTCGCTCGAGCTTGCCGGATCTCGCTCGGCCGAGCCGCCACTCTCCGGGCAGCCAAAAGCCACTCTCCTCCAATTGCGTCCCACCTTCCTCTTGTCGGCGGCGAGCGCAGACGAAGATCTGGGCCCCTTTGCCTCTGGTCGGCGGGGAGGCCGAGACAAGTGGTTCATATTCAGTCCGAGAGCTGAGCTTGCCTCGTTCAGGTGACCGCAGCCCGGCCGAAGTTCGATCGTTACAACTAGCTTTTGGCGCATTTAAATTTGGAGCGAGATTTGGCAGTTAGAGGAAATCAAGACCCATTTTGTGCAGCGAGCGAAAGCGAGAGTTTGGCCGCCAAGCTGGCGCCTCAAGGTTTGCAGCCAAGCGAAATGGGACGCCAGCAACTGACGGCTGGAGGGGGAGGAGGAGGAAGGCGGATTTGAGCGCCACTCTGCAGAGCCACTTGAAGGCGGAAGCGGCGCAAAAGTGGGCATTTGTTTGCTCTCAAGCTGGCCGGAATTGCGCCAGGTTTGCTTAATATCCCGCGAGAACAAAACAGATGCAATGGATCGACCGCACGGATTTGGGGCCAAAAGTGATGATGCTTTTGCGCGAAGATTGAGTCAAGTTTGCTCCCCGAATGGGCGCGAAGAGTTGACGTGCCCAATGGAATTGGGCAACAATATTCGAGAGGCCAAATTTGCCATTGATGTGGGCAAAAGTGAGCAGCTTGAGGGGGAGTTTTGCAGTGGGAAGTTTGGAGTTAGCAACGATTCAATTGCGAGCGAGGCGGCTAGTTGCAGCCCAGGGGAGCGTACAGTGAATCAAATGCAACCCTCAGCTCAGTTCCGCTCTGGCCAGGTGAGTTTGTGTTGCGGACTCTTGGGGGGCGTTGCGCACGCCGCCTGGCGAGCTTTTGTCGCGTCATCGGCCTGCAAGGGCGGCTCTGGCGAGCAGAGGCGAGGGGCGCCTCTATGCGCAAATCTCGAGGCTCGCACCTTTCGTGCGGTGCGAAGCGCGGCGCGCGGATATAGTAATTGTGATTGCGCACGAGGCACTCTCTTTGAGCTCATAATTTTGATGCTCCTAGTTGCGCCTCCAACCAAAAGTGAGCCAACTCAGATTGGGCCGCCCGCTTTGCCCTTCTCAGACAGAGTTGAGCTTGACGAGAGCGGCGGAGTTGGATTAGCGGCGGGCTTGTTTGTTTGGGACGAGGCGTCTTTCGACCCTGACATTGATGCTGATACTCAAGCGAGCAACGGATCAACTTGCGCGAAACGAAGAGCGATTGGCGAGTTTGGGCGCGTCGAGACATTTGGGGGCAAGTGGTGGCAAATTGGGCGACAATTTGGCGCCGCTAGCTCTAGACGACAAGAGGAAGCTGAGCAAAGTGGAGCGGGCGGCCGGTTAGTGTCAAGTGGCGAGTTGAGGTTTAGTTTTCTTGGAATTGGCGCGCACAGTTTTTCCGGCTTCAAGGGGCAAGAGGCGGCGCGGTTTGCGTCGGCCGGCTCAGCTCGTGGTCGTGGTGGCCGCAATGGCCGCGCTGCAGTGGACCAAGCGGCGGCTTTCGGCCAACACTTGCGCCAACCGCTGGCGCCAACTTGGACCGACTTGGGCAAGACAAGAGGCTGGCCGGGTGGCGCCGACAGTGGCAAGCGATCGGCCAGTTTGGATGGGGCTGAGGATGAAATGATAGAGCTGCTGGCCCAATTTTATGCTCACACTCTTGAAAGCGAGAACAAAGTAAAACAGTATCTCCGTTTGCTGAAACTGCAAGACCAGCGCGAACGACAGGGGGCCGCCGCCAGAGGGAAGAGTTCGAAGGGGGAGGAGGTCAAGTTGGCGGCGGAAGTCGAGCGGGAGGTCAGGATGAAGTTTGGCGCCGACGAGGAGAGTTTGCTCAAATGGTTGCGCCAGCGCCAGGACAAGTTTAGCAGCCTCAAGAACGCAACCTTTGAGCTCCTGAACGAGCACCCAAATAGAACAATCAACGTTTGCTTAGATGGGCCCAAGATTTTAGTGCTGCCCAATGTGAGTGATATCCTCTACTGTTACACCCACGACCAGTGGATCGACAAGCTCTGGTCAGATTTAAGACTCTCAACCTTCCACTATCCAATCATTGTGCTCAACATTCTGATCTTCCTATTTGGAACAACTGGCAACATATTCGTTTGCCTCTCAGTTTACCGCAACCATCAACTCCGAAATGTGACCAACTATTTCATCGTGAATCTCGCCTTTGCAGACTTTCTCGTCATCCTAATCTGTTTGCCGGCAACAGTAGTTTGGGATCTCTCGCTAACTTGGTTCTTCGGCACGATTCCCTGCAAGCTGATAATGTTTCTACAGGTAAGTGGTGGGCGCGCAGCGCCATCTCTGGGCCGGAGCCGGCACAAGGGCCCCCTTTAAAACTGGCAGCCGTGGCGGCCAACTCTGGCAACGGCAACGGCCACGGCCACGGCAAACAAACACACACACACTCGGCCGGCAGCACTTGCCAATGATGGATGGGCGGGCGCTCGGGGGGTCCACGTTGATTGTGATCAAGCCGGGCTCGCTTTGTCAGGGGCTCAGGCCAGGCCAGGCCAGGAGCGGCCCCTCGCCAGTTGGTGGCATTATGCAATCAGCTTGCAAGCGGCCGAGCTCGTCCTCGCTGTAATTGGGACCTTGCCACTTGGGAGCCTCTTCAGCGGATTGTTCCTGGCGCTCGCTGGCCGGCTGCCTGGCTGGCTGGCTGGCTGACTTGCTGACTGACTGGCTCGCTCAGCGGCCAAGCTAGCTGCCAGCCGGCTAGAGCACAACAAATTGTTGGCAAAATCTTTAATAATTTGCGATGGGGCCAAATTGAAAGTCTGCGATCGAGAGTGGGGGAGGCAAAGTCAGATTAATTAGTCAGGCGGCTGCCAAGCGCGAGTTGCGTCACAAGCGAGCAAACAAAACACGCTTGCCGCGATCAAGACTCCACTCTGGCCGGCCAAGTCTCTCGAGTCTCGCTCGGCCTCTTTGGCAGCCGCCTCGGACAGACCAACGAAAGGTTGGCCCAGAGCGTCGGCCTAGAGTCCAGGTCGGCGGCAACAACCACTCCTGCCAAATTTGGGCGCCAGCTTGGCGCCCCCAGAAGCATCAGGCGGGCGCGCTTTGCTCACTTCCGCACTCTGCGCTCTAGCTCGAAAGAACAACCCACTCAAACTTTAACTCAAACTCCAAACTCTGATCCAAACCCACCAACTAGGATGTGTCGATTTCAGTTAGCGTTCTAACTCTAACGGCCATTTCAATTGATAGATATTACGCCATCTGTCACCCGTTGAAGTTCAAGTCAAGCTTGAACCAGGCGAAGAGGACCATTGTTTTCATTTGGATCATCTCGCTCATGACGATGGCGCCCGATTTGATTTATCTTAGCGCAAAGGAGAGCGAGGAGCTTAGCGAGGCTGGCTTGGATACAGTTCTGTATAGCGATTGCAACTACGATTGGAGCGAGCGCTCCTCGAAGGTGTTCCAATTTGTCAAGACAATCCTGCTCTACCTGCTGCCTTTCATCCTAATGTTTTGCGCCCATTTCAAGATCATGCAAACACTTCGAATGGCCACAACAACCGTCCACAATAAGCTCAATTCAATGGGTCGGGTGGACGAGGAGCAGCTTGAGATGGGCGCGCGCCAGGCGGCTCGCTTGCGCGTCTCTGCGCCTGGAACTAGCGGCGGCCACCTGGCAAGCAAGCACTCGGCCAGCGAGCTCCACCTGCTGACCGGCGCATCGGCGGGCCTCTCGGGGGGCCACTGCGGCCGGGCTGCTGCCGTTGCTGCGGCCGGGGGCGCCGATCAGCAGGTGGCCAAGTCGGCGCCGGGCTACTCGAGCTGCGAGACGCCACTCGGGGCCGATGAAACGGATGAGGCGGCCCTCGGCAGTCCAGGTGAGCGGCTCGATTCGTGCGGGCTTAATTTCGAGGCCAAATCGAGCGCTCGCGCTCCATTCGAGACGCAGGACTCGGCGAGCACAATCCAAACGAGCGTCTCAGTTTCGAGCAACCAAGCTAAGCGGGCGGCGGCGGCGCAAACCGGCGCCGACGCTCAGCCAGCTTGTGGGGGCAAAACACTGGCGAGACTCTCCTTGGATCATGGCTCAGATCGGCCAGCAGCCAGCGCCAAGACCGCGAACAAAGCCATCCAAGCAACCGCAAACTCGGGGCCCCAAGCCAGGGGCGAGAGGGAGGCTGGCCAGAGTGGCCAACCATATCTAAGCCCAGCAAGCGGGGCCACTGGTTTGCGCGCCAATGCAAACGGGCGGCGAGCCTCGTTCAGTTGTACAAACCAACTCATGGTTACGATACACAGCAAGCACCAGCTTGAGTCGCGCCAAATGGCGGCCAAAATGCTCATGGCTATCGTTGCGCTCTTCGGAATCTGTTACCTGCCCGTCCATCTAATTAACTTTCTCAGGTGAGTGGCGGAGGCGAAGGCTCAACTCGCTCGCTCACATTGGCTAACGAATCCTCTAAACCAACCAACAACAGACAATTCATCGACGAGATTCCGCAAACCGACGCTACGTCAACCATCTCGATGCTCTCGCATTGCGTCTGCTACCTGAACTCGGCCATTAATCCAATAATCTACAACTACATGAACAGTGAGCATCAGCCAGATTGAGCCTCTACGTTGGCCGACCCTCGAGCAGCACAAGCTAACCTTTCCTCTCTCGCACCTCCGCTCGAATCCCCCAGACACATTCAGGGCCCAATTCAGAGAGTTCCTCACCTGCTTCCACTGGCGGCGGCGCCGGAAGGGAGGGCTCGCGCAAGCTCAGTCGCGCAACAGTAAGCCGCCCGCCACGCCCGACTGCTTTGGGCCGGCCGGCGGCGTCCCGTCCAATTGGCGCAGCCTGTCCAATTACTGTGGGAACCAGCAAAACTCCAACCCCAACCACTCGCTCCAGAGCTGCTCGGCCGGCCGGCTTGGCTCGCGCGCAACTGGCCTCACTGGCACAACTCGCAGCTACAGCATCAACAACAATAATAGAAATAGTAAAAACAAAAATAAGCCACCAACTGAGACCCAAAACAACAACAACGACAACAACAACAGTCCGCCCTCGGCCACCAACATGCCCACTTTGGCCACTGAGATTGTTGAGCTGGAGCCCTGAGCGGACGGATAGAGTCGAGCCCAGTTGTTAGGCTTGCAGCAATCATTTAATGGTTCCCGTTGTTGCTCAAGCTTGTCAATAGCCGTCAGGGCGTCCCAATTAAAGCCTAAACCCGAAGAGTCAGTTGTATCAAACGGAAGTCCGCTTGTCCATCCCCTCGCTCGCTCCCCCTCGAACTGCGCGGGCCCATCGCGCCTGCAGGCCAGCGGGTTGAGCTAGCCCAAAGTTGATCCCTTTGGGTGGCCGAGTGTGGGCGGCCGAATAGGTTGCTAGCGCGCAACCAGCAGCTGCCAGTATCAAGCGCAGAAGATTTGCTCGCAAACTTCGCGCCCACAAAGCTAGAGAGCTTTAATTCCAGCTTAATCGACACCTTCCAACTTTCACCTCCCAGCTCAAACTTCGAATCTGCGACCCTTGTTTTTCCCGATGATCAATGGGCCCGCCGCTAGTTCATTAGATGGATGGATTGATTCACGCGCAAGTTGTTCGTGGGATGGGCGCGTTAATGCGATAAACACGCTCAAAATAACCACCGCTGGCAAGGCGGCAATCCAGTGCATTGGTTGCAGCAGTGACACCCGCAACCAACCGGCCGCACTATCCCCTCAAAATGCTCCCCTCCCTTGGGATTGCGCCGTTCAGCTTTACGCGCCGTCTGGCTTGACGGCCCGATTTTAGAACTAGACCTTCCCACTTGAGAGGAGAAGGAGGCGACGATTCCTCCTCACCTGGTGCAGGGCGGGCGCTCAAATGGGGTCATAAGCCGCGTTGGCGAGCGAGCTAGTTCAGAGCCCCCCTCTCTCTGCTGGCCATTGGGTCAGGCCTCTTTTCGCTCGATTGGAGTTGGCTCTCCAGTTTAGGATTCGAGTATGAGGGATCCGGCCTCTGCCTGTTGCAATGTGTCAATTCGTGCTAGTGCTCCAACTGGAAAGCCTCAGAGTTTCAGGAGGAGGAGATTTTGGCGCGATAGAGAGCGCAAACTCGGAGGCTCGTGCTGACAATTCCGACCAAGTCTTGCCAGGTATACGCTTGTAGTGCAAGCTCAGTAGCGCTGATTCTATTGGTCTCCAATTCCAACAGAGCAGATCTTTAGAATCTTGCGCAACAATATTGGGCCCCTGTTGTGAGGGGCGTAAATTGGTCACGTTATTTGGAAAGTAAACTGATTTGGGCCTCAGTGGAACCGCCTACTGCTGATTGCAATGAGTAGTATAAAGGTAGACAGGGCGAGTGACAGAAATTTTTTGAACGTTCCAATTTGAGCGCTAACAGCCGAGCTTGTCTGGGTACAAAACTCGTCCCTTCCGAAGACGATAACCTCCTGTGATTTCAGTTTCTCTGGCGAAAAGCATCTAACTCCAAAGATGTGAGTTCGCGCTATCCATTCAAAGAAGGGCGATGAACTAAATTCGCAGGTACAATTTATGCGATTCATTGAAAGTTCGCGCAAATTCAACAGTGGCTCCAATTTTTCAGGTAAATCGTTATCCTGCGTATCAATGACTATATCGTTGTCAGATAAATCTAATACAGTTAATTGGGCTAGATTTTTAACTGCCATTGGAAATCTATTGAAACGATTCTTTCTCAAATCGAGCACCTCCAACGAATCATCTAAATTGTGAAAGGCGTCCCCATCCAAGGAGGCGATTTCGTCATTCTCTAATCTAAGCTCCTTTAGTGATTGCATCTCTTGGAAAAAGTTTTGAGGTATGTTGGAGATCTTCTCCTTTGTTATCTCCAATGTTGTCAGCTGATCCAACGACTCGCTGCCCTCCTTCAGCACCTCCAAATCAATCGATGTATTTGAGATGACTAGCCTCTTGAGCTCGTGCGTCCCCTGTGGCAGATTACTGAGCGCGGTCAGGTAAGAGTCCCTGACAGCCAAGGAAACAACTCTCATATTGGCTGCCTTGGCCCTATTGAACTGATCGTGCAATTGCTCGGCAGTTATGTATTGACACTCCAGTCCAATTGAGGCGGGCGGCTGACTCGAGCCATTGCCGGCTGGGCTCTGCTGTTGCAATTGTTGGCCCCCATTTGCAAGCCAGGGCGCCGGCAGGGACGCGTCCTGAGTTGTTGCAAGAGTTTGGCTTCCATTGTAGGCTTGAATTGGTTGCATGTTCTCGTCAAAGTAGGTTATTGCACAGCCCTCGGACTGGCCAATCTGAGTAGGCAAGATTGCAGCCAGGACGATGGGTGCACTTGGCGCAAAGACGAGCGCGCCAGCTATACACAGCAGACTAAACTGTTTGTTTGACCTCAGTTGCCCATGTGGAGGCCAGAGTTTTCTGGTTAAGAGGGGGTCCATTCTAGATGGCGTGGCGCTTGATCCAAATTCAAGGGTTGTAACCATTTTTTGAGAGAGCATTTCTCGTTGGAGCGTCACGGGTTCCCGATCTGGCTGCTGCTGCATTGCGTAGGTTCATTTGCACCGAGCTGACAGGCCATGCGAGCGTGTTTTGCCAAATACTTGCGCACTCCTCGGCAGCACGCTTTGTACGGGAAACTGGGATTTCTCAATCTCAAAGACGCGGCCCAGGTACGAAACGGGAAACTCGCAGCCCAGGTGGGAGTGCGAGCATGACGAGATTTAGTGGCCGATAGACTGGCGCCCCTTCAGTCCGCTAGTGGCCAAGAGAGTCCAGTGGCCACTTGTGCGGCCCATTCGGTCGTTTGCTCTCGTATGTGGAACTAGGGAGGCTCCATCACGGTCATCAGGTTCAAGGGACGAGCGTGCTTGCAACGATTAAAATCGCCAACGCGATCTATCGAGCCATCGCGAGCAACTCTGGTGCAAGTCGGTGCGGCAGACATCCTATTTGACGTAGTTGGTCGAAAAACGAGCTGCACTTGGATGGAAGAGAAGTAGGGAGATAGAGAGAGTTTTACCTGGTTCTCACCCTTGGAGCTGGTCCAAAAGGAAGACGTCGCCTTTTGAATTGAACGCTGAGCTAGTTTTGCTCCTAAATGCGGTAACATTCGCCGCCCACTCGCACCGTCGAATCCACCCCACCCAAGCTGGCGGCAGCTTGAGCACCTGTCGTGTGCTTTGTATCCGCCTGTCGACAAGCCCAATGGCGCAGGCGATTTTTGAGCCGGCTGGCCTTTTTGTCGGATGCCGAACTTTGAACATAAAATCAGACAAGTTTTGTCACGCTCGCTTCCATCCTTTCGCTTGCTTGTCAGCCTTGCAACACAGGTGAGACAAAACCTTCTCCTCCCAAGAAAGCGAAAGATCGAACGCATGCTTCAAAAAGTAACTCACTCTCTCCCTTTCAGGTAAACCATTCAGGTGCATTGCAGACCAAAAGAGCGCCATCGATCTGATCCAATCTGATAAAATTATCGTCCGCAATCTTCGAGACAGGCAAAGATGGGCCACACTTAGCCACTCTCATTTATTCCCAATATGTAACACAACCACCCTCGAATGCTATGGTTTCTTGCTGAAAAACTTGCACCGGAAGCGGCGCAGGTTACTTTCAAGCGCACGGCTTCATGGGCTTTCGTTTCTGGTCTTTGCGAGCTCAAACTTGGGCTAGTCTCGTTTTCACCGGAGCAACCATCTCGCGTTTACATCTACGCTCGCTCGTCTTGAGCCTCACCATCTAACCTGGCTGAGCTCCATAAATTATCGCCCAAGTTGAGCAGTCTAAAAGCTGCCAGTGCTGGTTACTCAACTTTATCGCACCAAAAGCGACTATGTATTTGAGTTGCGCGACACAAAAACTAGTCCTCAGATTGATAAGCAAGGCGGCTTAGCCGTGGTGTTGTTTCGAGGATCTGCACGGAGATTTTACAACCAATGTTTTGCTAGCATCTTGAGCTTAATTTTGGGCACTATAAATAGAGGACGTCCGCTTCGAGATGCATCAAACAATTTGTAAGCTCAAATAAAGCATCTCAAAACTTACCCCACTCTTTCAAGCTCCAAAAACCAACAAACAATCCCAAAATGTTCAAGTCGTCAATCGTAGGTGTCCTATGGGCTCGAGTTTCGGCTTAATTCGACATAGCATCACTCTAACAAACTCATTCGCCCTCCAAAATCTCAAACCAAAGATCCTGATCGCACTCGCAGCCCTTGTTGCTGTCGCTTCAGCTCAGTACTACGGCTACAACCGCGGCTACAACTCGTATGCCTACCCAGGCTACTCGCACGGTTACGGTTACGGCGCCTCTCACTATGGCGCCAGCTACCCAACCTACGGACTTTCATATGGATCTGGATACGGAGCTGGCTACGGATATGGAAACAAGTAAGTTTTGACACCAGCCATCTTGATGCAGATCCACCCCAATGAGCCTGTTCGCTAATCCATTCCAACTCTCCGCTCGCCAGCTATGCCTACCCATACAGCAGCTACTACTACTCCAAGTAAGCTCGCTCGGCGGCTTCACCTCTTCGAGTGATCCCGCAAACGGTCCTCTTAGCGAGCTGGCCCTCTCACTAGTGTCCATCGGAGAGGCCGCACCTTGGCTGCAGGATCTAGAGCAAGGATGGAAGAGCTCGAAGTTGTTAGCATTCAGCTGAGTGTTTGTTTTGGAAAGGGTCTGGAGTTGAATGGAGCACCCCTTCCCAGATTGAACCAAAAGCGTTGTCACTAACCCTACACAATCACAATAAACCTCCTTCATGTGAGCTCCATTGTTTACATCCAAATTTGGTTTAAGTTTGGTGAAAGTTTCTTCTAGCCACGAGCCTCCATTTCTGTTGGAGTTTTTCGCGCGAACTCTCCCGTCGCCAAGGCCACCAATGATAATGGGCAAACTTGTGAGCTGATGGGAGATAAGCGAAAATGCCAATCCGTTTCTCTCATCCCAGTACAATGTGAGTGCGCGGACTCATCCCGTTGACACATGTGTTCTCAGGTGTAATTTAGTGTATAATTGGGAACTTGGATGATGGAGGAGAATGATTTGGGCGAGATTCGTCTCGCTAGCGGCCTCTTATTTGAGCAAATAGCCCAGAGGGTCTCCACCTTGAACTCTTTCGTGCTCAGCTTACAATCTAGGGTTCAGAGAATGCAGCAAGCTCTGGCCAGCATAACCAGCGACAGGAGCAAGGCAACCAGACTCTACTCTTCCTCATCGTATCCCTTCCACACTGAATCCGAGGCAAAATTCAAGCCAATTGTGTATAAGCAAGTGAATCTCGAGAGGATCCAAACGCAGGGGGAACTCTACAGGCACAACCAAAGCCTATTAGTCCTGAAGGACTCTGAGAATCCCACCTCGAGCTCCTCAGATCTCTTGAATGGGATCGACGAGCTCACAAAACAGTTGCCGCAACACAAAATCATCAAGCAACACCCATTGGATCGAGTGAGAAGTGTAAGCTCCTTGTTAGTCTATCATACTTATGCAAGTCGACTCATCAGCAAACGCTGCCCATCGCAACGCCACAAAACCATCTCAAGTGAATCCTCGGCCATCGATCACCGGACTAGATCGCATAAGTCAAGGGTTTTTAGGTTCAATGAGAGGAGCGCCAACAGGTCGAGCAGCGGCGAGGATGCACACGCCTGCAATCTGGGTCCAGTGCCCGATTCAATCCTCAGATATCATCAGGAGTCTCTTGTTGAAGCTGACATGTTAAACAACAGCGACCTGTTGAGCTTTCCAGACGATGACGACTCGAACCTCTTGACCGAGGATTTGCCTGACGTTTTACCTGAACTCTCGGGCATTGTCAGAGATGTCGGCCTACCGGAGGAGTTAAGACAGCTGGCCAAGTTCACGAAAAGCTTGCCCGACGCGAGGACAGCCAGCGACATCCAGGCCCCAAATGAGTCGCTTGCACCAACTTCACTGCCGCCCCCGCCGCCTCCTCCTCCACCACCACCACCACCACTACCAAGCGAGCCACTCCACCACCTCGGGCCCTTGCCTCGACCGAGGACGCCTTCACCAGTGCAAACCAGCAGCCCTTTGGGTCCGCACCACACGAATTCCCCACATGAGCTCCATTTGCCACCGCCGCCGCCTCCACCACCACCACCACCACCACCACCTTCCCTCCCAATGCAGCCACTCGCAGAGTCCACAGCTGACTCAAGCTCGGCTCAGCAGCCCAAACAGCCGCCTCTGAGCCCCAGAGACGCCCTGATGTCTGAGATTCGCGCCGCCAAATCCAAGCCAAAAAATCGAGTCAAGCCTGACCGACCGCGCGAGCAAGTCTGCACCTCTACGGACGCGAATCATGAGAGAGGGGAGACAGAACAAGCAAGAGCTGAGTCATCAAGCGCACTGGCAAGCTCAGGCAACGCTAGGGACAGTCTTCTCGCATCGATTAGAGCGGCTGCAGGGAAGCCAAGACAAAAGAATGTTCTGGCGCAACAAAGTCGCAAGAGCGAGGAGAGAGCCGTGCAGGTGACGCAGAGAAATGAGGGCCCGAAAGGAGCTGACCTCATGTCGGATCTTGTGAGCAAGTTGCGTGCTAGACGCGACGGTATAAGTGGCTCTTTTGTTGGCAATTCAGCGCTTGACTCTCAGCCAGACTTGCAAGGCCATTCTAATCGGAGGGAGAGGGGCGAATCTGGAGCAGCGGTTGCCAGCTCGTCGCAGCTCGGAATCATGAGCCAGGTGTCCTCTATGATACCTGTCAAAGCGCCATCAACTTCCGGAAGCGACGAGGAGGAGGAGGATTGTGATAATGAGGAGTGGAATTGATTGGTTTGAACCAAACCAGACCAACGGGCAAGTTTCACCTCGCAAACAGCCAGTGCATCCACTGAACGCGCTCGCCCGCTGACCATGCCTCAGCTTCGGGTGGTTGTTCTTGCACTCTTTGTTGAAATTCTAACCCTCGCTCGCCCCTTGTTGACTGGTGGACCCAATGAATGAAGTGAGAACTGGGCACTAGGCCACACATTGGAGGGCGCATCTACACGGAGGATTCAGTCTATCAAGAAAAGGACGTTCACGCTCTGGGTGGGCTGAATGGATGGACGATAGCTAGGCAGCCATTTTGTGTTTTATAAACTCGGAGTTTAGGGCGAAAAGTCGCTGCTGAAAGAGTGCTAGCTGCGATTTCGAAAGGATTGCGCTATCGTCGAGCAGCCTATTGTTTAGGGCGACACAAATAACCCCAAAGGGGACGTTCAGCTTGTTGCACATGGCGGCCAGATAGTTGGACTCCATCTCCATGTTTATAACGCCCAGCTCGCGCGCCCTCCCAAGGAATCGCATCTTGTCCTCGTGGTTGTGGTCGCAGATGGCCCCGTTTGTCCTGCCCTGCTCCTCGTAGAAGTCGTTTGTGGCCACCGTTGCTCCAACTTTGATCTCGTATTGGCCGAGCCGCTCGCTGTTTTCGGAGGAGGCCTTTCGCGCCAGCTGCTCAAGCAGGGCTGCAGTGTTCTGGTCAACAAGGCAGGGGCGCCTAACCAATCGCATGCAAACCTTAAGCTCAACATGCTCCTGGAAGAGCGCATCGAAGGTCCGATTTGTGATGCAGAGGGTGCCTGGTGCAACTCCAATGCCGCCACCTGGTGGAAGGGGGTTTTCAGGCGGTTAGCTCGAGGGCAGAGGAGGGATGTTGGGGCTTTGGGCCAGCTCGGCCTACTCACATGTGCCAAAACGTATCAGAGTGATGCGGTCCATAACCTTTGCCTGGCCGCACATGCAGAACAGCTCATGCAGGGCTATGGACATGGAGGCGGCGCCCATTCCGTGGTCGCTGAGCAAAACTGGTCCCACCTTGAACAGGGTGAAGCGGCTGCTCGCCTCCGTTAGCAGCTCAACCTTTTGCGCGGCCAGCTCAACCCCGTTGAAGGTCCTCTCGGCGAGGTACTCGGCTTGGGCTTGAGCCCGGCGCCAGCAGCCAGCGACGAGCAGGAATCGGACATCCTTGAGGCGTTGGGCCAGCTGATTTGAGTCGAAGGTTAGTGAGTAGTGGTGATAGTGCGGCCTTTTTCGGGTTGGCTCGTTGCAATCCATCTGGGTCCAGCTAACTTGCTTGTTTTCGTCCACGAGTCGGCCTGAGCTTGAGCGGAGGGGATTTCCTGCAAGTGGTTGGATCTGTCATGCGAGTTTGGTAGCGGCCAAAAGAGTCGCTCTTGCAGACGACGACGACGACGACGACGACGACTAGGACAACGATGTGGAGCTGCAAACTCGCTCCAGCTCCTCCAGACTATCGCCGATCATGAGCAACAGTGTAGTGGTTTGGTCTGCGTCCCATTGTTGACATGCTCGCATATCTCGCGACTCGTACACTTGTTGGCGCTCGCGATCAGATTAGGAGCCTGCAACTTGCATAACATTAAAGGAAGCGACCCACTTGCGCCCAGAGATCCTCTGCCCTTTTTGTGCTGAGCGCGCCGCTTGAGTCTCGTCTCGGCTGCCTCGCGTCCTCCCTCCGATTGTCCAAGCAAAATTGGCCGACGCAACCAGACTGCGCTGAGCGAGATCCGATCTTGCGATACCCGCTGACCGCAACAGCGGCGCCGACCAGGAGGCGACACCCATGCTGGCAATGGGCCACACTTCGCACTCCGCCCAATTGTTTGTCGTTGCAGTTGGGGTTGCAGTTGCAGTTGCAGTTAATGCAGTGATGGCCAAAATTGGCCGCCCGCTTTCAGTCTCAGCACGCCAAACACACTTTTACCGGCCGCCATTTAACCCTCGCAGTGTTGCCAGAGCCGCTCTTCCTGCTCCCGCACGCTCGCCAGCAAGCCCGAGCGGAAAGCCGCCAGTTCCGTTCGTAGTTGGCGTGAAATCTAGCCCAGCCAGCAAGCCTGGCGGAGGTGAGAGTGTTGCCATCCGCTGGGGCTGCAATATCGCCAATTTGCGCTGCCCAAGAGCGGGCGCGTTTGGCCACAGGATTGTCGGCTTCTTGCTCTCGAGCGCAGGGCGAAGCGAAGCGCCGCGTCCGACTCCATGCAAGCTGCCCCTTGCGGCCACCGAGCTCTTGCGCCCGAGAGGAGCGGCGGCGGCAGTCTCGCTGCCGCTCACGATGAGCCCACCTCCGCTCCCTCTCGCGCCCATGTCAAACAGCATGACTCCGCCATTGGCTCACCTGGCCGGCGGATATCAATTAGCGGCCGGCTGGCTGCCATTCTTTACCATCCTGACCTTTGGCGCTCAGTGCGAGCGGGCGGCAAACAAAGTGCAGGCCGCCTTTGCTCGCAACAAGAGGCGAGTGACACCAAGATTGATCGGCGGCCCATTAACACCAGCGCTTTTGGACTTTAATTTCGTATCAATATCAATCGAGTTGGCGCTCGCCTTTCTCCGCTCGCCGCCAGCCCTTTGGTTGCGGAAACGGGCGCCACCAGGAACGAGTCTCCTGCTGGCCGACGGGCGTCCAGGTTGCTCTCGCTCGGCTCGAGAGCGCGCCACTCGCAGGTTTGGCGTCCAATGGGCCGGCCAG